>Ga0082212_10011201_pt1 | contig 11388 bp, 10 predicted proteins | sample TergutNt197P3_FD_71548 | JGI IMG/M metagenome (GOLD analysis project Ga0082212, IMG submission 71548) | Neocapritermes taracua P3 segment gut microbial communities from Petit-Saut dam, French Guiana - Nt197 P3 | ecosystem: Host-associated > Arthropoda: Insects > Digestive system > Gut ... | reverse complement strand
GAGCCGTAAGTTTTTCGGATTCCGCGAATTTTATTATATCTTCCCCGGCTTCGTTTAGTTGAGCTTTTGAATAATATATAAAACTCGATTTTTTCACGAAACTGTCAACACCAAGCGGCGATGAAAATTTTGCCGTGCCGTTTGTCGGGAGTACATGATTTGTCCCGGCGAAATAATCACCCAACGGTTCGGGCGTATAATCCCCCAAAAATACAGAGCCTGCGTTTTTAATTAAATCCAGTTTTTCAAAACAGTTTTCGACCGCAAGTTCAATATGTTCGGGCGCAATTTCGTTTGCGATTTCTATTGCTTCGTTGATATTACCGCACAATATACAGCCGCCAAAGTCTATCAGGGATTTTTCTATTATATCTTTGCGGCTAAGATTTTTGATTTGTTTTTCAAGTTCGGTATTTACCTGATTTATCAATTCTTCGCTGTCTGTGACAAGTATAGACGAGGCAAGAACATCATGTTCAGCCTGCGACATCAAGTCTGCGGCGATATATTTTGGATTTGCTGATTTATCCGCGATTATCAATATTTCGCTCGGTCCGGCTATCATGTCTATATCGACTGCGCCGTACACAAGTTTTTTTGCGGCGGCTACATAAATATTTCCCGGACCGACAATTTTATCGGCTTTGGGTATGCTTTCTGTACCGTACGCGACAGCCGCGATTGCTTGTATTCCGCCGATTTTTAATATTTTATCAATCCCGCATATTTTCGCGGCGGCGATAACTTCGGGTTTTATGCCGTCATTTTTCGGCGGGGTCAAGATAATCATTTCTTTTACTCCTGCGATTTTCGCGGGTATTGCGTTCATCAATACCGTCGAAGGATAAGACGCGCTCCCTCCGGGAACATACATTGCGACGCGTTCCAACGGCAAAACTCTCTGACCCATGATTATTCCGTCTTTTGTGATTATATAAGAATTTTGCGTTTGACTTTTGTGATATTCCTCGATATTTTGCACCGCTTTTTCCATGATTTTTATTAAATCTTTGTCGCACTTGTTATAGATTTCGTTTATTTCTTCTTCAGGCATATACAAATCGTCCAAATCAACGCCGTCGAATTTTTTTGTGTAATATTTAACGGCTTTGTCGCCGTTATTTTTTACGTCGTTGATTATTTCACTTGCGATTTTTAACGCTTCGTCAAATTTGTCGTCGATTCTGTTTTTAAGTTTTTTATATAAATCGCTTACGTTTGATTTGTTGTATATTTTTAACATAAATTTTCTCCTATTATATTTATATATTCTGTTACATATTTCCTTTTAATAACAATATAATCATGAAAATATTCTTCAAGCTCGTTATAAATAAAATCAACAAGACACAAAAGATTTTGTAATAATGCTTCCTGCGTAAATTCCGTCGCATAAGTTTTTCGCATGTTTGCCAACTCTGTTTGTGGGAATTTATCAACTTCCCGCCCGCGTTTTGTTTCAAGCGAATATCTATAGCCTTTAATTTCTATTATTATATTGCGCGCAAGCTCCATATCCGCTATGCAACGCCAATATTGCTTGCGTTTTATCGCATTTGCCGAATGAAATAAAAAGTGCCAGATACTGCCTATACTTTCTTTGAATTTATTTTTAATATCCGTATTAACAGTTTCTTCTTTGTGTTTTTGCAAAGATTCGTTCAGCAGTTGATTAACCGTACCGGTTTTATCAAACATGATTTTGAAATTTTCTCTGTCCGAGTTTGCTTGATTTATTGAAGAATAGCCAATGTCTGTTTCCAAATAATTCTGTAACAGATAAACCTGAAGTTTTCTTTCATCTATTTGTTTGGACAATATTGGATTATTATATTTTTCAATATGGTCTTTCATATATTTCATGGCTTTAAATATATTTTCATCGCTGTCTGTAATCAAATAAAAATCTATATCAGAAATATTATCAATAAAACCTACCGCGCCTGACCCGACAAGCACAGCCGATAGAATATTCGTGCTTTTTTCGGCAAATTCAATTATTTGAGCTTTAATCAATTCTCTTTCATCAATCGTAAAAAGTTTCATATAAATTTTGAAATCCTCCCGATAAAATCATCTACTTCATTTTTTTTGAGTTTTATGCTCGCTTTGTTTACGATAACCCTCGCTGAAATCTGCGCTATTTCTTCGTATATCGCAAGTCCGTTTTCTTTTAAAGTACTGCCTGTTTCGACTATATCGACTATCCCGTCCGCAAGCCCAAGAATCGGCGCAAGTTCGACTGAACCGTCTATTTTTACTATTTCAACGTCAACACCTTTTTCATTGAAATACCGTTTGGTGACGTTCGGATATTTCGTCGCGATAACTTTCTGCGAATATCCCTCGTAAAAATTTTTATCTTTTAATCCTGCGAGTGCGAATCTACATTTGCCAAAGTTTAAATCCAAAACTTCATAAAAAGATTTGCCGCACTCCATGATTGTGTCTTTGCCGACTATTCCGACATCACATACCCCGTGTTCGATATAAGTGATAACATCGGCGGCTTTTGCGAGAACGATTTCAATATCGGCGTTTGTTATTTTAAATAAAAGTTTTCTGCCTTTGTCTAAAAGTTCGTTTGCGTCATGCCCAGATTTAATAAAAAGTTCGACTGATTTTTCTTCTAATCTGCCTTTTGTTAATGCAATTCTAATCATGATATTATTTTGTCACCGCCTTTTTCAAAATTTTCAAGGGCTTTAGCGATTAAATTTACATTGACGGCAAATCCGACGGCGGGTAAATCAAGCCCGAAATTCGCGATTAAATTATCGTAACGTCCGCCTACAAGAACGCTTTCTCCGATTCCTTCGACATATCCCCCGATTACAAGCCCTGTGTAATAATCTATCTCGTGGACGATGCCCAAATCTATTATGATATGTTCGCCGTAGCCTGCGGTTTCAAGAATGTTATAGAGCCTGTAAAGATAATCAAGGACGGCTTGCGCGTTTTTATTTTCCCCCGCTAAAATTCTTGCTTTATCTATAACTTCATATCCGCCGAATAACTGCGGGATTTGACTGATTATTTTATATTCATCGCTGTCAAGTTTATTTATTTCGCCCATGTTTTTTGATTCGATATATAATCTTATAGTTTCTTTATCTTCGTTTGTTAGATTCATAGCATTTATTATAGATTTGTAAAACCCCGCGTGTCCTATTTCCAATTTAAAACGCAATCCCGTGGATTTTAATATTTTTATCGCCGTTTCTATATAATAAATATCGGTTTTTATACCGTTTTCACCAATTATTTCTATGCCACTCTGGATTATTTCGTTTTTAAGACCGGAATAACCGCCGGTTGTTCTGAATACATTCTGGTTATAATATATTTTTAATAAATCACGGTGATTTTTAAGTTTTGTAGCGACTATTCTCGCGATAGGCGTTGTGCTGTCGGGGCGCAGGACTAATAATCTGCCGCTTGAATCCGTCATTTTATACATAGTCTCTTGTGGTATCGGCTGGTTATCGAAATCAAAAACATCGTAATATTCTATTGTCGGGGTCATTATTTCTTTATAATTCAATTCTTCGTAAACTTCATTAAAAGTATTTATTGCTTTTTTTATATATAAAGTTTTGTCGAAGATAATATCCGACGTTCCGTCGGGGATATTTTTGTTGTATTTTTTCATGATTTATAGTTATTCTCCGGATTATTTATTTATTTGTTTTTTTGCTTTATCGTATTACTATATTACCATACTAAAGCGCATTTGTCAAGTAAATATTATAAAATATTTTAAATTTTTTCAATATCGCTTGACAAGAGCGATTTAAAATTTTATAATTTAATTATATAATAAATTAAATCCATATCAAATTATATAATTTATAGGAGATTAAAATATGAAAATTACGAAAATAATTTGTTTACTTTTAGTTATATCAATGCTTGTTTTTCCTGTTATCTTAAGTTCATGCGGTAACGATACCGCAAAAAATACTAATATTGATGAAAAAAACAACGAAAATAATAAAAAAGACGATGAAAATAATCCGGAAAATCCTGATACTCCTGAAGAAGCAGTTGACGCAAGAGAACAATATGACCCTAAATTCGAAGCTGTCGATATGGGAGGATATGTTTTTAAGTTCGGCACAAGGGACGACGACGCCGTATATCACCCTTATGCCGTACATACCAGAGATTTATACGCTGAAAAAGAAGACGGCGATTTAATCAATGACGCGACTTACAAACGCAATACATATATCATGGAAAAATACAACTGTTCAATCGAGATGCAGGCGTTTTTAGAAGCCGGTGGCGAAGACCAAGCTAATAAAGTCGTTGAAAAAAGCGTTAAAGCCGGAGACAAGTCTTACGATTTGCTTATGACTCACATGATGATTGGGATAGACAGCGCGGTAAAGGGCTGTTTTTATGACATCGCGCAATTCCCGAATATTGATATAACAAAGCCTTACTGGAATCAGGGAGCAACCGAAGGCTGTTCAGTCGGTCATAAACTTTACATGGGGTTAAGCGATTTAAGTTTCAGCACAAACGAAAATCTTTACTGTATATTTTTTAATAAGCAATTAATGCAAGATTTCGGTATTACTGACGACCCCTATAAATTAGTTAAAGATAATCAATGGACTTTTGATAAATTCAATGAAATTATAAGAACAGGCTATGTAGATTTAAATAGCGACGGTAAGGCAGACAAAGAAGACCAGTTCGGTTATTCAAGCTCAAGCGCGATGAATTTCTTATGGTCGGGCGGAAGTCATTTGACTAAAAAAGACGAAGACGATATACCTGTGTTTGATTTTTTAAATGAAAAAACAATATCTATTTTCGCGAAAGCATATGATATTACAATTAATGATTTCACTTTTGCGGACAAAGAATGGTATAACGAGGACGCGATAAAAATTTTCCAGGACAGCCGGGCGATATTCCATTCGTCGCAGCTTTGCCGTGTAAATGATTTGAGGGCGACGGAATTTGATTTCGGCATAGTTCCATATCCGAAATACGATTCCGCTCAGGAAAGATATTATTCTTACGTTGACGGTCACGCTTCAATGATGGCTATTCCGTTAAATTTAGACCATCCCGATTGGACGGGAATGTTAATCGAAGAAATGTCGTATTTGTCATATAAAGACATAATCCCTGTTTATTATGACGTTGTGCTTAACGTAAAAATGGTCAGGGACGAAGAATCCGTCGATATGCTAAAAATATTGTTTGACAGTAAAGTATTTGACCCCGCATATGTTATGAGGTCTGATTTATGGTATTTATGGATAGACACTATTGCCAATAAAAAAACCGATATAGTTTCGGCGTATGAAAAGAAAGAAGCAAGTTATATTAAAGCTCTGGACAAAAAAATCGAATCACTTCTCGCGCTTGATAATTAAACATTAATTAAATATATAATTTATGTTAAATAAATTTTCAAGAACAGAAATGATATTCGGTTCCGACGGAATGGAAAAATTAAGAGACGCGAAAATTGCGGTTTTCGGGCTCGGCGGCGTTGGCGGTTATACAGTCGAGGCTCTTGCGAGATGCGGAGTCGGGACTTTGGATTTGTTCGATAACGATAAAATTGATATTACGAATATCAACAGGCAGATATATGCTACGACAAAAACAATCGGCGAATATAAAGTAGATATTGCGAAAGAACGCATACTTGACATAAACCCCAACGCTGTTGTAAACGCGTATAAATTATTTTTTCTTCAAAAAACATCATGCGAAGTTGATTTTAGTAAATATGATTATATAGTTGACGCGATTGATACTGTTTCGGGTAAAATCGAGTTAGTTTTAAACGCGAAAGAATATAATATCCCGATAATAAGTTCTATGGGTGCGGGAAATAAAATTGACCCGACGATGTTTAAAGTCGCGGATATATATGAGACTAAAATATGCCCGCTTGCGAAAGTTATGCGGAGGGAATTAAAAAAGCGTGGGATTGAAAAGCTGAAAGTGGTTTATTCGAGGGAAACACCGGTTAGATTACAAACCCCCGTCAACTTCGTTGACACCCCCTTTCAAAAGGGGGCTAAACGTCAGATTCCGGGGAGCAATTCATTTGTGCCGTCGGTCGCGGGGTTGATAATTGCAGGCGAAGTTGTAAAGGATTTGACGGGATATGAAAAATAGAAGCGAGGTAAAATCATGAAAAAAATATTATTTGGTTTACTTGATATATTGGGTACTATAGTTATTATTTGTTTACCTGTAATAATAAGCGGAATTGTTATAGTTACTGGCATATTAACTTATTTAAGTTATAAATTAATAAAAAATCCAAAGAAAGCGTAAATTTTTATGAGAAGAAAAGACAGAGAAAAAGACTCTGCGTTCGCTCTTGAAATAATCCGCGATTGCGAATACGCGACGTTTGCCACGGTTAATCTTGACGGAACACCGTATTGTATTCCTGTCTCTCCTGTTTTAGTTAATGACGCGATATATTTTCATTGCGCGACTGAGGGACAAAAATTAGGTAATATCAAAAATAATAATAACGTCTGCGTTAGCTGTGTGCGGCATACAAAACTTTTGCCGGAAAAATTTACGACTGAGTATGAAAGCGCGGTCGCAACAGGAAAATGCGAAATAGTTTTTGATGCAACAGAAAAAATTTCGGCATTGCGTGCAATCGGTGAAAAATACGCTAAAAGTAATATGGGAAATTTTGATTCGCATATCGAAAAATATTTGGATAATACTTGTATCTGTAAAATTGTTATTGAGCAAATAACCGGTAAAGCAAATATATAAATGTAATAAAAAGGGAGTAATAATATTATGAGCAACAAAGTCGAAACGATGACAAGCCGTGAACGTGTATATAAAACGATACGGCTCGAAAAAGCTGACAGAATGCCTATTGATTCCGGGGTACATTTTTCTACGGGAATATCGGCGTTCGCGTATTATAATCTGAGAAAATATCTCGGGCTTGACGTTGACAATATCGAAATAGCAGACTGCGGTCAGTTTCTCGCGAGAATTGACGACGATATAATCGAACGGTTTCATGTCGATACGGTTATATTAAATCCACGCTGGGCTAATACCCATAAATGGAATCCAAGAGGCGATTATGCTTTTAACGTTCCGGAAAATTTCAAAGCTACTCTACGCTCAGACGGCGCATGGGTAGGTGATAACGAACATAAGCCTGTAATGCCCGCAAACGGATTTTTCTTTGAAGGCGGCTGGGGTAATCTTGGCTCTCAAATTGAGTCATACGCGAAACGCGCTGAATATATTTATAAAGAAGCCGATAAATTTACGATGATGATGGGGTTTTCGGCATTTTTTGACGGGATTGATTTTGCCTGCGATATGCTTACAGACCCGGACGAATGTAAAAGAATTTATCAGGAAAGATTAAACTGGCAAATCGAACGTTTCGATAAAGTAAACGCCGAAATGGGAAAATATTTGGGAGCGATAGAAATAAACGGCGATTTGGGAACACAAGTCGGTTTGATGTGTACCCCGGCGAGTTATTACGATGTGTGTTATCCGTTTTTGAAAAAATTCTGCGACCATGTGCATGATACAAGCGATATAAAATTATTTTTACATTCATGCGGGGCAATCGCAGAGGCTTTGGATTATATAACCGAAGCCGGAGTTGATATATTAAATCCTGTGCAGATAGCCGCTAAAGGGATGGACCCGAAAATATTAAAAGAAAAATACGGCAAAAAAATATGTTTCTGGGGCGGCGGTTGTGACACGCAAGTCGTTTTATGGTCGAAAACGCAGGAAGAAGTCGCCGAACATGTGAGAGAAAACGTGCATATTTTAGGAAAAGACGGCGGATTGGTGTTTAATCAAGTGCATAATGTAATGGGAAATGTCCCGCCTGAAAATATAGTCGCGATGTTTGACACGGCTTGGGAAACCGCGTTTGATTTTTAATAAAAAATATTTTTACAGGATAACTCCTAAACTGTTGACAAATAAATATTTATGTGATATAATAATATTACAATAAATATTTATTTATCGTCGCGGGGTGGAGCAGCCCGGTAGCTCGTAGGGCTCATAACCCTAAGGTCAGAGGTTCAAATCCTCTCCCCGCAACCATGAAAACCCCTGATATATTCAATTATATCAGGGGTTTATTTTTTATTTATCTTAACTATTAAACGCTTGTTCTATATCCTGTATAATGTCGTCTATATGCTCAAGTCCCACAGAGAACCGTATCATGCCCGGATTAATCTCCGCGGCTTTTAACTGTTCGTCTGTCATTTGTTTGTGGGTTCCGCTGGCAGGATGCGCGACCGAAGTCCGTATGTCGCAAACATGCACTTCAATAGACGCAAGTTTTAATGAATCCATAAATTTGACGGCGTTTTTTCTTCCGCCTTTTATTACAAATGAAATAACCCCACTCGGACCTTTTAAATATTTTTGCGCCAATTCATAACTTTCGTCGCTTTTTAATCCGGGGTATCTGACTTTTTCAACATATTCGGATTGATGTAAATATTCGGCGACTTTTGTCGCGTTTTCGCAGTATTGTTTCATGCGTACGGCAAGAGTTTCCAATCCAAGATTTAATAAAAACGCCGAATGCGCAGCCGGATATGAACCGAAATCCCTCATAAGCTGCATTCTCGCTTTGACTATATACGCGGATTTTCCGTAAGTTTCCGCATATTTTATCCCGTGATATGACGCGTCTGGTTCGGTAAATTCTTTAAATTTGCCGTTAGTCCAGTCAAAATTGCCGCTGTCTATTATAACGCCGCCGACTTGCAACGCGTGACCGTCCATATATTTGCTGGTTGAATGAATGACAATATCCGCTCCGAAATCAATTGGTTTGCATAAAACAGGCGTTGCGAAAGTATTGTCAACGATTAACGGGACATTATGCGAATGAGCGATACGCGCGAATTTTTCAATATCTAAAACTTTAAGCGCGGGATTTGCGATTGTTTCTCCGAATACTGCTTTTGTGTTAGATTTAAACGCATCGTTTATTTCTGTTTCGCTTGCGTCCTGATTAATATAAATACATTCTATCCCGAAACGTTTTAACGTAACGGAAAACAAATTAGCCGAACCGCCGTAAATTTTATTCATGCTGATAAAACTGTCCCCGGCGGAGCATATATTTAAAATAGCCAGTAAAACGGCGGCTTGTCCCGAAGAAGTGCATATTGCCCCGATTCCGTTTTCAAGCGCGGCAATTTTTTCTTCCACCGCCATTACCGTAGGGTTAGCAAATCTCGAATAAATCAAGCCTTTTGTAGGGTCGTCGAAAACAGCGGCGACTTCTTCTGTTGAATCGTACACATAAGTTGTGCTTTGCACTATGGGCACTACACGCGGCTCGGAATTTTTTGGTGAATACCCCGCGTGCAGGCATTTGGTTTCGTCTTTCATAATATATATAAACCTCTCTTTATTTTTATTTTAATTTTGATACAGTTTTTCATAGTATTCCTGTAACATTCGCGCAACTTCAAATCGTTCTTTTGTATCGTTGATAGAATTAATCATAATTTTGCGCCATTCGTCCTGATTTGTATAATACATCGGAATAACTGTATCGTTTAGAACTCTTTTCAATTCCCTGTAGTCGTGTATGTTGGATTTTTCCCATGATTTAAATTCTTTGCCGTCGCCGAACTGCCAGCCGTTTTTGCCGTCGTCGCATATTTCGGGCCACCAGCCGTCAAGCACCGATAAATTTATAATGCCGTTCATAGCCGCTTTCATGCCGGAAGTTCCCGACGCTTCAAGAGGTCTTACGGGATTGTTGAGCCAGACGTCGCAGCCGTTGGTTAACATTTTTCCGATTTCCATATCGTAATTTTCCAAAAAAATAACGTTATCCGGATATTCTTTTGATATTTTTACTATATCCTCGACTATATTCTTACCGTTGTCGTCCAACGGATGAGATTTTCCGGCGAAAATAATCTGAATCTTATCTTTTTTGAACAGGGTTTTTATAAATTTTTCGTCCCTGAATATGAGATTTGAGCGTTTATACGGTGCGGCTCTCCTGCTGAACCCTATAAGTAAAACATTTTCGCGTAAAGATACGCCGGAACGTTCTTTAATAAATTCTATAAGCATTCGTTTATTTTGCATGTGCTTGTCGTAAAGTTTTTCGCGGTTTCCCTCAATGGCAAGTTTCGCCATTTCTTCGTCTGTCCATTCGGGAGCGTAAATCGCGTTGGTTATACCTATAATTTCAGAGCGTCCGTCTACTTTTTCCCACATTTTATTGGCTGTTTTCCCGTGTAATTGCGCTACGCCGTTTGTTTTTCTTGAAAGCCTCAGAGCGGCTACGGTCATATTAAACGGATTGCCGCCGATTGTTTTTAATTGCATTCGGTTCAAACCGCTGTTTGCGTTCATGTACATAATAGCGTCAAAAGAATGCGATTCGTTGCCTTCTTTTACGGGAGTGTGGGTAGTGAACACTATTTTTTTCTTTATTTCAGACATGGCTTTTTCAAAAGATAATCCGTTTGACATTTCTTTAGATAAAAGTTCAAGCCCCGCGAAAACCGCGTGTCCTTCGTTGAAATGATAAACGTCGGTTTTTATGCCGAGTTTTTCAAGGGCGCGTATGCCCCCTACCCCAAGAACTATTTCCTGCGCCAGTCTTTCTTCTTCAAACCAGCCGTATAACTGACCGCATATCCACCGGTCGTCGCCCGCGTTGCCGTCTATGTCGGTGTCTAACAAATATAAATTATTAACCCCGTCGGCGTTATAACGCCATATTTTTATTTTAACCCTGCGTTTGCGTATTGTCACTTCGACTTCTTCTCCGGTATCTTCTAATTTGCCTGTATAATCGTTTTGTTTGTACGCATCATACGGACGCATGTTCTCTCCGATATATTGTTCGCCGTAGCCTTGTTTCCATTTGATTCCGATTGCCGTAATCGGCAAACCGTCGCGAACCGCGCCTTTGAGATAATCCCCGGCTAAAATCCCAAGTCCTCCGGCGTATGTTTTGAGTTTGCTGTCTATCGCATATTCCATGCAAAAATAAGAGCATTTTATTTTTTTATCCATTATATGTTCCCTCCAAAATATATTATAACCGTTTAATTTTGTAACAGTATAGCATAAAATATAAAAAATGTCAATTTATTTATTCATAAATATTTTGTATAATTAATATATGTAAAAAACACAGAAAGGCGTTGCGGTTTATGTATCATTACGGCGATTACAAAACGATTATATCACCCCATAACGGCATGAATATATATCGCGGCTGTACTCACGGCTGCATTTACTGCGACAGCCGCAGTTTGTGCTATCAAATCAATCATGATTTTGAAGATATAGAAGTAAAACGCAACGCCCCGCAAATACTCGAAGAACAACTCAAGA
>Ga0082212_10011200_pt1 | contig 11388 bp, 9 predicted proteins | sample TergutNt197P3_FD_71548 | JGI IMG/M metagenome (GOLD analysis project Ga0082212, IMG submission 71548) | Neocapritermes taracua P3 segment gut microbial communities from Petit-Saut dam, French Guiana - Nt197 P3 | ecosystem: Host-associated > Arthropoda: Insects > Digestive system > Gut ... | reverse complement strand
GGGGGCCGCTGGTTTCCCCCCCCCGGCCAGGGGGGGGCGCCCGGCGAGTCGGTCGCGGCCTTAGGGTTCTCTTGGGACAACCCCCCCGGCCAGAGAATCCCCGCGGGCCCCGGCCCCCCCCCGCGCGCTGATGATGCGATGCGAGCCTGCGTTCGCGTCGATTACTCGAGTTCGACGTCCTCGAGGGCCCGGTCCATCTTGGCCTTCAACTCGTCCATGGCGGCCTGGGTGCTGGAGTACCTGCCGGCAACGAGGTCCTGCAGGGTGGCGGCCCATTCGGTGGTGAGTTCGAAGAAGTTGGGGTTCGGGGTGAACTGAATGGTGGTGCCGGGAACGGTCTTGGCGAACATGTCGGCGAAGCCATCCATTTCAGCAAGGCGCTTCTGGAAGTCGGCGTTGTTGAACACGGACTGCCTCGGCGGATCGACAGCCTTGAAGTCGACGACGGAGAAGGTCTGGTAGGGCTTGGCGGTGAACCACTGGATGAAGAGCCAGGCGGCGTCCTTGTTCTGGGAAGCCGAGTTCATGCCGAGCGACCACACCCAGAGGTTGGCGTTGATCTTGCTCTTGCCTTCCGGAAGGGGCGGCGGGGCCGAAGCGAGCTTGCCGGCCTGGTCGGAGGAGCCGGCGACGTTGTTGAAGTAGCCGAGGATGTCGGCGTCGAACATGATGGCGGCCTTGCGCGCGCCGATGTCGGCGCCGCACTGGTACCAGGTGTAGTTGGCCCAGGTCGGGGAGCCGGAGGACTTGATCATGTTGACCCACATCTCGGTCATCTCGACCGCTTCCTTGGAGTTGACCTTGGAGACGAGCTTGCCGTTCTCGATCGCCAGGTCCTGGGCGCCGTAGTTGGAGAAGGTGGTCATGTAGCCGGGGTGGATGGTGGCCCAGTTGCGGGTGCCGCGGACGGCGATGCCGTAGGTGCCCTCGCCCTCGAACTTGTTGAGCTTGTTGGCGGCTTCGACGAGTTCCTTTATGGTCTTGGGAACGGCGATGCCGTGCTTGGCGAGGACGTCCTTGTTGTAGGTCACGCAGTTCGTCTCGAAGCCGAGGGGAAGCGCCCAGAGCTTGCCGGTGCCGACCTTGTGGCCGGGGACGAGATCCCAGCGGAGCGCGCCGACGATGCCGGGGAAGAAGTCGTTGAAGTCATAGCCGGCGTCGGTCTTGGCGGAATCCTTGATGAAGGGGTCGAGGTCTTCCATGTACCCGGGGGGGGCGTATTCCCAGACCTGGTAGGCGCCGGTCATGTAGACGTCCGGGTCGCCGCCGCGGCTGGAGAGGAGGGTGGTGAGCTTGTCGAAGTAGTTCTCCTCGGGGACGGTGGAGTGGTTGACCTTGATTCCGGTGGCGGCCTCGAACTCGGCCAGCTTCATCAGGATGCCTTCGGAATAGGTGTGCTGGTTGAACAGCACGTTGATGGTCTTGCCGTCCTGCTGCTTCCAATTGAACTCGCCGGCCAACGTGGCCGAGGCGGCAAAGGCGCACAGCGCCAACGCCGCAATGATCATTTTCCGCATAAGCAATCCTCCGCAAAAGAAAAAAGGAACACGTAACCGCACACAATCATATGGGGAGAATACCACATTCCGCCCCATATCACAAAACATTTCGCGCCGATTCGCCCTCGTCAATTCGGCGTCAGGACGACGCGGGTGGCGCCCTCCCCGGAGGACGCGAGGTCGAATCCCTTCTGCCAGTCGTCAAGCTTCATGACGTGGGTCACGACGCCCCTGGTGGGCAGCTTGCCGCTGGCGATCCACTCGATGACCGGGCCGAAGCAGTACGGCGAGAGGTGGGAGCCGAGGAGGTCGAGCTCCTTGACGTCGCCGATGATGGACCAGTCGATCGTGGTCTCCGCCCCGAAGACGCTGAACTCGACGAAGCGGCCGAGCTTCCTGACCATGTCCATGCCCTGCTTGACGGCTGACGGGTGGCCGGTCGCCTCGATATAGATATCGCAACCGTAGCCTTCGGTCAAGTCGAGCACCTTCTTGACCGCGTTTTCCTTCGAGGGGTTGATGACCATGTCGGCGCCGAACTCCTTGGCGAGCTTGAGGCGCTCGTCCTTGACGTCGAGGACAATCAGCTTCGACGGGTTGTGCATGCGCAGATACCCCACCATGCCGAGGCCGAGGCAGCCGACGCCGGCCTGGACCACGACGTCCGTGGGGGTGACCTGGGCGCGGTCCACGGCATGCTTGGCGCAGGCGTAGGGTTCGATGAGGATGGCCGACTCCATCGGGATGTCCTTGGGAACCTGCCAGTTCACGGACCCCTTGGGCAGGCGGGTGTATTCGGCGAAGCCGCCGTTGACGTTGTTCTGGAAGCCGTAGACGTCGTGCTTCTGGCACATCCAGTAGCGGCCGCTCTTGCAGAAGCGGCATTCCCAGCAGGGGACGATCTGGTCGGAGGCGACGCGGTCGCCCGGCTTGAAACTTTTGATGTTCTTGCCCGCCTCGACGACATGGCCGATGAACTCGTGCCCGGGGATGACCGGAGCCTTGATGTAGGCGGGCTGCGTCGGGCCGCCCCAGAAGCGCTCGGCGCCGTGGTAGGCCTTGGCGTCGCCCGCGCAGATGCCGCAAGCCTCGACCTTGATGACGATGTCGTCGTCCCCGGCCCGGGGAGTGTCGACCTCCTCGATTTTGTATTGCCCGACGGCGCGCGCCACCAGGGCCTTCATCTTTTTGGGCAGATCAGCCATATCGTTCTCCTTGTCTAGAAATTGTCTCGGCCGCATGACCGGCCATTTTATCCCCGTCTCTCCGGCCCGGCGTCTTCCGGGCCCTACCTTGGATGTATCCTTTCGCCGGTGGACTTGTGGAAAATGTGGGTCTTCGCCTCGCGGAACGAAAGCTTGACGTGTTCGCCAGGCTTGTATCGCCTCTCGCCCTCGGCGATAAGAGTAAGGTATTCCTCCGGACCCACCTCGATCGCAATCCGCTTCTCGTCGCCAAGATTCTCGAATACCGCGATCGGAGCGTCCGTCGCCGCCGTATCGTCCGGACTGATAAGCACATCCGTCGGACGAACTCCCAGAATAACCTCGTCGCCAGGAAAAACCGACTCCACATACTTGCCAGGAACCCGTACCCGGATGCCCTTCGCGGGGAAAAGGAAGAACAACTCGCGACCCGAACCCACAATCCCCACCTTCATCAGGTTCATCGGCGGCTCGCCGATGAAACCGGCAACAAAGACATTCACCGGGTTGTCGTACACCTCCAGAGGCGTCCCGAACTGCTGAAGCCTCCCGTCCTTCATGATCGCTATACGGTCGGACAGGCTCATCGCCTCAAGCTGGTCGTGGGTCACCAGAACCGTCGTGCACTTGATCTGCGTGTGGATACGCTTGATCTCCGTCCGCAAAACCTGGCGCATCTTCCCGTCAAGGTGCGACAGCGGCTCGTCCAAAAGAAGAACCGACGGGCGCCGGACAAGGGCGCGGGCGATGTTCACCCGCTGCTTCTGCCCGCCCGAAAGACCGGCCGGCTTGTTCTCGAGGATGTCGTCAACCTTCATCAACGGCGCAATCTCCATCACCCGGCGACGTATCTCCTCCTCCGTAACCTTCTTGGCACGAAGATTGAACGCAATGTTGTCGTACACGTTGAGCGGGGGATAGAGGGCGTAATCCTCGAAGGCAAGGCCAATGTCGCGGTCCTTGGGGTGAAGGGCGTTCACCACACGGTCGCCAATGAGAATATCCCCGCGGGTGATCTCCTCGAGGCCGGCCACCATGCGAAGGCTCGTCGTCTTGCCGCAACCGGACGGACCTAGAATGCCCACAAACTCCCCGTCCTCGCAAACAAGCGAAAAATCGTTCACCGCGTACTGGATGTTGCCGCTCGACGCCACACGGCGCATGGTCGACTCGACATCCTCCTTCTCCAGCGCGACGTTCTTGTCCGCGTCGAAAACCTGCTGCACCTTGCTCCGACCGTACTGCTTGAAAACATTCTTGAACGTCAAACCGGCCATGGGCTATTTCCTCCCTATCAGTTGCGCCTGGTTGGGCCGGCCCAGGAAACGGCCGTCCGCCGCGGAGAAGAAGAGCATGTTGTCGGGATCGGGACGCATGTAGACCGGACTGTCAAGCTTGACCGAAAGATCGTTGGGCGCAACCGACCGGAAAAGATACTCGTCGATCTTGATCGTGAGGATCGACTTGTTGCCGATAGGCTCCAGATTGTAAACCGTGCCGGGAATATACCCGTCCGAGGGATCGAACCGGTAGGAAATGTTGACCCCGCGGATGCCGATGCGAATCCTGCCATCCCCGGAGGCGCCGGCATCCCTGGCCACCTCCGCCGGAACGGGAAAACGGTGCGCAACGCCCCCCGACGCCAATTCTACCACCGTACGGCCCCCGACATCGGCCAGGGTGGCGTCCGCAAGGTTGATCTCCGGCTCGCCAACCAGGCGCGCCACAAACTCGTTCTTCGGGGTGTAGTAAATCTCGTCGCCGTTGCCCACCTGCAAAATCTTCCCCAGATTGATGATGGCGATGCGGTCGCCAAGGGACAGCGCCTCCGCGTAGTCGTGGGTCACGTAGATCGTCGTGGTGTCGAACTGCGTCTGCATAGCCTTCAGCTCGGTACGCATAAGGTGGCGAAGCTTGGCGTCGAGGTGGGCGAGAGGCTCGTCCATGAGGAACACGTTCGGCTGCCGAACCAGGCAGCGCCCAAGAGCCGTGCGCTGGCGCTGGCCATTCGAAAGCTGCGACGGCAACCGCCCAAGGAACTGGGTGATGCCCATAAGCTCCGCGACCCGGTTGACCTCGGCCTTGATGTCCGCCTCCCCCTTGCGGTGGAGGGGGCTGCGCATGGGGCTGGCGATGTTGTCGAAAACCGTCATGTGGGGATAGAGGGCGTAGTTCTCGAACACCATCGACACGTTCCGGAGGGCCGGGTCGACAAGGTTGACGATCTCGCCGCCGATACGCACCAGGCCGTCGTCGGGAAATTCAATCCCCGCTATCGTCTTGAGGATGGTGGTCTTGCCGGCGCCGGCCGGCCCGAAAAGAACGATGAACTCCTTGTCGTGGACGTCAAGATCGACGCTGTCGAGCGCCTTGATCTTCCCGAACGACTTGGAAATCCGTTCCAGACTTATCTGTGCCATGGTCATGGACTCCGATTGGCTGTGTGACCGAAAACCGGCTGACTACCCCTTCACCGCGCCGAACGACAAGCCGCGCACCAGGTGCTTCTGGATAAGAAGCGCGAGAATCACCTCGGGCAACGCCGTCACCGTGGCCGCCACCGCCATCTGGCCGTAGCGGACAGTGTCGGTGCCGATGTAGCGGAGCGCCTCGACGGTGACGGGAATGATCTTGATGCCGGACAACAGCAGCGGGAAGGTGAAGGTGTTCCAGGCGAAGATGAAGGATAGGAGCGCCGCCGCCACCAGGCCGGGGCGGATCAGCGGCAGGAGGATCTTCAAGAAGATGTGGTACCACTTATAGCCGTCGAGCATCGCCGCCTGCTCCACCTCGACCGGAATGTCCTCGAAATAACCGCGGAGCACCCAGATGAGGAGGGGCATGGTGATAAGCTGGTAGACCCAGATTAGGCCGACATAGGTGTCGTAGAGGCCAATGCGGTTGTAGATGATAAGAAGCGGCAGCACCACCAGCATCTCCGGGGCGAATTTGAAGGACAGGATGGTGAAGGCCAGGTCCTCCTTGCCCCGGAACTGGAAGCGGGCCAGCGCGTAGGCGGCGGGAACGCCGACCAGGACCGAAACCAGCACCGCCCCGCCGGAGATGATGAGGTTGTCGAGGAAATACTTGAAATAGTCCGAGCGCAGAAGCACTATCTCGTAATTCTCAAGAGTGGGGTTGAACCAGAAGGTGGTGGTGAACACCTCGGCGTCGCTCTTGAACGAGATGATGACCATCCAGATCAACGGGAACAGGGCGAAGACAGCCCAAAGGATGAGGACGGCGTAGCGGAACACGGGTTCTCGAATGCCGGTTTTCATCGTGTGCCCTTTCATCGGTCCGGCGCCGTAGGCCGGCCGTCATGGTTGCGGTCGCGCCTAACGCCCGGAAGCGGTCTTCTGCACGCTCAGCCACTTGCCGACAAGCACCTTGGCGATGATGTAGATGACGACCCAGAGGAAGAGAATGTACGGCATCGATTCGCCGAATCGCTTGTAGTAGAACCCCTTGTTGTAGGCGGTGAGGGACAGGTTCATGAGCGTGTCGCCGGGGCCGCCCTTGGTGAGGGCGAAGATGATGGCGTATTCCTGCAGCGCCGCCATGAGCCGGAAGATAAGGGCGATGTAGAGGAATGGTTTGAGCATCGGCAGGGTCAGGTTCTTGAAGGTGAACCAGGTCGACGCCCCATCGACCTGGGCCGCCTCGAACGGCGACTTGGGAAGCGAATTGATGCCCGCCACCACCAGGACGATGATGAAAGGGGTGAAAACCCAGACGTCGATGAGGACGGCCGTGAACAGGGCCGTGCTCCGCGCCGCCCCCCAGGGGAACCCGTACACGCCGAACAGGTTCAGGAGCTTCTCGATGATGCCGACCGAAGTGTTGGTCATGAGCTGCCAAATGATGGTGGCGATGACCGGGGCGATCATGAGCGGAAAGACAAGGACAACCCTGAGGATCGATGTGAACCAGTTCGTCCTCTTGCAGATGAGGAGCCCGATGCCAAGCCCGAGAAGCATTTCGCAGCCGGTCGACCAGAAGGCGTACTTGGCGGTCACCCAGGCGGCGTGCCAAAACTCGGCGCTGGCCAACATGCTCGTCCAGTTCTTCTCCCAGATCATCCTGTACGTCTGGCGGACAAACGAATAGTTGGTGAGCGAATAATAGATGGCGCTGACGAACGGATACAGGATCCCGATCGTGATGAGCAGAGCCGGGGCGATGATCAGGTACGGCAGCGCCCGGTCCAGGAACGGCTTGCGGCTGTATAGCCGCATGTCCACGCTTGAAGACAAATCAGATCTCCTTTCGTCAGGAACCAGAATAAGCCCGTTTCGCGCCCCCCGCGCGGCAACGACCGCCTCCCGTCAGGCCGAGACCAGGTTGGGCGGCGTCACGCCCTCCAGATAGGCCTGGATGTTGGCGAGGACCAGTCGCGAGTGGTGCTTGATGCCGTCCATGGTGGCGCCGCCGATATGCGGCGTCATGACCAGGTTGTCGAGGTCGAACAGGGGGGAATCGTCGTAGAGCGGCTCCTGGTCGAAAACGTCGAGGGCGGCCCCGGCGATCGTCCCGTTCCGCAAAGCCTCGACGAGATCGTCCTGCGCCACGAGGGCGCCGCGCGCCGTGTTGATGAAATAGGCATCCGGCTTCATCATGGCGAATTGCTTGCGGCCGAACATGCCCCGCGTCTCCGGAGTGACCTTGGCGTGGAGGCTGACGAAATCGGCCTCGCGCAGGAGCGCGTCCAGCCCGGCCAACTCCGCCCCCGCCGCCGCGACGCGCCCGGCGTCCACATAGGGATCGGCCACCAGAACCCGCATGCCGAGCGCCTTCGCCTTCACCGCCAACTGCGATCCGATGATGCCGAAGCCGACCAGCCCGAGGACGCGGCCGTCCAACTCGATGCCCCGGTAGAGAACGTAGGGGTTTATCTTGAGATCCGGGTGCTGCCAGAGGATGTCCTTGGCGTTCACCGGCGTTCCCGGCTTCAGGCTCAGGCGGCGGCAACGCAGTTCGTGGTGGGTCTGCGGAATAAAGCGGGCGAGGCAAATCATGAAACCGATCGTCATCTCCACCACCGCCACAGCGTTGCGGCCGGGCGCGTTCGTCACGGCGACGCCGCGCGCGGAGCAGGCCTTGACGTCGACGTTGTTCGGAGCGGCCCTCACCGAGGCGATCAGCTTCAACTCCGGCGCCGCCGCCGCCACCACCCGCTCGGTGAACGGCTCCTGTTCGATCACCGCCACCTCGGGCTTGAAGCGCGCGACGTGCGCCAGGGTCTCCTCCTCGTCCGCCGCCCGGTCGCGCCCCTCCTCCCCCTTGCTGAAATAGGCGACATCGAACCGCTCGGCCAGGAACAGCCGGGTCCGGGGATCGAGTTCGACCATTATGGACATCCTACGCTTTTCCATGCGCGAAACGCTTTCCTCGAAACGCGGGGACCGACCGCGCTCAATAGTTCATGTCAAGCCACATCGCATACCGGTCCAAAAGCTTCGGCGCGCCGCCGCCGGAGAGCGGCTCGTACCAGCCGTCCCCAGACATTCCGGCGATGGCAGCCTCGACGTCGGGATACACGCCGACCGCCGTCCACGCCTGGATGGCGGCACCGCGCGAGGTTGTTTCCAAATCCTTTGTGACCATCACCTCCCGCCCATCGAGAAGGGCGGGCATGATCCGCTTCAGGTGCTGGCTGCGGCTGCCGCCGCCCGTAAGGCACAGGCGCTGCACCGTGCGGCCGCTGATGTCCTCGAGCTGGGCGATATTCGAGGCGATGGCGAAGGCCAGGTTCTCGACGTAGGACGGCAGGATGGCGGCGAAGACGTTGGTCTGCTCGTTCGGGAAGGTGATCTCGAGTCGGCGGGTCTCGCGCTTCGAGACGTGGAAGCGCCGCGAGCCGAAATAGGAGACGACCCCGTCGGTGCGGTCCTCGAGCTTCTCCAGCAGCTTGTAGAGGTCGTCGCGGCCGAACCGCTCCTGGCCGGGAACCATCCTGATCAGTTCGGTGAGGTGGTCCATAAGCTTGCGGTGCACCATCCCGGACTGCAGGCAGTTCGATTCGAGGAGCCACAGGCCGCGAACGTAGGGGTCGACCCAAATGCGGCGCTTGGGATCCATGAGGAAATGGTCCTCTATCATCAGGACGGGCGTCGTGGAGCCGTTCACCGCCACCACATCCCCGATTCTCGTCATGCCGGAACCGAGGGTCGCCGCCTGGGTGTCCGATACGGCCGCAACCACCGGCACCCTCGACAGGCCGAGGCGTTCCGCAATTTCGCGGCTCAGGCGCTCGGCGACGTCGCCGGGAGCGATGAGGTCGTTCATCCGAAGATGCTCGAGGCCGAGAAGGGCCGGCATCTTCCCCGACCAGGCCAGATTGCCGGTGTCGAAGAGGAGCGTTTCGGCGGCGTTCGTCCACTCCGAGCACATGCGGCCGGTGAGCTTGTAGATGAAGTACTCGTTCACCATCAAAACCCGGGAAACCGCCTCGTAGTCGGCGGGACGGTTTTCCTTCAGCCATACCAGCCTGACGGCGGGAAAATAGATGTCGGGCCAACGGGCGGTGTGGTCGTAAATCTCCTCGCCCCTGGCCGCGCCCACCCGTTTGGCCTGCTCGGTGGAACGGCCGTCGAGGTTGGGGGTGGCCATGATTTCGCGTCCGGCCTCGTCGAGGAAGACCATGCCATGGCGCTGCGAAGTGACCGCCACCGCCTCGATCCCGGCGCGATCGACGCCGGATGAGGCGAGGACCGACTCCGCCGCCCGAAGGGAACTCTCCCACGATTCCCGCGCGCGCCAGTCGAGGCCGTCCGACTCCTTGATGTAGTCGTAGCGGATTTCTTCGTAGGCGGTTCCGGCGAAACGCCCGAGGCGGTCGAGAAGGTTGACATGCACGCCGCCGGTGCCTATGTCGAAAACAAGGATATGACTCATGCCGCCACCTTCCCCCGCTCGCCCCACCGTCCTTTCGCCGCGCCCGGAGGATGCGGCTCCCGCTTCGGCCGCGTCCCCGCCGGCGATACGCCCGTCAGGGCCTACATATTCCCCTCATCCGGGAATTACCGGAAACACCCGGAAATCCCCGGATGAAAGCCTGTTTCGATTCGGTCGGCGTGAATTCATCTCCAGGCAAACCCGCCACCTCGGAGCGTATGACACTCCTTCCGGGAGGAATCACCAAAAATCGGTATCATCTTGGCTTGACAAGCCCTGCCGACAAATAGTTGAATTTGCCGATCCATTTTTGTCAAGGTTTTTCGCAACTTCTATTGCACCAGCGGCCTGATGCCGTCGGCAAGGGTCTTGACGATGAGCCAGCAGGAGGTGGCGCCGGCGTCAAGGGTGCCGATGGAGCGCGCGCCCAGGCGGCTGGCGCGGCCGATCTTGGCCTCAAGGTCCTTGGTGGATTCCCAGCCTGCCTTGGCGTCCTTCTCCATGGCGTCGAGGCAGGCGGCGAAATCGGCCCCGGCCCGCATCGCCGCATCGAAGGAATCGGAGGCCGGGATCAGGGTGTCCATCATCGTCTTGTCGCCCTTCTTGGCGTCGCCGAGGCTTTGCACGCCGGCGACGGCCGCGCGGAGCATGGCGGAAAAGAGGGGGGCGTCGACAGCGTCCCGGTCCTTGAGGACCTTGGACATCTCGATGAACAGGGTGCCGTATATCGGCCCCATCGAACCGCCGATCTCGGTGAGGAGCACCCGGCCGAGCGCCTTGAGGGCGGAACCCATGTCCATGGCCGAAACGTCGTTCTGCTCCATGAACATGGTGAAGCCCTTGTTCATATTTATGCCGTGGTCGCCGTCGCCTATGGCGCCGTCGATCTCGCTGAGATAGGCCTTGTTGTCCTGTATCACCTTGACGAGCGCCCCCACGACCATGGCGCCATCCTTCTTGGCAAACGATCCCGCCATGCTTCCTCTCCTTGGAATCAGAACTGGGTCAGCCCCATGCAGTCGCATTCAGTGTCGATCAGTTCCCTGAGTTCGGCGTCGAGCTTCATCACGGTCAGCGTCGCGCCCATCATCTCGAGGGAGGTGAAGTAGTTGCCGACATAGGGGCGGTGGATCTTGATCCCCTTGGCGCCGATAAGCTCCGCCATCTTGTTGTACAGGATATAAAGTTCCATCACCGGGGTGGCGCCGAGGCCCGACACGAGGACGACGACCTCGTCGCCGGAATTGAACGGCAGGTCGGGGAGGACGACGTCAACCATCATCCGGGCGATCTCGTCGGCGGACTTGAGGTCGGTGACCTTGATGCCTGGCTCGCCGTGGTGGCCGATGCCGAGTTCCATCTTGCCCGGCTCGATCTGGAAGTTGGGCTTGCCGACTTCCGGGATGGTGCAGGGGGTGAGGCCGATGCCGATAGAACGGGTGTTGTCGATCGCCTTTTGGGCGGCGGCGACGACTTCCTCGAGGCTGGCGCCCTTGGCGGCCTTGGCGCCCCCGCACTTCCACATGAGAATCTCGCCCGCCACGCCGCGGCGCTTGCCCAGTTGGTCCTTCGGGGCGGAAGGAACGTCGTCATTGGCGACCACGGTCATGACCTTGATGCCGTCTTCCTCGGCCATTTCCTTGGCCATTTTCACGTTCATGATGTCGCCGGCGTAGTTGCCGTACAGGCAGGCCACGCCTTTTCCGCCGTCGGCCGCTTTGGCGGCCTCGTACATCTGCTCGGGGGTAGGGCTCGTAAAAATCTCTCCCGGGCACGCCGCGTCAAGC
>Ga0082212_10011199_pt1 | contig 11390 bp, 7 predicted proteins | sample TergutNt197P3_FD_71548 | JGI IMG/M metagenome (GOLD analysis project Ga0082212, IMG submission 71548) | Neocapritermes taracua P3 segment gut microbial communities from Petit-Saut dam, French Guiana - Nt197 P3 | ecosystem: Host-associated > Arthropoda: Insects > Digestive system > Gut ... | reverse complement strand
TTGAGAGTGCGACGACACAACGTGGTCCAACGATGGAACTACACGATCTCACCAAAACGAAGAAATAATTAACGGACTGTTCCTATGTATGTCCTTCAAACTTTTGCAGTTCCCTTCCTGTTTCGGTATCCCAAATCCGGGCGGTCTTGTCATCACTGCACGTAACAACCCGTTTTTCATCGGGAGAAAAAGCGGCGGAACGTACCACTTCTGTATGCCCTGCAAACTTTTTCAATTCCTTTCCTGTCGCGGCATCCCAGATTCGGGCTGTTCTGTCATCGCTGCTCGTTAAAACTTTCTTTCCGTCAGAAGAAAAAACGGCGGATTGGATACCATTACCGTGCCCTTGTAACACTTTGGCGGCGGACATTGCCCTTAATGGCTTGACCGTGTTAGTGATGTTTGCCCTTTGCCACTCCGTGTAAATGGAACGCGGGTTTGCCCATTCGCGTTCATAAACTTCCTTACGTCTTTGCCAATACGGATTTTCTAGCGTATGTGGATCAGGATTTACATCGGGTTCCCACTCAAAAAAGGTGCCGTAACCGGGAAGAGCGTACTCCAACCAGTAAATCTCGAAATGCTCATCCCCTTTTTGGAGCGTGGCTTTGACAGTTGGTCGAGAAGGCACATGAGAGTAAGGGTTTCCGGCATCCAGAACCTCATTGATTGCTATTTCACGTCTAAAAACGTCAAAGCGCTCACGCTCTTCGACAGAGATTTTTTCATTGAACTCCAATGCTCTTACCAGTCGTGCGAAGTAAAAGAGTTGCTGAACTTCGTCCGGTAATCTCTTTAATCTGCGGTTCTGAATTTGCGACAACAGTTGCCACGGATTGCTCACATCACCATTATCGTCAAAAAAACGCTCTCCCCAGTCATATCTGTTTTCTTGTACACTGGCGGTTGCTTCCTTGAGAAGGATTTTGGCTTGTGGCAATAGTTCGTCAGAATTCGGGAGAAGGGTCAAATAGAAAGCCGCACTGTTAGCAGGATGACTGTATGAGAACCTAATTGGACTTTCCTGATCTGCGTAAGAATTGAGAACAATTTCGAACAGTATATCTCTCGCTCGGTCATTTTTGAACGAGTAAATCGCCATGATTTCCCAGGACTCGTCGTATGCACCAACGGAATACCTTATTGACGGGAATGTCATTGGACGTAAAACAAAATTGGAGTTTACTCTCGAAGCAGACAAGGTATTACCAGTATCTTCATATTCGCGGAAAAGTATTCCCGCCAAAAGTTCCGATTGTTTTTCATGTAATACGGCAAGCGTATAGAGTTGAAATAATGTGTACCCACGCCTTTCGCTATATGGAGAGGCTGGTACAACAATACTTTGTATAGTTTCTATCTTTTCAGGTATCCGGTTTTCCCACATTGCAAGATAATCATCTGTTCCAGTAACTCTTTTCATCGCCAACTTGGCTGCTTCGAAAAGGGGTTGCTCATATTCCTTTTCCCACCTATCCTCGATCTGTTCTAGCCAGTGTCTCCTTTGAATCCTGGCGCGATCGAAATAAATAGCCTCCTCAACCTTTAGGTATCGAAAGATTGGAATGGATACTTTGTGCAACTTCTCCGATTCTTGGTTGTATCTTTCGAAGAGTTGATCGTTGGTTATTACTTCTGCCTCGTCTTTTTGGGGGTCAGAATCTGGCATTCCCATCTCTTTCAATTTTTCTGATGCCGTGACATATTCTCCGTGGAGTTGTTGAAAGGCTTGAGTTATTGTTTCCGGTTGCTCATAAGAGAATGGGATGTCCATCGTTTTCAATACACTCGCTATCAACTTGTGTTCAGGGATAGGTTTAGGGGCTGGCGTTTTGTCAAACGATAGAATCGTCATGGCTGGTTGTTGTGCAATAAACCAATAGCAAACGACAATAACAAGGACATAGGACAATAGCCCAATGGAAATCCATAACCAGTATTTTGAATAGATTTTCGACATAAACGCTTCTCCCCGACACAATGGACTTCGGAAACCCATCGGCTTGCCCCAGAAACTGAATCCCATCCGCTCTTATTTTATCATAATGGATCGTTAAACTCAATTCCTGTGGGCATTGCACTCAAATATCACGACATGGAAACGAGTTTATTAGAGGCGTTGTTGTGTCGGGGAGATCGCCGACTGGGAAAGACGATTGAACGTGCTTGGCAACTGGGCGCACGGCTTGATTCGTGGTCGGATTATTTTCGTGGCGACTGCTGGGAACAAGCGATTGCCGAAACGCAGATTGATGTGAACAAAATCGTTCACGAAACGATACCCGACGATGCGGAATTGCCGTGGGGGTACGTGCGGTTTTAACAGCATAAGATTGCGCTGTCGGACTAAAACGCAACCCGAAAAGCGAGTCCGAGAACCGTCGCATTCGGATGTTCGCCGCCGGGACGAAAAATGTACTGAAAATCAGGTTGTACTATTAAGTGCTCCGATAACTGCGCCTTGTAAAAACATTCCAACGCCGTTTCCGATGCATGAGGCAATGGATCAATATGTTTCCGATATTCTGGACTGAAACGTACCGTCGAGCAACCGATTCCGATCACATCGTCCGGTCGGAAATCGAAAAATCCTCGATAGGTTAATCCAGTGTCAATGCTTCGGCGCAGTTCGTTACGGTCTCTCGCCGATGTTTGAAGCCGCGAAAAGAAGAAAATTCCTCGCCCATCATCACACCCATGTGAGTGCTTCTTCCAAATCATCTGGTCAATACCGGCACTGAAACCATAGTTGCCCCTGACTTCGTCCCCTGTGGAGTAGCGTTCAAATTGATCGGTGTCGTACCAACTGCCGACGTACACGAAGCCGGGACGATTTCCGAAAAGTGTGTACTGTTTTTCGAGTTGCACAGCATAGCACGGATTTTTGAATTTCGGAAATGTATAACTGTTGGCGTTGATGTCTTCGTCGTGAATACCAAATTTCAGAGCGGTGCCGCGTCGGAGTTCCAGTGTGCTGACGATTCCCCATGCATTTTCCGGGTCAGCCGGAATGTGAGGTGTGTGAACATTAGTATGGGCGGCACTCACGAAATGTTCCTGCGACTCGAGATGGAAGAATGTCGAACTGGAGTCTGCTTTTCCCACTCGGATCGCAAGTCGGTCGTGAAAAAATCGATGTGTGTACCAATACTCGCAGAGTTGAGCCGGTACTTCGTAGGCAAAATAAACAGGGTCCTGGTAGTCGCCGACGTACCGTGTAATTCCTGGTCCGTGCGAAAAGAATCCGCTTACAAAAAAAGTGCCGTTCTTCCAGAGCCCCAGTTTTTTCGAGTCGCCGGTGAACCCGATTTCGGCGAGTCCCATGTACGTTGAACCGGTGCGTTTGCCGCCGTGAACGTTGCCGAACACCCCGCCGGTGTACGTTAGATCAATTTCGATTGCTTTACCGTCCGAAGAACAGGAAAAAACATTGCTGCAAGGATCGCAATTCGCCCAGAGCACACTGGAACAGGCAAAAAGTATCGTCAAACAAACAACGAATCGGTACATTTCTTCTTTATCGACAATTCGATGTGTTCAACATTAACGGAAATGCCCTACGTATCTTGATTCCTGGTCGGACTATTTTCGCGGCGACTGCTGGGAACAAGCGATTGCCGAAACGCAAATTGATGTAAACAAAATCGTTCACGAAGCGATACCCGACGATGCGGAATTGCCCTGGGGATACGTGCGGTTTTGATTGTTCTTGACAAAACCGTACGGCAAGTTACTATTGAAAGCGCGTTTCTCCCTATTTAGCCGGTACTCCGGCTCCGTGCTATGAAAAATTCCTTCCTGATTGCCATATTGTTCCTTCTCATGGGAACGATTTCACATGCTGAAATTGTGTTCGATCTTGCCGAACGCATCGACATTGAACCCGTCTGGTCGGGACATTCGGTCGGTTTCGCTCTCCTCACGACAGGGGATGTTCAGTTTGTGGCTTACTATGATGCCGAACGAAACATGGTCGTCGCTAAACGAAAACTCGACGAAAAGCAATGGACGTTCAAACGGTTGCCGACGAAAATCGGTTGGGATTCGCATAATTACGTGACAATGATTCTCGACCGGGACGGCTTCTTGCATGTTTCCGGTAACATGCATTGCGTCCCGCTGATCTATTTTCGGAGCGAAAAACCGCTCGATGTCGAATCGTTGACACGGATTCCTGCTATGATTAGCGAAGCCGAACAACGTTGCACGTATCCATCGTTCACCATCGGACCGAACAAGGAACTGCTCTTCACATATCGTGACGGTTACAGCGGCAACGGAAGTCAAATTTGGAACATTTATAATCCCGACACGAAAACATGGAGCCGCCTATTCGACAAGCCGTTTTTCGACGGTCAGGACAAAATGAACGCTTATTTTCATCCGCCCGTCGTCGGACCGGACGGATATTACCACATGTCATGGGTATGGCGCGACACAGGGGATTGCGCAACGAATCATGATATTTCGTATGCCCGAAGCAAGGATTTTCGCGAATGGGAAAACAGCCGTGGAGAAGCCTATATCTTACCGATCTCATTAAAAAATGGTGGAATCGTTGATCCGGTGCCTCCCGGCGGCGGACTCCTCAATCCGCTTCAGCAGATCGGATTCGATCTCGATAAGCGCGTGATCGTTTCGTACACGAAATACGACGATGCGGGTAATTTCCAGATTTACAATGCCCGATTGGAATCCGGCAACTGGAAACATTACCAAACGAGCGACTGGGACTATCGTTGGGAGTTTTCCGGCGGCGGGACAATCATCATGGAAGCCGGTATGGGACCGGTCGAAGTCGAAGACGGAAAATTAGTCCAACGTTATTCCCACGCCAAAAAGGGAAGCGGTCGCTGGCAACTTGATCCGATAACGCTCAAACCGGTGGGGCAGGCACCGAGTATGGTACGCTTGCCGACGGAAACCCGGAGTGTCGAACTCGATTTTCCCGGTGTACAGAGCCGTTCAGCACAGGATATTGCCGATGGAAACCGCCCTTACGAAAAAGGGCAGATTCGGTATGTGATGTGTTGGGAAACACAATCGAGCAACCGTGATGCTCCGCATCCGACTACGCCTCCGCCGAGTCAGTTGCGGGTACTCAAACTGCAAAGCAGACCGTAGAAGAACCGGCGACACAGTTACCGGCTCTGTTCAAAATCGTTCACGAAACAATTCCCGACGATGCGGAATTGCCCTGGGGATATGCGCGGTTCTAGGTATATTCGGGAGTGCTTATTAAGCCGGGGTTTATTGTCCGGTGGTTTTGACTCTGAAAAATGGTATAATGATCATCAAAGAAAAGGAATCGCCTCGCACGCGTGTTTTCGTACATCATTTCCGACAATGATATTCCTTTTGTGAAACTGTGTATTAGCCGCAAAACGTGGTATTTGGATAAAGGAAAAGTAACAATGTCAAGCGATACATTTGATTTGAAGCGAGTAAAACAACTGGTCGAGTTGATGAAAACCAATGACCTGACGGACGTGGAAATCAAGCAAGGAGAGTGGCAGATTACTCTTCGGCGAGGTTCTCAACCGGTCATGGTGTCCCACGCACCGGTTACGGTGCCGATTCCCGCCGCTCCGGCAACTCCGCCACCTGTTGCCGCACTCAGTGCGGAAGAACCGGCAAATACAACGCTCATCAAGAGTCCGATGGTCGGTACATTTTATGCGGCATCCAGTCCCGACACACCGCCGTTTGCAAAGGTCGGAGATACCGTAACACCGGAAAAGACCGTTTGCCTGATCGAGGCAATGAAAGTTTATAACGAGATTCAAGCGGAATGTACCGGAAAGATCGTTGCCGTCCTCGTGAAAAACGGCGATACGGTCGAATACGGCAGACCACTATTCCGAGTCGCTCTGGGGTAATGGTTCGTCCAATTCCAACTCGACATCTCCTTCCGGCGAATCCGGCGGAAGAACAACCGACGGCGGCATTTCCATCGACGGCATGCCGGGAATGCTACCACCCCACGGTGCCGGTGTCTCGAACTCAAAGTCCGGCAACGCTGTCTTATTACGAAACACATTCGTTTCCGTAAGATGAAGTTTTTTATACACATCTTCCGAAATGACGTAATACCAGTCGGCAAATCGAGCGGAAAGTTCCGCCGCACGCTTCTTGCCCGACTCAATTTCGCTATCGTAACGCTCCTGTTCACGTTGATTCATCTTTTCCAGCATTTCCGTTGCCTGCTTGAACGCTTCCAATTCATCCGCTTCTGCCTCTTCGGGCATTTCCGGCATCGGTTTCAGTTCTGGTTCGGGAATCAACGCCGGATCAAACTCCGCCGTAATGAAAAGATACCGATTGACACCCATCACCGGCATTTCGTCCAGCGAGTCTTCCGATGCCAGTTCCGACTCTGTACCGGTCAAATCGCCGAACCGAAGTTGATAAACCACGCCGTCTTTCAATCGCAGTTGCATGTCTCCTTCATTCGACAAGAGTTGTATCTTCATTTTTTGGGTATCCCCTTTCAAGTCGGGGAGTTCCACCAAGTAAAAGCCGGTTTTCTGCATTGACGCATCCAATTCGATATTTTCAAACGACTTTCCTTCCCGGAGTGCCGCCGCTAACTTTGCCGGTTTTTTCTGCACACTGACGATTTTCAAATCGTTCAGTGCCAATGCCATCGAGTCGAGCGTATCGGTATTCAATTCTCTGCCCGGTTCGAGTTGCCGCTCCCGGAATGTCTCGTAATTTTGTCCTTCAAAGACCATCCATCGGTTCAGCGACCACTTATCCGTTCCAACGGCGGAACCGTCATATCCCAGTGTCATATCTCCGATGAAATCGTAGTCTTGTACTTCTTGTAAGCCCCGATTGGTCAATGCCAATCCCATTGAAAAGGAATACTGATCCACGAAAAATTCCTTGATGTCGAATGTGCTGATGTCGAGCAGATTTTTCTCGATCCATTGGTCGAAATTCGTTGAAAACTGACTCGGATCAATGCTGACGACGTAAACCGGCGATTGATTGGCAATCCGAACGTATCGGAGTCCCCCTGGGCTGTCGTTCACCTCATCCAGTGGTCGACTCCGAGACACTTCTTTGCCGACAATCAGATTGACGAGCGTGGCGTTGCTTGCTCCGCCGAGGGTGATGCTGATTCCCACGTCGTCGCCGAGTGAGGCACCGTCGGAGGCGGGATCAATCACGCCGTACTGCGTTTGGAAGGCAACCGCATCGACACCGCTGCTTTCTGGCTGGATTACTTCAAGAACTTTGAGGTCGGTCAACGCTTCGGCAACGCGTCCCATCTGGTCTTTGGCATCGGCAGGATAATTGTCGTGCGAAGGAATCGACCAGATGCCGTTGACTTCGGTGATGCGGAAGTCGTTGCGCTCCCCGACAGCGTCGAGTTTGACGATTTCGAGCGACTTGATCGCAAGTGGATCGGTAAACTGCGGAAAGAGCGGTTTTCCAACGGTTTCGTCGGCTTTGAAATCGTTCAGTTTTGGTCGACTATACATTGCCCCGACAATGAGTGCGGCGGCAAGAAGGAGAAAAATGGATGTTTTAGCAGTTTCGTTCATCGGTCGAATCGTTCATTTTATTTTGTATCATTTTACCGTTTGGTGCCGTTGATTCAAGCGGGAACATACTCGATCTGCAAAGTTGTTTTTGTTGTGATTGAGTTTTTCCTTGCTCCCTGTTTTCCTTCTATGCGGTGGGGACTCCCAGTAGATGTGCAAGTTCGTTTTTTTCGTCTCTTCCGGCGGGAGTCCAGAGAAACAGGGTTAAAGTCTCCCGCCTAGGTTCCCGCCGCAGGAATGACGGGATTTTGGCAATCTTGCACACCTCGTGGGAGTCCTCGCACCTTTCTTGTTTTTTTTCGCGGAAATTGTTACAATGGAGCATATTCCATTTACAGATACCCGGTGCCGTGCGTTTATCTATCACCCAAGAACAACGTCAAGAACAGAGACAAATCCTGACGCATCGGATGATTCAGTCAATGGAAATCCTCCAACTGACGCTTCACCAACTTGAACAACGGATCGACCAGGAACTTGAACAGAATCCTATACTGGAACTAGCGTCAGATACCTCCGATGATTCCAAAGAACAGTCCGCCGGTACAGACTCCAGCATCGTGTACACGATTGACGATGACGATTCTCCTTCCGAAGAACACGAGCCGGAAATCAAGTTCGAATCCGCCACCGAACACGTTGCGGCAACCGAGGAATTTTCCATTGCCGAGGAGTTTTCCCAAAATTATGCCGACACCATTGACGAAGCCCCGATCCGGTCGCAAAACTGGTTGGAGGAACAGGACACGCTTCGGGCGGACGCATTTGCCAATGCGGAATGTCCCGGCGAATCGTTGCAGGAACATTTGGAGCGACAACTCGATTGGTTCGATATTTCGGAACCGCTCCGAGAAATGGCACGCCGAATCATCAATAATCTTGAAACAAGCGGATATTTTACCTACGTGTGGGAGGACTTTCTCGGCGACGAACACACCTACGAAGAACTGGAACTTGCCCGCGAAGCCCTGACGTTGGTCAAGCGTCTCGAACCGGCAGGTGTCGGCGGTAAAAACCTTCGGGAATGTCTGTTATTGCAAATTGAGCCCGAATCGGAATATGCCGAAGTCCTGCAAATTTTAATCACGTCCTATCTGGAAGACATTTCGGCAAATCGAATACCGGTGATTGCCAAGAAAATGGATTTCCCATTGGACATTGTACAAGGAGCAGTGGCGGAATTACGGCATTTCAATCCGCGTCCCGGTGCCGCTTTCAGAGGGAACATGGCGGCTGTGGTGATTCCTGACATCTTTGTCGAAGAAACAGAGCCGGGAAAATTTCTTGTCCGATTGGAAGACGGTCGGACTCCGCAACTTCGCATCAGTAATTTTTACCGAAATCTGATGGACAAACATGGCACCGACAAGGAAACGAAGACGTACATTAAGCAAAAAGTCGGTTCGGCACGATGGCTTCTTGACGCGATTGAGCAGCGTCGAGACACGCTCCTGAAAGTTTCGCAAGCCATTGTGAATCATCAGACCGAATTTTTCGCAAAGGGACAGCAAGCGTTGAAACCGCTGAAAATGCAGCAGATTGCGGACGTAGTGGGCATGCACGTCACCACCATTTCCAGGGCTTGTGATGAGAAGTGGATTTCTTCGCCGCAGGGAATTTTTCCACTTCGTCGTCTTTTTTCCGGCGGGGTGGCAACGGCAGATGGTGGCGAAGACGTTTCCAACGATGTGGTTCATTTGAAAATAAAGGAGATCATCGACAAAGAGGACAAGAAAGACCCGTTGAGTGATGATGCCATTGTCAAAATGCTTGGTTCCGAAGGGATTCAGGTTGCCCGACGCACGATTGTCAAATATCGGCAGTTGCTCAACATTCCCAGTAGCCGAGGAAGACGGCAATGGGAAACGTAGTGCACAGTTTCCCCAAGACCATTCCTTATTAGACTTCCTCGTGTCAATGAATTACCGCAGAGAGCGCAAAGAGCAAAACGTTTGTCAGACGATTTCCTGACAAGCGCAAGAGCGGCACCCGCAAGGGTGCCGATGAGTATTCAGTGAAAAAACGCAAAATGATTGCCAACAAAAGATTTACACACCCCGGGTGTACGCAAATTTCTCCTATATTTGCAATTTTATGAAAAATCGGTATCATGTCTGGGGGGTGCGCAGGGAACGCTGTCGTCCCACTGAGATTCGACATGTCGGACGATCTACAAAATCAAATACAAGACTTACAAAAAGAGAACCTCAAACTCTCTCGGCAACTGTTACGTTTACAAGCAACCATTGAGCGAAATGCCGCCGCCGCTGCGTCCGCCGCAAGCATTACCGCAATGCAAGCCGCCGAAAAAAGAAAACAAGAATACTACCTGCGTGCCATCCTCGAGAACAGTCCCGACATCATACTCCTGCTGGACAGTAAATACAACGTCGCCTACTGCACCCAAAAAGCACTCATCGTCGCAGGACTCGATTACTTTGTTACCGTTCACGGAAAACACTATCGGGAAATCCTGCAATTACTCGTCGAGCCCGACTGGCTTGCACACGCAGAAAAACAAATCGATGATGCCATCTCTGGCGGCTATCCCTTAACGTTAGAAGCCGTTTTCAATGTCCAAGGCACAGGACTCCGGCGATACCAACTGGAATTCGTCCCCAAAACAGGATCGGAATCGATAAGCAGTACGTCGGTTGCGGCGGACCTCAGTGGGTCAATCATCACAATGCACGACATCACCGAAATCCGAAAAATGCAGGAAGAAGCGGAAGAAGCCCGATTGCGCGCAGAACAAGCCAGTCTGGCAAAAAGTTCATTCCTCTCCAATATGTCGCACGAAATTCGGACACCGATGAATGCCATCATCGGTATGACCGCCATCGGCAGCGCATCGGATAACATCGAAAAAAAGGAATACTGCCTCTCCAAAATTGACGAAGCCTCCAAACATTTGCTCGGCGTGATTAACGACATTTTGGACATGTCGAAGATCGAAGCAAATAAATTTGAACTTTCGTTCACCAGCGTTCAGTTTGAAAGAATGCTCCGAAAGGTAACGACTTTCATCGCTTTTCGGGTGGAGGAGCGGCGGCAGGAATTTGCCGTTCACATCGATCAACACATACCGGCAATTATCGAAACCGACGAACAGCGGCTTGCGCAGGTGGTTACGAACTTGTTGTCCAATGCCGTGAAATTCACTCCCGAAGGAGGGAAAATCAGTTTGAGCACCGAACTGATTGCCGAAGACGGTGAAGAATGCACAATCCGATTCGGTGTTACCGATACGGGAATCGGAATCACCCCAGAGCAACAAGATCGTCTTTTTCAATCTTTTGAACAAGCCGACAGCAGTACGGCGAGAAAATTCGGCGGCACCGGACTGGGACTTGCTATTTCCAAGCGGATCGTCGAAATGATGAAGGGACGGATATGGATCGAATCGGAAATCGGCAAAGGGGCAACTTTCTTGTTTGAAATCAAGGCGAAACGGAAGAGTACCGAAAACGCTCACGAAATCCGAAGAGACTTGACGCTGGAAAATCTACGTCTGATGGTGGTCGATGATTCGTCGGCGGTATTGGAATACTTTACTCACATTGCGGAAAAACTGGCGATCAACTGCGATATTGCGGATTCAGGAACGAAGGCATTGGAATTGATCGACGAAAAGGGAACGTATGATTTCTATTTTATCGACTGGCACATGCCGGAAATGAATGGCATCGAATTTTCCAGCCAAGTGAAACAACGAAATGATCAATCGGTGTGCGTCATGATGTCGGCGCAGGAATGGCACGAAGTGGAAACGAAAGCGAGGGATTCCGGGATCGATTGTTTTCTGCAAAAGCCGCTCTATCCGTCAACGATTGTCGA
>Ga0082212_10011198_pt1 | contig 11392 bp, 8 predicted proteins | sample TergutNt197P3_FD_71548 | JGI IMG/M metagenome (GOLD analysis project Ga0082212, IMG submission 71548) | Neocapritermes taracua P3 segment gut microbial communities from Petit-Saut dam, French Guiana - Nt197 P3 | ecosystem: Host-associated > Arthropoda: Insects > Digestive system > Gut ... | reverse complement strand
CTTTGTCAGTCGGAAATTTTCCACGAATGCCACTGGACTTGGGTTACGGAGGGTAGTATAATCAGTATCGATAAGTCGGGCAAGAGAGAAAATTCAAAAAAAAATTCAACCGGCTACAGTATATCGCCAGACATCCAGCGGCAACATTTTTCATGCGAGTCGCCGGTGATTCAATGTCCGGCGCAGGAATCTTTGATGGCGATTTGGTCGTTGTAGACCGCAGTCTCGAACCAAAATCTGGCGACATAATCGTTGCTATCCTGAACGGTGAATTCACAATCAAGCGGTTCCGCCGTAATGGTTCAACCATCGAACTCGTCCCGGAGAATCCGAAGTACCGCAAAATTGTTCTGAACGAAAGCATGGAACTTGAAGTCTGGGGCGTTGTTACTGGAACCTATAAATCTTTCAAATGACTTATCAGCAGCCGCAACTTTATGGGTTACTCGATTGCAACAGTTTTTTTGCGTCTTGCGAAAAACTGTTTCGTCCTGATCTCAAAGATAAACCAGTGGTCGTTCTCTCAAACAATGACGGTGTTGTCGTTGCTCGAAGTCCCGAAGCGAAAAAACTTGGCATCCCGATGGGTGAAGCGTACTTCAAAATCAAACGCCTTGCGGAAAGCGGACAGGTCATTGTGTTCTCATCGAACTACCGCCTGTACGGAGATATGAGCAACCGGGTCATGAAGACATTACTGCAATGGACTCCGCATGTCGAAGTGTATTCCATTGACGAAGCGTTTCTTGATCTGACGAATCATAATAGCACTTCAGTTGATACGCTCATGAATGAAATCGTATCGACTGTTACGAAGTGGATAGGTATTCCAGTCTCGCTTGGCATTGGTTCCACGATGACCCTTGCGAAAGTTGCCAACGATGTAGCCAAAAAGTGTGGTGGCACTTGTTCACTCATAGACTCGATAGTCCGAGACCAAGCCCTTGCCGGAATGGAGGTTGGTGATGTCTGGGGCATTGGTCGTCGCCTTGCTCCAAGGTTAATACGATTGGGTTTTCGGACAGCCAAAGACCTTGCGGCTGTTGATCCGCTTTGGATGCGTAAGAATTTTTCTGTTGTCCAAGAACGGCTCGTCCGGGAACTCAATGGAGAGTCATGCCTTGATCTGATGGAAGTTCCTGCTCCAAGAAAAAACATTCAGGTCTCTCGCTCATTCTCGGAAGCGACAAATGATTATCGTTCTCTTGCAGAAGCAGTATCAACTTTTGCAGCCAAGGCTTGTGAAAAAGCCCGGTCAGAAGGAACGATAGCGGCGGCAGTTTATGTTCACATCAACACGAGTTGGTACAAGAAGGACTCATATATTGCAGACGGAAAGATGCGAGGGTTTAACATTCCAACTTCGAGTTCACCAGAAGTCATTCGTACCGCACTATCCCTGCTCCATGAAATTTATCGTGAAGGAGTTTTCTACAAGAAGGCATCGGTGATGCTACTCAACCTCCAAGATTCCAATGCAGTGAAATCGCAAGGGATTTTATTTGATATGGGTGGTAAAAATCCAGATGAGCAACAACGTGATGATATGCTCATGAATACTGTTGACCGCATCAATCGTTCATTTGGCAAAGGCACAATGGTCTTTGGCTCGCAAGGAGTAGAGCAAAAATGGCGTGGTGCTTCGGAACATTGCAGTCCGAACTATACAATCAGTTTCACTGATTTGCCAGTGGTGAAGGCAAAATGATTTTGACAGAACTGATTCTGTTCAAGAGTAAAAACAAGCAGTTTACTCTTGCCTGCTTGCCCATGCCTCTATGAGCCTCGTTTTCTTATAATGAGCCAGATAGTGGATTCAATTAAGTTGCTAGTGAATCTATTAAGAATTTTTTGTGGAAATCAACATGCGAATTCGATTCTATGGTACAATATGTTCATGATGAAACCGCCCATCGTGTATTACGGAGGCAAAATTAGAATCGCACCATGGATTGTGAGCGTTATGGCTAGTTATGCATTCCAAAGGTACATTGAGCCGTATGGCGGTTCTGGAGCAGTGCTGTTTGCAAAGCCGCAAAGTCCGTGCGAAATTTATAATGACATTTACAGCGATGTGGTCAATTTGTACAAGGTACTCCGAGACCCATGTCAATACAAACTGTTAATCAGGTCTATCGAAGGTAGCCCCTATTCCAGACAAATTTATAACGATGCCTGTCGAGCATTGGAAGACAAAGACACATCTGAAGTCGAGCGGGCAAGATGCTTTTTTGTGTGCATGAGACAGAGTTTTAGCAATTTGGCAAACTCTTGGTCAACTCCGAGCGAGTGTAGCCATACGGTTGCGGCGGACACGTATTGGCAAGCGATTAACCGGTTGCCGGAAGTCCACAACCGATTGAAACATGTTCACATTGAAAACATGGACGCAATTGAGTGCATTCGAAAATACTCCAACACGAGAAGCCTCTGCTATGTTGATCCACCATATCCTCATGCAACACGAGTTGCACCGAAAACCTACAAGCACGAGTACACGGATGAGCAACATGTGCGGTTGGTTGAAACATTGCTTGAAGTGCCTGGTGCCAAAATTCTATCCGCCTACGAGTCGCCGATTTACAAACCTTTACTCGATGCAGGTTGGGAATTGTTAACGAAACGAGTCTGCTGTCATGCATCGGGCAACAGTAAAAAAACGTACAGAGAAGAGTGCTTATACTGCTCACCGGCGAAGGTAAAAGCCGATTTTAATCCATTGCAATTTTGCGACTACTGACAATACATGGTAAAATATACATTAACAACAAGTGAGTATAACAATGGGTAAACATCCGTTTGATAGAAAAGTTTTTTTCGTTCAGTATAGAGAGGAATTTCTTTCACTGAATGAGATATGTGATGGCGTACAGGCTGGCAAACTTGCGATTGTTGATTGGGTCTTCGATGTAGACGGCTTTTCATACACCGCCGGGAATATTGTTCAAGGTAAAGCCCCGAAATGGGCACTGACCGCAGAAAATGACCCGATGTTACATGGACTTCCATCAATCTCCGAAACAGAGTTGGCGGCTGTGGATGAAGTGCTGTGCGAACCCGATTTTTTAGAGATGCCTCGTGAACCGAAAGCAAAAACGGTCTCGCATTATCTGAAGAGTGAACCACGAATCGCTCGCATGGTTTTCGGAATCGAACATAGATTGTTCTGATAGGTATATAGGATACTGAAAATTTTTTTGATATGATAGAAAATTTGAGTTTTGAAAAAACGATATTTGGTGATTCAGTGATTTACCATGCAGATGCGTATGACGTTCTTCCCTCACTGGATGACGGCTCGATTGATATATGCCTGACCGACATGCCTTACGCTGCCGAATCATTTGGTGGAAAATGCACTGCATGCGAATGGGATACTCCAATCAACCTTGTCGAATTCTGGCGGTGGATGGAGCATAAAGCAAAACCATCGGCGAACTTCGTTCTCTTTTGCAATATGAAACTTGCTTTCGATTTAATCGGCAGCAACATGAAAGGATTCCGAAGCGATTTGGTTTGGGCAAAGAATAATCGAGTAGGCTTCCTCAACAGTAACAACCAAGTCTTGCGTTCGCACGAAAATATTCTCCTGTTCCGTCGTCCTCGTTGCAGTGGAGCAGCAACCTACAATGCAATAAAAGTTCCCGGCGGAAGACCACGAGTGAATCGCACCAAAGCCCGGACGAGTGGAGGAGTCTATCCTGCGGGTGAGGCTTACACAACAATTTCTGACGGCACTACGAATCCAATTTCGGTGCTTGCGTTCGACCATGACCGAGGCAATGGACAGCAGTCTCTGTTGCCCACTCATCCCACCCAGAAACCATTGAATCTGGTAGCCTACCTGTTGATGCTGTATAGTAATGAAAATGACCTTGTGCTGGAACCTTTTGCCGGATCAGGCACAACGGCATGTGCGGCGATGAAACTCGGTCGTCGCTTCATCGCCATTGAAAGGGAAAAGTCGTACTACGATATTGCTTGCCAACGGCTCGATGAAATCTGGCAACGAAAAACCGCTCGTCGCTTAACCTATATCTCGTTGCCGAGCAATCAACCTAATGCTGATTCCAGCACCTCTGAAGCAGAATCAGCGATTCCGTCAGTCCCGGAGGCAGAAAATCAAAATTGTGAGTCCCAAAACCTACGGAGGATTTGACATGACAAATAGAATGACCGCAATGAGTGTTTTCAATTCCAAGATGCCGGAACAGAGTATCCCGGTTTTCAACTCTTGGGACGCACAAGCCTCGCAAAAAGGAATCGAGCGAGCGGCAGAGAAAATAACCGGTGTCATCGATAAGGCGACCGGTAAACTTGCAACCGACATCCAGAAAAGTACGGAAAAACTGGTCGCCGCCACCAAAGATGGTGCAGAAAAGGTCTCCGATACCGTGAAGCGGACTGCGACCACCAATGCGGCGGGCAATGGTCAGACCGCTTCCGCTCCCACTGCGGTAGCAACATTGCATGAGTCACTCCAAAGTATCGCCACCGCAACGGCAGAGGTTGCGGATTACGCTCGCACCCATCCTACGGACATCCCTACCGCTTTGAAGTCTGCGAAAACAATCGCCCAGCAATATACCGACCTAACCGACCGAGCGTCGAGTTATGCCGAAGAGGGGCAACGGTTTCGGGAGACTGCGGCAGCGACAGCACAAGCAGTGAACTGGATTGCCGGGCGGTATGACGGTGGAGGTGGAATCGCCAACGGTGGGCTAACCCAAACCTTTCACGTTGGCAACGAAGCGTTCAACGCCATTTGGAATCAATACGGCGGATGACCGCTGTCAAACATTTTTCCTTGAGCGAGTCCGGTTATACCGGCAACCATCAGGAGAATCTTCCAGTCCGCCCTGACCTGCCCTCTTGAATCGCACCCGAATGCATGGTACTATGGAGGTTCAGTTAGAAATCCCGCTCTCGCTATGCGCCGGGCGGGTAGAATTTTAGAGTTCGTCAACATCAATAGCCGCCGAAAGGCGGATTGGTTGTTTTCACGTTCCAAGCGGCTTGTCGTTACAAAACGACTTGTCGTGTGAAGATTTGCCAATGCGTATGAAAGTGACGCACTCCCGGAAAGGGAGCGTCTGCGCATACGCAATGGGAAATCTTCGGCGTTAGGCGTTAATTCCTTCGCACCGTATTGGAACACGGGAAGAAAACCTATCTATTGAACGCATCGCTCCTGTCTTGCGCAGGACAGTCTTGTTGGCGAACTCACGACCCCGTTATTGAAAAGGAACCCCATTATGCGAAAGCATTCTTTCAGTTGTGTCGGCATCCTGCCGTGCCTCGTCCTCGCCGTCCTCTTGACTCTACAACCGGAAAACGCCTCGGCGCAACTCTTTGTAAAAACAGCGGATGGCAGCATGTCTTCGGTAGCGAGTGGAGACACAAATACCGGGGGACTCGATTACGCCGCCATCTTCTCATACATCGATGATTCTTCTTCCATCAAAGGAACAGTAACATCGACCACAACAAAGAAATTGGGAGATTACTTTATTCCAACAGTGTCAGTCGCAGCAAAAGCGGAATTGGATGCTGGCGTAAAAGCAGGCGCAACCCTGAAAGGTCCAGAGGCGAGTGCCAGTGCGACCGCAGGAGCCGGTGTCGGCATTACTGCTACCTGGGATTTTAAGCCGCCACGCCCAACCACAGAAGAGTACGACGTTGTAGCAAACGCCTACGAATCCGCGAAGTACATAAACAAAGGAACAATCAAAATTGCAGAGGTCATGGGCTTCGGACAGGTGGGTACTGATGCAGGTAGTACCAAGTTCGGATCATTGGAAAACTTTACCGGTTATAATCCGGATCCGCCACTAGGAAAACCTGCGTGGAATCTAGGAATCGAAAAGTTAGTTGTCTATGAGTACGGCAGAGTGAACAACAATCTCGGCGGCTGGATAGGAGAGGTCTTTCTCCAAAATAGCAGCGATGTTATCTTTGATGGTGGTCGCGGATATTATGTCAAAAAGGATGCTGATGGCAAAATTCAGCAGGAGAACATAGGGAACGAAGCATGGCTGACAAACAACGGTCTCGTCGACATGGTGACTCTTAAGCAAGGGGGATATTTGGACAATAATGGTGTCAACAATACCTCTTCGCTCTTTGCCTACATCGAGCAGGTCAACGCAGCGGGAGGTTCAGTTGTAAACCAATATGGTGCCAAAATCGGAGCGGCGGTCATCTCTGGCGGTACTGTTCTCAACCAAGATGGTGCCAGCATCAACGCGGTAGTCCTTGCCGGGGGTACTCTCAACAACTCTACTAAAACCGTGTACAGCACGGATGATCTCGGCAACCAAATACTCACAAGCGGCATCGGCACAGTCTATTCCCAAGGCGGCATCATCGGCAGAGGCAAAGACGGCGTTAAAGGCAGTGCCGGCGGCAATGGCGACAACGCCACTCCATCCGACGGCTGGAACGACGGTAAGTACGGTGCCGATGGCGCAGCCGGTAGCCCGGGTACACCTGGTGCCTCCTTTGATGGTGGTGTCGACGGCACAATTTCAGAAGTAATCATTACCGGCGGATCAACAACATCCAACGGCAGAGGCGGCGACGGGGCGTGGGGCAGCAATGGTGGTAACGGCGGAAACTCTGCTACTAAATTCCCTGGCGGTGACGGCGGCGACGGTGTCATCGGTGGCACAGGCGGTGACGGTTATGGTTACATCGGAACGGTGAACATTACCGGGGGAGCCTTAAATAATGGAGAAGGCGGCTGGGGCGGCTGGGGAGGTAACGGTGGGAATGGCGGTAATGGCGGTAATGGAGACTTTGCTGGTGATGGTGCCCGGGGCGGCAGTGGCGGCTACGGCGGCTACGGCGGCAAAGGAGGAAACGGAGTAGGACACATCGACATCGCAAACATCTCAGGCGGAACCGTCTATAATGGTGTAGGCGGTGACAACGGTGGAGAAGGTGCTCTGGGCACGTCTGGCAGTTACGGTGATCATGCGTGGGGTTTTTCGGGCGGTCCACCCGGCTACAGACACTCCGGCGGCTTTGGAGGCAAAGGCGGCACTGGAGAAGGCTACATCACAACGGCAAACGTCTATTCGGGCGGAACATTGATCAATAAATGCCTTACCGGCAACGGCGAAGGAGTAAATGGCAGTGCAGACAGTATCGGTTGGGTCGGTACTGCAAATCTCAACGGCGGAACCATCCAAAACAATGGATGGATTGATCGCTTGGTCTTTAACGGCGGTACTTACACGGATACTCACTTTGACGATTACGGAAGTATCCGGGTAGGTTGGATTAACTCAACAAACATCGGAAATCAGGGCATCGGAACGCTCCAAATCGGCAACGCTGCGAGCGGCAGTTTCCTTACCAGAAATCTCTACCTGGATGCAGGCGACCCCAACAACTATGCTGGAACTAAGGGCATTTCCGATTTTGGGTCGGTGGTCTTCGACCACTCCAATTCCATGATTTTTAGCGGGAACATTACGAGCAGTGCTCAAAACAGCGGAAGTCTGATAAAGAACGGTACGGGAACATTGACATTGACCGGCACGAACACTTTCACCGGCGACACGGTTATCAATGAAGGGACACTCCAAATCGGTAACGGCGGTGCCGGCGGAAGCATCACGGGCAGTATTGTTAATAACGCTAATGTTGCGTTCAACCGCTCCGATAACATTACTTATGGCGGTGTCATCTCCGGTTCGGGTTCTCTGACGAAATCAGGTGCGGGGACTTTGACATTGACCGGCAATAACACGTTCGACGGCAACGCAACGGTCAATTCCGGGACACTCGACAACAAGGGCACAATCAATCATACAACGGTCAGCGGCGGAACTTTGAATAACTCTGGAACGGTTAGCGGCACTGCGACGGTCAACACCGGAACCTTCGCCAACAATGCCAGTGGAACGGTCGGAGCGGTTTCGCAAACCGGCGGAACGATTAACAACGGGGGACGAATTGATAAAATGACCTACTCCGGCGGTGATTACAATAGCGAAAGCACCGGCAGCATCGGCACGCTCAACGTTGCCGGTGATATGGCTTGGGAGGATAACTGGGGAACCATTGACCAACTTAAATTTGATCAAAATGGTGACGGAAAGATTCTCATTACCGGTAACAACCTCAATTTGGGCTTGGTGGCACCGCTCAGTGCTTTTGAAGAGCCCGACGGAGATTTTTATGACGACGATGGGGATTTGACCTCACTTTCGTCCTTTGAATCTGGCAACGAATGCTGTTTTTGCAATTTTATTGCAGAGTTTGGTGCAGGCGATTGGGAATTTGCTCTTCTCCTGTTGCAGAGTCTCGGCGACGAATACTATTTGTGTGATCGCTGTGCGGAGTTCTTTGACGCGGTAGAAAATATGGGATACGATTTCCGCAGTTTTAGCGATGCAGATTGGGAAAGCCTTTACTCCATTTATAACGGAGATTCGTGCTTCTGCGACGTTGTAAGAGAGTTTTACGAAGATGATTGGGATTTCCTCGGCGTTGCAGAAGACATGGGATACGATCTCTATGAGTTTTTTGAGTAACGGGCGAATGACTGCCTTGAAAGAGTAATGTGCTGTACCCCCCAACTGAAAAGACCATTTTCACCATTTGACAACATAGTTTTGGAGAAAAACAATGACGACATTTTTCGATTTCAATCGCTGGTTCGATAGCAAGTCCGCCTCGAAGAACAAAAACAAACGAAAGCCTGACCGTGTTTGCCGGATCGAGGAACTCGAAAGCCGGGAAATGCTCTCGGCATCGCCGTGGTCGCTACCGGGTGATGGATGTGAATGGCGGTGGGACGACCAACCTCTCAGTCTCTATTGGACGCAAGATTTCGGTTCCCTGAATGACAACAGCGTCGCGGCGGCTCCATCTTCGGGATTTACCAGTTTATCAGATGTTGGCTCTGTTGATCTTACCAATGCTAACATTGATCTCGACCTAACCGATTACGGCAGCGTTGGGGAGAATTGGGTTTCCACCTTCCTTGACCTGACCGAGAACGCATCTTTTGCTACTCTCTTCGATACTACCGAAGTTGTGGGGGTTACAGAGATTAACTCCTTCCGAGTGGGATGGGAAGGCGAATGGTTTTCGATCATTGAAGACGGCAATTTCGCTGAAGGTTGGGGGTTTTCGTCCGACTATACATGGTTTGTTCATGGTGTGTCGATGACCAAACTTTCCGCTCCGACGCTCGGCACTGTAAACGCAACCGGCAATAGCACTATCAGCGTTACATGGAATACGGTGTCGGATGCTAGCGGGTACAAGGTTGATTACCGAGCGGGAACGGGCACTTGGCTGGAAGCGGGTAAGGAAGGCGATGCTACGATGACGACACCCCAATTAAGTGGAACGACGTGGTCGGCAACCATCGGCAATCTTGCCATAAACACGCCGTATGAGATTCGTGTTTCGGCAATCGGCACTGGAGCGTACCACAACTCCGATCCCTCTTCCCCCACGAAGTCGGCAACGACATGGATGCTACCGCCGACTACCCCGACGGATTTCGATGTTGACGACAAAACGTACAGTTCGATAACACTTATGTGGACTGCCCAAGACGATGTAACCTACACGTTGGAAATCAAGGGAGGCTCCGAGTATCCCGATTGGTCGTCAGATTGGACGGGTATTGTGGGCAACGGCACCGTTACATTCGATGGCTTGACAGAAAACACGCCCTATGAATTTCGCCTGACGGCAACCAATACAGGTGGTTCAGTTGATGTAACGACAAGCGAAACAACGAGTGTGAAACCGGAGAATGCACCGGATGCTCCGCATTTTACCGGTACTACTCCGACGACGAATTCCGTTACGCTGACGTGGACAGTCCAAAGCGACGTAGCCTACACGTTGTCGATCAAGGGCGGCGACGTGTATCCCGATTGGACTTCCGATTGGACGGGCACCGAGGGCAATGGCACCGCAACATTTACCAACTTGACGGCGGACACGTTTTACGAATTCCATTTGACGGCGACCAATACAAGCGGTTCGGCTTCTTCGACCACACATGCGACGACTCTTTCCGAAACACCGCAACCAACGGGCAAAGCCGTCGATGCCGATGGTATCAAAGGGAAGAAGAAAAACGACCTCTATTCCGATACTCTCACCGGGGTAAAGGCGGGCAAGACTGCCAAAACCGAATCCGCACTTACATTCACTTGGACAAACACTTACAAGAGCAATGGTGATGTGAGAAAGAATGAACTATCAAAACACGAGGATACGGTGGAATTTCGATTCGATGTGTACGCTCCCAAGCCTAAAGGGATCAAAGAAAAAGACAGGGAACCCATCGCATCTATTGTTTTGAAGGCAGGAGACTTGGAGGCGGTGGCAAGTGCGAATGGCAAGACATGGACGTTTGTAGATTGTGAGGTAACAATCAAAGGCGACCTTTCGTCTGGATTCACAATAACGATTACGGGTTTGAAGTCGGGAACGAAGTACGAAATGCGAATGCAGACCGTCGGTGAATCAAAAAACGGCAACTCCGCAGCCCTGTCGAAAATCACCAAAGTCTCCGCATCGACACAGAAATATACTGCACCTAGAAAAGCCAGTGTTACCGACAAAGGACTTGGTACTGCTACAATCAGTTTGAAGAGTGCGTCAAACGTTGCGAAAGCGACTGATACCGTCAAAAACGGTTTCAAAGGTTACGAGGTTGGTATTTTGGTAAACGGTAACTGGTTCTTTGGCGAGCAAGCAAACACATACTGGGCAGGACAGGGAATCGCCGTTGACTATAATGGAAAGGTCGATGGCAAGGCAGTGATTACTGGCTTGGGTGGGCAGAAATACACATTTGGTATTCGTGAAGTCGCCTATACCGGTACTACCGAGTCTGATAAGGGTGCTGTCTTTGCTACATCAGCAATCGCTACGTTCAGTGTCCAACCTACCAGATATGCTGCGGTAAAGAATAACGGTTCCACCGGAACTTTACTCCAATGGAAAGCAAACGATACCGTGAATAAACCCAATGACGATCACGAAAAAGGCATAATGCATGCAAAATCCTACGAGATTGGCATTTACAATGGCAAAGCGGTCGTTTTTCCTGGCGATATTGACTGGGAAACCGTTTTTGGGAAAACTCCTTATGCCTCCATTGGAATCGGCAACGATGGCAGCACTTTCACGACGGACGAAGGGGAATTGTCGATAGTACTCACGGGCGTACCATCGACGAAGGTGTCGTTTGCTGTACGAGAGGTCATTACGGAGACAGCGGATGGGACGACAACTGTTGTTGCCAAATCGGCGGTCACGAAAATCACCGTGAGGAACTGAGTTTCGTTGAACCGGTACTCCACCGTAATGCGGGACACTTTTTCTGGTACAATACTCTACATGTCTTCTT
>Ga0082212_10011197_pt1 | contig 11392 bp, 9 predicted proteins | sample TergutNt197P3_FD_71548 | JGI IMG/M metagenome (GOLD analysis project Ga0082212, IMG submission 71548) | Neocapritermes taracua P3 segment gut microbial communities from Petit-Saut dam, French Guiana - Nt197 P3 | ecosystem: Host-associated > Arthropoda: Insects > Digestive system > Gut ... | reverse complement strand
TAAAATCCGTGTCTAATTATTTCATGCATCAGTTTTAATCCACATCCTTGCAGTTCAATCAAGAGATGAAGTATATTTTGTGACTTTTTTTGTTCGAATTTGAGATCCTAGTTCCTATTACCTTCTAGTAAAACTTCCCAGTTTTACTTCCGGTAATTCCCGTTCCAGCCAGTTTATCATCCTGTCCATTCCCAGGCCCGGGCCTTGTGTGCAGTATTTTTGCATCTCGCCCGGGTCTATATTTAGGTTACGCAGTTGGATCTGAGCTACAGCCCCCTCTTTGGCCAGTTTTGCAATTGCCTCCATCTGGGGCAGCTGATCGCTGAAGCCGGGGTATACCAGCCAGTTGAGAGCTACCTTCACCCCTGCCTCCTTGGCCTTGGCTAAGGTATTTTTGATATTATCCAAATCAAAATCTTTGGGCTGATGATAGCTCCTATGATCCTGGGGCAGGGCGGAAAAAAGACTCAAGCGCAGGCTATCCAGGCCCGCTGCCATCAGTTGGGCCAAGCCCTGATCATTGCCGCCATTGGTATTGATGTTGATGATTCCCCGTTTGGTTTGCTCACGGATCAAGCCGATGGCCTCTGCCAGCATTTCCGATTGGAGGCCGGGTTCCCCTTCGCAGCCTTGGCCAAAGCTGATAATAGCATTTTGCGCTTCCTCTAAATGGGCTATAGCCGGCTCTGCCACTTCCCGGGGAGCGGGGACAAAATCCAGGCGCTGCTGAGGGCTGGGACAGCATTCGGCCGGTTGCAGGGAAATGCAGCCCAGGCAGGCCGCATTGCAGTCGGGAGAAACCGGTATGCCTGCCTCCCAGCGGCGGTAGAAAAGGTTTTGGGCGGTAAAACAGCCGTATTCCCGGGAACAATGGGCCAGCTGGCTGACTATCCTGTTATTGGGAAATTCTTCCAGTCTGCGTTTGATCAGCAAAGCCAGTTCCCTGGTATTATAGTGCTTAGGATGCCAAAAACTATGCTCATCAGTTTGCCGGGCAGCCACATAAAGGCGGCCTTTTTCTATACCCACCGCCGTATAGCCCAAAAGCGGTAATTTTTCCTGACCCTTTTTGAGGGCAGGAAGCAGTAGGCGGGTGAAACCCTGAGGCAGCAAAGCCCCCACAGGAAAAATCCGCCGCATCTTCCCTTCCTGATAAGGATCATATTCCAAGCTGATAAAACGCTTTTGCCGCGAATCATAACCGATAGGGCGGGCCCCCGGCAGCATAGTCAGGGTAGCCCCCAAAGGCAAAGGGATCAATTGCTCCCTCCGCGGCAACAACCAGGAACTCCCGCTTTGAGCAGCCATCTCAAGCGGAGGAAAATCCAGCCACTTGCCGGCCCGGTCAGCAAATATCATTTGCATAGAAAACTCCATTTCAGCGTTAGAGTTACAGCTCCCTATTAAGCAACTGATTTTATTAATCGCTCTATTCATGGTTCGGATGTCAAAACCCCTTTTTTGCGATTTTGCCGCAATATATATTGTTTGAATATATGTGTATCACAGAAAGTCATCAATATATTGTGTTCAGGCCTGCAAAAAAAGGGTTTTGACACACAGATCATTCGTTTAAGCCAAAATATTCATCAAAAATCGCCCGGCAAACATAACCGGAGGAGGTACTGCCATGATAACCGTATTCAATGATCCCGGCAAAAGCCACTTCCGGATCATTAAAAGGAGCAAAGCTCACAAAAACCCCATGATAATCCTTGTTTTTATTATCCCCGGATAAGCCGGTTTCGGCCGTACCTGTTTTGGCCGCCACCTCTATCGGAAAGCCTCTGAACAAGCCGGCGGCAGTACCGCTTGTAACTGTACTCCGCATAGCCTTGCCCACTGCAGCCAGATTTTCCTCGCTGATCTCGACCTCGGCCATCACCTCCGGCTGGAATTGCCAAATCAATTCCCCTTCCGGCGAAAGAATTTTATCGACCACATGAGGCCGCATCCGCCGGCCCCCATTGGCGATAGCCGCAATATAATTGGCCATCTGCAAAGGAGTCAGCAAATCACCGCCCTGGCCCATAGACATATAAAAAGTATTATAGGGACGCCAGACATGCTCCCAGTGGTTCTCATCAGGATAGCGCTTGGCCTTCCATTCCGGACCGGGCAAAACCCCTGCGCTTTCTCCCGGCAAATCTATCCCGCTTTGCTGTCCCAATCCCAATTCGCTGCCGGTTTTATCCAGATTTTCGATTCCTGCCCGGAAACCGATCTCCTGAAAATAAGTATTACAGGAGACAGCAATGGCCCGCTGCAAATTAACGGCGCCGTGGCTGCCGGTACAGTTGGCCCGGGGAACCTTGGCAATGCGGGAGCAATTGACCGTAGTTTTGGGAGTGATCGCCTCACAAGCCAAAGCGGCCACCGCCGTCATGGGTTTGAAGGTGGAACCGGGAGGATAGGTAGCGGCAATACAGCGGTTTATCAAAGGGCTGACCGTTTCATCATAATAATATTCCGCTTTATCTTTGGAAAGACCATTGGCAAAATCATTGGGATCCATGGGCGGGTGGCTGGCCATTGCTAATATAGCCCCTGTTTTGACATCGATCAGTACCGCTGCCCCGGCTTTGGCTTTGGGCCTGGTTTTTTGGATCTCGGCAATCATATCAGCCAGTGATTGTTCCAGAGCGCTTTGCAGCTTGCCGTCTATGGTCAGCACATAACTGTCGCCGGAACGGGGTTCCTGGGTAGAGATATCCCGGACAGGCCGGTGCTTGGCATTTACTTCTACCTGCTTCATCCCGTTTTTGCCCCGCAAGCCGATTTCCAGGCCGTCTATAGTAAAGCGTTCCATGCTTTTTTCCACACCGTTCTTGCCGATCCAGTCCGTTACCAGGTAGTTGTAATCATCCCGCAAATTCTCATATTCCGTGGAATTGATCCGCCCGACCGTACCCAAAATATGTCCGGCCAGGGGTCCTTGAGGATAATAACGCATAGGTTCTTCCGTAATTATAATTCCGGGCAATTCATCCCGCATTTCTTCCAACCGGGTAATCAGCGGCAGGCCCTCGTCATAGGGCAGGCGTTTGATTACCACAGGTTCATAGCGCCGATAATGCTGAGCCAGGATATCCTGGATTTTTTTGGCAGTAATTTCCTCATCATGCAAAAGAACAGCCAGCTTTTCAGCCAAAGCCTCCCTGTCGGGAATATCCGCGCTGGCCAGGGATATAGCAAAAACCGGCTTACTGACAGCCATCTCCGTCATATTGGCATCATAAATATTACCCCGGCGGGCCGGCAGGGAAAGGATCCGGATCCGGTTCTGAGTAGAAAGCAATGTATATTGCTCATCATCCAATACCTGCATAGAGAAAAGACGCAGACCCAGCAAAAAACAAAGCAAAGAAAAAATAAACCCCAAAACAACCAGCTTAACCAACAAACTCTGCTTCTTAGCCACCAAAATCCCCCCAAACTAAAGCGGTCTGCGACCGCAGTGTTGAGTTATGAGTTATGAGTGTTGAGTTGTTGTAGCTTTGCTTATGCAAAGCGATATCACAACAATTCCTCATCCCTCATTCCTCATTCCTCATTCCCCATTCCTCATCCCTCATTCCTCATTCCTCATTCCTCATTCCTCATTCCTCATTCCTCATTCCTCATTCCTCATTCCTCATTCTTCATCACCTTTTCTGTTCCCCATTGGACAAATATCAAATAGGCCGGCACATACAAAAAGGGGGCTATCAAAGCGCTGTACACCGCCTGGGGCATTGCTTGAGTAAGTAAATAAGGCCCAAGGGTTATCGGCATACCCACCAGCTTGCCTCCCAAGGCATAGGTCAGGGCCGATATTGCCCCGCCTAAAAAAACAGCTGCTACCGGCACCAGATAATTCTCTTTATAAAAGCGCGGACCCACCCGGATGATCAAAGCCACCGCTGCCAAAAAGGCCAAAGCAGAGAGGCCGATATAACGGCCCAGGAGCAAATCCCGGCTCAAACCCAGCAAAACCGCCATTATCAAAGCATAACGGGGCTTCCGCCACAAAGCAATAAAAACAGCCGCACACAACAAAAGATCCGGCTGCACCCCCAAAACAGCAATAGCAGGCAACCAGGTATCTTGGATGCCTAGAGCTACTAGGTAGAATGCTAGGAAGGTTATCTTTCGGAGTATCATTGTGCATCCTTTCAACTAGGTAATAAGTAATAGGTAATAGGTAATAGGTGTTGTTGTTTCACTTCGTGAAACTTTTTATTGAAATAAAAGACTGGTTTTATTGTTGGTTTTGCGGAGCAAAACCTTCCAAACCTATTACCTATTACTTATTACCTATTACTTATCTTCGTCGTCTTCCAAGGGTTCCTCCACGCTGCTGCCCACATCAGAATACTGCTGCGGTGGTGAAGTCAGCACCAGCACTTCTTCCAGGCGGTCGAAATCTACGAAGGGTTTTACTGTTGCTTTCAGCATCAGTCCTCCCTGATCCGGGCTGACCTTGGTGATATAGCCTATACGCAGGCCATGGGGGTAATTGCCTCCCAGGCCGGAGGAAATTACTACCTGGTTCAGGTTGATTTTTGCGTCATAGGGGATGTGGATCATACTCAGCTGTTCTTTGCTGCTGCGGCCGCCGCCCTCCACTACTCCGTTGGCACGGCTGACTTGCACCATGGCCCCCACTGCCGAATCCCGGTCGATGATCAGGCGTACCTCGGCGCTGTTATCGCTGACAGCCACAATGCGCCCCACCAGGCCCTCGGCTGTTACCACCGGCATGTTCCGGGCAAAGCCCTTGTTGAGCCCTCCCTCGATGGTGATAGCGCTGTACCAGGTCAGATTATCCCGGGCAATTACCTGAGCCACCGTTGATTGCCAATCAGCAATAGTCTCCTTCATATCAAGTACACGGCGCAGCCGCACATTTTCCAGGCCGGCCTCTTCCAAATATCCTACTTCGTTTTGGAGACGGGCTACCTCGTTTTTCAAACGGCTGTTTTCTTCCATCAATTGCTCAAAACCGGTAAAAAAGCCGGGGATGAACCTGATTTTTTCGCTGACAACAAGAGCCCCCCGGCGGATAGGAGTGATCACATCCCTCAGGCCCCGCTCCACCATGGTAAGGCCGGCCCGGTCGCCTGCGGTCAGGGCGGCGCAAATCAACAAAAGCAGCGTCAAAAACCCTGCCAGCAAATATTTGCTCCTTTTTGAAAGGCCTCTCTGTTTTGCCTCATTTCTATCCAATCAAATCATTTCCTTTTGGAAAGAACATGAATATTCTCTAAAACCTTACCGGTACCGATAACTACGGCAGACAAAGCTTCCTCTGCCAAAATCGCCATTATTCCTGTTTCCCTAATTACCAATTCCTGGAAACCATGGAGCATAGAGCCACCCCCTGCCATCATGATCCCCCGGCTCATAATATCAGCAGCCAGTTCCGGCGGAGATTTTTCCAGGCAGGTTTTGATGGCTTCAATAATGCTGCCCACCGGCTCGGCCAGAGCCTGATAAATATCTTTGGCGGTTATATTCACCGTCCGGGGCAGTCCGGTGATAGTATCCCGGCCCCGGACATCCAGGCTGGCGTTTTTGATATCCTCATCTAAATAAGCGCAGCCGATCTGGATTTTGATTTCCTCTGCTGTCCTTTCGCCGATAATCAAATTATAGGTCTTTTTGACATGATTGATGATAACATTGTCCATCTCATTACCGGCGACCCGGATGGAGCGGGATGTGACAATACCACCCAGGGAGATAATGGCTACCTCGGTAGTGCCGCCGCCGATATCGACGATCATATTGCCTGTAGGCTCATTCACCTCCAGCCCGGCCCCGATAGAAGCTGCCATTGGCTCTTCGATCAGCTGGGCAATATCCGCACCGGCGCTCTTGGCTGCCTCTTTGACCGCCCTCTCCTCTACCGCAGTCACCCCGGAAGGCACACAAATCACCACCCGGGTACGGGAAAAAGGCCCCTTATGGCGGGTAGCTTTTTTGAGAAAATAGCGGAGCATAGCCTGGGTGTACTCAAAATCGGCGATGACCCCATCCTTGACCGGACGCAAGGCTGTGATATTACCGGGAGTACGGCCGATCATTTTTTTAGCGCTTTCACCCACGGCCAGCACCCGGCCATTTTGTTGATCTACCGCCACCACGGAGGGTTCATTGATAACTATACCTCGGCCCTTAACATGAACCAGGGTATTGGCAGTACCCAAATCTATTCCAATATCTCGATAAAAAAACAAATTTATCCCTTCTTTTCTGGCATTATTAACTTTCTTTACCTATTATATCCTAAGTCAAAGATTTTTACAAGCTATTTTATGTCTTTTAACACATAACATAGCAGATAAATTTGAGGGCCGGAAGCCCTCAAATTTATCTGCTATGTTATGTGTTCTTTTAGGCAGGTACTACCCTGGCCAAGATTTGACAGAATACAATAAATCCATATACGGCAATGACTAAAACAATAAATGGATCCGCCATAGTCTTTGCTCCGGTTTCTCCAGTTTTGCCGGTTTCGGATCCTTGCTCCCTGGCATGGGCGGCGTTAAAATCCTTCTTTTTGACCCGGACCAGGCGGGTGGAAAAAATCAGGAAAAGAATCAGTCCTATCAGGGAAAAATACAGCCAAAACTCCCATAAGCCCCAATCCGGCAAGCAGAGAAAAGTTATCCAGCCTCCTCCGATCCCTACAACGGCGCCAACCCCTGTAACAAGAACCGGGAGGTATTCTTTGAACTTGCTTTTCAACTTCCAGTTATTATAACAATAATAACTGATGGCAACCATTAACAGGGTCAAATTAAAAGGCAGAGGAATTAATTCCAGCATTATTCTTTGAGCTCCTTACCTATTCCTTGCTTTCAGAGTTTACCTGGCCGTTATTTGCCTTGTTATTGTTATTCGGTTGTTTCTTAGAATTCTTTGCCAGTAAAAATACTCCGGCAGCCACCACAAGCACTCCTATGATCCCCCAAATAATTGCAGCGTTATAATTTTTGCCGCCGATCTCGCCGGAGATCGGGACAGCTTGACCGGGAGGAGGTTCTGTAGGATCGGCGGGATCGGAGCCATCAATGCTGCCAACAGTCTGTTCAGGGTCGGCTTGGGCGGACGGGTCGGCGTTGGCGGCGTTTTCAGTATTGCCGGGATTTGCGGGATTAGTAGGATCAGCGGGATCCGCCCCCGGATCTGTAGTTGCAGGAATGGGGGTTTGGGGAGCCTGGCCTTCAAAAGCAGGAAAATCCTCCTGGGTAGTGCTTGAACCTACTGTAATCTTGCTGCCATTTACGGAAAAATCTACTGTACCGCCGGTGGAAAGAGCAACTTTATTATTATCCATAAAATTAATATCAAGAACCGTTCCTAAAGGAGCATTATCCTTCAGTTTAAATTCAAGAAAAGCCATGCCGCCGGTACCAGTCAAAGCCCTGCCGCCGGCAAAAACTATCATAATATCCTGCTTGTTTCCTTCCACATTTTTTGCCAGATTAGGTACGAACATAAAGCTCAAATCCGGGTTCATATCAGCTTGCAGAACCTCCAGATAGGTATTATCAAAGGTTATCATAAATTCAGCTACATCGAAACCCTTTCCGGAATTCTCGTCAACCATCAGATAAATCGTAAAGTTCTCCCCGGCTTGAACCGTCATGCTTGTCAGAGAGAACGACACTGTTGTGTCTTCAGCGGCTGCCCAAGCTGTTGATGCCGCCAGCAGCAGTATAAGGCTGATAATAAAAAGAGGAGAGATTTTTTTGAATGTCATTTTTTTCCACCTTTCTTTTCTTAAGGCCTATATCTTTTTAAAGATAAAAGCTGTCAATAAATAATCATAGCTTTGTTCATAATACACAATAACATGTTTTTCTTTCCCCGTCAATAAATTCCTATTATTATTTTTATTTTGCAGCTAAGTATTAGACGTTTGGTCAACTGGTTTTTGTTCCCGGTTATTTACTTGCTTCTTTGGCAGCAGAGGAAAAAAACATGCAGGTTTTTAGAGGTTTCCTTGTATTTCTAAATAGAAGATATAATAATTAACAATCAAGGAGATAATCCATGCCGAAAAAACTATTGCTTTACCCGAAATCTGCTTGTCTGACTTCCAAAGCCATCCTGATTTTGCCTCTTGCCCTTATTTTTATTTTGGCTTTGTGCTTTCTGCCTGGTGCGGCTCTGGCCGCTGATCCGGCTCCGGAGCCAAATCCTGCCATCAGCGTCTATCTTAACAATCAAAAGCTCTCCTCTTCCGATACTGTGCCTTACTTCTTCAATGGCCGGACCATGCTACCCCTGCGCTTGATTTTCGAAGCCATGGGGGCCGCGGTTGATTGGGATGATGCCACTCAGACTGTCACCGCCAGCCGTAATCAAACTACAATAAAGCTGACTATCGGCAGCCTCAATGCCTGGATAAATCAAAAAAACGTAAACCTGGACGTAGCGCCTTTCACCAGCAACTACCGGACCTATGTGCCCTTGCGTTTCATCGGCGAAGCCTTTGGGGCCGCTGTAAATTGGAATGAAATCAGCAAAAGAGTGGATCTGAACCTTGCGGACCTGGGCATAGAACGTTTGCCCAATTTGCAGTTTCTGGCCAATAATAAGTCCCTTTCCTGGCAAACGGCGCCCTTCCGCAAGCAAGGCCAGCTCCATTTGCCGGTATTGGAAACCCTGACCAAGCTGGAACAGGTTATCACCGCCGATTGTTTTTATCGTTGGCGCCAGGAAGGCAAAACTATTTTCGTCAGTTTTGACGGATATAACCGGGAATTGACTCTGGGCTCCGCAACTGCTACGGTAAACGGCAAACCCCAGACTTTCAGAGGCCTGATGCTGGAATTTGAAGGGAATATTTATGCTCCTTTGAGCTTTTTTAATGAAATGATCAATGCTTCTTACTACCTCTCCGACGACAAGGCGACCCTCCATATGTCGGTCAACCGCAAAAAATTCAAATCCCCATTTCTGACCAAAGAATCGGCTTATTTGCCAAATCCGGTCAATATAGAAGGCGCTTTTCTTTCCGGTTCCCGGATCCTGATTTTCAGCGATAATCCGGAGTCGATCAGCGAGATCCAAATGCCTCAGGAAAGCGCCGTCCTTTGGGACAGCGGCGTCATCAGCGGCAAAGGGATCAAGGAACAGCGGGTTTTCGGCTATCATTGCAATCTTTTTTCCCGGCCTCTCCACCTGGCTATTACTGTTGAAAATACCGGAGATACTTCCCTGCGTTTTCGCAATGCCCGGGGATTGACCCGGATCAGCGACAACACTTGGGCCTGCTATGATGTGGGTCTTCCCCTTGCCGAGGGCTTTTTAGCCAATATGGAAATAAACCACATTCCCTATTTACCTTCACTGGTCGAACCGGGAGAAACTATAATTTTCCATAAAATGATTCTCCAGGAAAAAGATTTAGTGGGCTTTCAGTATGATATAGACATATCCAGCCTCAATTCCCAGGAGGACTGCGAATTTATGATCCGGGTCGTCGCCAGCAAAAACCCGCTGCAAAACCTGGCGGAGATCAAAATCCCTCTCCTGGGTCTGGATACCCGGGCCACCCATCCCCGGGGCAATTGGCCATCTTCTCTGATCAAGGCTACGCTACCCTCCTACACTGCCGGATCCTACCAAGTAGCCTACAACCTTTCCAACGGCCGCACCGATAATTTCTATACTGTGGATAGCGCTTTACCTTCCGAGGGCAAAGTCATCCACAATCCGGGGCATTTCGGAGCCAACTACAACCTGACTATCCCCATAAATAATCCGACCGGCGAGCCCCAAACCATCCGCATCCGTCTGGCGCCCCGGGGCGGGGTCTATGAAGGTGCAGCCCGCACACCCAAGGGGGTTTTCTGCATTCCGATGCTGATCACCTATCAGGATGTGGTCACCCTTCACGATCATATCGCCCCTCCCGGCCAAAGCCAGGTAGAAATCGAGATAATGCATGCGGGCGGATCCAATCTTGCCGTGGCAATCAATATCTTGACCCTGGACACAGACAACCAGGAAGAAAAAGTTTTCCAACCAATACCCATGATACCTTTTGACGTAAGATAATTCCTCATTCCTCATTCCTAATTCCTAATTCCTAATTCACCCAAAGGGCATATTATATTAATAATAGCTTTTTGGGAGTGATACCTTTGATATTTATGGATAATGCCGCCGGTAGTTGGCCTAAACCTGCTCAGGTACGCCGGGCTGTGGCTAATTCTTTTCAAAACTATGGGGCTAATCCCGGCCGGGGAGCTTATCGTTTGTCCCTGGATACAGCCCGTATGGTCTATGATGTCCGCAGCCGCCTGACAGAACTGGTGGGCGGCGAGGACCCGGAACGGTTGATTTTTACAAGCGGCGCTACAACTGCCGCCAACCTGGCCCTAAAGGGATGGCTTCGGCCCGGTGACCATGTGATTTATTCCGGGATGGAGCATAATGCCATATATAGACCCCTCAAGCAACTCGAAGATAAAGGCCTGATAAGTACGGATTGCATAGAAGCCGATGCCGACGGCTATATTGACCCTGACGATTTTGCCGCCGCCATCCGGGATGAGACCCGGCTTTTGGTTTGCCTGCATGCCAGCAATGTTACCGGTTCCGTCCAGCCGGTTGCCGGCGTGGGGAAACTGAGTAAGAAAACCGGCATCCCTCTTTTAGTGGACGCAGCCCAAAGCGCCGGCGCCTTGCCGATAAATTGCCGGGAAATGGGGATATCCTTTTTGGTTCTGGCCGGACACAAAGCCCTTTACGGCCCGCCGGGTATCGGTGCTCTTTATGCAGCCCCCGGTTTGGAGCCGGAACCTTTGATCAGCGGCGGTACCGGCAGCCATTCCCATCAATGGCAGCAACCCCCGGAATGGCCCGAACGCCATGAAAGCGGCACCATCAATGTACCCGGCATTGCCGGACTGGGCGGTTCTTTGGATTTTTTGCGGGATGCAGGGCCTGAATGGCTTTTGGAATTTGAGCTGGAACTTGCCGGAAAATTTGCCGAAGGAGCCTCACTGATCCCCGGCATACGTCTCTACCTGCCCCAAGATGAGCGCCCCAGGGCGCCGCTGGTTTCCCTCAATTTGAACAAGATGGATCCCGGCGAAGCAGCTTTTCTCCTTGACCGCGATTATGGGATAGCAGTCCGCTCCGGGCTGCACTGCACACCCCTGGCCCACCAGGCCATCGGCAGCTTCCCCACCGGTACAGTACGCTTCAGTTTCGGCTACTTCAATACCCTGCGGGAGGTAAAAACAGTTCTTTTCGCTTTGAATAAACTATCCCATAAGTACTAAAGCGGTCTGCGACCGCAGTGTTGAGTTATGAGTTATGAGTGTTGAGTTGTTGTAGCTTTGCTTATGCAAAGCGGTATTGAAGCAAAGAACTTGTTTTTTATTGA
>Ga0082212_10011196_pt1 | contig 11393 bp, 9 predicted proteins | sample TergutNt197P3_FD_71548 | JGI IMG/M metagenome (GOLD analysis project Ga0082212, IMG submission 71548) | Neocapritermes taracua P3 segment gut microbial communities from Petit-Saut dam, French Guiana - Nt197 P3 | ecosystem: Host-associated > Arthropoda: Insects > Digestive system > Gut ... | reverse complement strand
TCCATCACGACTATAATAAACATCGAACCGCCCAGATGGAATGTCTTTTTCACTACGTCGTTTTCACTGGTGACCCTGTCGCGGCTGATTATTATGTCTGAGGTCCTTTTGTACTCTTCCAGCCTGCGGTGGCGCCGGAACAGTTCCATCGTTTCCGGGGGCTGGAACCCGTATTGCACGAGGCGGGCCATAACGATGCTGGGAGGGGCGATGTTTTTTGTATATGCAATGAGCTTGAATGTGCTGTCCTGTATTGTAATAAAGTTGCCGAAAATCGGCTCGGACAGCTCAAGGAGTTCCTGGAGCCCGTTATGTTTCGCCGCGCTCCTCTCCATGTCCATGATCCATACCGCCACTTTTACGAACACGCGGTGTACCAGGTTGTACAGTTCGCGAAGACCGGCGCCGCCTTTGATGATCGTTATGCCGTACGGTATGCTGTCGCCGCCCCGCCCGGCCGGCTCATTGTCGTCGATGCACAGAAAATACGCGCCGCCGCGGGTATCTGCGGCGACAGCTTCGGGCAGCGTACATATGAGAAGGCTGTCGGACGAGAATTGCGTCTGACCCGGGACATACAGTTCAGCAGTCCTGAACTTCGGGTTCACTCCGTCCGGTATATGCTTTTCCGCTTCGTATCCCAGCTCATCCAGTATCAACGCGAGACTGATTTCCAAGCCAATCATCCCCTACCATAAGTAACCGCTGTGATCAGTTGCAGCCCTGCGGGTGTGTTTTTGATTCTATCACAACATTACCGGGGTGTCCATAGAAAGCAAGGGGACGGTTCATCTGCTTTGAAGATTGCAGATAATGTTGGTTGGAATTCCTGGAAAGCAAGGGGACGGTTCATCTGCTTTGAAGATTGCAGATAATGTTGGTTGAAATTCCTGTATTTCCAATTGTATGTCAAGCAAATGAACCGTCCCCTTGCTTTTTCATTGCTTTCAGCACGTCGCTCATATCATAGAGGCCGGGTTCATAGACATTGCAGATGAATTTGGCGGCTTTGATCGCGCCGGCGGCGAAGATATCGCGCGACGCGGCTGTATGCTTGAGCTCGATGACTTCGTCGAGCCCGGCGAAAATGACTTCGTGCTGCCCGACTATAGTGCCGCCGCGGACGGAGGATATGCCGATCTCTGCTGTTTCTCTTTGCTGCCTTTTGCTTTGCCGCTCAAAGACATATTCGGAACTGTGAGGTAATGCGGAGGCGGCGGCGTCCGCGAGCATCAGCGCTGTGCCGCTTGGCGCGTCGACTTTGCGCCTGTGGTGGCGCTCTACGATCTCGACGTCATACGCGTCCCCGAGGACGGTGCAGGCGCGCTTTATCAGGTCGGCAAGGAGGTTAATCCCGAGGGACATGTTGGCGGATTTGAAGACGGGGATTTGCTCCGCTGCTTTTCCAACCGCTTTGAGCTGTTCAGGTGAATACCCGGTAGTACAGAGGATCAGGGGCGTTTTTGTCCGGACGCCGTACACAAGAAGTTTATCGAGCGCCTGCGGGGCTGAAAAATCCACAACGGCGTCCGCCATGCCGGAAAACTCAGCAGGGTCTGAGAATACGGGGAAGGCGCAGCGCGTATCGGTATTGACGTCGAACCCGGCGGCGATAGTTATATCAGGATCGCCCTCCGCGATTTCGGCGACGACTTTCCCCATATACCCATTACAACCGGAAATGACTAAACGAAGCATCGTACTCTTCACACTCCACTCTCGTATAGCCCTACCGCAGACAGCGCCGCCTTTAGTTTCTCCAAACTCTCCGGGGCCAGATCGCAGAGCGGCAGCCTCGGTTCGCCGACGTCCATGCCCATCAGGTTCATAGCGGTCTTCACAGGCATCGGGTTGACTTCTACAAAAAGCTTGCCCATCAGGTCAAGGTACTTGAGATGGAGCTTCGCGGCGCGACCGAAATTGTCGGCAATGCAAAGCCCGGTTATTTCAGCCATTACAGCAGGGATGATATTACCGATGACAGATATGACGCCCTTTGCACCTATCGACATCATTGGGACGGTATCCTCGTCGTTGCCGCTCCAGAAGTTGAACTCGTCGCCGCAGTACGCCAGCGTCGTGCCGATAAGAGAAAAACTGCCTGAAGCCTCTTTCACCCCGTTGAGGTTAGGGTGTTTTGACAACTCTTTGTATGTCTCGGCAGTGAACGACATACCCGTGCGGCTTGGTACGTTATACAAAATGATCGGGATACTGACCCTGTCGGCAACAAAAGTGAAATGTTTGACAAGCCCGCGCTGCGTCGTTTTGTTATAATACGGCGTGACCATGAGCAGCGCGTCCGCGCCGGATTTTTCCGCCTCCTGTGAAAGGAACAGCGCAGCCTGCGTGTCGTTGCTGCCCGAACCGGCGATGACTTTGACGCGGCTGTTCACATGTTTGACGCAGAAATCGACAGTCGCTATATGTTCCTCGAGGGACTGCGTGGAGCTTTCGCCGGTGGTCCCGCAAATCGTTATCGCCGCAGTTCCCCCGGCAATCTGAAAATCTATGAGCTCCGCAAGCTTCTTATAATCTACCTTCCCGTCACGAAAAGGCGTGACGATAGCGGTCGATGAACCGACAAAAACCGGTGCTTTCATAATAATTCAACCCCTAAATATAGTTTTCGGCGCAAAGGAGCTCAGCGAGCAGAACGCCGCCGCCGGCAGCCCCGCGCAAGGTGTTGTGGCTAAGAGCGATAAATTTATAGTCATATTGCGTATCCGGACGCAGGCGGCCGATCGAAACTGCCATACCGTTTTCAAGCATACGGTCGAGCTTCGTCTGAGGCCGGTCCGGCTCCTCGAAATAGTGGAGGAACTGCTTCGGCGCCGATGGCAGCCCGAGTTCCTGCGGGCGGCCTTTAAATTCGCGCCAGATCTGTTTTATCTCTTCGATCTCCGGTTTGATTTTAAAAGACATGAACACGGCGGCCAGGTGCCCGTCCGTCGCGGCGACACGGACGCATTGCGTCGTAATCGCGGGGGAGCTTGCAAGCACGATTTCGCCGCCAGATAATTTTCCCCATACCTTAAGCGGCTCCATCTCGGATTTTTCCTCTTCGCCGCCAATGTAGGGTATAACATTATCGACCATTTCCGGCCATGAAGCAAAGGTTTTCCCCGCGCCGGATATAGCTTGATACATACAGGCAAGCGCGCGGTCAAGCCCGAATTTGTCTCTAAGGGGATGGAACGCCGGCACATAGCTTTGGATAGAGCAGTTGGATTTGACTGCGATGAAACCGCGTTCCGTCCCCAATCGTTTTCGCTGGCTTTTAATGATATCCATATGCTCCGGATTGACCTCCGGGATGATCATCGGTACGTCGGGCGTCATGCGGTGCGCGCTGTTGTTTGACACGACGGGGCATTCCGCTTTGGCGTACGCCTCTTCAAGCGCCCTGATCTCTTCTTTCTTCATATCGACGGCTGAAAAGATGAAATCGACGCTGCCGGCGACCGCGGCGATATCCGTTTCCGCGGAAAGGACGGTCAGCTTTTCCGCCGCTTCAGGGATGGCCGTTTCCATCATCCAGCGCCCGGCGACTGCTTCCGCGTAGGATTTACCAGCGGAGCGGCTGCTTGCGGCGACGGTAGTCAGCTCGAACCAAGGGTGATTGTCAAGCAGTGAAATGAATCGTTGCCCCACCATTCCTGTCGCCCCGACGACTCCGACTTTGTACTTTTTCATCTTTCAACACCTCGATTGACCAATGATAATAGCTAGAAATCAAAAAATAAACACTCAGGACTAGTAAATTAATTAATTTTGTAATATAATGTCACCAATACGTAACGAATATGATTAAAACTAACACAGAATCCTATCATAAGCATAAGGCAATGTCAATATAAGCGAGGAAAAGACAACATGAAAGCAGCAGTTAAGCGATGGAACGGCATTGGAACCGGCGCGGCGAAACGCGCCGGCCGGCGCGGTGAGAACACAAGGCGGAATGAAACCCGGCTGCCCGCCGCAGCGGCTGCGATTGCTATAATCATATTGATAACTATTTGCGTCCCTGCGGCGCAAGCGGCGTATACGCCCCCTTACCCGACTCTCCGCATCGGGCTCCATTTCGGCTCGACCGAGCTGCCTTCGGGAAACCTCCTGAACGTCAGCGGGTACGGGAGCGGGTTTGAATTCGGATATTTCAACGCCAATAGGGAGTTCGTACCGATCGGGGCTTACATAGAAGACACGGCGATATCCATGCTGATGGACCGCAATATGACGTGGTACCCGGGAGTAGGCGGCGGCTCCGGGGAGTACCGCGAGGGAACTGAAGGCCCGGTCGTCGTCGGGTGCTTCCACGCGCAGATCGACGCCGCTTACAATACATTCGATGAAGCAAGAGCCACTGCGGATAATTATGAGAACTCATACGTCAAGTACAGCTCGGGCCGGTTCATGGTACTCATGGGAAACTACACCACGAGGGACGAAGCGAACGCCGCGATAGCGTCGATGGGGATAAGCGGGCTTGTCGTTGAAGCAGGGACGTCTAATACGATCGCCGTCGTAAAAACCGGTACGAACACGATGTTGTTCGAGTATGATTACGGGTCGTCTAACTACCTCGGAGTAAGGCCTCTGCCCGCGAACGCAGAAAAAAGCGAAACATGGTTCAAGGGGTACAGGTACAGGGGCGCTTTCCAATACGCGAGGCGCGACGGCGCGCTGCTGACGATAATCAACTATGTCGATATCGAGGATTATGTCGGAGGGGTAATCCCACATGAGATGAACAATACATTTCCGCTGGAAGCGCTGAAAGCGCAGGCGTGCTGCGCGAGGACATACGCGCTTTCGTCGCTGGGAAGGCACGGCGCGGCCGGGGCCGACCTTTGCACCGAGGAACATTGCCAGGTGTACCGGGGCAGGGGCTCGTCAAACGCAAGGACAGACCAGGCGACCGACGAGACCGCCGGGATGTATATAACATACAATGGCGAGTTGTGCGAAACCTACTACTCGTCGTCGAACGGCGGCGCGTCGGAAAGCTGCGTGAACGTATGGGGGACGGCGCGGCCGTACCTTATAGGCGTAATAGACCCGTATGAAGCCGATGTAGCGGCGAGGATACCGAGCTACAACTGGAGGATCACATATACGCAGACGGAGATCACACAGCGCCTCCGGGCACGGGGGTATGACTGCGCGACGATAGTCAGCATGGCTGTCACACGGTACACGCCCACAGGTAACGTACTCACGGTTACAATGACCGACGCAAACGGAAAAACCTGGCCTTTCTCACGCCGGAGCGAGCTTATAACCGCGCTTGGAGTACCCACCCAGCATTTCAACATCGGTAACGCGGCGTGGGAGCCGGGTGGCATATTTGTCAACGACCCCGCGGAGCAAGCCGACACGGAGACGCAGTATTATGCTATTAACGGCAGCGGTGCAACATCAGCAGTGCCGGGGGACAATATGTACGCCATAACAGGCTCGGGCAGCGTCGAGGTCGTGACCGGCGAGGACGGCGCGGACGCGGGCAGCAGCAACAACGGCATGGTGAACGGCGTGTTCGTTATAAACGGCAGGGGCCGCGGGCACAACGTCGGTATGAGCCAGTGGGGCGCGTTCTCGATGGCGGAATACCACGGGAAAAGCTATATCGAAATAATCAAGTTCTATTATACCGGCGTGGATGTGGGGTAGATATGAATGATTGAAAAAGAAAAATCCAACAACCAACCGGGGGATGGCGGTTTACTGCTCATTTCGCAAGTCGACGCCCGAATGATTTCGCAAGTCGACGCCCGAATGATTTCGCTTGACATTAGGTATCGTTCAGATACAATATGAGCTATGGCAGCAGGGACAAATAAAAGAGATTTTTACTATGACCTCCCGGAGGGGCTTATAGCGCAGACGCCGATCGAGAGGCGCGAGCAATCGCGTCTGCTTTGCATGGACAGGGTTACCGGGGAAACGGAGCACCGCCGCTTTTTCGAACTGCCTGAGTTTTTACGCGAGGGCGATTGCCTTGTTTTGAACGATTCCCGCGTTTTACCCGCGAGACTCATAGGCAGCCGGGAGACTGGCGGCGCAATCGAAGTTGTGCTTCTGCGCGAGGTTGAGAGCTGCGTTTGGGAGTGCCTGACGCGCCCGGGGCGAAAGACGCGCGTCGGGACGAAACTGGTTTTCGGCGACGGCGAACTGACCGCCATCGTCACAGGCGTAACGGATGGCGGCAACAGGCTTGTTGAATTTGCGTTTGACGGGATTTTTCTTGAAGTGTTGGAGCGTCTGGGAAAAATGCCGCTCCCGCCATATATTCATGAAGAGTTATATGACGGCGAGCGGTATCAAACGGTGTACTCGCGTTTTATCGGCTCCGCCGCAGCCCCGACTGCCGGGCTGCACTTTACACATGAGCTGCTCGATGAGATAAGCGCGCGCGGCGTGCGGTTGTGCTATATTACTTTACACGTCGGGCTCGGCACGTTCCGCCCGGTCAAATCAGACGTGATCGAGGAACATAAAATGCACGCGGAGTATTTTATCATCCCACCTGAAACGGCTGAGACGGTGAACCGCGTGAAAGCCCAAGGCGGGCGGGTCATAGCCGTGGGGACGACGTCATGCCGAGCCCTGGAGTCATGCTCGGACGGGCGCGGCTGTATTTCCGCGTTTTCAGGGTTTACTGATATTTTCATTTACCCGGGGTATGAGTTTAAATGCATCGACGGGCTGATAACGAATTTCCATTTGCCGGAAAGCACCCTTATAATGCTGGTATCAGCGTTTGCCGGGCGCGAAAACGTCCTCCGCGCTTACGAGTCGGCGGTTCGCGAACGTTATAGGTTTTTCTCTTTCGGCGATGCGATGATGATCACGTGAGAGCGGCGCTGAGGGTTTCGCCGATTTTTTCGCGGATCACCAGATTCGCGTGCCTGTCGTACGGGGTTTCAGACATGTTGATAAGGATGAGCATATCGCCTTTATAATACTGGATCAGCCCGGCCGCCGGGTAGACATTCAGCGACGTACCGCCGACGATAAGGACGTCGGCGTCCTGTATGGCGCGCACCGACCTGTCGATGACGCTCTGGTCCAGACCCTCCTCAAATAGCACTACGTCCGGCCTTATGGTACCGCCGCAGGGACACGTTGGAATGTCCTCAGCCTCTAAAACAGCGTCCATCCCGAATTTCTTCCCGCAATCCATGCAATAATAACGGCTGCGCGAGCCGTGAAGTTCAAGCACATTAACGCTCCCCGCCTTGTGGTGCAGGCCATCCACGTTCTGCGTGACGATGGCTTTTAGTTTGCCCTGCTTCTCAAGCTCGACAAGCGCGTAATGGGCTTTGTTCGGCATCGCGTCCGGGTGGAGCATTTTCTCCCTGTAAAAGCGGTAGAACTCGCTCGGGTTTTGCATGAAAAAACTGTGTGAAACGATCCTCTCCGGCGGGTATTTATACTTCATATTATATATACCGTCCGCGCTCCGGAAATCAGGGATGCCGCTCTCGGTGGAAACCCCCGCCCCACCGAAAAACACGATATTGTCCGAGCCCTTTATGGCGGCCCTCAGCCGCTCGATCTCTGCGTTCATGAACTACGCCCCCTCCCTCTGGTATATCGTTAATAATATCTAATTCTATATTATCTGATGATGAAAAGCAACAGATTGACGTATCGGGCGGTGAGATTTATAATAACGGCAGCAAAAGCCAGAGGGGGGTATCCGGTAGAATGATTTTTTGAAGCGTAACCATGTAGCGGAGCGGTGGCAACAGTAAGTATAACAATACTCGGCTTTTAGAGCTTTAGAAAAGCATTCTACCGGATACCCCCTCTGGCTGGTTATGTAACGGCGATCGGACAAGGAGGCGCATGGATGCCATGAACGAATTTAGATACCCTCATTTATTCTCACCTATAACACTCGCGGGAACGCTGTTCCGCAACCGGATTTTTGCATCACCGACAGGCACGGCGTATATGACCGGGGAACACTTCCCTGTGCAAGAGACAAACGCGTACTATGAACGTAAAGCAATAGGAGGCGCCGCCTCCGTCTGTGTCGGCGACGCTGTGGTATGCTCAAAACACGGGCGCTTCAACACCGGGCACCTTGTGCTTGACGACCCGAGGGCCTTATCGTCTTTGAACAGGCTGTCGGACTCGATAACGCGCCATGGCGCGGTCGCATCAATAGAACTGTCGCACAGCGGCAGCCACGCCCATACGTCAGCGCGCGAGGGGAATCAGCTTTACGGCCCCATGGAATACGTAACAGAAGCAGGCTACCGCGTCGAGGCGATGAGCGAGGAGAAAATCTTTGAAGTCATCGAACAGCACGCAAAAGCGGCGATGTGGGCAAAACAGTGCGGCTTCGGCATGGTGACAATACACGGCGGCCACGGCTGGCTGCTGACCGAGTTCATGTCGCCGGTCTCAAACAGGCGTACCGACAGATGGGGAGGCTCGCCGGAGAACCGCTGCCGGATGGCGGTAGAGGTATGCAAAGCCGTGCGCAGGGCGGTCGGGCCCGCATTCCCGATAGAAATGCGGATATCCGGCTCGGAATGCAACCCGGCCGGATACGATATCGGCGAAGGCATTGAAATAGCAAAACAGCTGGACGGCCATCTCGACCTCATCCACGTGTCGGCCGGGAGCCACGAGGTCTGGGATGTATTCACAGTGACGCACCCCGATATGTTTCTGCCTGACGGCGTTAACGTCAGGTACGCGGCGGAGATAAAGAAACACGTAAAAACCGCAGTCGCGACGGTCGGGGCGCTCGCGGATCCAGAACTCATGGAGGAAATAATAGCATCCGGGAAAGCCGACGTAGTGGAAGTCGCGCGCGGGCTGATAGCCGACCCGGACCTGCCGCTCAAGGCGCGTACCGGAAGGCAGAGGGAGTTAAACAAGTGCATGCGCTGCCTCTGGTGCTTTTCAAGCCATATGACAAAAGGCCAATTCTCCTGTGCTATTAACCCCGTTATCGGCCGGGAGGTCGAGGATAAATGGGAGATACAGCCCGCCTCCAAGAAAAGGATCCTCGTCGCGGGCGGCGGGATCGGCGGGATGCAAGCCGCGTTAACGGCGGCGCAGCGCGGGCACGACGTAATACTATGCGAAAAAACAAGCACGCTCGGCGGCGTGCTGCTTTGCGAGCATGACGTTCCCTTTAAAAAACCGCTCGCGGAGTACCTTGAACGCCAGGCGCTCGCTGTGCGGCAAGCCGGCGTTGACGTCAGATTGAATGTGGAAGTCACAGCGGGACTTGCGGCTGAGATAGCGCCGGACGTTATAATTGCCGCTCTGGGTTCCCGCCCGATCATTCCGGGCATCCCCGGCATAGACGGCGATAACGTATTCAGCGCTGCGGAGGTGCTGGAGAACCCTTCGCTGGCAGGCGAACGCGTCGTTATTATGGGGGGCGGGCTCGTCGGGAGCGAGCTTGCGATCTATCTCGCGGGTCTCGGGCGTGACGTCGAAATCGCTGAAATGGCCCCCGCACTCGGCGAGGGCGGCAACAAGCTCCATGGACTGGCGGTCCGCCTGGAGCTCGCGCGTAAAAACGTTAAGGTAAACATTTCGGTAAAAGCGGTCGAAATCACCGGCGAAGGGCTCGTCGGTGAAGGGCTCGCCGGTGAAAGGCCGGACAGGGCGGGACAGGATCCGACGGAACCTGACGGAACGGGATCGAAAGGAACGGGATCGAAAGAAACGGGAACGGTCGGAAAGAGGCTTTTCAAAGCCGATACTGTGGTATACGCGGCAGGGCAGGAACCGCTTCGTGCGGAAGCGGAAGCCCTGCGGTTCGCAGCGCCGGAGTTTTATCAGATAGGCGACTGCCTGACTCCGAAAAACATACCGGAAGCCACGCGCCTGGCGTATAACATAGCGCGCGATATCGGCAGGTTTTAAGTGACCGGTGTTTAGTAATTAGTCGCCCTCAGTTCAAAGTATGCTTGAGGGTGCCCGCAGACCGGGCATTCCTGCGGGGCCGTCTCGCTGTATTCGAGGTGGCCGCAGTTGCGGCAGTACCATACGTTGCCACCGCCGCGCTTGAAAACTTCCCCGTTTTCGATATTATCGAGGAGCTTCATATACCGCTCTTCATGGGATTTTTCGATCAGGGCGACAGCGGCAAAAGAGTCCGCCAGCGCGTGGAAACCTTCCTCGCGGGCTTCAGCCGCCATACGTTTATACATTTCCGTCCACTCTTCGTGTTCGCCTTCCGCGGCGGCCATCAGGTTTTCGGACGTCGTACCGACGCCGCCGAGAGCGCTGAACCACATCTTGGCGTGCTCTTTCTCGTTGCCTGCAGTCTCTTCAAAGAAAGAGGCGATTTGTTCATAGCCTTCTTTCCTCGCTTTGGAAGCAAAATAGGTGTACTTGTTCCGCGCCTGGCTCTCGCCCGCAAATGCTTCCATCAGGTTCTTTTCTGTCTTTGACCCTTTCAATTCAGCCACGCTAAAACCCCCTTAATAAAACTACGCGCCGCCGGCCATGCGCTTGTACGCCTTGCCGACCGCGTCGGATATTATATTTCTGACCCGGCCCTCTTCCATATGTTTGACGCCTTGCTCGGTCGCCCCGCCGGGCGTCGCGACAGCCTTGACGGTATTCCGGAAGTCGCCGCGGTCTGCGGCGTTCCTGAATGTCTGAGCCGCGATAAGCGCGGCGGTCTCATGTGAAAAACCCATAGTCTGCCCGGCTGAAGCGAAAGCGTCGATCAGATAAGCGGCAAAGCCCAGCCCGCAGGAGGAGAAAGCCATCACCTTTTCGATATCCTCCGGTTCCGCTTCAAACGTATAGCCGAGTTTCCCGAGGATCCCGGCGACATCGGGAGGGGCTTTTGTATACCCGACGACGCCTTCGCACGATGCGATCGCGATCGAAGGCATCGCGCGGACCAATGCGACTTCGCCTATTAGCGAGTATATTGACTCAAACGAAACGCCGGCCATGAAGCTGACGACGGTTTTGCCGGTGAGCCCGCGCCTGTCGATCAAGGAAGACAACTCTTCAAAAACGTAGCTTTTTACCGTGAGAAAAATGACGTCAGAGCTTTCGATAACGAAGTTGACGTCTTCGGACGCATGCGCGTAATATGGCTCCGCCATGGCTGCCGCGCGGGTCTCCGGGTTCGTTTCACAGACATAAAGCCCGCCCCTGCCCGCGCTGCCGGACTTGATAAGCCCCGAAGCGAGCGCTTTCCCAAGGTTGCCGAAACCGATTATGCCTATTTTCATTCGCGCCCCCGTTTCTTTTTCTCACAGACAGCGCGGCGCTGCGCGGGGTCGGTAAGAAAATGTTATATAACGACCGGCGGGGTATGCTTCCGACGGTCGTTTTATTGGCGGGCCCGTAAGGCCGCAGGCTTGTTGCGGTGGAATCAATTATACAGCGCG
>Ga0082212_10011195_pt1 | contig 11393 bp, 6 predicted proteins | sample TergutNt197P3_FD_71548 | JGI IMG/M metagenome (GOLD analysis project Ga0082212, IMG submission 71548) | Neocapritermes taracua P3 segment gut microbial communities from Petit-Saut dam, French Guiana - Nt197 P3 | ecosystem: Host-associated > Arthropoda: Insects > Digestive system > Gut ... | reverse complement strand
TGCCGAGGTCCTGTTCGGCGATACGGACAGCATCGTCGGCGGTCAATTGCGCGGCGCGGTTATCAATGTACGCCGTATCTACTGTGCAACCCAAAAACCGCTCGCTTTGCGCCGAGATATGCAATGTGAAATCCATGCCGTAAACGGGAATATCGCGGTAAACCTGTATCCCTCTGACAAGTGTGATGCCCAGATAGTCGGTTTCCATCAGGTGGATACGTATTTGTTTTTCCGGTCGCGGGATATGCAGCTGGGGCGTTTCTCTGAAAAAACCAAACGTGCTTTCTTCATGACTGCCTGCAACAGATGCCTTCAATAGCGACCGTTCGCGTTCGATATATACCGATTTCGGCTCTATCGGCTGCTTATCTGCCCTTGTTACCGTATCTTTTCCGATATTCACCGGAAGTTTCAACACTTGCCCGCCGATAGCATTGTTGATGCTTTTCGTTTGTACAGCCGGCTGCGTTCGTCCGTTCTTCGAGCCGTCAATTTCCTGAGCGCCCTTTGCCGGCAAAGGGTGGACAGTACTGGTACTGTCCACAGGTATCCGCTCTGCCTTTTTTGTTTTACCGAACTGCCCGTAAACGGGAACAAGGCACAATAATAACGTTGATAAAATTAATAATCGTTTCATAATGATTGGAAAAAATTAAAACTTGAAAATCATGCCAATCTGGTACGGACTTCTAAAGAAGTCATAAGAATCGACACCAAATCCAAATGAAGTTTCAGTATATTTCTGTTGCGACTCCCCCGCCCCTGTTTTTTCAGTCTGTACGTTAAAGCCAAACCTTGCCAGATTTGAACTTACTTCGAGACTTATTCTTTCGGTGAGGCTGTATGACAATAATGGCATAACGCCAATATCGAATCCAAAGGAACTGGGGCCCTTATTCGTTGTTGTTCCATAGACATATTTTGATGAACTTCCGAAAATACCCATGCCGCCTTGCATCAATATTGAGAAATCTCCGCGGCTCAACACCGTGTAGCGTAGAAAAGGACCAAACCCCCATTCGAAACTAGTATCTTTCGTCGGATTATCCGCACGGTCGTTCTCGGTGCTCATACCAATATTTATCATCACGCCCGCACCAAGGTTGTCCGATAAATAATATCCCAGCATCGGACTGAGTTCGAACGATAATGATGACGGTCTATTGTAGGATGTCGTTCCATAGGTATTTTTGCTGTCACTGTAATCAACGCCCAGCATACCGCCTGCGAAATATTGCGCCTGTGCGCTCACTGCCGTCATTGCGGCAAAAATCATTGCTAAATAAACTTTTTTCATGGCAAAATAATTTAATGGTTGATGAATTTAATTACAGTTAATTCAAAAGATTTTTATAATACCACATCATTTCTCCGCTGGGCGCTTTGGTGGTAACCGTGCCCTTTCCACTATCCGTATTATAGATGCGGTTCCAGCCTTCTTTCAGCGACAGCGATACTTTTCCACCGGTAACGGTTACGTCGCCATCAACGTACCAGTATGAACAGGTTGTTTTTTTGTCAGCCGTGGTATTGAGAAAATAACCTACAAAGCCGTCGTCAGTCAGCGCAAGAAAATCGCAGTCTGTCACCTCAACATTTGGGTCGCTGCACTTGAGATTTCCGCTAATGCCTAAATAGTTTTCAAGAGCATATTTGATATCTACCCAATCGGCATCTGAGGGCGGAGGGTCGGGAAGATTGATGGTGAACTTGTTATTGGTGTAATTGGCAGGGTCGCTCATCTGTGTACCAAGAACGCGATCATTGGCCAAGTCTATCACGGGAGAATTCCACGCCACTACCTGCTTGAGGGGCGACAGATCCCAATTTTCCGGGTCCACATTTGCCGTAACTCTTCCATTGAATCCGCCCGATACGAGAGATGGCCCGTCATCCTTGCTGCATCCGTTAAAGGACGCCATGGCAACTGCTATAGCTGCCGTTAAAATACTGATTTTTACTACATTTTTCATTTTGGTTTTAATTTAGATTGGTTTATAAAAAAGATTAAATTGTTTAAAATTATGATTTTTGATGATTATTTACGATTACTTTGATGATCAACTTTCACCCCGAAAAACCCGCAAAACCTTGTTTTCCTTTTGGCTTTTTCCCTTTCCATGATACGCTTTTCCATGTTCTTGACGCCTTCCTCTTCCGTCAGCCAACTATCGCACTGCTTAATCAGCAAATCATTGTAATGCAATAACTTTTCTGCGCGAAACAGGATTTCATCCTTCTTAACATTTTTGGCATCCATTTTCAATTTTCGATTATTCGCTATCGCTCATGAGAACGCTTCGCAAAGTTGATGATTTTTGATTTAAATTTTCTGCAAAAATATGGGATGAAAAATGGCTGTACAACGGAATTTTTTCCGATGAGGGTATCGGAAATATTTCCGATGGCAACGAAAACTTATGTTACTACACGCCTGAAAACACTCATCTTTATTTACTAACCGTTATGACGGAAATAAAAACCTGACAGATTATTTCATACTTGATTCATGCATCACTTTCCTGATATTTTCGCTTAAAATTGCGTATATTTCTTTCCATTCCGGGCGGGAAGAAAGCATTTCAAGATGTTGACGCATTACTTTCTCATCATTCCTGACAGCCGGACCTGTCTGCACTTCGACAGGATTATCCGTAACAAGCGCTTTATGGGCGGTTTCGAGTATCAACGGCGACAGTACGCTGAAATCAAAACCGGCCTGATGTGCGATTTGTACGGATAGATGATACAGGTGATTGACAAAATTACACCCGAAGACAGCGGCCAGATGCAGTTGCCTTCGCTCAACCGACGAAGCGTGATACACTTTACGCGAAACAGCATCCGCTACCTGATGAAGAATTTGCAGGTTATCCTGCGTATTGGCCTCAATAAATATCGGTATTTCTGAAAATTCGACCGGTCGCGATTTGGAGAAAGTCTGCAACGGATACAAAACACCGTAATCAGTATTTTTTCCGGCAAAAACATCCATCGGTACGCTTCCGGATGTATGCGCGACCAACCCGCTCACCTGCGCCAACCTTTCAGAAAGTAATTCAATAGCATCATCACTGACAGAAATGATGTATAATGAGGCGTCATCAACTATATGGCTTACATGGGTTGTATAGGGAACAGATAACTTTCGTGCAAGCTCTTTTGCTGATGTTTCCGTGCGACTGAATACCTGTACGATTTCAAAACCTGCATCCTGCAAGGCTTTTGAAAAATGGGTCGAAAGATTTCCTGCACCGATAGATACAGTTCTCATCCCTGTTGTTCCATTTTATTTATAATGTCGTCCACTGAAGCATGGCTATTGGGAAGGAGGTCGGGAGGACACACCCCGACACGCATGATTACCTGATATCGCTTACACTTTTCACGTGCACTTTTACCATTTTCGCAATACATACTTTTATATGTCTGAACCAATACCACTTTCGACTCTAATACCCCTGAATAGATGGGGCATTTGGCTGCTCTTGGGCAGTTTTTATCATCATCCATGTTTCAAAAATTTACTTCTCTTTATGTCATGCAAAAAACACACTTTTTTTTGTAATTTACAAGAAATGAATGAAATTTATCAGGGCAAACGCATCTAATTTCGTGTCAACGGCAATATGCAGATTGCTGTAAACCGGAGTAAAGTCACGCAGTGACGATACTTTATTAACCGTAGATGCAATCTACGGAAAAGCAGGCAAGGCGTACATAACGCAAAGTCGCGCAGCGACGACACTACTCCCTCCCCATTGGGGGAGGGTTGGGGTGGGGCTTGTATCGTCCCATGCGGGACTTGGTAAGCGGTTCGTACTGTCAGTTCTGTCCGTAGATTGCATCTACGGTTAATAGAGTGTCGTCACTGCGTGACTGAACGATATTTTAGATGCGTTTGCCCTTTCCTGCTGGCTACAAACGTTCATTCCCGCACAAAATTTCACATGGGTATCGCCGTCATTGCGAGGGCGAAGCAATCTAGCTCAACGCCTTAGCCCGGCATCACTTTAGCGTAACCTTAATACTTACCGTCGTCGGAGCGGACTTCTTTCTGCCATCTACTAACGCGGTGGGTTGACCGGCGTCGAGGGTGTAGGTGCCCTCGGCCCAGAGGTCTAGGCGGACGGTGCTGGTGGCTCTGGGTTTGCCGTTTTTGAGGGTTGGCACGCCGTCTAGTTTTAGGACCCAGGTGTTTTCGCCGGTGCGCTCTAGTTTGAAGCCGCCGCTGGTTAGTTTGAGGGCGGCGATGCTCTTTTCGTTGAGCGAGACTGCGCCCAGCTCTGCGTTCGCGGGAGCTGTAAGCGCAAGGTCTATAGGTGCGCCTGTCAGACCTGCATATTTATATAGCGTTACGGCCTTTGTGCTCTGCGTCGCCCTGCCTTTGCCCTGTACAGGCGTTATGCTGATTTCCTTTGTGAACGTGTCGCCGTTCCAAAGTTCAACGGTCGCGGTGAAAGTGTATTTTATTCCCGGCACCGGATACTTGCCATCTTTGACCCGGATTTTGAATGTATTTGTCTTCCAGTCGATATCCTCTGCATTAGCTATGAATCTATCGTCCGACAGCTCAACAGGAGTGGGGAAAAACACTTCGGGCATGCTATCTATCTTTGCCGTAACCGTAACGAACGACTCAGGATTCGCTATATCAAGCTTGCCTTTCACCGACATACTGCCTGTGAGTCCCGCATCCGTGACATTCATCGAGACTTTCACGGGTTTACTGAAGTTCCAGCTTGCCGAGTTTATCTCAAGCGGAACAGGCGCGGCAGTTTTCACAAGCTGCACCCCCTTCGCCGCAAAGTTCAGCTCGTTATATCCACTACCGGAATTGATTTCCGCAGGCAGTTCTCCTTTTGTAATCTCAAAATCGTTAAGAACCAGATTGTCAGCGTTCAGTCTTAAATAAATCGCGCCCAGTCCGTCATGTAAACCAAATGAGTGGTTCACGTTAATAACTATAGAATTTGTCTTGCCCGTAAGAGTTACTTTGTCGCGTTTGATGGCTTTCACCGTCAGCGTAAGAGGTACAGTCTTGTCTATCCCAACGAATTTTACAGCCACCGTATACTTACCAGCTGGCGTGGCACCCGGAATTTCGAAACTGCCGTCTATGCTGCTGTATGCTAAATCGACGCCGTCCAGTGTTATCTTCTCTAGCAAATCCCAATCCACAGGGTTTTTACTGCTTGACGGAAGCAACCTCATCCAGACATTCGTAGGAACAACCGGCGCTGCCTCTGCCACAGAAATAAACGTCAGCGTCGTCTTCTCCAGCTTAATCTTCGGCAGTGCGTCAAGCACACTTACCGTTACTTTCGGCGCCGTCTTGTACGCTGTCTTGTAGCCGGCCACGGATACGGAAGCAACCATGGACACCTTGCCTTTCGCAATCATCGACCCGAGCTTAAGATCGCCGTTATCGAAGAGTATCTTGCCTGCGTCCGCTGCTTTTGCCGCAGTGAGGCTGATGATTGTGCACTCGCCGTCCGCGCTTGTTGCCGTAATTGGTGCACGGTCGCCACCCGGATAGCTGAGGTTCAGCGCGCCTGCCCTAAGAGTTATCTTCGGGTACTTAAGTGTAACCGCAAGGTCGATATTTCCGGCCGGAACGCCGTTTATAAGTACGCCCACTTTCTTGTAAGTCCCGTTCTTTACGCCCGCGTTCGCTTTTATCTCAATATACCTGTCGTTGTACATCGAACCCGTGAATTTATCCGCGTCCTTGCCCGTAAACCCTACGTCGAATTTAACTATCCCCGGATTCAAGCTATTATAAGGCGCAGGTCCTACAGAGAGCGCAGACAGGTCGCCCTCCCTTTTTGTAACAATAACAGGAACAAGAGCACCCACCTCTTTTGCCGTATTTATCGTCGCTTTTGTTTCGAGCAACTGCGCCGTAGTGTTTGAAGGATGTATAGCCCCCGGCAGTATCTCTACCGTAGCCGTGGCCGTGTAGAATTTCCCGGGTTCGTTGATGGGGTCGTATTCATATGAAGCGGTAACAAGGAAGTACGCCGGATATCCGTCGTTATCTAGAGTAACGGAATATGGCAAGTCGCCTTTTACGGTTGCAGGCTCGACAAAAGAATTGCCGTTTAACTCCCCACTCCTGGTCCATGTTACTTTGTCCTCATCAATTTCACCCACGTTCAGCGAGGCTCTGAAAGTAACAGAGTCCCCATACGCTTTCAGAATCGCATGTTCAGGCAAAACCGTAAGTGTGCTAAGCGCCGCGTTCTGCTGCTCTTTCACCCAGACGGAACTGAAAGTAGCCATGGGATATTCGAATGTATAGGTCGTATAACCCGGCGCTTTAGACGGATTGTCTGCTGTTACTTTAACCAAATAGCACAAAGAGTTGCCAATATTCGCACGAGCCGGGTTCGGTATCGGCCCATTCAGTACAACCAGAGCGCCGCTTTTCGCTTCGGCGATTTGGGAATCTCCATCCAATCTCTCGACCCTGCCGCCTATGGTGACTCTAGTCTTCTCCCTGGACGCAGATATAGCAAGAGCGTCCTCACTTGTAACGTTGCCTGTAACATTTACTGTGGCGTCGTAATCCGCATATATAGGCCAGCCCTGTTTTAAACTTAATACATTGCCATTTATAGTAACATTGCTTTCGTGGACCGCATAAACTGTACTGGTGTCATAACTGCTCAGGTTCCCGTTTACCACCACTTCAGCGCCGCTGTTGCTGGCAAAAACCGCAGTCCCGGTGACGTTGATATTGCCATTTACCATTACGTTGCATACGTCATATGCTTCAACTCCTTCAACAGAACCGCCATCTTCCGAAGTCAGGTTTCCGTTTATTGTCAGTGTGCTGTCCGGGTTTGCACCGGCAAGAACGCCACTCGCGCCAAACGTGCCAACAATATCGCCTGTAAAGGTAAGTTCGGCGCCATCACATAAAAGAGCAGGGTCGGTATCAGCTGACACTTCCAATGCCGTTACCCTTATAGCGCTCACCCCGGTTTTTGCATATATACCGCAGTGATTATCAACATCAACAAGCACCTTTAAACTGCCCTTACCTTTGTAGTCCACCTTGCTATTGTTTAGCTCTAGAGCATAAGGTATCGGCTTAATAGAAGCCGGATTGTTCGCGAAAACGAGATTCTTCCCGTTCAGGTCAAAGACGATATTCTTGTCTTTAATTTCAGGCTCGTCGCGCACTATTGCGTCACGCAGTACTTTTATTGTTGTGGCATTAGCGCCCTTGTCCGGCACGGCCGCAAGCGCCCCGTCCACTCCGGTCAGCTTCGCGTATTGTTTATTGCCAATCGCAAAAGGATGTCCCGGATAAACCACACCTATCGGGAAAGCTGCCGTAATCACACCACTATCTGCGGCGTTTGTTGTATTCGCGCCCGCGACGGTAAAGAAGTTCGCCTCTACATCCTCAAAGGTATAGTCCGGAGTGGTTGGCGTAAGCGTTATCGTTGCCGTATATGTCTCGCTCGACTCAAAAACCTTGTGATTCGGAGTCCATGTAACCGTGCCCCCATACTGCTCGTTCTCTATAATTTCCGTAACAGGCAGCTCGTCAATTACCGGCGCGCCTATCCCCTTGATTTCCGGGATATCGATAGTTTTCATCATGATATAGACATAGGCGGTTCCGCCATCTGTGTATGTTAAATAAGTTTCGGGAGAGCCGACGACCGGCGCCCCAACAAACTGATTTGCCAACCGGGGTGCATCACCTACTTTGATATAGTCACAGTCCTCGCCGCCGGCCCATCTTAAAGCGCCATCAATCCAAATTTTTATGATTCCCTGAGCATGTGCGCCAATGCTTTCGTCCCCGCCGTAGAAAACGCTGCCTTTTACAAAGGCTTCCCCGCTTGGACTGGTCAAATTTAAACCATAAACGCCAATACTTTCATCGCCTGTAACATTGACGTTTTCGGCTATAGTAACTTTACAGCCTTTGCCGCCGGAGGTGCCGCCTACCCTGGCGCCGATACTCGCGTAGCCTGCAGCATTGACGCTACCGCCAATAGAAACTTCACCGCCGCCTATAGTCTCAACGCCATAGCATTCTTCCCCCATTGCTTTTACGTTACCTGAGACTTCGGCTTTTCCGCCGTAAGAGGCATGAACGCCACGGCTCGTGTCACCGTAAACCGTAACATCGCCGTTAACAGTAGCTTCTCCGCCATTATAGGCAGAAACCCCATAGCTGTCATCGCAGACAACGTTGACGTCGCCGTTTACTACTATCTCGGAATCGTCGCCATAAGAGGTAACTGCGGTACCTGTTACGCTGATATCGCCGTTTACGGTTACTTTGCTGTCGCTATCGGCTTCAGCGCCACGGCACCACTTGCCGCTTGCGCTTATATCGCCGTTAATCGTCAGTTCGCTTCCATTCCATGCCCATGCAAGGGTTCCATCTGAGTAGCCGGAGGTTCCGACTATATCTCCATTGACAGTCAACTTCCCACCGTCTTCGGTATATAGACCCCAGTTGCCCTCACCGGATACCTCTATCCTCGTCAGGCTTATCTCGCTCGTGCCCGTATCGGTAAATATTCCGCCCGACTCCCAATCACATCCATCGGCCAGCACTATAAAGCTACCCTTGCCCTTATAATCAATCGTGCTATTGTTGAGCGTGAGTGCATGGTGCTCTGTTGTTACGCTCAAGTCGTTTGCCAGCGTCAGGTTCTTCCCGTTCAGGTCGAAGACTATGTTCCTGTTTGTTATCACAGGCTCTTCGCGTACGGTTACGTTCCTGAGGACTTTTATGGTCGTATCTGTGGAGTCTGTGATAGCTGCCAGCGCGAGCTCGAGCCTTGCGTATTTTGTGCTCCCAATCTGGAAAGCGTCGCCCACGGAGGCCGTGTTCGGGAATACAGCTGTGATGACGCCGCTGTTTGCGGAATTTGTTACCGTTGTTGCACCTGCCACGGTAAAGAAGTTCGCCGAGACCCCCTCAAAGGTATAGCCGGGTTTAGCCGCAAGCGTAATTGTTGCCGTATATTTTGTCGCAGGTCGAAAAGCGCTGTGCGCCGGATCCCAAACTATCGTCCCCTCATACTCCGCGTTCCCCGTAATGCTCAAAGCCGGCGCAGCATCCACCACAGGCCTCACCACCCCCACAATAGCCCTAATGCTGACCGCCTCAGGAAGAACCCCCTTCACCCAAACATAAGACTGCGGGCTGGCACCCGTATTGGTATATTCATCCCAATCGTATGTATCATACGGCGCCGGAAGTGTGCCCAGTACTACTGCTGTATTCGTCGGTCCTGTGGGCTCAACAGCGCCGACCTGAATCTTTGTGGCGGCTGTGATTGTGCCTGTGACATATGCTTTCCCGCCGACGCCCCCATCCGCCGCTTTAACTCCAATACTGTCCGGACCGGCGGCAGTCACATTGCCATCAATCATAATTGTTCCGCCATGAGCGCCGACGCAGTTATATGTATAATCACCATAGGTAGCGCTCACATTGCCGTTGACTATTAATGTTCCGCCGCTACTCGCATAAACAAAATCGCAGTCAAAGATACCTGTGCCAATGACGTCGCCGTTAATTGTTAATTTCCCGCCCACAGCACATACTCCGCCATCACCGGAGGCTTCAACATTTCCGTTCACTGTCAATTCGGCAGCGACGTTATTTACATTTAGCGCGGAGCCGGCAGCCAGTTTGATTGCAGGATTAGTCCCGGTGGTAGCCGTCCTTTCTACGATTGGAGCGCCGCCGGAAACGGTGATTTGTCTGGATTCAATCGCTATACCTGTCGTCGCAGTTACCGTGCCACCCGTAAGCGTAACAGGGCCGATGGTAGATACCCCTTTGCCGCTCGCCGCACTGACCGTGCCGCCGCTTACATTGATGTTGGCGGTTGCTGCGTTTGCCCAAATCGCTGTGCCATCCGTTGCGCTGACCGTGCCACCGGAAATATTGACGGTGGAGTCGTTGGAATAAGCGTCAATCGCCTTGCCGGTCGTCACACTGACCTCGCCGCCCGTGATATTGGCCGTGCTATAAATAACCTGAATCGCCGTGCCGCTCGTCGCAGTGACAGCGCCGCTGGAAACAGTGATGCTGTTGCCATAGCCGCCGCAATGAATCGCATTGGCGCCATTCATCGCTTTGACCGTGCCGCCGGCAATAGTGATATTTCCATTTGTACTAATCGCAAAGGCGCCAACGCCACCGCCGGCAGTATTCTCGACCGTGCCGCCATTTATTATAATGGGATTCGCGTTGAATATTGTATAGCCACTTGTAGACGTAACCGCACCGCCGCTCACCGTAACTGCGCCCGTGGTATCAATCGCGTTGACGTTCGTGGCGCTGACTGTACCGCTGCTGACTGTGACAGTCGCGGCAGAGTTGTTGGTCAGAATAGCTTTCCCTGCTCCAAGCGCGCTTACCGTACCGCCGCTTATGGTCACAGGGTGTGATGTTGTTATAGTATTGCCGCTGTTGCCGGCTGCTTGCACAATCGAACCCCCGCCTACGTCAAAAACATCGCCGGAAGAGCCATCAACGTTAAGCATATTATTGCCTCCGGTGGCTCCTGTATAATCAGCCGTCCATGTGACAGTTTTGCCCGAAGCGTCAAACGAAATATTCAAGGTCTTAGCTGCATTAGTCATTGCGCTAGTTACAGGATTTGAACTGGTGATTTCCACATTGTCATTTACTGTAATGGTGTTTGTGGACTCCACATAAGACCAGCCTGCATAAGTTCCGACGATAACGTCCACACCGCCGGGAACGTACAGCGCATAAATATCGATGACATAAGCGTCATGTGTCGCCATCGGCATGAGGCTCTCACCGCCGAACGGCGTGAGGCTTTCGCCGCTTGTATCGTTCTCCGATGGCGGGTCGCCGAGGGCGGCGACCCCTACGGAATCGTTTAATCCGTTGTCGTCGCCGTCATCGCCGGGGTCTTCAGTATTGGAAAATACCCCCCCCCATGGGGAATTTTGGGAACCGTCGCCCTCGTCCTCTGCGCCGTACGCCCCCATCGGTGCAAACGCCGTCAGCGAAAGCACCAGCGCTATCGTCAACACTATCGACCAAATCCTGTTCCGCATCTTCATGTCCGTCCCCTCCTGTGTCTCGCCTACGTTTTTTCGCCTCAAAAAATACAAACCAAGCCTGCATTGTCTCCCAGGCCGTCATCCTCATGCCCCATCAATTCCCTTCATCTAGTGTAGTATACCCAAAAACCGCCATTTCAAACACTTTCTAAATCATTTTCCATGCATCTTTAACGCAAAAAACCCCCTGGTTCTTATTGACATTCCTCTCTCACCGTAATAATATACGGTTAATGAACAGCGTTTCGGCGCTGTCTGGGCTGGTCGAAAGACCCTGGTCCACCCAACGGCGGGGCTTGTTCCCC
>Ga0082212_10011194_pt1 | contig 11393 bp, 11 predicted proteins | sample TergutNt197P3_FD_71548 | JGI IMG/M metagenome (GOLD analysis project Ga0082212, IMG submission 71548) | Neocapritermes taracua P3 segment gut microbial communities from Petit-Saut dam, French Guiana - Nt197 P3 | ecosystem: Host-associated > Arthropoda: Insects > Digestive system > Gut ... | reverse complement strand
AACAAGAAGGAACAACGTATATCGCAGCGAGTAAGCCAAAAAAAGTAAATGTAACAAGCGAACTAAAAGCTCCAAGCTATAAACTAAAAATCAATAAAAAAGATAATACTCAAAGCATTAGTGTCAAAGCAGGTACAAATATTATTATGGATGGAGAAGTAGTAACATATACTACCAAAAATACGATAGATGTTTCAAGTTACACAGGAGAAATAATACTGTGGCAAGCGGCAACAACGAAAAAGCCTGCGAGTACAAAACAAATTATAACAAAATAAAATAAATGAAGCATAAAAGCCTGTCAGAATTTATTTTTATAAGTTTTGGCAGACTTTTTTATATTTTTGATTAAAAAGTCCTTGACAAATGGCGGCGGGTAAAACCGCGAAATCAATCCTTATAAGCTGCGGAGCGAGGCTTGCAAGCTTTGATATTTCTGAAATTCGTGAGGTCACAAAGTACGACGAATTAGAACTTGACAAGCTCGGTGACCGCAAAACGGCATTGTTTTTAATTATTTCAGACACAGACGATTCATATAATTTTCTCGTATCTATGTGTTACACACAGTTATTTAATATTTTATGTGAAAAAGCTGACGATTTCTACGGCGGACGGCTTCCTGTCCACGTTCGCTGTTTAATTGACGAGGCAGCAAATATTGGACAGATACCGAAATTAGAGAAGCTCATGGCAACGATACGTTCCCGCGAAATCTCCGCAAGCCTGTTTCTTCAGGCACAATCGCAGTTACGCGCAATCTACAAAGATAATGCTGAAACAATTATCGGCAACTGTGACAGCATGATTTTCTTAGGCGGACGCGAAAAATCCACGCTTGAGGAGGTATCAAAGACGCTCGGTAAAGAGACCATTCACACGTACAATCACAGCGAAAACAGAGGCAATTCGCCCTCTTTCGGCAGGAGCTATCAGAAGCTTGGCAAGGATTTAATGTCTATTGATGAACTGGCGGTTCTCGACAACAGCAAGTGTATATTGCAGTTGCGCGGTGTACGTCCGTTTTTATCAAACAAATACGATATTACCAAGCACAAGAACTACAAATATTTGTCTGATTATGATAAAAAATATACGTTTAACACAGCGAAATTTCTTAACACAAAGCTTTCTGTAAAATCTGATGATATATTCGATGTTTATGAAACTACCGCAGAAGACGAAGCTGACGAAATAACAAAAACGGCGAGAAGTCCGCCGCAGTAACCTTTTATATTAATTACTATAAATAAATTTAATTAATTTTAAGGAGGCAAATATGGAGTTTTTCGGTGAAGCTGTAAACACGCTGTCTGTGTTAGTCATCGCAATCGGCGCGGGCTTGGGCGCATGGGGCTTAGTCAACCTGTTGGAGGGCTACGGCTCGGACAATCCGAGTGCAAAATCGCAAGGCATCAAGCAGTTGATGAGCGGCGGAGGCATAGTAATAATTGGTTTAAATTTAGTGCCTTTGTTAGCCAACCTGTTCGCTTAACCCGCATACCACCGGCATTTTCCGGCAGTCACATACTTTACATTATTATATCACAGGCTGCCGGAAATGTCAATGGTTTTCGTGAAAAAAATAAAAAAATTGCATTAGAGGAGATATAAAAATATGGACTTTTTATTTTCGTTTCTCACAGACTGGATTAAGCAGGAACTTATAGACGCGATATTGGCGAGTTTCAACGGTATCTTCAACTCCGTCAACAACCAAATTGGCGAGATTGCTGTAAACGTCGGACAGACACCGGAGGCATGGAACAGCGATATTTTTGACATGGTGCGCGGTATTTCCGACGCTGTGGTCGTGCCGATTGCCGGTATTATTCTCACTTTTGTCGCAACTTACGAGTTGATTCAGCTTATCATAGAAAAAAACAACATGAAAGATATAGACTATGCCGTTATATTCAAGTGGATGTTCAAAACATTTTGCGCGGTATTTATACTCACGAACACCTTTGATATAGTCATGGCTATTTTCGACGTAGCACAGTATGTCATCAACGAAAGCGCGGGCATTATCATCGGCACTTTCGATTTGGATATTGCGCTGGCAGACTTGGAGGCAATGCTTGCAGACATGGGAATGTGGGAGCTTATCGGGGTATGGCTTGAGCTTAACATCGCGGGATTGGGCATTTGGATTATGACAATATGCATCTTCGTCATCACGTTCGGGCGCATGGTTGAGATATATTTGGTGGTTTCGGTCGCGCCGATACCGCTGTCAACGATGGCTAATCACGAGTGGGGACAGATAGGCAGTAACTATTTAAAGAGTTTATTTGCGGTAGCGTTTCAAGGCTTTTTAATTATGATATGCGTGGCAATATATGCTGTGCTGGTGCAGACGATACCTGCGGCGGACAACATTCACGCCGCGCTGTTCGGCACGATGGGCTACACAGTTTTGCTCACGCTGGCTCTGTATAAAACTGGCAGTTTGTCGCGGCAGATATTCTCAGCGCACTAAAATTTAAGCAGGAGGAATTATTATAGATGATACAAAAATTATACAGTCCGGTGTTTTGTAATATGGAAACGCCGGAAGATTATGACTACAACAGACGAACGCTCTCACAAAGCGAAGCGGCAGAGTATGCCGGTAAAATCAATGATTTTATTAAAGAATTAGAATTGCCCGATGAAGAAGAGCGCGGTCTGATGGAATATTTTTATGGAAACACTTCGGTCGACGAAAAAGTGGCATCACTCTTTATTAATGTAGAAGTGATTGACGGCAAATTGTGGGGAGTCAGCACAATCGACGTTACAGAGCCGTTAGACCTCGACGAAATTGAGGATTTGAAAGATTATATTACCGGACAGATGTCAGACGGATTTGGAGAATCGCTCGAACAGCGAGAAATAAGGACAGATGAGGGCAGTTTATATGTGAGCCTGTGGGAATCCGGCAGTGCTTTCTATATAGATACAGCGCAGGAGTTTCAAAATCGGCTCGGCATAGAATTGCCCGAAGTTATCAACGATTTACGCGCACAATTGATTGAACGCATTGACAAAAATATAGCGAATTTTGAGAACAGCGACCGATTTCATGAGACAATTTTAAGCGACGCTGCAGAAAACGCACATTATATTATATCGCATTACGGAAATTACACTTCTGCAGATTTGCACAATCTGCTTGCGTTCGAAGACCCGCTTGATGTTGTAGCATTTTATGTGAGAGGCAAAACGCCGGCAGTATCCGATATGTCAGATGTTTTGACTTATGTAAACGATAACCTTGACTGGCTCAAAGCGAATTATGCGGCGGCAGATAAAACTTCGGATATTGCAGAATTACGCACACAATTGGTTGACCGAGCATCGGAAAACTGGGAGAATTACCGCCATGCTCCGCACAATACCGCGCCTGATAATCTTTTTAATGCTTCCGTCGAGGTCATCAACCGCAGAAATGCGTATGTTTTTATAAGCGAACATCAAGGTTTTACCGCAGAGCAATTGGACTGCCTGTTACAGTTCGCCAATCCGGTCGAGGTCGTGGCTGATTATCTTGACCCGATGTCGGAGGCATCAGATTTGTCGGGCATTTTAGAGAGTATCGTGGAAAAGCAGGAATATTATAAACAGCATTATGCTTTAGCAGATAAAAATGAAGCTTTAGCCGCAGATGCTCCTGTTGCAGACGAAGCAAGCGTAAAAATGCGTACTATGCTGACTGACAGAATCGAGGATGAATACGAAAAATATTACAACGATTTACTTGGTCTTGATAACATTGAAATTGAGAGCAAAGCTCTTTATACAAAAGCCGTTGATACTGCGTATAAATATTTTACAGAGTATAAAGACGGCACGGGGTATGATTTAGAATTTCTGCTGGATATGAGCAATCCGCTTGCGGTTTTCGCAGAGCAGATTCAGGAAATGTCGGAGGAAAACCTTAGTTTTGAGGTGATTTTGGATTTTCTGAAAGATAATTACGACGATATGTCTGCGGAAAAATACACGGAGGCTAAAATAGACCAAATGCAGGAGCTTCTCGACGCAAGGGTTGAGCAAAACTACAAGGATTACTGCGATTCTTTGCGGGGGCTGAGTCCGAGCGAAATCATGGATTTATCTTCGACAATCTATAATACGAAAGAAGCGTATGACTCCTTGAAAAGTGACGGTTATTTCGATGGTGAACAGTTAGAGTTTCTGCTGAGACTCGATGACCCGCTTGAGATTTTCGCAGACCAATGGGCAAGAGAATCTGCTCCCATCCATTTATATCAAGTCACGGAAATGGTATTCGGCGACACGAGCAGGGTTGAGGATTTTTACAAGTTGTCGGATACTCCGTTTGTCGCGGAAAAACCTATCGCCGCAGAAACGCCTGATAAAAGCACAGGCGGCACAAGCAAGGCTGAACGGTTTTTCACAGGCGTGGCGGAGCGTTGGGAGGAGTATATCGAAAATAATCCGATTCCGGCGGCTACAGAAAAGCCTGATAAAACCGCAGATAAACCGTTGACAGGCATGGCAAAACTGCGTAAGGCTGAAAAAGATAAAACGAAAAAATCAGAAAAACCCGCGCCGAAAAAGTCAAAAAGTATGCGTAAACACAAAGGCGGCAGAGGTTAATTAAAAAATAATATTTGGATTGGATGGTGATACATGAATATTATTAACGAAAATAAAACAGTCGGTCTACTCGCGGAGATTGTCGCGCTTAAGCGCGGTTACGCTCCTGTGAAAGCGCAGCAGATACGCATTGCGGCGGCATTGCACGATATTGACAAGTCGGCGATTGATAACCGCATATTAGATTCGCCGAATAAATTAACGCCCGAAGAGTTTCAAATTGTAAAAACGCACACCGCGATTGGCGCAGGCATATTGGCTGATATTCAAGGTGAATTGGGATATGTCGCGCAAATGACCGCACTATATCATCATGAAAACGAATCCGGCACGGGTTATTGGCGCGTTCCTGCGCGGTATTTACCGGAATATATTTCTATCGTATCTATATGCGATGTGTTCATCGCGCTTATTACGAGTAACCGCCCGTATAAAGACGCATGGCTTATACACGACGCACTCGCGTATATTCAGGCACAGGCTGGCACAGTTTTTAACGCCGAATTAGCGGAGCTTTTCGTTTCGCTGATTCAGAGTGACAGCCGTATAGCAAATATTTTTTAGGAAAGGAATTATTTTATGGCATCGAAAAAAGATATATTATATTTGAAATCATTCGAGGAGGCAAAAGAAGCCGGCGAGGTCGAGTTATATAATGACAGCAAACAGAAAAATATTGATTGCGCTGATGCAATCGGCGAAGCTATCACCGACAGCTACAGAGGCACTCATACTTATGACTTGAAATCTGCGGCAGAATCGGTCATTGCAGACTTCGGAGAGGAGCGTGTCAAGTTCGTCACGGCATGGCAGTTTCAAAAAAAGGATTGGGACGGACGGTTTTCTGATGAGAATAAAAGCTGGGCAAATGCGGCAAATATTCAGCCCGCCGTAAATGAGCAGAGCTGCTACATTAACTCTCATGCGACGCTCATTGATGGGTTTGCCAATCATTTGAGAAAAATCACAGAAAGCCCGGAAGTTGGGAACTACAAAATAAAGAAGTCTGTACTTTTCACAAATAACAGAGGCATTGCGTTCGGCGAGAGCAAGAGTGCCGTATCGCCGTTTGTTACGTGGCAGTTTAAAGTCGACCCTAAATGGCGAGCGCGATTATTACTGGGGACATTATTTCAGCAGTAAAGACAGCGCAACAGCCGATTTTAAGCGCAGAGTCGCGAACTATAAACTTGATAACCGAGTTGAGGAAGTCAAGGAAGAGAAGCCGTTATCGGGAATGGCGAAACTGCGTCAGGCTGAAAAAGATAAAAAGGACGCTCCTGTTACGCCGCCGATTCAAAAAGACAAATCACTTCGCAAAAAACCGGAAGTCGATTTATAACTTTATCATTATAATAGCAAAAATATGTTTCAGGAGTATAAATAATCATAAAAATTATATGTTTTTGGAGGTAATTTTGAGCAAAAAACAGAATATAGTATCATTATTTGACGGGATTTCCTGCGGACGGGTAGCACTCGACCGCGCCGGAATTGCCGTCAATTCTTATGCGGCGTTCGAGATAGACAAATATGCGAAAGCAATCAGCCGGTACAATTATCCTGACATTGAGCAGTACGGCGATGTGCTTGACGCAGATTTCAGCCGATTTGCCGGGTATGACATAGTAATGGGCGGCAGTCCGTGTACGTTTTGGAGTATAGCGAAAGCCGGAAGAGAAGTCGATAAGTCCGGCGTTGGCTGGCAGTTATTTATGCGGTTCGTGGAAGCGGTGAGAGTTATCTCTCCCCGCTTCTTTTTATATGAGAACGTCGCGTCTATGCCGCAGAATATAAAGGATTATATAACGGAGGAACTCGGCGTTGAGCCTGTACTCATCAATTCCGCACTTTTATCTGCACAGCACCGCAAGCGGTTATATTGGACGAACATCATGGGCATTACACAACCTGACGACAAGGGCATATTATTGCAAGATATATTGGATACAGGTATTGTTGCGCGGGAAAAGTCTTACTGTATAGACGCTTGCTATTATAAAGACGGCAATCATACCCGTCCGTTAAGTCAGGCTGGACGGCGGCGCATGGTGTATGAGCCTGTCGCGGTCGGCGAAAATATTCGCGTTCCTGTGCGAGTTGGTCAGTATGCGAGCGGCGGTCAGGGTAACCGAATCTACAGTATTCACGGTAAAAGCGTATCGTTGATGGCTAACGGTGGTGGGGGTGGAGGCAAGGTTGGGCTTTATAAGGTCGATTTGCCTGATGGCGATTATATCGTCCGCAAGCTCACTCCGGTAGAAGCTGAACGCTGCCAGACGCTTGATGATAACTACACCGCGCTTGGTATTGATGATAACGGAAAAACCATAAATATCAGCAATACACAGAGATATAAATGCGTCGGGAATGGCTGGACGGTAGCTGTCGTGGCGCATCTTTTAAGTTTTGCGGATATTTAAACACGATAAAATTAACAAAATAATGTTTTATTCGTTTTATGTTTCATGCTATAATAACCGTAGCTAAAAGTTATTTTGTACGCTGTTGTATAAATCAGCGTACATATTAGCTAATTTATATTTTCGACAGGAGGCGAAACGGTTTATGATGCAAATTTTGAAAATGGCTTTAGAATCATTTGTGTTTATAACTTTTATTGTGTTTATATTCAATAATCAAAATATAAATAAGAAAAAAATATTTATATTTTGATAGGAGAAGAAACAAATGAGCGACAAAAATTTAATAATTAATTTTGCGAAATTATATACTGATGTTATTGACAATTTTGAAATAAAATCGGGAGGACATAACACTATTTATATAATTAAAGGCAATAAAAATTTCGCGTTGCGTATTACCCCTATTTATCACCGCAATTTAGAGGAAATCAAGAGCGAAATTGATTTTATGTTATATTTACAATCACACGGAGTTCCTCTGACAAAACCAGTACAGGGAATAAGCGGCGACTATTGTTATAAACGCCATGCAGATGATAAAATTTGGATAATATCCGCTTTTGAAATTGGTGTCGGAGTAGAGTGTTATGAAAGAGTATATACTCCCGAATTAATGTCTGCGGAAGGCAAAACTCTCGGCAAAATCCATAGGTTTGCTAAAAATTATACGCCTGTCGGAGTACAATCACGACGGCAATGGTATCAAAATCCAAACCTTGTAAACACTTATGAAGTTTTGAAAGGCTATAATCAAAAACTTTTCGATATTTTTGAAGCGCACATAGAGAATATGAAAAATCTTCCTGAAAGCAAGGATTCATTCGGAATGATACACGGCGACTATGCGTTGATGAATTATTTTACTGACGGCAACAACGTAACTGTCTTTGATTTCGACGAATGTGAGTATTCTTGGTTTATAAGCGATATAGCCGGTTGGTTTGTTCGCCTTATGTTAGGAGGTCAACAACCTGCAAATCTAAACAGCAGAACAGAAGAAGCGGCTAAATGTTTTTCGGATTTTATGCAAGGCTATTTGACTGAAAATACAATCAGTATAGACCAGATTAAAAATATTGATTTATTTTTTAGAATATATGAATATACTTGGCTTTCATATAATTTAAAAAGGAGAGGCGAGGGTTTCGACGAATGGACGAGAGAATTGGTTAATGGTATTCTTGAGCGTATATTAAACGAGAGAATCTTTATTGATGTAGATTTTGTATCAATTTACAATCGAATAAAATAAGCATTTTCCTGACTGCCATTAAATTCAATGTAACTTCGTAATAATCAAGATTATCTAATATAATACACATCAGACAAGGTTTTTGAAAAACAGAACCTTGTCTTTTTTTATCAAAATTACAGATAGGAGGCGAAAAATGCCCTATATACAGATGCCCCGCGATTTGACGAAAGTCAAGTCGAAGCTCATTTTTAATCTCACAAAAAGGCAGTTAATCTGTTTCGGCAGCGCGGTGACTATAGGATTACCGACGTATTTTCTCACGAAAAACGTCATCGGAAACAGCGCGGCGGTGCTGCTGATGATAGGCTTGATGCTGCCGTTTTTCATGCTCGCCATGTTCGAGCGCGACGGTTTACCCGCCGAGATAATCATGCGGAATATGCTCAGGGTTAAGCTGTGGCGCGGGAAACGGTTATATAAAGCGCGAAGTATATGTTCAAAAAATACACAGACTGGAGGCGATGTTGTTGATAAAAAAGCAAAAAAATAATAGATTAAAAATAATAAAGGCTATTATATTCAAGAAACTGTTCGGTCGCGCCGAACCGCCGGAAACGGTTCAGGACTCTATACCGTATGAGCAGATATATAAAGACGGGATTTGTCGCGTAAATTCACGGCTTTTCACTAAGACTGTTGAGTTTCAGGATACGAATTATCAGCTCGCGCAGAACGAGGATAAGGCGCAAATCTTTGAGAGTTACTGCACTTTCCTGAATTATTTCGACAACTCGGTTCACTTTCAATTCACGTTTATGAACCGCCGCGCAGACTTCGGCGAGTTTGCGCGGTCGATTGAACTGCCTGATAAAAACGACGATTTTGACGATATCCGCCGCGAATACGACGGCATATTAAAAAATCAGCTTGCGAAAGGCAACAATGGTATCATAAAAAAGAAATATATCACATTCGGCGTTGAGTCTGACAATTTAAAAGAGGCTAAGACTCGGTTGGAGCGCATCGAAACCGATGTCATCGCGAACTTCAAGGCTCTCGGCGTAGCTTCGCGGGGGCTTAACGGTCACGAACGGCTTGAGATTCTGCACTCGCAACTGCACCCGTTTAACTCCGGTAAAACGGGAGAAAAGTTCACTTTTGACTGGAATGATTTGGTCGCGTCAGAACTATCTACAAAAGATTATATATCTCCTGCGAGCTTTGATTTTTCCGAGAGCAGGAGTTTTGAGGTAGGCAATAATATATGCGCCGCGTCTTTCCTGCAGGTGAGCGCGCCTGAACTCAACGACAGGCTGTTGGCAGATTTTCTTGACTTAAATACAAACATTACAGTCACCATGCACGTTCAGCCGCTCGACCAAAACAGCGCGATTAAGGCGGTAAAACGCAAGATTTCCGACCTCGACGCCATGAAAATTGGCGAGCAAAAAAAAGCTTTCCGAAGCGGGTATGATATGGAAATTTTATCGTCGGATTTAGTAACTTACGGCAAGGAAGCTAAGACCCTGTTGGAGAACCTGCAGTCGCGCAACGAGCGTATGTTTCGCGTAACATTTATTATTCTGAATACCGCGAGAAATCAGCGCAAACTCGACAATGATGTATTTGCCGCTGCTGGTGTTGCTCAAAAGCACAACTGCGGATTGAAACGCTTGGATTATCAGCAGGAACAGGGGCTTATGTCATCGCTGCCGCTTGGACTCAATCAGGTAGAAATAAATCGCGGACTCACGACCAGTTCCACCGCGATTTTCGTGCCGTTCACGACGCAGGAGCTTTTTCAAAAAGGCGAAGCGTTATATTACGGCGTGAACGCGCTTAGTAATAATATTATCATGGCAAATCGAAAATTGCTTAAAAATCCCAAAGGATTACCATGTAAAGGAACGGTGAAATACCGGGAAAATAAACAGGCAGAAAGAAGAACGTCTGCGGCACAGACGAACGGACACAGGCAGGGAAAAAAGCGGGGAAATATTTTACCGGCGCAGGAACAATCCACATCGGATTATGCCGTTATAAGGTGTGCGGTAAAAATATTTTCAAAAGTTTCAAAAAAGAGTTCCGATTTACCCCCGTTTTTTCTCCTATTAGTAGAGGGGTGTAATCAGCTACCGCAAATAGCCGATTACGCGCCTAAAATCCAAGAAAGGAGCATATCAACCATAGTTTACCCTATTCAAACAAAAAATTCAATTACAAAAACGAAAGGAGTCAATCCCATGAAGAACAATAACACAAACGAGGGCAAGACCCGCAAGAACGAGCCGTCCATGTTCCAAAAGCGGATTGGCTCTACCGTTTACAGCGTGTCCGTCCATTACAGCAGGACGAGCGATGAAACCGTCGAGGACAAAATCCTAAAAATGATAGAAAGCGAGGGGAAGAAGATTGCTTAACGCTGTATGTGCCGCAAACGATACAGACTGCCGGAAAGAGGAAAGCATGAACAACGGTAAATTAACTATCCTTTACGAGCGGTTGAGCCGCGAGGACGAGAGGGAAAATGAATCCCTGTCCATCGAAAACCAAAAAGCGTTTTTGGAAAACTACGCCATAAAAAACGGCTTCACCAATTACGTCCACATGGCTGATGACGGCTGGTCTGGTACTCGGTGGGACAGACCGAGTTATGTAAAAATGTTGGACGAAGTGGAGCGCGGCAACGTCGCGGTCTGCATTTGCAAGGACATGAGCAGAATTGGCAGGGATTTTTTGAGAGTAGAATTACTATTAGAAAAATTCCGCGAGTACGGCGTGAGGTTTATCGCCGTGAATGATTCAGTCGATTCCGAAAGAGGAATGGACGATTTCGCGCCCTTTCGGAACATCATAAACGAATGGGTGGCGAGAGATACGAGCCGCAAGATAAGGGCGATATTCGGCGCGAGAACGGCGCAGGGCAAGCACGTTTCGGGGGCTATCCCTTACGGCTATCTGCATGACCCCGCCGACCGCCAACAATGGATATGGGACGAGCAAGCCGCGCCCATCGTGGCGAGGATATTCAGAAGCATAATCAACGGCAAGAGCGTTACCCAAATAGCCGACGAGCTGACCGCCGAAAAAATACTGACCCCTACGGCGCATTGGACACAAATCGGCGCGGGTATGCCGGGCAAGCCAACCGCCAATCCCGAAAC
>Ga0082212_10011193_pt1 | contig 11393 bp, 8 predicted proteins | sample TergutNt197P3_FD_71548 | JGI IMG/M metagenome (GOLD analysis project Ga0082212, IMG submission 71548) | Neocapritermes taracua P3 segment gut microbial communities from Petit-Saut dam, French Guiana - Nt197 P3 | ecosystem: Host-associated > Arthropoda: Insects > Digestive system > Gut ... | reverse complement strand
GTTGAGAGTTGAGAGTTGAGAGTTGGGCGTTGGGAGTTGAGAGTTGAGAGTTGAGAATTGAGAATTGGGCGTTGGGAGTTGAGAGTTGGGCGTCTCCTTTTCATTCTCCATTCTCCATTCTCCATTCTCCATTCTGTGATATACGAGCATGGCCTGACGGGACATCTCGAGCAGCGCTGCGCGCTCCTTATCAATGTCCCCGCGCACTTCTTCGATATACGACTCAAAAACGTCCATCAATTCTTCCACGTGGCCGTACAGTTCCAAAAGACGCGCCTCGCGCTGCGCGGCGGCGCCGCTGTCCTTCGCCCTGGCCAATTCGGCCCGCATATGGCGCGCGAGCACCATAAAGGCGATCACCTGCAGCAGGGCCATGATGATCACAAAGGCCTGCACGATAAGCCTCCCGTCGTACAATGCATAATTCATAATGCGTAATGCGTAATTACGAGGAAACGAAATCCCTTCATATATGAATTATATGGTTATGTCAATGATCCTCGGCTTTTCCGGTTCCACCGGCAGAGACAGGAGGTCGTCGTCCGGCGCACCGTCCGGCTGTCCCTCGCGCCGCTCCCGGGGGTTTCCTCCGGACGCAAAACCGCCCGTGCCGCGCCCTTCCGGGGTAATCTTTCCCCCTTTGGCCTGATCGGCCGCCTGGGTCCGGGACCTGTCGATCACGGCCTGGCGCTGGGCCTGCAGCGCCGCATGTTCGGCTGTTTTCTCGCTCTGTTTGACCAATCTGGCGTGTTCCCCGGTGACCTCGGTCGATTTTGCCACCATGATCTGCGCGTCGATCCCACGCAGCGACATGTCGCTCACTCCGTTCGCAAGTTGATAGTTATATTTCTCCCCGCCGGAGGCGGGGAGAAATATAACTATATGGCAAATGCCTGCTGCATCCTGCTTCTCAGCCCCATCAGGGCCTTGGAGTGGATCTGGGAGATCCGGGATTCGGATACGCCCAGCGTCAGTCCGATCTCCTTGAGGGTCATCTCCTCATAATAATACAACGTCACCACCAGGCGCTCTTTTTCCGGCAGGGATTCTATTATTTCGGCCAGTATGCTTTTAAGCTCGTCTTTAAGAAGCACGCTTTCCGGCACGGAGCTTTCGCTGTCGGCGGATACTTCCCTTATGCTGTACGCGCCCTCGTTTGCGTCATCAAAGTACAGCAGGTTAAAGGCGTGGTTTTTAGATATGACCTTGCGCACATCGGCCACGTTTACGCCCATATCCGCCGCCACCTGCTCGTCGCTGGGCGGCTCGCCGTGTACGTTTTCGTATTTTTCGTAAACCTCCGCTATGGCGTTGATCTTTTTGCGCAGGCTGGAAGGGGCCCAATCCTGCTCGCGCATATAATCCAGTATCTCGCCGCGGATACGGCTTACGGCATAAGTCTCGAACTTTACCCCATGACGCAGATCAAATTTTTCCATTGCGTCTATAAGACCGATGATGCCGCAGTTTACCAGGTCGTCGTACTCGTTGTAATTGTTGTAACGGGGCATCATGCGCCGCACTATCTGCTTTACAAGATGCACATAGTGCAACAGCAGCTTATCCTTGGCTTGCGCATCCTGGTGCAGCTTGTATCTTTGCCATAAGCCGGTCAGCTCGTCTTGGGGCCTGTCGTCCAGTACGGCATGGTTTTGCATCCTTGATCACACCCTTGTAGAACCATCATTTTGGCAGATCGAAATCCAGTTCGGCGCGTATCACCTGCTGTTGCTTTTTAAGCACAAATTTGGCTATAAGTTGCCGCAGATTTTCCGAATAGGGCAAAAATTCCACCCCCAGGCGGTATTGCCTGCCCAAATAATCTATGGCCTGAGATTGGCGTACCAGCCCCAGCAATTCTATTTGCTCCATATGCTCCGGGGAATGATCCAGTGTAACTTTTAAGTGCAGGTAATCGCCGCTTTTATGTTCTATTATGCTGTTAAAGGAAAGGCCGGTCTCGCTAAGATTATTTGTAAGCACTTCTTCCCAGGGGGCCATATCTTCTTCCACAAAAAAGGGGTCGGGCGGGAACTGTTTGCCGCTAAAGGGGCGTATAAGAGCGGATAAGCCGATACGCAGACGAAAGGATTCGCGGCGCTGCTGTTTATGGGGCTCGGTAAGCTGCAAAAGCGAGATAAGCCGCAGCGGCCCGCGCATAATTATCTCCTCTACCTGTACATCTATGCAAAAACGCCCGTTATCCCGGAAGAAGAAAAACTGCACATGCTGCTCTACCTTCATTATTATGGGTATGCCGCGGTATAAAGGCACGGAGATTATAAGATGGTTGTCCTCCGTTATATCCTCCAGCAAAGTGGGGTAGATTATTTCGCCGTCCAGGGAAATACCTATCCTTTCCCCGATCTTTAACGAGGTGCTGTAGCGCGATTTTTCATTTTCCATAATACTCTCCAATACGATAAAAGGTCAACAGTTTTTAAATATATGTTTAATTGTTATTGCGAGCCAGGGGAAGCAATACGGTATTCCGGGTACGCTGCGTTTTTTGGTCGCCACACCGCTTTGCGGCTCTGTTTACGGGCAGGCTGGGTCTTTATATGTTTTCCGGCAGCAATTTTTTATAAGCAAAAATATTTGCGAAGTTAAACATTTTATTTAGGAACGCGAATATTTTGTTTAGGAACGCGAATATTTTTTTACTGCCCGCGCCTACGGATAATTATACCACTTTGCCGCTGCCTTTGTAAAGGCAAAGCATATACGGCGGTATAGAGCGGCGCTAAAAATATGAAGGTTATTTACCACCCCGCGCCGAATTTATACAGGCAGATAATTGCGTAAGCACGGGGGAAAGCATGGATATATTAAACGGATTAAACGACCAACAGCTTAAGGCGGTAACGGCGCCGCCCGGGCAGACCCTGGTTATAGCCGGGGCGGGCAGCGGCAAGACCCGCGTACTGGTAAGCCGGGTGGCCTGGCTTATAGCGGAACAAAAGGCGGCGCCCACAAATATACTGGCCGCTACCTTTACCAACAAGGCGGCGCGGGAAATGAAGGAACGCCTGGCCGCTATCACCGGCCTGCCCACGCGCTATATGTGGATAGGCACCTTCCATTCTCTATGTGCGCGCCTGCTGCGCAGGGAAGGCGGTCATATTGCCCCGCTTAACGCCGATTTCAATATATACGACGATGGCGAAAGCCGCTCCCTGATGAAAAAATGCCTGGTATCCTTGGGCTTGGGCGAAGATAAACGGTTTCATCCCGCGTCGGTGCTAAACGCCGTTAGCGCGGCGAAAAACAGCCTGATAGATCCGGCAGGATATGGAAAAACGGCGACAAACGACTGGCAGCAGACCGTGGCCCGCCTTTACAGCGATTATCAGCGACGGCTTACGGCCGCAAACGCCCTGGATTTCGACGACCTGCTTATGCAGGCGGTTGCGCTGCTGCGCAAAGAGCCGCAGATTTTGCAGCATTACCGCACGCGCTTCAAGCACATATTGGTGGATGAGTATCAGGATACCAACCACAGCCAATACCAGTTGGTGCGTCTTTTAAGCGGGGAGGACGGCGACCTGTTCGCGGTGGGCGACCCGGATCAATCCATCTATCGCTGGCGCGGCGCGGATATCGGCAATATCATGGATTTTTCCCGGGATTACCCCGCCTGCCGGGAAATATCGCTTACGCAAAACTACCGCTCCCGCCAGAACATACTGGACGCGGCCAACGCGCTTATCTCCCACAACGAAAACCGCAAGCCCAAGGAGCTTTTTTCCGCAAGGGGCGAGGGAGAGAAAATACGGCTGCATCAATCCGCGGACGACCGGGAGGAAGCCTATTTTATAATCGACAATATAGCCAGGTTGCGTAACAGCGATTTTACCCTTTGTGATTGCGCCGTGCTTTACCGCACTCATGGCCAAAGCCGCCTGCTGGAGGATCAATGCCGCCGCTTTGGCCTGCCTTACCGCATTTACGGCGGCATGAAGTTCTACGAGCGCAAAGAGGTTAAGGACACCCTGGCTTATCTGCGTTTTTTGGCCAACCCCCGGGATACGGAGGCCCTTAACCGCATCTATAACGAGCCCAAACGCGGTATCGGCAAGGCCAGCTGGGATAAGCTTGCGGCCCGCGCCGCGGCGGAGGATATTGCCCTGGCGGAGCTTTTGCGGGAGCCGGAACGCTGCGGCGGCATACCGGCGGCGACGGTTAAAAGCCTGCGCGCCCTTACCGCCCACCTTAAAGCCTGGGGGGAATACGCAAAGACCGCATCCATGAAAGAGCTGTTGCAGCGTCTTTGGTTGCAAAGCGGCTATAGGGATATGGTAGCCGCTTTACCGGATGCCGAAGAGCGCCTGGAAATACTGGAGGAGCTTTACAATACCGCCGCCGCCTTCGACGAAGAATTTGCCGAGATAGCGGCCTTTAGCGGGGAAGAGCAACTTAAGCCCCTTACCGCCTTTTTGGGGCAGCTGGCTTTAGCCACGGATATGGATAACCCGGATGAACGGGCGGATTTTTTGACTCTTATGACGCTGCACGCGGCCAAGGGGCTGGAATTTCCGGTAGTTTTTATGGCCGGGCTGGAGGAAGGGCTTTTTCCGCATCAGCGCGTATTGCTCTCCGACAGCGAGGAGGAAATGGAGGAAGAACGCCGTTTATGTTATGTGGGCATGACCAGGGCCAAAGAGCGTTTGTTCATCAGCTCCGCCGCCCGCCGCCTGCAACGGGGCAGCTATGTGCCGAGCCGCCCTTCCCGCTTTTTGCAGGAATTACCGGCGAAAAATATCGAAAAAAGCGGCTTTACGCCCCAACGCCGCGCACAGACGCGCCCCGCCGAAAGGCTTACGGATAATGTGTTCGCGCCGCGCCCCAAACCACCGGCCCCCGCGCCACCATCGGCAGACCGGCTGATAGGGCTGGGAGATAAGGTCCGCCACGCCAAATTCGGCGACGGCGTGGTGGTAACGGTAACCGGCAGCGGCGAGGATATGCAGATGGCGGTGGCCTTCCCCGGACAGGGTGTAAAGCAGCTTATGTGGCGCTACGCCCCTATGAAAAAGATATAAGGCGCAAGGCGAAGGCCCAAAATATGATAGTAACACCTGTGTCTTATACGGTACAAAAACAGGAAGGGCAACACTATGGATAGTATAGCGGCGGATAAATCGGCTGCGCGGGAAAGGATGGCCGCGCTTACCGCAAAGATACGGCGGCACGACCGGGCTTATTACGAGCAGGACGCGCCAAAGATCAGCGACGCGGATTACGACAAGCTGTTTCGTGAGCTGCAAGAGCTGGAAGCGGCCTGGCCGGAGCTTAAGGCGGAGGATTCCCCCACTAACCGCATAGGCGGCATGGCGCTGGCCCGGTTCGCGCAGGTAAAGCATCCCGCTCCCCTGCTCTCTTTGGATAACGCTTTTAACCGGGAGGATATAGAGTCTTTTATTGCCCGGCTGGCTAAAATACCGGGGCAGGAAAAGCCCGAACTGCTGATAGAACAGAAAATGGATGGCCTCTCTTTGGCCATAACCTACGAGCAGGGAGTATTGACCCTGGCCGCCACCCGAGGCGATGGGCAAACAGGGGAAAACGTTACCGCCAACGCATTGGCCATAGCCGGGTTGCCCAAGCGCTTAAAAGAAACCTTGCCCCTGCTCTCGGTGCGCGGCGAGGTATATATGCCCAGAGCGGCCTTTGCCGAATTGAACGCCGAGCGGGAGGAAGCCGGGGAAGCGCCCTTTGCCAACCCGCGCAACGCGGCGGCCGGTTCCCTGCGCCAGCTGGACGCAACCGTTACCGCCGGACGCAACCTTTCCATATTCCTCTACGACATACTGGCCTATAAGGGCGCGGCGGCGGCTCCCGCCACTCAGGAAAAACTGCTGGATCACCTGTATAACCTGGGCTTGCCGGTAAATAAAGAGCGGCGCTTGCTTAAAAGCGCGGATGATCTTTTGGCCTATATAGAACAATGCCGGGAAGCCCGCCACAGCCTGCCCTATGACACGGACGGCCTGGTGATAAAGTTAAACGATATAGCGGCGCGGGAAGCTTTGGGCGCCACCGCGCGCGCGCCGCGCTGGGCCGTGGCATACAAATTTCCGCCGGAGGAAGCGCAAACGCGGGTAGAGGATATCATAATAGGCGTGGGCCGCACAGGCGCGCTTACACCGACCGCCGTCCTTACCCCTGTTAAGCTGGCCGGCAGCACGGTAAGCCGCGCTACCTTGCACAACGAGGATTTGATACGGGAAAAAGATATACGCGTGGGGGATACGGTGCTGATAGCCAAGGCCGGCGACGTTATACCGGAGGTACTGCGGGTGCTTACAGAACGGCGCGGCGGCGGGGAACGGCCCTTTGTTATGCCGCGTTTTTGCCCGGAATGCGGCAGCCCGGCCAGACGGGAACCGGGGGAAGCGGCCTGGCGCTGCCTGAATCCGGCCTGCCCGGCCCGCCTGCGGGAAGCCCTGCTACACTTCGTTAGCAAAAAGGCCATGGATATAGAAGGCCTAGGCCCCTCCGTATTGCAGCTGTTGCTGGAAAACGGTCTGATACGGGATGTAGCCGATCTGTATTATCTTAAAGAGGCGGATATATCCGCCCTGCCGCGCTTGGGAGAAAAATCGGCTTTCAACCTGCTACAGGCCATAAACCGTAGCCGTTCCCTGCCCCTTTCCCGGCTTATAAACGCCCTTGGTCTGCGCTATGTGGGGGAAAAGGGCGGCCAACTGCTGGCGCAGGCCTTTGCGGATATGGACGCTTTGGCCAAAGCCCCCGCGGAGGATTTGCTGGCGGTGGAAGGCCTGGGGGAAAAGACCGCCCGGGCGGTGGAGGATTGGTTCAAACAGCAGGAAAACCGTGCCTTGCTGGAAAAACTGCGGGCTGCCGGTTTAAATATGCAAGGCGAAAAACCGGCCCGGGGCGGGGCTCTGGCGGGGCTTGTCTTCGTCATCAGCGGCTCTTTACCCGGCCTAAGCCGGGAGGAAGCCAAGGTCATAATACTGGCGGCGGGAGGCAAGGTAGCGGAAAGCGTAAGCAAAAATACTTCCTATCTGTTGCTGGGCGAAGGCGGCGGCAGCAAGGCCGTAAAGGCGGAAAAACTGAATATTCCCGTAATCAACTGGGAAAATTTGCAGGATAAGCTTGAAAAACATAGTATTCTATATGATGATAAAGCATGATCCGTTATACATATATCACAATTAAACTTCTATTAAAAAATATTTGCGAACCTAAACATTTTATTTAGATATCTAAATATTTTATTTACGAAGTTAAATATTTTTGCTATAATTTACATTACAAAGACCGGGCACAAATTCTACATGGCTCTTTTAATAATGTATTTTGATCGGCTTGTAAGGGGGTAGCCTTATGCTGGTTTATGACACACCGGATTTTGACCCGCGGTATGTAAGCCCGCAGGAAAAAATGGAAGAAAACAACGCCTACGCGGAGGAAAACCGCAGGTTATTCAATGATTTTGGCGTGTTTGCCCTAAATGTTATGGGCTCGCCCGGTTCCGGCAAGACCAAACTGCTGGAGACCATGCTGCCCTTGTTGCAGCAGCGCATACGGGTAGCCGTAATAGAAGGCGACCTGGCCACGGCCAAGGACGCGCGGCGCATAGCAGGCTGCGGTGTTTCCGTAGTGCAGATAAATACCGGCGGCGAAGGACATCTGGACGCACAGATGATAAACCGCGTGTTACCGGGCTTTTATCTGGAAGATATAGATATGCTTATCATAGAGAACGTGGGCAGCCTTATTAGCCCGGCCGCCTTCGATTTAGGCGCGGACAGGCGCATGGTGGTTATGAGCGTGGCCGAGGGCGAGGATAAGCCCAGCAAATACCCTACGGCATTCCTGCATTCCCAGGTAGCGGTGGTAAATAAAATAGACCTGCTTAGTGTGCTGGATATAGATTTGGATATTATGAAAAAGGATATTACCGGAATAAACCCGGATATACAGGTCTTTGCCACCTGCTGCCGCCAGGGCGAGGTGCTGGGCGTGGACGCGCTGGCCGATCATCTGGTCTTGCTGGCAAAGGAAAAGATACGGGATCAATAAATGCGGCGGAACGGTCCTAATTAATAACGAAACAGGAAACAGGGCGGCATGGCCAAAAAACGTTTTTCGGTTATAGTTACAGGTATAGTACAGGGGGTGGGCTTCCGCCCCTATGTGTATAAGCTGGCTAATGGCCTTGGCCTAACAGGCTGGGTGCTTAATTCCCCCGCAGGGGTGGAATGCGCCATAGAGGGGGAGGAAAAAGCCTGCTCCGCTTTTTTGGCGCGCCTAAAGGCGGAAGCCCCATCCGTAAGCCGCATAGACGGGGTCAGTGTATCGGAGCTTTGCCCGCTTCAGGAGACGGCTTTTACCATACTGCCCAGCAAAAGCGGGCCGCGCCGCACACTGATCTCGCCGGATCTGGCCCTTTGCCCGGATTGCCTGGCCGAGCTTTTAGACCCGGCCGACCGCCGTTACCGCTACCCCTTTATAAACTGCACCAACTGCGGGCCGCGCTTTACCATAATAGAAGGCCTGCCCTACGACCGCCCCCTTACCACAATGAAGCATTTTGTGATGTGCGACAAGTGCCGGGCCGAGTATTCGGACCCTGCCGAGCGGCGTTTTCACGCACAGCCTAACGCCTGCGCAGCTTGCGGACCCACCCTGCGCTTTTTGGACGCCGCTGGCAAGGAACTGCCCGGCGAACCCTTGCAACTGGCTAAGGCAGCCCTTAAAGCCGGCCTGGTTTTGGCGGTAAAGGGTTTGGGCGGTTATCATCTGGCCTGCGATGCCCAAAACGAACAGGCGGTAAACACCCTGCGCGGCCGCAAACTGCGCTGGCATAAGCCCTTTGCGCTTATGCTGCCGGATGCAGAGCAAACGCGCCGCTATTGCGAGCTTAACCCACAGGAGGAAGAGCTGCTTACTTCTCCGGCCCACCCCATAGTGCTGCTAAAGCGCAAAAAAGACGCACCCTGTATCCCCTCCGCCATAGCGCCGGATAGCAGCCGCTTAGGTGTTATGCTGCCCTACACTCCCCTGCACCATCTGCTGTGCCTGGGCCAACTTGCCCTGGTGATGACCAGCGCCAATTTCAGCGACGAGCCCATAGCCTATAAGGATCCGGACGCCCTTACCCGCCTTAGCGGCCTGGCCGACGCTTTTTTGCTCCACGACCGCCCTATTTTCCGCCGCGCCGACGACAGCGTGGCTATATGGGCGGCGGGGTCGTCCCGCCTTATCCGCCGCAGTCGCGGCTATGCCCCGCAGCCTTTAAGGCTTAGTGGCTGCAAGCGGCAGATACTGGCCGTGGGCTCTCAGGAAAAAAATACCTTTTGCCTTACGCGCGGCCCGGAGGCTATACTAAGCCAGCATATAGGCGATTTGGACGATGTGGCCACCTACGCCCAGTACCGTAGGGAAATAGAGCATTTTTGCGATATGTTCAAGGTGCGGCCGGAAGCGGTGGCCTGCGACCTGCATCCGGATTACCTTTCCACACGCTACGCGCGGCAAAGCGGCCTGCCCCTGCTAAAGGTGCAGCATCATCATGCACACCTGGCTTCGGTGCTGGCCGAATACGGGCTTAACGGTCCGGCGCTTGGCTTTATCTTCGACGGCAGCGGCTATGGCCCGGACGGCAACCTGTGGGGCGGCGAGATATTATACGGCGATACCGCCGGGTTTACGCGCCGGGCTCATCTTGCTTACCTGCCCTTGCCGGGCGGGGAAAAGGCCATCCGCGAACCCTGGCGGCAAGCCTTAAGCGCCCTATACGCGGCAGGCGGGGAGGAACTGGCCGCAAACAGCCGCTGGGGCTGGCCCGCGGGCTGGGAAATAACGCTAAGAGTCCTTAAACAAGAGGTAAACGCCCCCCTTTCCTCCGGCATGGGCAGGCTTTTCGATGCCCTGGCCGCGCTTTGCGGGCTATATCATAAGGTAAGTTACGAAGGTCAGGCGGCCATAGCTCTGGAAAACATCATAGACGACACCGTTAGCGGCTGCTACGGCTTTGCCGTAGAAAAACGGGCCGAAGGGCCTTTGATACTGGACTGGCGGCCCGTGATAAGGGCGGCGGCCCAGGATCTGCTTCTGGGGGAGCAGGTAAAAACGGTGGCAACACGCTTCCATAGAGCTATAAGCGGGCTATGCTTAGAGCTGGCCCTGCGCTTTAAAACGGAGTTGGGCGCGGAAACTGTCGCTCTTTCCGGCGGCTGCTGGCAGAATATCTGGCTTTTGGACAGTGTCTGGCAGGAGCTTAGTGCCGCGGGCTTTAAGGTTTACAGCAACAGCGCGGTCCCGGCGGGCGACGGCGGTCTGGCCTATGGGCAAGCCGCGGTAGCTGCCAGTATGCCGGAGCCTTGATACAGAAAAGCATCCGGCAGCGGTAAGGTATATACATATTCACAAAAACGTGTTAAAATGTGCATATAAATGAAGAAACGAGGTGCTTATAATGGGTATCAAATTTATTTTAGGGGCCGGGCTTTTGGCTTTTACGGTATTAAGCGCGGCGGCGGCCATAAGGACTAAAGGCGCCCTAAGAAAAGCGGCTATAGCCTGCGCCCTGCTGTGCCTTATCCTGCTGGCGGTAATACCGGCGTCGCTGGTATTCATCTCCACCGGCGAAATGGGTGTAGTAAAGGTGTTCGGCGAGGCCAGGCAAACCATAGGGCCGGGTATGCACTGGCGCTTCTGGCTTTCCGATACCGTGGAGATATACGACATAAAAACGCGGGAGATACCCCTGCAATTCGAGGCCTACAGCAAAGACGCACAGATAGTGACCGGGCAGTTAGCCGTGCAGTACCAGGTAAAGCCGGAAAAAGTGATGGATATAAACCGCCAGTACGGTTCCGTTACGGTGCTGGAACAAAAGTTGCAGGCGGTGATACTGGAACGCGCCAAAAGCGTTTTCGCCGACAGAGGCGCCATGCTTATAGTAGAAACGCGCTCGGTATTAAGCGGGGAAATAGAAAAGCGCATAGTGCCGGTGGTGGATCAATATTTTGTGACACTTACCATGGTAGCGTTATCGGATATCGCCTTTAACACGGCCTTCGAAAACGCCGTTGAGCAAAAGATGATAGCGGAGCAGGAAAAACTTCGCGCCGATTATGATAAGGAACGGGCCATCATAAAGGCGGAGGAGCAACTGGCTGTGGCCGAACGCGAGGCCAAGTCCGTTATAGCTAAAGCCCAGGGCGATGCCGAAGCCCTGCGGATAATGCAGGAAGCCTGGAGCGCGCTCTCCGCGGAGGTAAAGGAGGCCATGCTACGGCAAACCTTCTACGAAAAATGGGATGGCGTATTGCCGGAAGTGATGTCCGGGGAATCCCTGGATCTTATCATCGGACGCTGACATAATGTAGGCCGTAGAAAGGGGTATAGAATAGACA
>Ga0082212_10011192_pt1 | contig 11394 bp, 8 predicted proteins | sample TergutNt197P3_FD_71548 | JGI IMG/M metagenome (GOLD analysis project Ga0082212, IMG submission 71548) | Neocapritermes taracua P3 segment gut microbial communities from Petit-Saut dam, French Guiana - Nt197 P3 | ecosystem: Host-associated > Arthropoda: Insects > Digestive system > Gut ... | reverse complement strand
CATCTCCCCCTCGACCAGGGCGATGAACACGCGGTCCAGGCACTGCTTGCGGAACTGGTATTCCAGCGCCAGGTAGTTCGAGTCGGCCCAGCCGGACTCCTGCCCGTGGCCCATCCACAGCACCGCCGTGTCGCTGGCGTTCGCCGCCGCATTGACGCAAAAAACAGCTTCAGCGGTTTCGGCGATGTCGGCCGCGTTCCACAACAACGGCCTGCCGAACGCCACTTCCGCGTCTCCGGCGGCTTCGGTGATGGCCGCGACCGTTTTCGCGTGTTCTTCGCCAGGCACGATGTGGAGCGACTGCACCAGCAGGGTCTTGGCGCCTTTCCCAACCAATTCGGCAGCCGCCGCCCCGGGTTCCGCAATGCGTATGCCCCGTTCGCCCAAACGCCTGCGGACAATGCTGGAGCTGTAGGCCCAGGTCACGTCGGAGTCGGGGAACGCGGCCCTCACCTTGGCTTCGATATTGTCGTAGGCGGCCTTGGCGCCGTCGTTGGTGGTGCCGAATGCGACCAGAAGAATGGCGGGATGTTCCTCCTCCGCCGCCCGCAACTCCGGCGCCGCAAACAATACAACCGCCGCCAGCAGGGCGGCCCGCCATATCCATTCACTTGCCATAATGTTCCCTCCTTGTGTTTTCTCCAAATGGAAGTTTCCGAAAGCGCGTGGAAATTTCCATCCCAAAAAAATGCGGCTTCACCCGTCTCGTGACGGATGAAGCCGCAATCCCGTTTTTGTTGCGTCTTCCTTGCGCCGAACGGCGCATCCCGATTGTCTTGCCCGACGGCGGAGAGCAGGGCGAACCCTGATAGCGGCGCCGCTCTAGATCGGAACGGCGACACAGGCCGGGGCATGGCGGAGGCAGGTCTTCTGGCTTCCGGATCGTTGCGATTTCCCCGCCTTCCCATCCGGCAACTTCCGGACAGTGGCTGGCACAAATGCCCTGGAGAATCGCTCCCCGGTTACAGCGGCGGTACCGCGACGGACTCGCACCGTCTTCCCTATTGAGCGTCTTGCGACGCGCCTTCCGGCATGTTCACCACGTCGTTATGATACGTTTTTGCATAGCGTTGTCAAGGTTTCCCCATCCTGAAGGAAACGGCCGGGCCGCCGCCGAATTCGTCCCTCGCCACGCGCGCTTCGCTCGCGTAGAGATCCGAAAGGACCGCGTCCGTGAAAACCTTCCCGACCGGCCCTTCGGCGGCAAGCCTTCCGTTCTTCAGGAAGAGGAACTCGTGCCCGTAACGGGCGGCGAGATTGAGGTCGTGGCTCACCGTGACGACCAGCGCCCCGTTTTCCGCCAGCTTCCTGGCGAGTGACATCACGGCCAGCGCGTGGGAGACGTCAAGGCCGGAGCAGGGCTCGTCCAGAAGCAGGATCGGCGTGGCCTGCGCCAGCGCCCTGGCGACTATGCAGCGCCGTTTCTCGCCCCCGGAAAGGGCCGTCACCGCCCGGCCGGCGATGTCGCCGAGATGCGCATCGCGAATGGCCTGCTCGACGACGCGCATGTCCTCGCCGGTCATGCGGCCCCAGCGGTCGAGATGGGGACGCCGGCCCATCGCCACGATCTCCCGGACCGTGAACGAGAAATCCAAGTGGAATTCCTGCGGGGCGAGCGCCGCCAGCCGGGCCAGCCGCCTCGGTGAATAGTCCGCGACGTCCCGTCCCAGTATGCGGAGGCTGCCCGCGCCCGGGCGTTTCAGCCTGGCGAGAATGTCCAGAAGCGTGCTTTTGCCCGCGCCGTTGGGTCCGGCGACGATGTAGTGCCGCCCCGGATACAGGTCGAAAGAGACGTTCCGCAACACCGGAGCCGCGCCGTAGGAGAATCCCACGTCGCGGACAACTATCCAGGGACCTTCGGCGGGTTGTCGTTCAGTCATTGAGGAACCTGCCCATTTTCCGCCTGAAAATCACGAGAAACGCCGGGCCGGCCAGGAGCGCCGTCAACACCCCCACCGGAATCTCGCCGGGAAGGGCCACCCGCACCGCCGTGTCGGCGCACAGCAGCAACAACGCGCCGCCCAACGCGGAAAGCGGCAGAAGCGAACGATGGTCCGGGCCGGTCAGCAGGCGGACAAGATGCGGGACGATAAGCCCGACAAAGCCGATGATGCCGGCGATGGAGACGGCCGCCGCCGCCGCCAGGGACGCCGAGGCCAGGAGATTGCGCCGAGTCCGGCGGGCGTCGACCCCCAGCGTCTCCGCCGACCGCGCGCCCATGGTCATGATGTTCAGGTCCACGGCGGACAGGATGGCGACGGCGAACGCCGGAACGAGAAAAACGAAGACCACCGCCGCGTCGGTCCAGGTCCGGGCCTGGAAACTCCCCAGGAGCCAGAAGATGATGGACGCCACCTGGTCGCCGGCCAGGTACTTGATGAAGGATATGGCGGCGGAAAGGATGGCCGACAGGATGACGCCGGCCAGAATGAGGTTGGTCGGCGACAGGTGGCCGTCCCGGTCGCGGGCGAGCGCGACGACCGCCGCCAGCGTCAGGCAGGCCATGAGGAAGGCTCCGGCCGTGAGCGCCCACGGCGTCGACAGGAATGCCAGGCCGGGGAACAACAGGCCGCCGACAATCGCCAGCGCCGCGCCGAAGGCGGACCCCGACGACACGCCCAAGGTATAGGGGTCGGCCAGCGGATTGAGGAGAAGCCCCTGGAACACCGCCCCGGACAGGCCGAGCGCGGCTCCCGACAGGAGCGCGGCGGCGATGCGGGGAAGGCGGACATCCCAGAGGATCATGACCCGGGCGGCTTCCAACCCGGAAGCCGATCCCGCGACTTTCGCCCGCAGGATGGCGAGGATTTCCCCCAGGTCGAAGGCGACATACCCGCTGCCCAGGGAAAGGAGGGCTACGGCGAACAGCGCGGCCAGCAACGCCAGGCCCGTCAACCAAGGCGAAAGCCTGTTGACGCCGGCATCGACAGCCTGCCTATCGTCCCGCATGCCGCCTCCCGTCATGCAATACGGCCTGTCCGGCGAGAATAGCCAAATCCCCATCCATTCGTCAAGCCCCCTTTCCGCAAGCCGACCCGGACGTCCGTAGGGACTGCCTGTCCGGCACGGAATCCCTCCAGGCCTCCCATCCCGTCAAGAACGATTTTTACCCCAGTCCCGCCATCGGCTTGATTGGGGCCAATGCATGTATGCGCTTTGTAATTAAGTTGTTATACGAAACATTTCTCCGGGCGGGTTTTTCTTCCCGAATCATGTCCGGCATAATTTCCCCTCTCTCTCGCTGGACTCCAACGGCGCAGACGCCCAACTCCCCTTCTTTTCTCATCAAATTCTAGTTTTTTCCTCATACGAACCCAACCCCCATAGGCCACATTTTCACGTCATGTGGATCGGGCGGCATTTTATTCATCTGTCATTCTTCAAGGAGGAACCATGGTCGCATTCTCCAGGAAACATCCATTCCACTTGCTCGTCGCCTTCATGGGGGCCGCCGCGTTTGCCTTTGCGTTCTCGGCCGAGCCGACGATATTGCCCATCGACCATGCGAAATTCCTGGCCGGGCAGCGCTTCGATTTCATGGTTGAGGTCCAGGACGCGACCGTCACCGGCATATCCGCCAGCGTGAACGGGAAACCGGCCGAGGAATTCTTCGGTAAAAAAGGTGATTTCAAGAACGCCGACGGCGTGGCCTCCTACCGCATCAACCAGGTCGCCTTTCCGGCAACCGGCGAAATCGCGGTCGAGACAGTCGCCGTGAGCGGCGACAGGAAGAATTCCGCCTTGGTCAAATATGCGGTGACCTTGGAAAAATCGCCCGCCCGCGCCAAGAACGTCATCCTCTTCATCGGCGACGGCCTCAGCCTCCCCGTCCGCGACATGGCCCGCATACTGTCGAAAGGCATAAGGAAAGGGAGATACAACGACGTCCTGGAAATGGAAAAGCTTGCCAACACGGCGCTTGTCACCACTTCCGGCTACGATTCGCTTGTGACGGATTCCGCCAACGCCGCATCGGCCTACGCCACCGGCCACAAGTCGGTTGTGAACGCCATGGGCGTCTACGAATCGCTCGACAAGGACCCGCTGGCCCACCCCAAGGTCGAAAACATCGTCGAAATCGTCAAGAGGACACGCGGCATGGCCGCCGGCCTGGTGACCACCTCCAACATCACCGACGCCACTCCCGCCGCCATGGTTGCCCACACCCGCCGGCGCGCCGAACAGAATTTCATCGCCCAGACAATGCTTGATCCCGAACATTCGCCCGAAGTCATCTTTGGCGGCGGCTCCCGGCATTTCCTTCCCAAGAGCACCCCCGGCTCGAGGCGCGCCGACGAACGCAACCTGGTGGAGGAGTTCAAGGCCAAGGGATATGCCTTTACCGGAAACCGGACCGAACTGAAAAACGCCGTAGGCGACAAGATCCTCGGCCTGTTCCAGCTGGACAATATGGACGTCTATCTCGACCGCGAGGTGCTGAAGAATCCGAAAACTCTCGGCCATTTCACCGACCAGCCCCACCTCATGGAAATGACCGAAAAGGCCATCGAACTCCTTTCCAGGAATCCCAACGGCTTTTTCCTGATGGTCGAAGGCGCCTGCATCGACAAGCAGCTCCATGCCATGGACTGGCAGCGGGCCGTCTACGACACCATCGAGTTCGACAAGGCGGTGGGCGTCGGCAGGAAATTCGCGGCGAAAAACAGCGATACCCTCATTATCGTCGTCGCCGACCATTCCCACGGCGCCAGCATCACCGGCACCTACCATGAAAGGGACGGCAAAACCGGGCGCGAGGCGGTCCGCACCTATGCCGCCGCCGGTTTCCCCACTTTCGAGGACAAGAACGGCGACGGATTCCCCGACAACCCCGACGCGGAAGTCACCCTGGCGGTGCAGTTCGCCAACCATCCCGACTACAAGGCGAATTACCGCCTGAAGCCGGTTCCCGAATCGCCCGCCATCATGGACGGCAAGAAGGCGGTCGCCAATCCGGAGAGCAAGGGCGAGCCGTATCCCGGAAACATCCCCTTTGACGAATCCTCGGAGGTGCATAGCGCCGACAGCGTCATCCTGAACGCCGACGGCCCGGGCGACGACTTCTTCCGAGGCGTTCTCGACAACACCGATGTGTTCCACGGCATGGTCAGGGCCCTAGGGATCGACAATGCCGCGAAATGAATATACGGGGCATCCGGCGATTTTTCGGCTCCGTGTCCCTTTCCCCCGCCGGGGGGAAAGGGACGTTTGCAGGAGGTATCGTTTTGCAAATGGCGCGCATACCGCGTTCGGCGCTGATCACGGTGTTTTTTTGCATCCTTCTCAGCGCGGCGGCCTTGCTTTTCGCGTTCGGCGAAAGCGGCTTGTTTGTTTCTGGAGGGAGAGGCGAAGAACTTCGCTTCGACGAGATGTACAGCGGAGCCTCCTCCCTGGGAATACAGCTTTCGGACAAGTTGCGGCGCCTCACCGGAAGAAGGGTCAGGATGACCGGGTTCATGGCGCCGCCCCTCAAGCCCACCCTCTCCTTTTTCGTTCTCACCGCCGTTCCGCTGTCGATTTGCCCGTTCTGTTCCAGCGACGCCGACTGGCCGGCCGACATCGTGGTGGTGAAGCTGGAAAAACCGGTTGTCGCCCTTCCGTTCGACAGGCCCATCGAAGTGGAGGGCGTATTGGAAGTCGGCACCGAGACAGATGTGGAAACCGGGTTCGTCAGTTTGGTGCGGGTGGCGGCGGATGATCTTCGCGAAGTGACGAGGAAGGCGCCCGGAAGAGAGTGAAGGGATGATTGAAATCCGGAATTTGCTCAAGGAATATCCGCTCCCCGGCGGCGGCAGCGTGATCGCCATGCATGTGGAGCGCCTTTCGATAGGGCATGGAGAATGGGTGGCTGTGGCCGGCCCGAGCGGATCGGGCAAGACAACGCTTCTTTCCATCCTGGGAGGCGTTCTGGCCGCGACGTCCGGGTGCGTCGAATGGGACGGCGAGGCGTGGGGAAAAACGGCTGGAGCGGGGACGGCCCGATTTCGCGCCAGGCGGGTAGGATTCGTGTTCCAGGACTTGAACCTCATTCCCAGCCTGACGCTGTTTGAAAACCTCATGGCAGCCGAATGTTTTCTCGGGCTTGAGAGCGACGGCACGAGGATCGGCATCCTGCTGGAGCGGGTCGGGTTGGCTGAAAAGACGGGGATAAAACCCGGAGCGCTAAGCCGGGGCGAACGCCAGCGCGCCGCCATCGCCAGGGCCATGCTCCATCCCCATCCCCTCATCGTGGCGGACGAACCCACAGCCAGCCTCGACCGGGAAAACGCGGCATTGGCGATGGAGTTGTTGTGCGGAATGGCGCGGGAAAACGGAAGCGCCCTAGTGGTGGCGACGCATGACCCCGGGGTCATGGAACGGCTGGGGAGAAGAGTCGAACTGAGGCCCGACATTTCATCGCGTTCCCACCCCGCTCCGGACGGCAAGGGGGTGATCCGATGAAAACCCGTTTGCGCATGGTCTGGCGGACGCTGTGCCATAACCGCCGCCAGGCCGTGACCGTCCTCATGCTTTCCGCCTGCGCCATGATCCTTCTTCTGGCCGCGTCATTCCTCGGAAACGGCATCCGAAGCGGATTGGTGTCGGCGGTGGAGCCGTTCGATCTCCTGGTGGGAAACGGCGGTTCATACCAGATGGTCGTCAACACCGTTTTTCTCCAGGACTATCCCTCCGGCAACGTGTCATACGGCATGGTGGAGAAACTCCGCGCCGATCCGCGCGTGGCCATGGCCGTTCCGTTAGCCTTCGGCGACAACTGCCGGGGATATCGCATTGTGGGAACGGAGCGGGAACTCTTCGATTGGCCGCCAAAAACCGGCGGAGCCGAACCCTGGTTGCGCGTGGCGAAAGGAAATGCGTTTTCCGACGCCGGACGCGAGGCGGTGGCGGGCGCGCGGGCGGCGAGGGAACTCGGTCTGGAAATCGGCGGCGAAATAGTTTCGGCGCACGGACTGATCGAAAACCGGGACGCGGAACTCCATGCGCCCTATAAGGTGTGCGGAATTCTGGAGCCGTGCAACGGCCCCTATGATCGCGCCATCTTCGTGCCGCTGGCGGCGGTGTGGGCGCAGCATGGACAGGAAGAGGGCGAAGCCGGGGATGACCATGATCACGGCCACGCCCGCGAGACGACGGCGATCATGGTAAAACCCACCGGGTATGCCGAAGCCTACCAGTTGTTCAGCGACTTCCACGGCGTGAAGGGGGCAGAAATGGTGTTTCCCTCCCAAGTGGTCGTGCGCCTGTTATCGATCCTCGGCCAGGCCGAATGGATTTTCAAGGCGGTGGCCGTCGTCGCCGGCCTGTTGGCGACGTCCATGGTGTTTCTTGTCCTCTATTGGTCGGTGTGCTCCAGGGCGAATGAAATGCGCATACTCGGCCTCCTGGGGGCGGAAAAGGGAGACAGGATGTTCATGGTCCTTCTGGAGGGCATGTTCGCGGTCATTCCCGGGGCTGCGGCCGGGGCTTTGCTGGGCTACTGCCTTTTGACCGGCTTAGGCGCTGTCATCGGCGACCGGACCGGACTGGGCATGACAGCCGGGATGTCGTCGCTCGACGCCGGGTTGGCGGGCATTCTCGCGGCCGCAGGACTTCTCGGCGGATTGTTCGGAGGATGGCGAGTCATGCGCGGGGAATGAAATCCGTTTCACGCGCCATCCGGGCGGAAACGCAATGGAAACCGCTTTCATGGTCGATTCACCGATGCTGGGCGGCATGTCCGCCGTGGATGAGGATATGCCTTTGTGAAGCAAAAACATGCTATTCAGTGAAAAGGAGAGATGCTATGAATACGCGCAGACGTGATTTCCTGAAATTTTCCGTCTTGACGGCCTCGGCCGTGGCTACGGATTGCCTATTGCCGCACACCGTATTCGCCGGCGCCTTTAATCCCGCCTTGCCGTTTTCGGCAGCCGCGACCGGCGTATCGTTGTTCCAACACTCCCCAGCCCCCGCATTTGCCCTCCCTAGGGCCATCAGCATGGAGGAATGCCGGAGTCTTGACCACAAGGAAATGGTCGCGCGATCTTCCATGGTGCAGGCGAGTTGGGCCTATCTGCAAGGAGAGATAGGAAAAATCGAGGACAGTTCGATGCGTGACCTTGCGGCCAATATTTACGGCGATTCCACGCCTCGGGTCTCGAACATGGATTCAGGAAAGCGTAAACAGGTGTGGGAACAATTGAAAGACGCCGGCTACACCGGGCAAAGCCAGGACGATTTTTTGCCGCCCGTGCCGGAAAACATGAATGACAGATATCCCTGCATATCCGCGCCGGGCAGCGGCTACGGCAGCCACCATGCCTATCCTGGGGGATTGATCACCCATGTCGCCACCAATACAATGATCACCTCCGCCATTGTGGACGTCTATAGGAATGTCTACGGCTACAGCGTCAACCGTGACATCGCCGTGACCGCCCAACTGCTGCACGACCTGCATAAACCCTATGTGTTCCAATGGCAGGCGGATGCATCCTCCCGCACCGAGACGCCGCTTGCCGGAGCCGGCGAACATCACGTCCTGTCGAGCGCCGAACTTCTGGTGCGCAAGGCTCCGGCCGAGCTTGTCATAGCCCAGGCCTGCGCTCATACACACCCCGGGAACGAAGCAGAGGAAACGCAGGTGGTGAATTGGCTTAAAGCCGCCGCCATCATAGCCGGCGTCGACCCCATAACCTACGGACTGCTCGACAAGTCCGGCAAGACAGTGCCGCTTCCACGCAGGCAGGAAGGTTTTATCTGTCATCTGGGCGATCATGACTTCGTACTTTCCGTACCCGCTGTGCAGTGGACCTTGCCGGTGATGCGTGAAATTGCCCAAGCAGATTATAAGATGAGCGACAACGATTTGCAGGGCAAGCCTTTCAATTCTCTTCGCAACATGGTTTATTCGCAACTGAGCGCCATGCGAGTTGAACAGGCATACACCGAAGGCAAGGAACAGGTGCGCGCTCTCATGCATTCAGTGGTGAAGCCCGTTTAGAGCGCTTTCTTTAATGTCATTTCCGCGAAAGAATGGCCGATACAGCCCAGCCATTCTTTCGTGGAAAGGGCATAACACGTGACGGCGCGCCAACACTGGCACGCCGTCGCAAGAACGAAACGAGTCACGTGAACCCGAAACGTTACCGGTATATTTCGTAAAAAACCCCGTCGCCGGCGTCAATGATCGCGTTCGGCCCGACAGCCAGGGCGGACGCCAGGTCGCGGCGTTTGCTCGCCAGCCCGAAATAGGCGTCGGAAAGATACTGAATCCTCGTCAGCGGCTGGCTGGAATAGGTTTGGGCGACCCATTTGCCGCCAACTTTCCAAAATCCCTGCGGCTCCGGCGTCCGGGGCGCAATGCCGAAACTGGAAACCAGTTGACCGGGAGCCCCGCCGCCGAACCCGACCGACGGGGGGATGTCCAATAACTCGGCGTATTCGGTCGCATACAGGGGGCGTCCCGGGAGGTCGGGGGTAACGTAGTTGTCGATAAGGTACGCCTGGTTGGCGAGGAGGGGGCCCACGCCGTTCCTGCCCCGCGCCATCGCTAAACCCCCATCAAAGACCTTGACCACCGGAGCCGGCGCTCCGCCCTCGGCGTACTGGCCGGGGAACGGGACGTTGACAGCCAGATCGGTTCCGGGTTCGACGGCGATGTCCCGCTCGGGGAAATGCAGGCGGAAAGCCTGTCGCGAATCACCGGGAACGGTCACCACGACCTCGCCTTGATTGATGGAGAAGCCATTTTCGGTGGCGGTGATCATCGCCTGAGGCAACATCCTCATGAACGAGCCGTCGTCGAAGACGAGGCCCGCCGTCTGGCTGGTGGAGCGGAAGGCCATGCCGGGCGATATCCGGGTAAGCAGGGTCGCACCCATGGCGCGCCAGCCGCCGCCAACGTCAAGCTCCATGCCGACGCCGCCAACGGTCTTGGGAAGCGGCGAAGAGGCGAACGCCGCATCGACGCTGAACTTATCATAGGACGACGCGGCGTTCGGGATGAAGGAGTCGGCGTGAACGGGGTCCGCATCGAACCCGGCCCGCTCCGGAAGGCCGGAGGCGGGAAGAGCGTCGGTGAGGACGGAATCCCCGGTATCGGTATAGGCTATGCCGAACCCCGGCACAGGGCTGTCGCCCAGGGGGACGAGCCAAACCACAAACAGCACGGCGGCGGCGGCCAGGCTCGAAACGACCGAGGAGAAGATGGACCGGCGGCGGCGGTGTTCCCTGACCATGACCGTGGTTTTCTGGCGGCGTTTGAGGTTGGCGAGGAGGCGGGTCTGGAACTCGCGGTCGGGTTCGATCGGGACATAGGCTTTGGCGATGAGGGTGCGGATGGGCGCTTCGTGCGGATCGGCCTCGAGGCCATCCCCGGTCGCATCCTCCCGTTCATCCCCCGGCTCGTGAATCCGGGCCTTGAGCTCTCCGAGAAGACGGGAGCGGAAGTCCGCGTCGGGCTCGACGTTTCCATAACAGCGGGTCAACAGCAGTTCCCACTGGTCGTCCCGGCCTACAGGGTGGTTGGCCATCGTTTCAGGTCTCCCGCATACTCTTTTCATCGGAAAGTTTCCAAACCCTTCTGGAAATTTTCCTCCGCCACTCCCGAAAAACAAGAGCTGTTTCGCAAGACGCACGGCCAAGGCCGGCAAACCCCGCCTCAAAACCCCAATTCCGCCGCCGGCAAGTCGGCCATGGCCTTGAACGCGTCACGGAACGCGATGCGCGCGCGGGTCAATTGGCTCTCGACGGCCTTTTCCGTCTTTTTGACCCTCTTGGCTATGTCCTTGACCGATTGGTTCGATATATACTTCATTTCCAGTACGTTAGAGTATTCATGGGGAATCGATCCCATGACCGCCCCCACCAGGTCCCGGAGATACTCGCTTTCCAGCGCCGCATCGGGGAGATTCCCCTTGTCCATATCGGCGAAAAGGTTTTCCAGCTCGCCGTCCACCATGCTCCACGATTTTTCGTATTCGTGCGGGCGGTTCATGAGGGCGTTTGTCGACCGGATGCGGTTCCGCGACAAGATGATGAGCCATGATTCCACCGAGCCGCGCGAAGGATTGTATTGCGCGGCTTTTTCCACCGCTTCCATGAAGGTGTCGTGTATCACTTCCTCGGCGTGATGATGGTCTCGGCCAACACGGTAAAAGACGAATCTATATAGCCTTGAGAAATAAATATCATAAAATTCCTCAAGCGCCTTTTCATCGCCCTTGGCAATCCTCGCCAACAAGACGGCGCCGTCAATCCGCTCGCGCTTGGCCGGAGCGTCCATGGCATCGCAATACGGTTCCTCGTCGCCCAAAAGGCGATCCATATCGTCCATTCCCGCCTGGCCGCGACCCGCAAAAACCACATCTTGGCGAATCGCGCCCTGATTCATCCCCGTAGACATAAGGCACT
>Ga0082212_10011191_pt1 | contig 11395 bp, 8 predicted proteins | sample TergutNt197P3_FD_71548 | JGI IMG/M metagenome (GOLD analysis project Ga0082212, IMG submission 71548) | Neocapritermes taracua P3 segment gut microbial communities from Petit-Saut dam, French Guiana - Nt197 P3 | ecosystem: Host-associated > Arthropoda: Insects > Digestive system > Gut ... | reverse complement strand
GTCTCCGTCGGCAGAGTCGCGGCGAGTTCGTTGATCGAGATGGTTGACGTATTGCTGACCAGCGTGGTCGAATCGTCAAGCATCGGCACGACTTGGGCGTAAAGCCGACTTTTGACTCGCAGTTTCTCCGTGATCGTCTCAAGCAGAAACGTCGCCCGGCACACTTCGTCAAGCGAACGGGTACACGTGAGATTCTCCGACAATTCCGCCGTGAATGCAACATATTGCGATGCCAGTTCCGCTGCAACACGTTCTGCCGCCGATGCAACCGCCTGCTCCGACGTATCGAACAGCGTAACGCAAAACCCCCGCCTGAGAAACGCCGCCGCAATCGCGACTCCCATCCGGCCCGTGCCGAGAATGCCGATTTCGTTCGTCCATTCCGTTGTTTCGTATTCCATACTCAAAGTGTAAAAGAAAGTGTTTTTTAGCCACGGAATACACGGAAAAACACGGAAGAGTCGTCGATCCAACAATGCAAATTCAATGCTGCTTGCATACGTGAGGAATGTTGCCACTTGACATTTTTCATTCTTGCCGAGCCGTCCGCACCATTTTCTCTGAACACCGACCGATTCGTTACCCTCTTCTTTGGAAACGAAGTCGGATCGAGGATCAGTATGCCATCTTCTTCACCGATTTCGTCGGTTATCTGCGCGGCCGACTTGTTGAGAATGAGATTCGTCATTCCAATCGGTTTGGCCGATAAAAATTTGCAAATAACTTACATCGTGTCAAGACAAATCAATACAGTAGAATTACTTTCCCTCATCGGCGATTACGTTGAGCATTTTGATCATCCGTTTGAGCGAAGCGGTTGCTGTTCCGCCGTTTTCGTCCAATTCGGGATCATAATATTCACGTAACAGGCGGTCGTTGCCCGACCAGACCGTTTGCATGACGCCGCGATAATGCGAGGTCATCTTTCGGGTCGAGACCTTGCGGAACAGTTGCACGGCGTCAAGCGTATCGGCGGCCACTTGCGGCCGGTTCCAGAAACAGGAAACCACGTCCAAGTCTTGCGCGGCGAACATCGGAGCGGTCGTTTCCGCGCGATTGTAATGCCAATCGCAAATCACGACGTCGCGCGGGATCATAGCGATGGCCGGTGCGGTGCCGTTGGTCGCGCCTTCCCATTCGCCGACGCCGGTGATTTGACCGTCGATGAGGCGGTCGCCCCAAATCCAGAGGCGCGATTCCGACTTGGCCAGATGATCGCGGATTTTCTGCAACTCCCCGGCAAAGAGTTCGGCGCGATCTTTTCCGGCGCAGCGCGGGCAACTGTCGTGACCGATGTAAAACACTTCGTCCATCCCGGCATGAAAATCTTTCGCACCGAAATCATGAAGCACCTCGTCGATGAGCGGAAAGACCACGTCATGCACGTCGGAATGCAAGGGACAGTAGCTCAGACAATAATAACCGTCCGCGTTCGGCCAGGGAACCTTTTGCGCCTTGATGTTCGGCGTTTCGGTAAAGTCGGGATAAACGCCCAGCAACTTGCCGGTGTTTTCCGCCCACGATTGATGACCGAGCAGATTAATCAGCGGAAACACGTTGATGTCGTGTCTCTTGCACACGGCGACGATCTTTTCGACATCGTCTTTTCCGATGGCGTTCGGCGTTGCCATTTCCGGTCGGCTGGTAAAACGGTAACTGTAATTGACGGCCAGAATCAGCGTGTTGATGTGGTTCGGGCCGAGTTCCTCGTCAATAAACTTGCAGAAGGCATCGACTCGCGCCCGACCGGGCGCGTCAACGAACAGTCCGCGAACGGGAAATGCCGTATCCAGCGGAGAAACCGGCTGTTGCGACCCTGCCTGCCGTGACCTGCCCTGGGCGTCTGCCGACTGCGAACATGATAACATGATGACGGCAACCAAAAGGACGAAGGGAATTGTAGCGTGTTTCATGGGGAAGAAGTCCTGATAAGTTGGGTGGGAAAAAAGGTAAATCGTCTTGCGCATCGCAGGGCGACGCGGCTAACACAAATATCAAACATCGCAGGACGACGCGGCTAACGTCTGCAACCGCTCCGTGACCGTCGCGGCTCTGATTTTTTGAACAACTTATTTTTGCGTGATTCCTTACGTTTTTACGTTACCGTTTTGCCTCAATCCGTGACAATCTTCAGTCCCTCTTTCCGGTATTGAGCCATACTGCCATCGACGCTCAGTAAAATGTAATCACTTTGGATGGCTTCCCAGATCAGGAATCGGTCAAACGGGTCTTTGTGCAGGATTGGTAATTGATAATTGGTAATGATGGTCAGGCTGTTGATTTCCTTGCATCGATAGTAACTGCCGCTCAATTCGCGATAAAACTCTTCCGGCGTTAAACCATTCAATTTCAATTTGCCCAAACCGTATTTAATGGATATTTCCCAAAGGCTGACCGGGCTGTACCAGACCTCATTGGAAGTATCCGTGATGATTTCACGGATTCTTTCCGATAAACGCGGTGGCTCGAAAAACGACCACATCAGGATGTGCGTATCGACAAGATAATTCATGACTGCAACAATTCCTCATCCGTCATGGCAAAATCTTCGGCAAACTCGACGCTTCCACGGTTTTGCAGAGTCCCCAACACCCTGGGCTTTGTTGCCACGGATTGTGTTTTTTTCCATGCTTCGTAAGGGACAATCACGGCAACGGTTTTTTGGGTTTCCTCCGATGAAATCAGTATCTCATCACCGACTTCAATTCCTGATAAAATGTCCGAAAAGTCTGTTTGAATTTGTGCAAGAGAGATGGTTTTCATTGGGTTTACCTGTTGTCTTGTTGTTGGTTGGCGACAATCCGGCGGCGGTCACGGCGTGATCGCCCTACCATGCACGGTTACAGCGCATCGCAAACAAGATCGCCGATTTCGCCGGTGCCGTAACCCATTTTGCCGGCGGCTTGGCTTTTCATCTTGGTGCCGGTGACGAGCATAATCGCCTGCGTGACGCGGTCGGCGGCTTTGACGTAACCCGCGTTTTCCAGCAACATGGCCGCCGCACTGATCGTTGCGATGGGATTAATGACGTTTTTGCCCGTGTATTTCGGAGCACTGCCGCCCATCGGTTCGAACATGCTGATGCCGCCCGGTTCGGGATTGATGTTCCCGCCCGCCGCAACGCCCATGCCGCCTTGCAGAATGCCCGCCATGTCCGTGATGATGTCGCCGAACATGTTCGTCGTGGCGATCACATCGTAATACTCCGGGTTTTTCACCATCCACATGCAGCAGGCGTCCACGTGATTGTAATCGGCTTCAATGTCCGGGTATTCTTTCGCAACGTCCTGAAACGTGCGCCAGATCAGGTCATGGCCGTAGGTCAGCACGTTCGTCTTGCCCACGAGCGTCAGCTTTTTGGCCCGATTGCGTTTGCGCGTGTATTCAAACGACCAGCGGAGCCAGCGTTCGCAACCCTTGCGCGTGTAAACCGCCGTTTGCGTCGCAACTTCGTTCGGCGTGTTCTTGTGCATGAAACCGCCGACGCCCGCGTACATGTCCTCGGTGTTCTCACGAATAACGACGAAATCAATGTCATCAGGCGTTTTGTCCTTGAGCGGCGTATCGACGCCGGGAAACAGTTTGACCGGCCGCAGGTTGATGTACTGGTCGAAACGGAACCGCAGTGCAAGCAAAATACCTTTTTCGAGAATGCCGGGCGCAACATCCGGGTGGCCGATGGCTCCGAGCAGAATCGACTTGAAACCGCTGAGTTGCTCAATGTCCTCTTCGGTCAGAATTTTGCCCGTCGCGAGGTAACGGTCGCCGCCGAAGTCGAAATTCGTCGCCTCAACATCGAATCCTTCCAACTTCCCGACCGCCTTGAGCACTTTAAAACCTTCCAACGCCACTTCGGGCCCGGTTCCGTCGCCGCCAATCACCGCCAATTTGAGTACGTCCGCCATTATTTCCCCATAAAATACGTGGTTTTTGAAATGAGAAACACAAGATCACAAGCCGCCGCCGACAGTCACGACATGACCGCCTTGCCTTGGCACGTCTGCACAAATACCATGTTATTATAAGCCGTCATTGCCTTAAAACAAGATGTCAGGAGACCTGCAAAGTCGGTTTTTTGACAGGATCAACAGGATTTCAGGATAGGAAATAATAGGATTCACCTATTTTTCAGTATCCTGGTGATCTTGTAAATCCTGTCAAAAGATTTGTATTTTGAACTTTGCAGTTCTCCTGAGATACACGCAGATTTTCAAATTCTCTGCGCTCTCTGCGCCTCTGCGTGAAATATTTCGTATTTTCGTGTCAAAAATCGACGCATCAAGTCGAAGAATTGCGGGTTGGGATACCAGAATTGCGGGTTGGGATACCAACTTCAAGAAACGAATCGTCAATCACACGAAACTGCTTTGAAACCTTACGAAACGGATTTGAAATGTTTATGTCTGACTTTGAAACCTTACGAAACGGATTTGAAATGTTTATGTCTGACTTTGAAACGTTACGAAACGACTTTGAAATGTTTATGTCTGACTTTGAAACGTTACGAAACGACTTTGAAACGTTTAGGTCGCGCGACCTAAAAATGAAAAGGTAAACATTCGCATTTTTTGGTTAAAACCGTTTTATTCGGAAAAGTTATCGCCACATTCGGTAAAATCAGCAATAAAGAGAGGGAAGGACGGCGAGTTTCGTCGCTTGTGCTTTTGGCTCTTGGGGACAGTGGGGAAATCGCAGCACAGTTGAGCTTTGGCGTCATCGTTTGACAAATCGGCACAAATTGCGTACAATTAAGACTTGTCGGGCAATGAGTCTCATGTCCCTTTTCCATCGTACAAAACCAAACGTCGATTTTTTATGCCTCTCAGTTGGAATGAAATCAAAACGCGGGCTGTCCAGTTTTCAAATGAATGGGTTGCCGAAAAAAGAGAAGAGGCCGAAGCCCAGTCGTTTTGGAACGACTTTTTTAACGTGTTCGGCGTTCGGCGACGGACGGTGGCCACGTTTGAGGAGAAAGTCCGCAATATCAAGGGGCGATTCGGCTTCATCGACCTTTTCTGGCGAGGCAAGCTGCTGGCCGAGCACAAGTCTTTCGGCAAATCGCTCGACAAGGCAACGTCGCAGGCGTTTGAGTACATTCAGTGCCTGAAAGACGAAAAGCGTGACGACGAAATCCCGCGTTACGTGGTGGTCTCGGACTTTTCGACCATCGTGTTGTACGATCTCGAACCGGAGGAAGACGATCCGCCGGTGCTGACGTTTCCGACGCAGGATTTGCACAAGCATGTTCACGCATTTGCGTTTATTCCGGGTTACAAAGTTCACCGCATCCAAAAAGAGGATACGGCAAACTTCCGTGCCGCCGAGTTGATGGGGCTTATTCACGACGCTCTCGCCGCGAACGGTTATTCGGGTTACTCGCTCGAACGCTTTCTGGTGCGTATTTTGTTTTGTCTCTTTGCGGAAGACACCGGTATTTTTGAGCCGAGTGCGTTTACGATTTACATCGAGCAAAGTACGCAGGAAGATGGCAGCGACCTGGGACCGAAATTAGGCAAACTCTTCGAGGTTCTCGACACGCCGGAAAACAAACGGCAGACAAATTTGGACGAACTGCTTGTTTTGCTTCGTTTCGTCAATGGCGGTTTGTTCGAGGAAACGTTGCGAACACCGGATTGCAACCGCGATATTCGCAACGCGATTCTGGCGGCAACGCGTTTCGATTGGAGCCGCATTTCACCGGCGGTGTTCGGTTCGCTCTTTCAATCGGTTATGAACCCCGACGCAAGACGACGTTGCGGTGCCCATTACACGACGGAAGAGAATATTTTGAAACTCATCCGACCGCTGTTTTTGGACGATCTGAGGTCGGAATTTGTGAAAGTCAGGTCAAACAAGAATAAATTACAGGATTTTCACAAGAAGCTGGCGTCGCTGACGTTTTTTGATCCGGCTTGCGGTTGCGGGAATTTTCTCGTGTTGGCCTATCGTGAGTTGCGGTTGCTTGAGATGGACGTGTTGCAGGCCATTCATCGCAAGGACACTTTCGATCTTGTGAATTTTGTCCAGGTCGATGTCGATCAGTTTTACGGAATTGAGATCATCGAGTTTCCCGTGCGCATTGCGGAAACCGCGTTGTGGCTGATGGATCACCAGATGAACGTCGTGGCCACCGAACGTTTTGGAAAATACTTTGTGCGGCTTCCGCTGCAAAAGTCGGCAAAAATCGTTCACGACAACGCTCTGCGCATTGATTGGAACGACGTGTTGCCAAAAGAGCAGTGCTCGTACATTCTCGGTAATCCGCCGTATCGAGGCAAAAAAGAGCAGGATCAAGAGCAAAAAGAAGACAGCAAGCTAATTTTGGGAAATATTCCCGGTGCCGGCATTCTGGATTACGTGACCAATTGGTTTGTGTCCGCCGCTTCGTATATTCAAGGAACGGCAATCCGCGTCGCGTTTGTCGCAACGAATTCCATTTCGCAAGGTGAGCAGGTCAGTATTCTTTGGAGGGAACTTTTTCAAAAAAACATCGTCATTCATTTTGCTTACACTGCGTTTGCATGGACAAACGAAGCGCGAGGGGTGGCACAGGTTCATTGCGTGATCATCGGTTTTGGACTTACCCATACGGAAACGAAAATTCTTTTCCATGAAGATACGGATGGTTTGCGCTCCATCAGTGTTTCGAATATTAGCCCTTATCTCATTCAGGGAAGCAAGACATTGATTCGCTCGCGGCGAAAGGCAATCTGCGATGCCCCGGAAATATTTTACGGCTCCATGATGATCGATAAACCGCGAGGCAGTTCAGACGAATTTGGTTTGACCTTTGGGAAACAACAGCGAAAGCAATTGCTTGAGGAGTGTCCTGAATTGAAACCCTATATACGCCGGTTTTACGGCGGATACGAATTTATTAACAACCAGGAACGCTGGTGTCTTTGGCTCCTTGACGCTCCTCCAGGCATCATCAATAAGAGTCCGCTTCTCAAAAAACGCATCGAAAACATCCGACGATTCCGTCTGAGCAGTAACCGACAGCAAACGCGGGAATTGGCAAAAACACCGACATTGTTCGGAGAAATTCGTCAACCGAATACGACATACCTGTTGATTCCCAAAGTCTCGTCCGAACGTCGCATCTATATTCCGATTGGTTTCATGACGCCTGCCAACATTGCCAGTGGTAGTACGGTCATTGTTCCCGAAGCGACACCTTACCATTTCGGCGTTCTTTCATCGCTTATGCACAATGCCTGGATGCGTCTTGTTAGCGGTAAAATGGAAATCAGTTATCAATATTCCAACACATTGGTTTACAACAATTACCCGTGGCCAAATACAACGGAGATGCAGAAGGCATCCGTTCAGGAGAAAGCCAAAGCGGTTTTGGCCGTTCGTAAGCAGTATTCATCGAACACCCTGGCTGTTCTCTATGATCCCTTGTCCATGCCGCCATCCCTTGCTAAGGCACACCATGCACTCGACAAAACCGTCGAACGTTGTTACCGTTCCAAACCCTTTGCCGATGACCATGAGCGTTTGGAATTTTTATTTGAACTTTACGAAAAACTGACGGCCACAGAGAAATGACAAACGAAAAGAAAATGACTTCATCATGCAAGAACAATCTGAATTACTGACAATTCATTTCAGTGTTGATAATAACACGGTAGATGCCGAAGCTGTTGCAGCGATGATCAAAGCTTTTTCGCACTTGATCGATGCGGCAAATAGAGAAGTTAATCCAGATTCCGGCGTAAGCGTTAAAGTTAATGCGTTCAATCCTGGCAGCCTTGAAATACCTCTTGTTATATATGGTATATTGCCGATTAGTTTGTTCCTTTTTGAGAAAGCTCCAAACATAGTTGCTGTTATTGACCTGTGTAGAGATTATTTTTCAGTAAAAAAATGGCTAAAGGGTAAGCCTTTACCTGAACCATTGCCTGAATCATTACCTGCAAAACAAGAAGATGGAAAGAATACTAATGCGCCAATTTTCAATATCGAGAACCTTACTATTAATTATGGAACTCTTTCTAATGTTTACAATAATAATGATCTCAACAAAGATGTTGAGGTAGCATTTCAGGAGACAAAAAAAGACACATCTGTTAAGGCCATTGCACTGTCACAAGGAAAAGAGAAAAAAGAGATAGTGCGTATTCCTGCCGAAAATTTTTCTGATTTTGAAACTGCACCATCTACAGATGACGATCAAATCGCACCGACGAAAAAAGAAAGAACCGAACGTGCAATTGTTTCCATACACACACCTGTTCTGGTTGGGAAAGGTAAATGGAAAGTTATCTTTAAAGAACAAGCTATTCGCGTATCCATAAAAGACAAAGAGCTTTTACGGCGAGTTGAGAGTACACATTACCGTTTTGGCAACGGCGATCGATTGGATGTGGACATCAATATTATAAGCAGTTATGATCCACGTGTGGAAGACTTTATTATTGATCCGAATGGATATGCGATAACAAAATTTCGGAATTATATTCCTGCAAAACCTTCAAATCATTCTCCACCCGAAAACAAAAAAACGGTTAATAAGGATCAACAAAAATTTCCATTTGAAGACAAATAGTTCAACATCACTTCGCAGAAAAAATCTATATCATCTGTATCATCTGTGGATAACGAAAAGGAAACATCATGAAAATCACCGCGTGGGACATTGACCGTTTTGGGCTTTGGGAAAAATTGTCGGCGTCGGAGTTGTCCGAGCAGTTGAACGTGTTTTACGGGCCGAACGAGGCCGGGAAAACGACGCTCATGCAGTTTATGCGCGCGATGCTGTACGGTTTCGACGGCGAACGACGGCGTTACGTTAGCGCGGGGGTTTACCCCAGGTTAGGTGTTAGCGCAGGGGAAACTTCCCGTTTGACAGAGAGCGGAACAAACGACGAGCCAATCATCGCCGGCGGGCGGATGAACGTGCGGTCGGCATTGGGGCCGTATTATCTCAAGCGGCAATATGACACGGCACAATTAAATGCCGATCAAACACAGCTTGGTCAAACTCACGCAACGCAAACTCACGCGGGGCAAACTTTGTCAGGTCATCGCGCTGCGGAGGAACGTTTTACCATCAACACGCCGGACGGACTGTATGCAGGCGGGTCGCAGCAAGGCGGCTCCCTCCCTGGCAACACGATTCTCAAGCAACTGACCGGTGAAATCGATGAGCAGACGTTCAACAATGTGTTCGCCATCGGGCTGGACGAGTTGCAGCAACTCGGCGTGTTGGAAGATACCGAGGCCGCCGATCTGTTGTACCGGCTTACCATCGGCATTGATCGCGTTTCGCTACTCGATGCGGCACGGGCGTTGGTGCAGGATCGTAACCGGTTGATCGACCCGCACGGCAGGCCGGGGCTGATCGGGCGGCTGGTTTCGCAGCACGCGAAGCTCAACGGCGAGGTCGCAAAAGCACGCATTCGCTTGCGGGAATACGGCGAATTGCTGGCCGAGCATCGTCAGCATGAGCGTGTTGCGCGACAGATTGAAGACGAGCACAAAAAGTTGCATCGGGAAACGCGATTGTACGAAACGGCGGGGCTAATCGCCGCTGTGTGGGATTCGCGAACCGAAACCCGTCGCGAAATCAAACGCATGGGCAATGTCGTTCCCGTCGCTTCCGATGCGGTCGCGTTGCTCGACGGTTTGCGGACGGACATCGTCAAACAACGGGACGTACTCGCGCTCGTCAAAAAGGAATGCCGCTCGCTGAAAACGAAGCACGACACGCTGGCGGTCAATGAGGAACTGTGGAAATTTACGCCGCGGCTGGAAGTCGTGCTCGAACAGGAGTCGTGGTTGCGCGAACTCGGCGAACAGGTCGAGATCGTCAAGGAGGAAGTGCGGCAGTTTGAGTTACAGCTCTTTGAAACCGGCAAAAACGTCGGCGGCCCAACCCCTGGCAACGTGTTGCCAAACAGTTCCGACAACACCGGCGCGAGTGACACCGGCGAAACCGACGGCGAACGCACAACGCGGCGGTTGCGCGATTATCACGTTCCGGCGAAGGCGTTGCGGGTTGCACGGCAGCGGTATCAAAAGACGAAAGAGGAGCATCGGCAGTACGCGGAGAAGAACCGCATTTTGTCCGAGCGCATCGCGGGTGAACTCTCGAACCGCAAAATCGAAGACATTGCCGAGGCCATTGAAAAAACCGGCGAAATGGTCAATCACCTGCGACGGCGGCAAACATTGCAGCAGCGTTACGACGAAATGGTGCTGTATCGCAAGGAACTCGACCGCCAGAATGCGTTTCTCGTGCAGAATCAGGCGTTGCCGAATTGGGCGATCCTCACAGGACTCGGGGGAATTTGTGCGTTCGGCTGTCTTGCGTTGTCTCCGATGTTTAGTAACTCACCGAATTACGGTTATTCGGTTGTGGGGATCATCGGCGTGGTCGTATTGATTGCGGCAAAGGTCATGTACGAGAAGCAAAACGCCAAGAAGCTGAAAACGAATCAGCGGCAAATTGCGATGCTGGCGTCGCAGATGGAACACGCGAAACAGGAGGTGTCGGCCATTGACGCACGTTATCCCGCACATGGCAAGTCAACGGAAGTGCGTTATCAGGCCGCGCAAACCGAACTGGCGGCGTTGGAAAAACTCGCACCGCTCGACGGGCAACTGAAAGACATCACTTATCATAAGGACACGTTCGAGACACGGCTTCGTAAGGCGAAACACGCACTCAAGTCGGCACAAAAGCGATGGTGGGATTGGCTTGCGGCCGCCGGTTTGCCCACAGACACGCAGCCGTCGCAGGTGCGCGATCTCATGGGGCACTACAACGAAGTCGGCGGCATTCAGCGGCATTACAACCTCAAAGTCGAAGAGCTGGCCATGCGGCAGCGCGAAATGCAAATGCTGACCGGGCAGATCAGTCGTGTCGCACTTGCGGCGGGAATCACGTTGCCCGACGACCTGACGCCGCTCGGACTGATGGAACGCATTCGCAAGATGATCGACGACAACGAACACCGCATCAAGGAACGGGATCAGTTGCGACGCGACCTGAAAAAAGCGAACAAATCACGGCGCAAGGAAAAAGCGACACTCGAAGATTATCAGGAAACGAAACGCGAGTTGCTCGCGCAGTATAACGTGACACACGACGGCGAATTGCGCGAGTTGGCCAAAACACACGCCGAATATCAAATGCGACTCGACAGACTCGCGCAGTTGCAACGGGAAATCGACGCGGCCATCGGCGGCTTTTGCACGGAAGAGGAACTGGGCGAGGTGCTCGAAACGCCGAAACGGGAGAACCTCGCCGAGCTGCTCGAACAGGCACGCGAACGTGCGGAATTGCTGTCGGTCGAATTGCACGAGCAACTTGAAAAACGCGGGCGTCTCACGCAACAGTTGGCCGACATCGGCAACGACCGCAGCATTGCCGGCAAGCAACTCG
>Ga0082212_10011190_pt1 | contig 11395 bp, 7 predicted proteins | sample TergutNt197P3_FD_71548 | JGI IMG/M metagenome (GOLD analysis project Ga0082212, IMG submission 71548) | Neocapritermes taracua P3 segment gut microbial communities from Petit-Saut dam, French Guiana - Nt197 P3 | ecosystem: Host-associated > Arthropoda: Insects > Digestive system > Gut ... | reverse complement strand
ATCGACGAACAACGCCTGACCGCACAAGGATACGGCAAAAGCGTCCCGAAAGAGATTACCAGGAAAATGGCGGAAACACACGCATTTATGGAAGAAGGCGCTACCTTGACCGAAGATTTTATCGCAACCCTATCCCCCGAAGAACAGGATATAGCCGATCAATTCAACCGTCGCACCGAATTTACAGTTACAGGACTGGAGTACAACCTCCGATAGCAGTTCGCAAAAATAACACAATCCTCTTTTAAAACACACTGTTTATAATTGAGTTAAACGCTTGATATTTAGAAGTGAATATCAAGCGTTTCTACATTTATTCACGAATAAACTCACGTTTTTTTTTTTGATTTGATATTAAGTGTATATTAACCAATGTTAACAAGAAATTTAACAAAAACATAATTTTTTCTTAACAATCACTTCACATTACAACCTTATTTTTGCCCCGTCAAAAAAAAGATAAATATACATTAATTACTTAAAATACAAGCAAATAATCAAATCTTTATGAAAATCAAAAACAGGTTTAGAACCCGACCCAAAGAGAATCTGTCGGGTGTGATCAGATGCGTTGCTGTTGTATTGGTTATGCTGATACAAATATCAACAGTCCATGCACAACAGGGGATTACTGTTACAGGAACAGTAATGGAAAATGGGGAAACAATGCCCGGGGTAAATGTAACCATTAAAGGTACTTTCACTGGTGTAGTAACTGATTCTAACGGGCTGTATTCGATTATTGTTCCTAGCAGCAATGCTGTGCTGGTGTTTTCGTTTATAGGATTTCAAACACAGGAATTGGTGGTGGGCGACCGGCGTGCCATCAATGTAACATTGATGGAAAGCAGTAGCCTAATTGATGAAATTGTAGTGGTTGGTTATGGGACAACCAGAAAGAGCGATGTGACAGGTTCTGTTTCGTCCGTATCGTCAAAGTCCTTTCTCGATCAGCCCGCAAGTTCCGCAACCTCTGTGCTTTCAGGTCGTGCAGCAGGTGTAACAGTTCGACAAACTAATGGTGCGCCGGCCGGTGATTTACTGATACGCATTCGTGGCACTAATTCATTGTTAGGTGGAAATAACCCGCTGATTGTAGTGGACGGCAACTATGGAAGTATACCGAACATGTATGATATCGAATCCATTGAAATTCTGAAAGACGCTTCAGCAACGGCTATATATGGTTCCAGAGGCGCCAACGGCGTAATTTTGGTAAAAACAAAGCGTGGATCACAGGAAACCAAACCGAAGGTAAGCATCTATGCCGACGTTTCGTTCAATGATATCCCTCAACGCTATGATCTGATGAATGCATACGAATTTGCAGAATACAATAACAGCGTCGGAACTTATCCGTTTACGTCTCAGGAAATAGAAAGTTTCAGAAACAACAAAGGGACAAACTGGCAGGATGTCTTTTTCCGTACAGGCGTTGTAGAGTCATACAAGGCTACTTTAAGCGGTGGTTCCAAAAACATGCGTTATTATGTTTCTCCGGCATGGAACAAAAATACCGGCGTCGTTCAAAATACCGCTGCCGGCGGTTACGGACTAAACGCCAAAATAGACATGGACCTGAGCGACCGGATGCTGGTACAGATTGAAGCAGGCGTATCCAGTAGCGAAAACCTGAATCGTGGATTGTTACAGGGTCAAGCCAAATCGTTTGCTCCTCTGGTTGGTACCATTATCTGGTCGCCCACTGAACCGGTATATAACGAAGACGGCAGTTTTCGCCGTATCGGCATCGGGTCGAGTTCGAATTTAAATCCTATATTGTCCATGGAACAGGAAAACAGAAATTATAGTAATAACGGTAGCGCAGTGGCAAATATCCAGGTAAAACTGATTGAGGGATTGATATTCGATGCCAAAGGTTCGATGTCGTTTGGAACAGGAGGCAGTAGAAATTTTTCCAATAAAGAAGTTACCGGCGCAAATACCACTGCTTCTCAATCTTCCTACGAAAGTAAGACATGGTTGCTGAATGCCTATCTGACTTATACCAAAGCGTTTGCCAATGTACATCATTTTTCAGGCATGGCCGGATTTGAAGAGACAAAAAGCGAAACACAATCATTCAGCGCTTCAGCCAATGATCTGCCACTCGAATCTGTCATGTGGTATAATCTCGGACTGTCGGCTCCAAATATTGGCGTCGGTTCAGGTTACAGCAACAGTGCGATGCGTTCGTTTTTTGGCCGTTTGAATTACAATTATGCGAACAGATATTTGATCACAGCCAATATCCGTTCCGATGGTTCTTCGAGATTTCAAGGAAACAACCAATTCAGTACCTTTCCGTCGGTGGCGATGGCATGGCGGATTTCGGAAGAAAGTTTTATGAAAAACCAACACATGTTTCAAAACCTGAAATTCCGAGCAGGTTGGGGTATTACCGGTAATCAGGCCATTGCCAGTTACGCAACGTATAATACCCTTGCAAGCAGATCCGGTACATGGGGTGACGTCACATATCCGGGATATATAGGGCGTACAGGCGGCAATCCGAACCTGAAATGGGAATCCACCAAGCAACTGAACTTTGGAATTGATGTGACGACATTCGACAGCCGCCTCTCCATAACATTGGATTATTATGACAAAAAAACGGTTGACTTGTTGGCGCCTGTCGAAGTTCCCGCATATAATGGCGGCGGCAGAGTGAATTCCAATGTGGGGTCGGTTCACAACAAAGGATTTGAGGCAAACATCAATTACGACATATTGCGTGCGAAAGATTATGCGTATAGCATAAATCTGAATGGTTCCATCAACAGCAATAAAGTGCTTGACGTCGGAGATCAGGAACTGCTTCTCGGAACGACTTACACACTTTCCTCTGTCAGCCCGTTTGTGCTGAAACCGGGTTACTCCATCGGATCGATTTACGGTTTAAAGTGTCTGGGTATATGGCAACAGAACGAAGCGGAAGAAGCGGCTAAATACGGCTTGCAACCGGGTGACTATAAATACGAAGATGTAAATAAAGATAATGTAATCGGATCGGAAGACTATCAGGTAATTGGTTGCGCAATTCCGAAATTTTCGTGGGGATTCAACAACCATTTCGCGTACAAAAATGTCGATGTAAACCTGCTTTTTGAAGGCGTACATGGTCGCGATGTAATGAACTGGACTTATTTGTTGGCAACGGAAGTCATTGACTTTACGTCAACATATACGCACCGCGCAGCTCGGGATCGATGGACGCCCGACAATCCAAATGCCGAATTTGCACGAATCGGATGCACAAACCTGACAGCGTCGTCGTCGCGGTATGTGCAAAATGGCAGTTATGTAAAACTGCGAAATGTCAGTGTGGCATACCAAATGCCTAAAAGTTGGATTCCGTTTGTCAACGTAAGATTAGCAGTCAGTGCGCAAAACTTGCTGACAATTACAAAGTATAAAGGATTTGATCCTGAAATCAACGCAAGCACAAGCGATATTGATTCAGGCCTGGACTGGGGAGGCTATCCGAATGCGCGAAGCTTTTCTTTTGGCATATCCATTGAATATTAATCAATAAATCACTTATAAATAATTTGAATATGAAAAATATAATAACAGTATTAATCGCTGCCATCATTTGTTTCGCTTCGTGCGAAACAAACGAAAAATTTCTGGAGGAAGATCCTAGAGGACAATTGTTCCCGGATAATTTCATGAACAATCAGCAGGAACTGGAATTAATGAACATGGGTTTATACAGTTTGATGTCGATGAATACCGACGCCTTTGAACGGCCTTATGAAAGTGTTGAAATTAAGACTGCCGGTGCAGACGACATTATTGGAACCGGCAATGAACGTCCATGTTTTCTTGATATAGAAACAAACCAAGGAACTACACCGCGAATTGATACAGATATACAGTTGTCATGGACAAAAATATACAACTGCATCAATCAGGCCAATACCATCATCAACGGCTACCTCAACGCCGAGGGTACCATGCCTGAAGCCGAATTGAATAAATGGGGAGCGCAAGCACATTACGTACGCGCGTTTGCATATTTCAGATTGGTTCTTTACTTCAACAACGTTCCGCTGGTATTGGACACTTATACACCGGACACGAAAAAAGAAAAGACGCTTTCTTCCAGTAGAGAAGTGTACGAAGTGATAATTTCCGACCTGCAGTTTGCGGAACAATGGCTACCCGTGAAATGGACAGGGCCTATGATGAAAGGAGGCGCCTTTACTAAAGGCGCCGCAAAATTGCTGCTGGCTAAAGTCTATATGCAGATGGCCGGTTTTCCTGTCAACGGCGGTACGGAATATTACGCCAAAGCTCGCGACAAGGCTAAGGAATTGATTGACAACGCTTCCGAATATGGATATGGCTTGTACGACCATTACTGGCAACTGTGGGAGGCAAACTGGGGCGCGTATTCGTATCCCGTAGAGGAAGCCATCATGTGGTACTCACATACGCCTGTCATGTGGGGTTTGCGGTCGCACAATCCGAGTCGCCCGAATGAACTTGCTATTGGCGGCTGGGAAATGTTTATTGCGGAGCTGGGCTTTTTCAACCGTTTTCCCGAAGGTGAGCGGAAAGAATTTACCTTTGTAACGGATTTTTATCTTTCCAACGGTTCGTATTATCATTATACGCAAATGAGAGTTGCGCATCCTTGTTACCGCAAATGGTGGGCCGACGACATGACTCCGGGCTGGGAATGGGAAAAACGCAATGAGCCTGACAGCAAATGGCTTACCGGAATGGACAGCCGCTCCACCTGGTATAATGGGCGTGATATTATCGTGTTTCGTTATGCAGACGTGTTGCTGACGTATGCCGAAGCCAAAGCGCGTACAGACGGTCCGGACGAACTGGCCTACAAGTGCCTGAACGATGTGCGCAACCGTGCATACAAGGGCTTGGGTACAACGGAGGCCTCCGTAAGCGATTTGAGTACGGCTGATTTTATTGATATGGTAGTTTGGGAACGGGCATGGGAATTTGCCGCGGAGTTCGGATCCCGCTGGTTCGACCTGCAACGTCTCGAACTCGTAGAAAAAGCCACAACCGAATGGCGTGACGAGCCGGAAGAAAAATATAAACTCGCACGTCCATATACCAAAAAGGACTATTTCCTGCAGATTCCGGTAAAAGAAACCATGATGAATCCGAATTTGAGAGACAATAATCCGGAATTTAATTAAGGAATATAAAAAAAATGGTGTCATGAATCGGCTGATTCGATAAAAAACAACCGGATATTCTGTTATTTTATTGCGCATCAACCGATTTATGACATCACATAAATCATCAAATCATCATGAATAGAAAATCATTTTTGAAGTTATCCTTATCGGCTGCCGGTATGGCTTTATTACCATCGTGCGCTATCAAAACCTCCAATATGGATGATAATCGGAACGATGTCATACTGAAGGCAGGTATTTGTGCGGACGTTCATCTGGATATTTTCCCCGACAGTGATCTTTATCTGCAAACCTTTATCGACAGCATGAATGAAAGGGGAGATATTGATTTTATCATACAATTGGGCGATTTCGTTAATCCGTACGATTACAACATCCCATTCATGGATATATGGAAAAAATTTAAAGGAAAGGGATATCATGTAATCGGAAACCATGATACCGATTACAATTTTAACCTTGACCAGGCAGTTGCATTCCTTGGTATGAAAGGACCATATTATTCTTTCGATGTCAACGGTTACCACTTTATAGTACTTAATGGTAACGAAGTAGATCCCGATCATCCGATAATTCTTGATGGCCCTCGTGAAATATTTACTCGTACGGGTTATAATCATTATATAGGCGAAGAACAACGCCGCTGGCTGGTCAATGATTTGGACAAAACCAACTTTCCTGTCATCGTATTCTGTCATCAATCGCTTGACGTTAAATTTGGAGACGCCCCTCAAGCCGCTTCGATTTTTGAAAGAACCAATGAAAAAGCCGGTTTCAGAAAAGTGCGCCTTGCATTCAACGGACATCACCATACAGATTTTCATAATATCAATAACGGTATTCATTATGTGTCGATCAATAGCATGTCTTACAGCGGTTTCGTTTGGGATTTTCAAAACGAAAGCATATTGTACACGAAAGAGATTGAAGAAAAATATCCTTTAGTGAAACATTTATTACCATTTAAAGACCCACTCTGGGCTGTGATGACCATCTATGACGACGGTGAAATTACCATTGAGGGCAGGCAAGCGGAATGGGTAGGCTTGTCGCCTGTAAAAATGGGCTTTGATTCGCCATGGATGATTCCTTGTATCTCGAATAGACGATTATTGTAATGTCAAAAGAAAATGAAAACTCCTTTATTTATCCTGACCCTTGTCTTCATGATAAATGTCAGTCAGATTACAGCCCAAATTACCCGAATCTGGTTAACACATCAAACGGATAAACCATCTCATGTTGTCATTAATTGGGAAAGCCGCAAAGCCGGAAATTCTGAAGTGTATTTATATTGTGAGAACGAGAAAGATAATGAATACCATATCATCAAAAATGACAATGTCACGTTACATCATGTAGAAGCGCCTATAGAAAAAAAAGATGTGCAATATTATTATCGAGTCGTAACAGGTAATGAAAAATCGGAAACATACTCCTTTAAATCATATCCTTCCGAACAGAATGAATTAAGAATTGCCGTTTTGGGGAATACGTTTAATATTGTTAATGCAGATTTATCGAAATTAATTAATGACGATCCTCATTTGATATTGACCGCTGGGGATAATGTTCATTTCGTTTCCGGAGATTGCGGAATAGGTGTGAGGGATTGCGTAACACCCTATTTAAAACTAATTGATGTTGCACCGGAAATGTTCCGTTCCATTCCGTTCATGCCAACTTTAGGAAACCATGACAAAGCGATCGGACCATGGAATGATGGTGATACCTTATTATTTGATATTGACGCTACTGCTTATCTGAAATTTTTCAAATTGCCGGGAGATGGATGGAAATGGAAATTTGAAATTCCCGATTTTAAATTATGTTTCATTTCTTTGGATTTGCACCATATTAAGGAATCTTTTGGCTCAAATCAACAAACGTGCCGCGATTTTCGTGTTGGCTCCGAACAGTTTAGTTGGTACAAAACAATGATGGCAACCCGTCCTGAAGGTTACGTTATCACTTTGAGTAACGAAGGCAACAGCGTAATGCGAAGTCAGGAAAATGGATTATGGCAGGACTTGTTCCAAAAAGGAAATGCAGTAATTACAGGTTATGGATATTTTGCTGAACGTGCCGAAGTGGATGGATTTCCATATTTCAACACATCGGTTGCTGCCGGCACATTGTATCCCGACGAATATTCAAAAATGATACAGCAGGTTGGTGGTTACATGCTTTTACGATGCTCCCAAAGCAATCCTCCAAATGTGGAAATGAAAAAATTTGATGGAGAAATAATAGACAGCATAGAAATCCCCTTAAACACATTTTTTAAATAATTATAAACCATAAATTATAAATAGATGAGAAAGTTTTTTTTAAATAGCTTATTCTACTCGGTTGCCGGTATGTTATTATTGTCATCGTGCAACCTTACATCCACCAAAAAGACAGATAATCAGAAAAATGTCATATTAAAGGTGGGGATTTGTGCAGATGTTCATCGTGATTTTTTCCCAGACAATGAACTTTTTCTGCAAACCTTTATCGACAACATGAATGATAGGGGAGATATCGATTTTATCATACAACTGGGTGATTTCAGCAGTCCGTATGATTACAACCTCCCGTTTCTGGAAATATGGAATAAATTTAAAGGACCGGCATACCATGTCATCGGAAACCACGAAACCGATTACGGTTTTACTAACGACGATGCGGTTGCATTCCTTGGCGCCAAAGGGGCATATTATTCATTCGACACCAAGGGTTACCATTTTGTTGTCCTTAGCGGTAATGATATAAATCCCGGTAAACCTGTCGTTCCATACGATTATCACAGTTATATAGGCGAAGAGCAACGCCGCTGGCTGGCTGATGATCTGGATAAAACCGACTTGCCTGTCATTGCTTTCTGTCATCAATCGATTGACCCTAATTTGGAATCTATAGAGTATTTTTCTAGTATTGAACAAGCCGCCGACACACGATCAATTCTTGAACACGCCAACGATAAAGCAGGTTTCAGAAAAGTGCGCCTTATATTGAGCGGACATCACCATACCGATTTTCATAGTTTCGTCAACGATATCCATTATGTGTCGATCAACAGCATGTCTGTTATATGGCTTGGTTATGACCTTCTCGGCGAATGTTACAGTGAAGAAATTTTAGAAAAGTATCCAATCGCACGACACATGATTCCATATAAAGACCCGCTCTGGGCAGTGATGACTATCTATGCCGACGGCGAAATCGCCATTGAGGGTCGGCAAACGGAATTTAGGGGCGTTCCGCTTGCAGAAAGAGGTATTGAAAGCCCGTGGTTTGTTCCTTCTATCTCGGATAGACTATTAAAATAATGAATTATCTTTACTGTTTTCTCGCAAAATAAAATTGGTCATCGCCTCAAAACATTCTTTCAAATCATCGTCTTCTTCATTAAACAAACCGTAATGGCTGCCTGAAGTTAACAATCTTGTACCGTCCATATTCGGGAAGATTTTGCGGACATATTTGATGATTTCATCGCCGGGAAACAACCAATCCGACTTTTCCCCCACCACAAACACAGGCGATTTGAATTTGAGCATATCTTTCCGGTTTAATTTATCAAATCCGGTTTTCTCTACCAACGAATGTGTTACAATCATTTTAAATGCTCCCACCAATTCTTCCCTGTCAAAATGCAATACCGGCTGTAATGCTTCGCGGATTTCATCATCCGTCGGTTCTTTCGGTTTCTTAGCGGTTGGCGAAAACAGTCTGTTTATTTTTGAGGCAGGCGTGCCCACAATGCCTGACGGCAGCACAAGCAACAAACGCTCAACGCGTAACAGCGATTTTTTGCAGAGTTGCAACGCCAAACTGCCTCCAAACGAATAGCTCATTACCGGCGTTGTATGCAGGTCTAAGGCATCCATTACCTCGCATGCCCATTCTCCGTATTCGCCTTTTGCAAAAGACAGTTTTCGTTCCGTACTGAAACCGATATGACCCGGCAGGTCGGGAGCAATCAAAAGAATCTTTTCAAGGTCTAATCCCCAAGCAAAAGGACGGATTGCCAAAGGCATCAAAACATTTTCGCCAGCGAAAAACAATACAGGCGTTCCCTGCGGATTACCATAAAAAACCACATGCGTATCCCCGAAACGTGTCTCAACCATCCGCTCCGTAAGAGGCACATTGGCAGCAATCAAATGTGTCCGGTACAAGCTATGCAGTATATGCCTGCCCTCGATCGAACGATATATTTCCGACTTATAACTATCCATCTAATGTCCAAAAACGATTTTTCGTCACAAAAATAAAACAAACTGTAAAAAAAAACGTACTTTTACCACAAAAATACCACTATGAACAGGAAAATCATTTTATCGTTGACAGCATTTTGTGTGCTGCTGAACATTTATGCCGGAACATTTACACTACCGACGGGTAATGAAAATCAGCCGGACAATACTACCCAAGTATCATTTATCGACCAAATTGCACATCTCGAAGGAGTGAATAATTTGACGGTATTAAAAACCGACAACTTTGTTGATAAATGTGTGTTTTTTATTGAACAGCCGCTTAATCATCAAGATACCACAAAAGGCGTTTTCAAACAGCGCGTATTTGTTTCGCATAAAGGATTTGACCGGCCTACCGTATTGGTTACCGAAGGATACGGAGCGGCATACGGCGCCAATGCAAGATATACCAACGAACTGGCCGACCTGTTTAATACGAATCTCATCGTCGTGGAGCATCGTTACTTTTTGGAGTCAACGCCTGTGCCGCGTAATTGGGAATACCTCACTGCCGAAAACTCCGCAAACGATTTGCATCGTATATTTACCGCACTTAAAACGGTTTATCCGCAAAAATGGATCAGCACCGGCGTAAGCAAAGGCGGACAGACGACCATGATATACCAAACGTTTTTCCCGAACGATATGGATATAGCCGTTCCGTACGTTGGTCCATTGAATCGTGGCGTCGAAGACGGACGGCATGAAATATTCCTTCGCGAATTGGTAGGCACATCACAAGATCGCGCTACCATCCAAGCATTTCAACTCGAAATATTAAAGCGTCGCAGTAAACTGATGCCTTTGTTTGAGGCGCATTGCAACGAACGAAAATTTGAATTTCGCACTTCGTTAGATGAAATATATGATTTAAGCGTAATGGAATATCCGTTTGCCCACTGGCAATATGGAACGACAATCGACAAAATTCCCGCTCCTACCGCATCTGATGAGGAACTTTTCAGCCAATTCATCGCTGTCAGTTCGCCGCGATACTTTCAGGATTTCAGCACGATTGAATCGTTTTATGTACAGGCCGAAAGAGAATTGGGATACTATGGTTATGACCTCGAACCATTCGCTGCATTCCTTACCATTAAGAGCGATAAAGGTTATTTGAAAAAATTGGTAGTCCCGAAAGACGCCGATGTGACATTTGATAAAACGCTCTATGACAAAATCTGTGCTTATCTCGAAAAGGAAGACCCGCACATGGTATTTATCTATGGCGAATACGATCCATGGTCGGCAACGGCGGCAGATGTTTCGGTCAATATGAAAAACAAACAAAATATTATCGTGGCATACGTTCCCAAAGGGAGTCATAATGCAAATATCAGAAGATTGCCTGAGGAGCTGCAAAAAAGAGTAATAGATACCATTACAAAATGGTTGGAATAATAATTAGTGATTGATGGCTAAGTAATTAATAGGTGTGTCTTTGAAAGACAGCCTGTTGGCGAGGCAATCAGGACGCAAATATTTTGAATATGAAGCATATAATTATTGGAGGAGTAGCAGGAGGCGCCACTGCGGCGGCAAGAATCCGCAGGGTGGATGAATTTGCGGAAATTATCCTGATTGAAAAAGGGAAGTATATTTCGTATGCCAACTGCGGATTACCTTATTATATTGGGGGAGTCATTGCAAACAGAGACAGTCTTTTCCTGCAAACGCCCGCATCTTTTGGGCAACGGTTTCAAATTGACGTGCGGGTTGAAAGTATGGTTATCGGTATCAACATCATCGAAAAGACGGTCACAGTCTGCCGTGCAGATGGCAGCGTTTATACCGAAACGTATGACAAATTATTGCTTTCTCCCGGTGCGTCGCCTGTCAAACCGCCTTTAGAGGGGATTGATGCGGATGGCATTTTTACGCTGCGTGATGTGACGGATACCGACCGTATTAAAAATTTCTTGTCATCACGCGTCGTTCGGAAAGCAGTCGTGATAGGAGGCGGATTTATCG
>Ga0082212_10011189_pt1 | contig 11396 bp, 17 predicted proteins | sample TergutNt197P3_FD_71548 | JGI IMG/M metagenome (GOLD analysis project Ga0082212, IMG submission 71548) | Neocapritermes taracua P3 segment gut microbial communities from Petit-Saut dam, French Guiana - Nt197 P3 | ecosystem: Host-associated > Arthropoda: Insects > Digestive system > Gut ... | reverse complement strand
ATCGGGTAACAGTTTGCGCAACAAGTCGCCTTCTTCGTTTTGCTTTATCCATATCAACACCTGGCCATCTGTTTGGTTAGCTATTTCGGCGGCCTTTTCAAGTCTTTCATGCTTTGTTTTCCTTAGCTCGGAGTTGAAGTTTGTAGCGTTTACGATTCCGCGAGAAAATAACAGTCCGCTGTCAGGTTTTGTTTCAATGTTGTGCTCAATGATATTGAGAGGCGGCAGTATATAGCTTTTTCCGCTTTCAGTAAAACCTATGTCTGATGGGTTTGAAAACATGACAGCCCATGATGCAATCCATCCGTAGAAGTCTTTTTTTGCGTGTGATTTGAGGCGGTAGTTGTTCATTCCCTCTTCACGTACAAACCACTTGGAACGCATGTCCTGACTGTCGAGTATGTTAAGAAATTCGGAATGATTGCCTATTTCGTTCAGGTCGTTTGGCGATGGTGTTGCGGTGCAGCATAATTTGTAAGGCGTATCTTTGAATACTCTTATCAATTCATTTCTGTAATATCCTGTAAATGACTTCAAAATGCTGCTTTCGTCAAGTACTGTTCCGATGTAGTCATTCGGATTGATGTGTTCGAGTTGTTCGTAGTTTGTTATAAAAATTCCCGACCGGTTCTTTGCCGTTTCGTTTGCTTTTGTGACTTCATACCCGAATTTAATACCCTCTCTAATTGTTTGTTTCGACACGGATAAAGGTGCTAAAATCAGTACTCGCCTGCCTGTATGATAAACGACTTGTCGCGCCCATTCGAGTTGAACATTCGTCTTTCCTGTGCCGCAACCTGAAAATATTGCGCCGCGTCCGAGCTTGAGCATTAGTTTTACGCAATGCTTCTGAAAGTCGAACAACACAGGGTTTAAGTCGCTTTCTTCGACCTCAAATCCGCTTTCTATGTGTCGCTTTATTTTCGTGTTTAGAAAATCTTTGTATGCTGTATCCATGTCATAAAAACTTTTCGTAGTAATCGCAGAAATCCTGAAAGTTCTTGTCTTCCGGATTTGGCAAGGTCGTTCCGAACTCGGTAGCGCACTCGGCGTGCACCTTGTTCAGGAAGTCATTAAACTGTTCGGCATTGAGCTTTGACGTGCCTTTTGTAAAGGTTTCGACCTTTCCGTTGATTTCAACCTGACGACTTAGAAACTTGGCGCAGAAATAGTCGTGTATATCGTTTCTATTCTGTCCGGTTTCGCGTGAAAGGTGTTCGTACCACATCCACATTAGGGCGTTTTGCGGCAGGCTGCGGCGCTTCACTTCCTTTTTAATCGACAGGTTGTAATTGCCGTTTGCAAGAACGTTCAATGCGGATTGCAGGCGTTCATAGAGATATGACTTGAATAGCACTTCGCCGTTTTGTTTGCTGAATTTGATTGATTTTGTCATAGCGCTTGAATTATTCGCAATTAACGTATCTATTATTGTTGTTCAATATCTCTCTTATTACATAGAAGTGTTCCAATTTCGAATCTATTAATTCGTTATTATAAAGAAACATCTTTGACGCCGAATCGTATTTAAGATATTTGTGAATTAGTTTATGACTTCTTCTCCCCAAGATAAATATATCGTCTTTCATGTTGTAATTCCAATGATGAACTTCTTCTGATTCGTCTATCAAAAATCCGTTTATTTTCAATTTCTTACGTGTATTTTTTCCCTCATCATGTACACCTTTGATTCTATTTTTATAATTCAATCTTGAGTATTTATCTCTTCCCCTTTTTCGTTCCCTTTCTACATATTCAATATTTTCTATATTATTATAATACAATGCAGAAACGTCAATCTTTGTGCAAGATTTACATTTATTTAAATGCCCGTCTTTCATTCGGCTATGCTTGTAAAAATCATCAATAGATTTTTCTTTATTACACTTAAAACATGTTTTAGTAATCATACCTGTTTATTTTATACAATTAAAATGGAAGTAAATCTTCGCCTATCGGCGGCAATTCGTCAATCTGCTGCGGCGTTACAGGCGTAGCGGGTTTAGCTTCGTAGAGCTTACCGCTGCCGACGTAGATAGTCGGCGCGTTTGCTTCGCGTTCTTCGGGCGACTTACTTACCGCAAGCGTATGTGTCTCATCATACTTACCTTTTTCGCGCCTTTCGGACAGAATAAGGTTTGCGTACATTTTCCCATTCTCTGCTTTTTTAATCTTTTCGCGTGGGATGTCAGATAAACATAAAGAAATTAAAATCATTGCTTTAGCTTGTTAAATATTTTCAAATCTGTAATTAATTCTTTGTTAGCCTCGATAAACTCAATCAGGCTTTCAATATGTGCCGTCAATCGCGGAATGTCCGTATCAGGATTGTAGGCATAATACTCCGTAAATGTTTCATACGTTCCGTTTTTGTTGATTTGCAGGACGTTGTACTCAAAGTCGGTTACGTGGTTACCGTTCTGGTTGAGGCAGTAGGGGTAGACGACGTGTTGCCAGTTGTGGCGGAACTTTCCGATTTCGTAGCTGCCGGTTGTTTTGATGTCGTGTACGGACGTCGGCATAAGTTCGTCGATGTAGCCGTATAAAAGGACGTCGCCGTATCGTGTCTGGAGTATGGCCTCTGTCAGTACTTGCGGTATTGCGCCTTTGTAGTAGTCGGCAAATTCGCGGCAGACGTCGATTGGGAAGGTGAATGTACGGTTGTTGTATTGGGTAACTATTATGTTTAAGTCTTTGTCGGATTCAATTTCCATTTTATCGGATTTGCAATTGCGAATTAAACAATCAACAATTTCATTGAACGCTGTTCCCCTGTCTGCTGCTTCGCAATCATCCCACTTCATCGGTACTCTGTTAATCCTGTCTATGACGGACTGGAATTGTTTCTGTCGAAACTCATCGTCCGTCATAGGCGGATTATCGCTAAATCCCCAGTACTTTTCATACAACTCATCGCTTCGTAGCAGGCCGTCGTATGTTTCCAAAAGTGTCGCATAAATGCGATAGTCAGGCTGCGCGTTCATATTTTTTGCCGTTTAGGACGAGTCCGAGTTCTTTCACCTTATTTGCAAATAACTGTCGCGCTATCTGCTTTGAGTTGCCGACGTGTTCAAATTTATCGATACGTTCTACAAAGTCGTTTGCTGAAATATCATCCGTTATATGCTCAATGTTTTCTTTGAGTTCGACAATCAGCACTTCATACGCCTTTGCTGCCTCTTTCCGCTTTTCGAGATTAGCGATGTAGGGATTGATAATTTGCGTTACAAAGAAGTCGTTTTTAAGCGCGTTTCCGGCATTGTCAACCACGATTGGTACTTTCATGTGTTCGGGCAGGTTGCATGTGTTCTTGCCATCGTTACGTGCCGTAGGATTGAATGTAATTGAGCGGTCTGCTCCGCGCATCTCTACAAAGCCCAACAAGTCCAATTCCGTAACGATTGCCGTGTAATTTTTTTCACGCAAAGCGGGGATAAATACCGTTTCGTCGCCCTCTTTGCGGCTGTCGCGGTGTGCTACAAAGATGATGTGTTTGTTTTTTGCGCTCAAAGTGCGTGTAAATTTTGTAAACTCGTCGTTGATGGTCTGCCATTTTTTATAACCTGTAATTCGCTGTTCGTCTACATATTCGGTTATGTAGTCTATCATTTTCCCGATGGTGTCTACTACAATTGTCTGGAATCCTGACAGGTCTTCATTGAGTACGCGCATTGCTTCCTGCCAGTTGTCGGCGGGATAGGTGAATTCTGCCTGATGTCCGTAGTTTACGCGGTGGACGCCTCGATCGAAGTCCATAAGCAGTGGTTTTGGGGCTGATAGGGCAAGCGTACTTTTCCCTACGCCCGGCGATCCGTAAATCATCGCCTTGATGTTCTGTGGAACGGTTAGTTCCTCTTTTCGTCTTATTAAAGTCATGGCTGTAAATATTAAATTGTTATTTCAAATGTTTCGATCAATGCCTTCATAGCCTTCATTTGATTTTCGAGCCTGTTATAGTCTTTATTATAGTGTTCGTAAAGGCTTTTGTAGGTCTCTACTTTTTGTGTCAGTATGTCTACTGTCTGCTGTAATTCTTTTATTGATTCGGGTTGTTGATACATTGCTGTTAATTCTGTTGTTTCTGGTTTCATAATTTTGATATTTATTTTGTTATTAATGTTTTAAGATTTTCAAATATTCTTTTTTCTACTTCACGTGGATTGAAGTCGATTGCATTGCGCTCTGTCAGTTCTTCGATGTAGTCGTCCCATACGCCGTATTCTTCGCTGTCGTAGTAGTATTCGAGGCAGCCTATAATTGCTTCGTCGTGGTAATCGACGTTGTATTGAAGGTATATTTCGTCGTCGGTCATGCGGTTGATTGCTTTCAGTTCGTCGCGTATGAAGTCGATGACGTGCTGCGGTATCTGGTATTCCGTCCATTCGCTGTCGATAGACCATCCGGCTATTTGCTGACAGCCTGAGTTGTAGTATTCTTCGTAACGTTTCATGGATGCGTTTGTTTTATAAATTTAATATTGACGGAAGCGTAACGTATGGTATTTGAATCGCTTATTCGGTAAATGGCGTTATCGCTAATATTACATTCAATCATTGAATAAGATGTTACGTTAGCGCTGTTATATGCCGTAACGTAAGCGCTGTTATATGCCGTAACGATTGCGCTGTTATATGCCGTAACGCTTGCACTGTCATACGCCGTAACGCTTGCACTGTCATACGCCGTAACGCTTGCACTGTCATACGCCGTAACGCTTGCACTGTCATACGCCGTAACGTAAGCGCTGTTATATGCCGTAACGCTTGCACTGTCAGACGCCGTAACGCTTGCACTGTCAGACGCCCTAACGATTGCACTGTCAGACGCCCTAACGATTGCGCTGTTATATGCCGTAACGCTTGCACTGTCATACGCCGTAACGCTTGCGCTGTTATATGCATAGACGCTTGCGCTGCCAGACGCTAATAAAAACCCTTTTGACACATTTACGTTGCAGAAAATCAGATTTTTGTTAAACTGTTCTTTGTATGTTTCGATTAATCCGGCGTCAATAATGTTATTTACTGCAGCGTAAATGAAATTATCTTTTATCACTTGCATCAGTTCCGCAAACGTTTCGGAACGGTACGCTTTTTTGTATTCACTTTCACACGCTTTGGATTCTTTTGCGCGTTTAAGGATTTCGTCTTTGAAGGGTTGAAATGATTGTTCGGACGTCATTGTTTTGATTTTTTTGCGGGTTTGACGATGTATTTTATCACTGCGAGCGTTGCTGCGATGAAGTTGAGAAAGAACGCTGCTACTGCCGCTAACGGGGCTGTTTCCGTGTCGATGGTCAGTCCTATGATGGCTATGATCCACCAGAGTACGATGAGGGTTTGTCGGGAGTTTAAACCGGCGAGACCGCTGTCTTTGATAAAGTCGCTGTAAAGTAGTTTGAATGTTTCCATTGTCATTTAGATTTGCGGGTTGATGTAATTGAATGTCGTACATTCCACGTCCTTTGCTAAAATGCTGTGGTCTTGGAATGTGGCTTTGATGTACTCTACCAAGCGACCGATTGCCGATTCTCGCGATACCTCGCGCAGGATGCGTGAGATATACAGGCCGGAGCGGTAGTCTTGCGCCCAGCGTCCTAACGACCGGGCTGATACAATGTAATAATGCTTGGTTGGTTTTTCAACGGCAGGTTGCGGCTCGGTGGCCGCAATGACGGCGTTGTCACTCTTTTGGATTGCGCCCAGTGTCGTCGGGCTTGACGTGCTTACAGCGGTACTGTTCTTCACGCTGTTTACATTTTCTTCTGACCGTCTCATTTGTCTGAAAATTAAATGTTTAAAAATAAAAAAAGAACTGCTGAACCTTTGTTTTGAGACGGTCAATAGCGTTTTGTAACGGCTACCAGACAGGTTCAACAGCTCTATGCTGTTATCTAAATTTGGCGATAAAAAAACGCCGTTACGATTTACGCTTGAATTTGACCGTCTCAATGGTTTCAATTCGAGTGCAAATATCGGTATAATACCCGAAAACAAATTGCCTTTTTGGCTATTTTTATTTACATTTTTGCTATTTATGCTGTACGGCATGTTTTGGGTTCTGTCTGTTTTCATGCTGTTCCTGTTTTACGGTTATACAATTCGATGACGTTTCTCTTGCCTGATTCTGTCCAGTACATGTGCTGTCGTGTTTTTGTTTGTCCCGCGCTGTCGATGTATGGATGCGGGCGGTGTACGGTATATCCTCTGTCGCGGTATTTATGATAGAGGAAGTAACAGTCGGTTTGCTTGTACTGAATACCCCAGTCGCATAGCAGTCGGTTGAGTTTGATATTGCTTATTCCGAGTTCGGCGGCTATCATGTTTACTGTAAGGTAGCCTTTGCTTTCGAGTACCTTATCAAAATACTCTACTTTTGGAGCGGATGCTTGCAACTCTTTTGTCTGCGCATCTATCGTTAGCTTCATGGCCTCTTTTTCTTCTTCGGATTCGAGCAGCATACGGGCGAGGTCTTTTTTGGAAATGGTATCGAGTTTGGTATAACCTTTTGATATTAGTTCCTCAATCTTTGTATCTACCAGTATGGCAAAATCAGTAGATAAATACTGGCAAACCCGCAAAGCAACTTTTTGATGCGCCCATGTTCCCTGTTCGTTTGGATTGCCGCCTTTCGTAACTCTCAATAAATCAGCCGAAGTAACATTTCTTATTTCGGCTAATTTTTCGACGTAATCACTCATTGCCTGCGTGTTAAGTATCTGTGACAGATTTTTTTCAGGAAATGCCTTTGCGATTTCTGTAAGGTTCACGTAAACGTTACCATTCTCATTTTTTATGGTAATGTCAGAATTGTTGTAATTAAAAATTTGGATAGTTTCCATTGTCATTTGATTTTTATGGATGGTACAACTAATTTTAGATTTTTCTTGATCCAATCATCTACCTCGTTGTAGTAGTAGATGAAGTGTTTACCGCGCGTATAACACGGGAGGCCATCGGAACGCAAGGACGCTAATACGTCCTCGCTGATTCCGTAAGCTGCTTCAAATTCGTCAGAGCCATAGATGACGTGCGGCTGTATCTTGTCGATACGGCTGGCGTACTTTTGCTTGGTTGCGGTTCTCATGTTGTTATTGTTTTATAAATTTAATATTGTCGGAAGCGTAAAGTATGGTATTGTTTTCGCGTATTCGGTGAATGGCGTTATAGGTCAGGTTACATTCAATAATTGAATAAGATGTTACGGTTGCGCTGTTATACGCTTTGACGTAAGCGTTTTCATGCGCATAGACGGATGCGTTGTCCAACGCTATAACGGTTGCGCTGTTATACGCTCTGACGGATGCGCTGTCATACGCTATGACGGTTGCGTAGTCCGACGCTGTGACGGTTGCGCTGTTATACGCATAGACGTAAGCGTTGTCTTTCGCATAGACGGATGCGCTGTCATACGCTTTGACATAAGCGTTGTCTTTCGCATAGACGGTTGCGCTGTTATACGCTTTGACGGTTGCGCTTCCGCACGCCAATAAATAACCTCTTTCCGCGTCTTCGTTACAGAAAATCAGATTTTTGTTAAACTGTTCTTTGTACGTTTCGATTAATCCTGCGTTAATAACGTTATTATTTGCAGCGTAACGGAAATTATCTTTTATCACTTGCATCAGTTCCTTAAACGTTTCGGAACGGTACGCTTTTTTGTATTCACTTTCACACGCTTTACATTCTTTTGCGCGTTTAAGGATTTCGTCTTTGAAGGGTTGAAATGATTGTTCTTGGGTCATGGTGGGTTATTATATCAGGTATATTTTTATGGCTTTTTCTTTATTTTTAAAAGAAACCGCAAAATCTTCCGTAAGCGCTAGATTATGATTAATTAACTCTAATACAGGACGCCAGGAATAGACTTTAAGATTATTAGATTCAAATAAAATCCCTGCGTCAGAGAAACCATATTCTTTTAAATAATGTTCTCTATAAATTCTAAGTTCGACGCCTTGAAAATTTATACGAATGAACGAAGGCAAATAAGTGAAAGTATTAGTTTCAATTATAAAATTTTTTAATTTTAAATTTTCAATTGCATAATACAATTCATCACCAGCAAATAATCTAAAACAAGAATTATTGTTTATTTTAGAGAGTAAAGCAAATAGCGATTCTAATTTTTCTTCGTTAATATTACCGCCGAAATGGAAATCTCTTTTTGTCTGAGACCATAATCCTTCAGTAAAATAGATTGGCTTATTGTCTATAATATGACGTATAGATTTTTTACCGAATAAAATGGAAGTCATAATATTTACCTTTACACTAAAAATATAAGGATAATACTTATCTGAACAATACAACATTCTCTCTTTATAGTTACAAATTTTTGAAAGATTTTCGATAACAGGAAGAACAGGTGAATAATAAATAAACTTTTGAAGGAACTGAGTATTATTTTTAATTACCTGACTTTTAACAAGTATCTTTTCAGAGAAATGTACAATATTATATAATGGAAAATTTTTTATCTCTACATTATAAAATGAATACATAAGAGGCGTAGAAAAATTGGGGTCTAAAATAATTTGATAATTATTTATATCCGTATTTTTTTCTTTATTAATTGTAGATGATTCGTCTTTCATCACGTAACTATCCTTACATTGTTTTAGTTTCATACGTTCAGTGTAGGATGGTTACTTTTTCTTCCCCCTTCTCGCGTAGTCCGAGTTGGATTGCGCGGTGGCGGATTTTAATCGCACGCTCGTTGGGGATGATGCGGTTACCTACCCTTTTTCGCATGTGCTTTCCGTTAAGCGCATTATGGACGGTTGCCTTGCAGCACCCAAATGTTTTCATAAGAGAACGGACTACGTCTCCGGTGCTGTCCGTTAAAATTTTTCTGTACGTTTTTTCTTCTTTCATTTTGTTAATAATTAAAATGTTATTATCTTTGTCACCCTTTTGTGCAGGGTTTAACGGGTACAAAGATATATAATATATTATATACTTCCAAATAAAATATGTAATATATTATATGTTTAAAAACATAGTTTTATAACATACATGAATATTAGGTTATTAGAATAAGGAAGAAGGAAATAAATATATAATATATTATATGAATACGAAAGAAAGAATAAAGGAATATTTAGATTTTAAAAAGATTGGTCAAAATAAATTTGCCAAAATATGCGGATTTTCGGATAGCCTAATAAGCAACAGTAAGGGTTCTATCGGCTCTGAGATTGTAAAAAAGATAAGCGACCGTTATCCGGAACTGAGCGTTGAATGGCTTATTACCGGAAAAGGGGAAATGCTGAAAGAAGAAACGGAGGCGATGACAGAAAACAAAGAAAGGGTTTTGATTTCTACATTCGGAAAAAGTGGATACGAGCCGTTTTATTCCGACCTACAGGTTAGCGCCGGTCAATATGATTTGGCTGCCATCGCGAAAACTGAAGAACCGGAAAGTTTTATAAAAATACCGGGTATATCGGCGAGTGCATGGTTTCCGGTTGTCGGGTTCAGCATGGAGCCGAAAGTTTTTGCGGGAGACATAATAGGAGTAAGGGAGGTAGACAACTGGGAAAAGGTTGAACCGGATAAAATCTACATGATTATTACCAGTGAGGACAGGATGATAAAACGGTTACGGACTGACAGCGAGAATCCGGAGGTACTCTGGTGCGTTTCGGATAATTACAGGGAGTTTAAGATATACGTGTCGGATATTAAGGCGGTGTATCATGTGGTTTTTGTGGGGAGGCTGGTTTGATTTAAATAATAATTATTTACTAAATATAAGCTTATGGAAACGAGGGAAGCAATAGAGACGGCAATAAACATTATCGGAAAGAATGAATTTTCGACAAGTGAAATTTCTGAAAAAATCAGTTCTTTTGAAGATTTCAAAGAATTGAATATGGAGACAATCAAACGGAGAGTAGATGGATTTATGAACAAAAACTCAAAAAGGAAAGACGGTTTATATGCTCCATCATTAAACAAAAAAGGCGGCAGGCAAAGAGGAACATATAATTTGGTGAAGAAAAGGAAGCCGAATGATATAATAAAAGTTGACAAAATAAATACATTAAAACCGAAAAAGACTATTACGCTGATATTATCCATTCTGATGCTGATGCAGTCGTGTTTTACAATGCAGCACATTCCAATTGAAGCCGATTTGAAAAGGGATTATCGGGGTTCATACGTAGAAGATATTGAATATGATTTCGGAGAACCGGACGAAGTGTGGGAAACAAGAAACGGGTATGAATATATATATCTATACAATGAGAAGATTTATAAAAAAGGGTACAAAACAATGCAAACCAGATTTGCTTTTGATAAGTCCGACAGGGTGAGAATGGTAAGCAGCAACAAAGTAGAAATGCAACGTAAGTTTAATGTAGGAGCAACAATCTTTGCTATTCTTGTTCCACAGATAATATTAGGTGTAATAATCGGAGTGTCAAGCGCGGAATAGATTATATTTTTTTCGCACATATCTATAATATTTGCGCATTAAAAAATCATTTCCCGTACAAAATAAAGTCTATCACCTGCCGGTTGGCCCTGTCGACCTTTGACCAGTCGAAGGCGATGTATTTTCGTCCGGCAAGCGATTTGTCCGTATGTCCAAGGCCTTTTGATATGGTTTTTTCCTGTATGCCGATGCTGTCGGCTACCGTTGCCCAGCTGTAGCGCGCCCAGTACATTGTAAGTCCTTTGAAACCGGTTATTTCTGCTATTTCCCGTATCTTTTTGCTCAGGAAACTTCTGAAAATTTCATAGCTTACATATTTGCTATCAAGATTCAAAAGGTATTTTGAATCGTCGCCGGCCTTGTATACATTAATTATATTGGCCGCTTCGGGATGCACCAGCAATTTTATTGTGTAGTGGCTTGTATTCTCCTCCTTGCGCCTGATGAAAGAAACAACGCCCTTTTCGTCCGGTTTATTCAGGTGATACAGGTCTACCGGATTGATGCCGCACAGGAAGAATGAAAGCATCCAGAAGTCACGAGCCATACGTAACGACGGAGTTTCAAATTCATATTCATATAGCCGTTTAACCTGTTCAGCTGTCAAACTGACCTTGTCCTTATCCTCGTTCCTGATTTTGAACTTTCGGAACGGGTACAGATCCGGCTTTATCACCCCGTCGTCGATTGCGCGGTTGAACACGGCCCGGATGTTGCGGAAATGAATAGACCGCGTATTAACGCCAGAACCCGACCTGGAAAGATGGCTGTCAAAGTCGCGCAGGAACTGAAAGGTAATATCCTCAAAGTGTACGTTTTCATTTCCGGAAAATTCCGTCAATTTTTTTATTGTATGCCTGTAATTTTTTTCTGTCCCTGTCTTTGTGCATGAACCGGCGTACCTGTTTGCATAATCTGTAAAAAAAATATTCGCCGGTTTAACCTCCGATCTG
>Ga0082212_10011188_pt1 | contig 11398 bp, 10 predicted proteins | sample TergutNt197P3_FD_71548 | JGI IMG/M metagenome (GOLD analysis project Ga0082212, IMG submission 71548) | Neocapritermes taracua P3 segment gut microbial communities from Petit-Saut dam, French Guiana - Nt197 P3 | ecosystem: Host-associated > Arthropoda: Insects > Digestive system > Gut ... | reverse complement strand
CGGAGCCGGATAAAAACAGCGAGTTCGCTTTCCGTCGTATAGAGCGGGGCGATGATAACACTTTTATTATAGAAACTGCAACCGGATACGTCGCAATGATGAATAGGGTACCTGTAGTTATGTATGAAAGGCCTGAAATTTTCAGTATGGAAGAAACGCCAACCGCTAACGAAAAAGCTGGAATAGCGGACGTAGACAAAACCTTGAACGTATACCATTCAAATGGTGTCCTGACTATCAATGGCATTCTGCCCGGCAATCCGATAAGCATTTACAATCATTCCGGACAGCTGGTATATCAAGACATGTCCGTAGGGGTAAGGCATACATTCCCCCTACAAGAACGCGGTTTTTATATCGTTGTTTCCGGCAATCAATCAGCGAAGGTTGTTGTGAATTGAAGTTAGTATTACTCGTTTTTAGTATCAGGATTTTTAATCCGTCAATAGTTTTTCGCATTACAAATGCTCATACTCGCAACTGCCGAATTGCAAATTCGGCAGGACAAACGGCAGGACGAAGTGGAGTTTGAAAGAAAAGAAACGATGAATTTATTAATAATAAAGTAAGTAACTATGAAACTGTACAGTAAAGCTGACAAGGTGATGGAAGCCGGAAACCATTTTAAAAACATGGCATGTCCAGGAAATCGGACGAGTAATAATATTATTAACTGTACATTGACGGCAATCGTGGTCATGACGTCAATTGTAACAAATGTAGTAGCGCAGAGCGCATATATCAGAAACGATGAACTACCGGGTTTTTATGAAATCAGCATGTTAAGCAACAGTAATTTTAGCCTGCACGAAGACGCCCTTAGTAATTTTTCTTTCGGTAAGGGTATTAACTTTCTTGGGTTAGCCAACAAGTTAGATTATCCTCCAGTTCCGGCTGCGGACGGTACGATTAAACACAATTACGTGATTTATGTTGATACTGCATATGTCAATCGGGGTACGGGACTGCAAAAGCCTCAATATATGCTCGCAGTTGCCACGTATTTTGCAGACGAATCGTCCGACGCCAATGAAGCGGGGGAAAAAAATGATAAATATGTCATTGGACGTTATTTGTTTAATGCGACACAATATGCAAGCTTGTCCGCAGAATCTTTTCTGAATCATAATAAAGTTCAGGTTGTTTTGCCAATGATTCTTGATGAGAGATATAAGTTGTTTGACAACTATGATCGTTTGACTTTTGAATGGGCTATTCATAAAGGAGATAGCCTGTATGTCCTAAAAGGAAACAGTATTATTCCACATGATCCCTCTCAGGGATGGTGGACGCTTACACATGATCCCTATCAGATATGGCTAACGCTTACAAAAGAATACGGCGAAGAAGGCAAGTCCATTGACTTTCAAAAGTTAATCGAGTGGTGTACTGTCGGTACATTCGAAGACTACTATTATCCGGAGGGTAGCAACACTTCAATGGACGGATTTGATTTTGAAAACTATAAGCGTACATTTAAACGTTTCAAAGATGTTGCGGCGTATGATGATAAACATTCGATAGGATTACATGCTATAATAGATCTTAATGATAACACGCACAAAGACTGGGTATTTTCATTTCGCGCTATTGACAGCGATATGGAAACTTTCGCAATAGAATCTGAAACACAAGATCGCTCTATGCTCAATGGTACTATGATAGAACCACATTTTGGCGGTTGGATTTGGATTCATGATTATGGAGTGCCTGTGATTATGCGTACTTACTGGTCAGAGGACCCCTTCTTGACCGGTTCGCCATTTTTTTCGCAAAGTGGTTCGGCATTTATCATGCAAAAAACAGAAGGCCCGTCTGTCAACAACGAAATAATAAAAACTGTTGCAGACGCCGCATCCAGTGTAATTGTTATGGGTGGAACAGGCGGTGTTACCATACATAATGCAGCAGGCAGGAAAGTTGTGATAAGCAACATGCTGGGACAGGTTATCGTTAACAGTACCGTTTCATCCGACATGACGACTGTTTCAGTTCCGTCGGGTATTGTAATTGTATCGGTTGAAGGTGAGACTTCTATAAAGGCTGTTGTTCAGTGATTAAAGCATTTATTTAATTATGTGTCGCTATCGTCCTGCGAGATTTGCAATCCCGCAGATGTGAGTATCCGGATTTTTAATCCGATAATAGTTTTTCGCATTGCAAATGCTCATACCCCGCAATTGCCGAATTACAAATTCGACAGGACGGAAGCTGGTAAGGTCATAAGCCAAAAGTGTTTTTAAATATTGTAAAAAAGAATTACGATGACGCCAGGCGGCGAAATAATAAATGGCGGAAAATTTTGGCGATCAGAAAGAGGGTTATCAGTGTGAGGATTATGAAGGCGCCGGAGGGAATGTTGAAAAAATAGGACAGGAAGAGACCGGATATACAGCCGAAAAGACCTAACAGGCAACTGGCGACGGTTATTTTATAATAGTTGGACGTAAACAGGTTGGCGGTCATCTGAGGGACTGTCAGGATACTCATCAGCAGCATGATGCCTATCAACCGGATGGACAGGACAATCGTAGCGGCAATTAACAGCATCATCATATATTCGACGAATCGAACGGGAATATGCTGTGTAAATGCAAAATTGCGGTCGAATGCTATATATACAAGCGTCCTTTTACCTAAAATATAAACCAGAACAAGACTTGCCGAGAGGATCGCCATCCAGAGCAGATCGCTTTTTGTTACGGTAAGAATGTTACCAAAAAGATATGCCGACAGATTGGGAGCATATCCGGGCGTCAAAAAGATAAATACAACGCCGATAGCCATACCGAGCGACCATACGGTCGCAATAACCGAATCTTCGCGCAGCTGACGGTAGTTTCCTGAATGACTGAGATATTCGACGCCGAAGGCGGATGCAATAGCAAAAAGCAGCGCTGATAGTAAAGGGTTAATGCCAAAGTAAAATCCCATCCCCAATCCTCCGAACGATGCGTGCGTGATACCTCCGCTGATGAATACGATCCGGCGGGAAACAACATAGGTTCCTACGATACCGCAGGCAATAGATATCAGCAGGCTTGCCCAGAGGGCATTTTGAAAAAATGTATAACGTAAAATATCCATAAATTATGATTTATCCGTGGCCAATATGTTCTTCCATGATTAGAAAGGCATCGTCTACCAATTGGTCGGGCAGGTTGATCCTGCGAAGCTGCAAGCTGGTTAGCCACCCTATTACTTCCTTTGCCTGCATGGTATAAAGTACTTCCCGAAACGCTTCCAATGCGCTTTCGGTATGCTGATCGGAAGCGATACCGCTGTATGAATCTAATTCTTCATCGTCATAATATTCAATATTTTGACGAATAGTTTCCGGCAGGCGTTCACATATTTCATGCTGTCCGCAACAGTCTGTTGATAAATTCTGCATAAGCATTATATTTCGGTTATTGTAAAGTTGGCCTTTTCCAGATCGTTCCAGAACGACGGATAGCTTTTCGTCACAACCTGAGGGTTGGCGATCCGGATGCCATGTTCCAGGCGTAATGATACCGGAGCGAATGCCATGGCCATCCGATGGTCTTTGTAAGTTGCTATGACGGGAGATATTGTCGCCTCACATCTTTCTCCGCGCCATTCAAGCGTGTCATCATTTTGAATTTCAAGTAGATAGCCGAGCTTTTGCAATTCGGTTTGGAGTGCGACAAGCCGGTCGGTTTCTTTAATTTTCAAACTCTGTAAGCCTGTAAAACGAAAGGGGATATGTAGCATAACGCAGGTAACGGCAATCGTTTGCGCCATATCAGGCATGGAAGTAAAATCGAAGAACAATGGGCTGTCGAGGGTTCGTTGTTTTTTTGTAAGGGTTATGCCCAATGGATAGAATGAAGTTTTGACGCCTAACCGGTCGAATAACCCTGCAATGGAAGAGTCGCCCTGCAGACTGTCCGGCCATAATCCGGTTAGCGTAACGGACGAAGTCCTGTCTTCACTTAACGCGATTATTTCATACCAGTACGATGCGGCGCTCCAGTCGGATTCAACGGTAAAATCATTATCCAGTTCATACTGTTGAGGAAGAACGGTTAAGGAATGACCTTCCTTAAAAACAATCACCCCGAACTGCTCCATCAGCTGGATTGTCAGGTTAATATAGGGCATTGAGATAATTGATCCGGTCAGGTGCAGTCGAAGGCCGTTCGTCATTACCGGCGCCATCATCAGTAAAGCAGAAATATACTGGGAGCTGATACTTCCGTCAAGTTCTATTTCTCCCCCTTTTAATGTTTGACCTTTGATATGAAGAGGAGGATATCCCTCTTTTTCAAGATATTCAATGTGTGCTCCTACGGAGCGAAGCGCATCGACAAGAATTTTGACAGGCCGGTTTTGCATCCGCTCCGTTCCTGTTAGCAGTCGATCACCAGGGCGTCCGGCCAGATAAGCAGTCAGAAAACGCATTGCCGTACCTGCGGCGCCGATGTCTATTGTTCTTTTATTTTCATGAAGCGCTTTCACTACGACTGCCGTATCATCACATTCCGAGAGGTTATTAATGGGTTTTGGATTTTCACATAAAGCATTAAGTATGAGCACTCTGTTGCTTATACTTTTGGATGACGGAAGGATTATTACGGCTTTTGGCGCAATGGGAGCTTTAATAAGAAACATCTTTATTTTAATATTTGTGTGTGCAAAAATAATATTTTCCAAATAATTTTCCTGTTTTTTTGCAATTAATAAGAAATAATTTTTTAATTTTGCACGCTTTCAATTTAGATATTAGCATAGAGATTTCAAAAATAAGTACTATAAACAATTATTAAATTTATCTATTATGAACAAGAAGTTCTTTTTACCATTCCTTGCATTAACTGCAATTATTATGTTTTCGTCATGTGCCGGCAAACTAACGCCTTTATCGGATCAATACATTAAAGCTGAGCCTCAGCCTCTGGAGGCAATAGGCGGTGAGGTGCCGGTAACAATAAGCGCCACATTTCCGGCTAAATGGTTTAATAAAAACGCCATTATTACGGTAACTCCCGTACTCCGTTATGCTACGGGTGAAACATGGGGTACCTCTTATTCGTTCCAGGGCGAGAAAGTGAAGGCCAACAATCAGGTTGTGTCGTATACCGCCGGAGGTAATGCCACCATGCGTTCAAGATTCGAATACAAACCGGCAATGAAAAAATCGGAGTTGTATCTGACTTTTGACGCCAAGGTCAAAAATAAAAACGTTAAATTACCGGAGATCAAGATTGCCGACGGCGTGATCGCTACATCCATGCTGGCTGATGCTTCAACAGCCAATCCGGCAATCGGCGCCGACAAATTCCAGCGCATCATCAAAGAAGCATACGATGCAAATATCATGTTTTTGATCCAGCAGGCCGAACTGCGTTCACAGGAACTTAGAAAAGGAGAAATTACCGATTGGAAAAATCTGGTTGAAAACGCCAACCAGGCGCCCAATCAAAATGTGTCGGTTGAAATATCCGCGTATGCTTCTCCGGATGGAGGTGTGAAGTTAAATGACGCTTTGGCTGAGCGGCGCGAAGTTAATACAAGGAATTATTTAAATTCCGAACTTAAAAGACGCCAGATTGATGTTCCTGTTGATGCGCGTTATACCGCACAGGACTGGGAAGGATTCCGTGAATTGGTATCAAAATCGAATCTTCAGGATAAAGAATTGGTTCTTCGCGTATTGTCAATGTATTCTGATCCGGAACAAAGAGAACAGGAGATCAAAAATATTTCTACGGTTTTCAAATCGCTGGCCGATGAAATACTTCCGCAATTACGCCGCTCCCGTTTGACAGCCAATATTGAGATTATTGGAAAATCGGATGACGAAATTGCTTCATTGGCGAAGAGCAACGCGGGTCTGCTCACGATTGAAGAATTATTATATGCCGCTACTTTAACAGATAATGCCGCTGAGAAAGAAACAATCTACACGAAAGCAAGCAGTATCTACCCGAATGATTACCGTACATGGAATAATATCGGTATGCAACGTTTCCGCGCAGGTGATTTTACGAAAGCCGAAGAACTGTTTAACAAAGCCAATTCAATTAAGAACAACAGCGAGGCAAATATTAACCTGGGATTATTGGCCTTGCTTAAAGGGGATAAGGCAAAAGCGCAGCAACTGTTTGGCAGCGCTTCGGATGTGCCTGAATTAGGCGAAGCGCTTGGCTTGTTATATATTACGCAAGGCGATTATGCGAGAGCGGTTAGTTCGTTTGCCGGCGTAAAGAGTAATAATGCCGCCCTTGCCCAGCTACTGACAAAGGATTACAGCACTGCCGCCCAGACGTTGAATGCAGTGAAGCAGCCGGATGCTACCACCGATTATCTGAAAGCAGTCGTTGCTGCAAGAACGAATGACGCTTCCGGAGTTGTATCCAACATGAAAGCTGCTATCAGTAAGGACCGTACGCTGGCAAGAGAAGCAGCCCAGGACCTTGAGTTTGCTAAATACCTGACTAATGCTTCGTTTACCGAACTGTTACGGTAGTTAATAACTAAAATTACGAATTACGAATTACGAATTACGAATTACGAATTAAAACCCCGTAATAAGTAATTCGTAATTTTTTTTTAATTTTTAATGACAAATGAAGTATTTATTAACCGGATTGTTACTTTTTCTTACCTGTTCATGTTCGCAAAAAGAAAAGAAAGCAGAGACGCGACCTGCTCCCGTTATTCCGGCAGAATGGTTATACCTTGACAATGATAATTTTTCTATCCGTTATCCGCAGACCTGGGAACTGCAAAATGGAAACGAAAGCATTGAATTTTATCTCTTTTCCTATCTTACCTCGCCTGTCGGCACATTTCGCGATAATGTAAATCTTGTCATTGAAAATCTTTTAACAGAAATGTCGCCTGACAAATATGTCGCATTGTCAGTGAAAAATATAAGAGATAAATTTAACATTTCTGTTGCCGACAAAAGGAAATACACGGTTGGCGGACAAACGTATTATCTTGTGAAATTGAAATGGAAAGACGGTATTGACTTAATACAGCATATACATATGAAAGGGAAAACAGCCTATATCCTGTCATTATCTTATGAATCGGATGAAAAGGGATCAATTCAAACGGAAGGTGAAAAAATAATGGCATCATTCAAAGTGAAGTGATATTTTTTTTCTACCTTTGGCCGATTATTTTAAAGATTAGTAATACAATGATTTCATTCAAGTTCCGATCATTCAAATCTCTTGTTTTTCAACGAATAGGCGTTATTACTGGATATTTATTGCTGACAATATTTCCTTTAGCCGCCGAAAAAAGCTATTGTTTCCGTGTTTATCTGAAAGATAAGGGCGAATCATCGTTTAAGGTCTTTGAGCCTGAAAATTTTTTATCTCCCGAGTCGATTGAAAAACGTATGTTACGGGAGATTTTCATAGACGAGACAGATTTTCCGGTATCAGACCAGTATATCAGTGAACTAAAATCTGTTGGTGCTCAAATAGTTGTACAGAGCAAATGGATGAAAACCGTTGTAGTTGAAAGTCTCGACAGCCTGATTGCAGGACAGCTGGCGGCTATCTCTTTTGTTGATTCCGTAAAATGTGTCTGGAGCGGCGAGGGGCGGTTGGATACGCAGCCCTGCATAGACGATACTTCCCGTTATGTTTCAAGAGATAATTCCGATACAACAGTCTATGGGAGCGCAACGGAGCAAATCCGTATGCTGAACGGAATACGTTTGCACGATGCCGGTTATCGTGGTAAGGGAATGTGTATTGCCGTTATTGACGCCGGTTTTATGAATGTGGACAGAATTGACGCCTTTTCTTCGATGAAATTACTGGGAACGCATAATGTAACATTTCCTGCACGCAGTGTTTTTTGCGAAGATAATCATGGCGCTAAAGTATTGTCCTGTATAGCCGCTAATTTGAAAGGGGTGATGGTGGGGACAGCTCCGGAAGCATCTTTCCTGTTAATAAAGAGCGAAGATATTCGCGGCGAGTATCCGATTGAGGAAGATTTTTGGGCGGCGGCAGTAGAATATGCCGATAGTGTCGGGGTGGATGTAATTACCTGTTCTTTAGGATATTATCAGTTTGACAGTCTTCCGGATTATTATACGAAGGAGGATTTAAACGGACAGACCGCTTTTGTGAGCCGTGTGGCAACGATTGCGACCCAAAAAGGGATATTGATGGTCAGTAGCGCCGGTAACGAGGGAAACAACGAGTGGGAACGAATCACTTTCCCCGCTGATGTACAGGATGTTTTGACGGTTGGCAGTATTACGTCGGATAAAGAAAGAAGTTCGTTCAGTTCCATCGGGCTGACGGCTGATTACCGCATAAAACCGGATGTTGTCGCATTAGGGAGTAATGTTTGCGTGATCAATGACGCCGGGCAGGTGCAATATAATAATGGTACTTCCTTTTCGACGCCAATGGTAGCCGGATTGGCTGCCTGTTTGTGGCAGGCTTTTCCGTTATTGAAAAATACCGAAGTGATACAACTCATCAGAGATACCGCCAGCCAGGGCCAAAACCCTGATGTCCAGTTAGGATACGGTATCCCTGATATGTATAATGCTTATACGAAGGCCAATAATGACGCCCTACGAAAATAATTCGGGCTTTGAGATGAGTTCCCTTGAAGCCATGTCGCTTTTGGAACTGAATATGATTATCAGGGAAGCAATTTCTGATGCTTTACCTGATACCTGTTGGGTACGGGCGGAAATGAGTGACGTGCGTGTGAACAGTTCGTCCGGTCATTGTTATCTGGAGTTTATCGAAAAAGATGAGAAAACCGGACAGATCGTTGCCAAAGCGCGTGGCGTCATTTGGGCGCGAACATTTCAAGCGCTTAAACCTTATTTCGAAAATGAGACGGGACAAGCGTTTACCTCCGGATTGAAAGTGTTGGTAAATGTATCGGTTGAATTCCATGAACTGTACGGATACAGCCTGAGCGTTTATGATATAGACCCTTCTTATACGCTGGGCGATATGGTTAAAAAGCGGAAAGAGATCATCCGACGGTTGCAGGATGATGGGATTTTTGACCTTAATAAAGAATTACCGTTCCCGTCAATCCCGCATCGGATAGCGGTGGTCACATCGCCGACAGCAGCGGGGTATGAGGATTTTATCCATCAGTTAGCAGGGAATGTATATGGTTTCCCCTTTTATATCAGACTTTTTCCGGCCACGATGCAGGGCGAAAAGACGGAGGAGAGCGTAATCGCCGCGCTTGATCGTATTTTTCCACATACAGACCTCTTTGATGTGGTCGTTATTATTCGTGGCGGCGGCTCTACTTCCGAGTTAAGCAGTTTCGATTCCTATCCGCTGGCGGCCAACTGTGCACAATTTCCTTTGCCTGTTATAACCGGTATCGGCCATGAGCGGGATGATACGGTTTTGGATATGGTTGCGCATACGCGACTGAAAACGCCTACTGCTGTGGCTGCTTTTCTTATTGAATGTATGAAGCGCGAAGCGGCTCAATTGCAGGAACTGGAACAAAAGATAGTCGAAGAGGTCTCGGCGTATATCCTTTTGAAAAAATCTGCCCTGCAAACACTTACAGCCAAGTTTCCCGTTACGGTTATAGGTCATATTGAACGGCACCGCAAGCAGCTTCATTCGATCACGGCATTTATGTCGTCATTGCCCCGGTGGATACATCACCGTTCAGAGAAATTGTATGAACTTCCCTCGCGCCTGCAACGCGCTACTGATACGGTGATTTTTAGACATTCAACTTTGATGGCCGGTATGCCTGCCCGTTTGCACCGTGCTATTGAAGCGGTATGTACCGAACGCCGGCAGGCCATCGAACTGAAAGAACAATATATTAAAATGGTCTCTCCCGAATATGTTTTGAAGCGAGGCTATACACTTACCTGTAAAAACGGCAGGATTGTGAAATTAGCCAATGATTTAACTGTTAGTGACGAGATTACAATAAAATTTATGGATGGCGAAAAGAAAGGTGTAATTATATAAAATGTAAAAAACAAATATAATATGGAAAAAATAGAAACGTATAACGAAGCCGTAGAAAAATTACGCGCCATCGTTGAAGATATCGAAAGAGGGGAGCTGGATGTAGACGTACTTTCCGAAAAGGTAAAGGAAGCAACCCGTCTGATCAAGCTTTGTAAAGAAAAACTTTTCAAGGCGGACGAGGAAGTGAAGAAAATTCTTGAAGAACTTGATTAACGTCTAATGAAGAAAACGGTCATCATCGTTGCCGGCGGAAAAGGGCTGCGCATGGGCGCCGACTTGCCGAAACAATTCATTCCCTTACAGGGAAAGCCTGTCCTGATGCATACAGTGGATGTATTCTATAAATGGGATGCTGCTGCCGAACTCATATTGGTTATACCCGAAGAACATGCCGATTACTGGAATATGCTTTGCCGGGAACTGAATTTTACCATTCCCCATCGAACGGTTTTTGGAGGGGAGACACGTTTTCATTCCGTACGTAACGGATTAAGGAAAGTGGACGGAGGCGGCTTGATAGCCGTACACGATGGTGTACGTCCGTTTGTTTCGCCGGATATTATCTCATCCTGTTTTAGTGCTGCGGAATTGTACGGTGCAGCCATCCCCGTAACTCCGGTAATTGAATCCATCCGCGAAATTACCGGCGAAACAAGCCATGCGTTCGACAGGCGGCGACTGTTGGTTGTACAAACACCGCAAGTCTTTCACGCCGACATCCTTCGAAAAGCATATGAACAGCCTTATAATGAACGTTTCACGGAAGACGCCTCATTGGTGGAAGCATTGGGTCATACAATTCACCTTGTTGAAGGCAGCTACGAAAATATAAAAATCACAACCCCAACAGACCTGCGGTTTTTAACTGAAAACTGAAAACTGAAAACTAATGATTGCCGAACGTTCCATTAAGTTTCTGACGGGAGTAGGTCCCAAGCGGGCGGAAATCCTTCAAAAGGAAGAAAATATTGTTTCTTTTGAAGATATGCTGTATTATTTTCCTTACAAATACGTGGATCGTAGCCGCATTTATAAAATAAGCGAAATAAATGATGAAATGCCTTATATACAACTGAAAGGGCGAATACTGTGGTTTGAAACGGTAGGGGAGGGTAGGACGAAACGTTTGGTCGCTAAATTTATGGACGGGTCGGATACCATTGACTTAGTGTGGTTTAAAGGGTTGAAATTCATTACGGATAAATACAGGGTAGGGCAGGAGTATATCGTTTTCGGCAAACCGACATTATTTGCTCATGATTATAACATTGCACACCCCGACATTGATCCGGTTGAAAATATTTCGCAGGTGGCAAACGGACTTACGCCGTTTTACAATACGACTGAAAAGATGAAAAATTCCTTTCTCAATTCTCGCGCCATACAAAATATTCAGTATAACCTACTTACAACAATCGAAT
>Ga0082212_10011187_pt1 | contig 11398 bp, 10 predicted proteins | sample TergutNt197P3_FD_71548 | JGI IMG/M metagenome (GOLD analysis project Ga0082212, IMG submission 71548) | Neocapritermes taracua P3 segment gut microbial communities from Petit-Saut dam, French Guiana - Nt197 P3 | ecosystem: Host-associated > Arthropoda: Insects > Digestive system > Gut ... | reverse complement strand
TATTGACAATCGTCTGTATGGCGCTAAGGGTCTTCGGAAAATCGTCTGTCCAAAATGAAGGATTCAAAAATGCCCAACTGTCCGATTCATAGGGTACAGTTTATTTGTGTGCAGGCAAAATCCGATTTTTTAGCAAAAAATTGCGATAATCGGCGTTTTTTTCGCTAAAATAGACGAAAAACCGGGCAAAACCGGGCAAAACGACCATAATCGGCGTGAAAAACGCCGATTGTCGAAAAAAACTGCTAAAAAAAGCAAATATGCATGCACGCTGAGTAAATGCCGATAATGGCCGATGATGGCCGATGATGGCTGCCCGGGACTTCTTTTCAGATCGCGCTTGACAAAGGCCTTGGTGTCTGATATCATTTTGATATCACAATAATATCTCGACACTATAAAGGAGGCTAACTGATGGAAACGAAGAATATTGAAGAAAGAAAAGCGGCTTGCCTTCCGGGGATGGCAATGCTCATACTGGCTATCGCGCTTTCGGCGCTTTCGGCATTCCTGGTCGCCTGGGCAGTCGGCAGCCCGGCGTTTGGCGTTTTCCTGGATACGGGGCCAATTCTTTGGCTGCCCGTCTCTGCCTGCTGGGTCATTGTCGTCCTCATTTCGCTCGGCCTGTACATACTCAAGCCGAACGAGGCCTATGCCTTCACGATTTTCGGCAAGTACTACGGGAGCATCAAAGAGGCCGGCTTCTATTTCGTCAACCCATTCGCGTTCCCGACCAGGGTGAGCAAAGAAGGCACAGGGTATTCGATCACAAGCGCAGGCATGACTATATGGAAGCCCGCGCTGAGGAAGGTCTCATTGAAGGCCACCACGCTGAACAATGAAAAGCAGAAGATAAACGACCAGCTCGGGAACCCTATCGAGATAGGCATCGTCGTGATCTGGCGTGTCGTCAATACCGCGAAGGCAGTCTTCAGCGTCGACGACTATTTCCAGTTCCTGTCCACGCAATGCGACGCGGCCCTGAGGAATATAGTGCGCCTATACCCCTATGACATCCACGACCAGGATGGGGCGGACGACGCGGACGAACTCTCGCTGCGCGGCAGCAGCCAGGAAATAGCCGAGAAGATAAGGATAGAGCTCCAGGACAAAGTAGACGTTGCGGGCATTGAGGTCATGGAAGCGAGGATTACGCATCTTGCCTACTCGCCGGAGATCGCGGCCGCGATGCTGCAGCGCCAGCAGGCGTCAGCGATCATTGCCGCCCGGGCGCTCATCGTGAAGGGCGCGGTCGGCATGGTGGAACAGGCTCTCAGGGAACTGAGCGAGCACAGCATCGTGGAACTCGACAACGAGAGAAAGGCCGCCATGGTCAGCAACCTGCTGGTCGTGCTTTGCGGCAACAAGGATCCGCAACCGATCGTCAACAGCGGCACGCTGTATTAAAACGCAGTGGGGTACAAGCTTGCCGCCATCGGAAAAGGATAGCGAAAAGAATATCGGGAAGAAGCAGATACCGCTTCGGCTCTCGCACAGGCTTTACGTGGAGATCGCGGCATGGGCAGAGGATGATTTCCGTTCGGTCAACGGGCAGATCGAATACCTGTTGACCGAATGCGTCAAGAAGCGGAAGGGGAAGTGAGGGGACGGACCGCCGCCGGAGCCCAGGGGGCGGCTCATTTTTTCCGGCGCCTTGAATGCAGGAATACTACGGACAGCACGCCTATCGCCACCAGGCTCGCGACGACAAAAACCATCTTGAGCGTGCCGAACGCGCTGGATAGCGACACTGCCCAGGGCGGCAGGTCCGGATAGTTTAGCAGCATCGCGGCGATGCCGATGTTCTCTGTCCAGTCACAAAGCATCGCGAGCACAGGCACGAAGAGCAGGTATTTCCACGGGTTTCTTAAAGCCGCTTGCTTTATCGTTACGGCTATAAGGCCGGAATAGAAAAGCATATAGGAGAAGGGGAAAGGGTAGTCCAGCGGCGCGATCCTCGTTTGGTAGAAGGCCCTTCCCTCCGGCCCCAACGCGGCCAGCATGCCCGATGCTTCCTCATAGGTATAGCCGGTCTCGAAGTCAAGGATATTGGGGCCGCCAGTTATCTTCAGCAAGCCGGCCACCCCGATATCGCTGAAGTTGACCACTGTATAAAGGACAGCGAACAGTGCGCCAAACAGGATCGCTTTTTTCCATGAAGCCTTTTGGATTGTTTTGTCAAGAATGCTATTCATGGCCGTACCTCCTTATAATGGCAAGCGCCGTGAAAACATGCGCGTTCAAGCGCCTGCGCGGATTTCAAAATCGCTTTCTGTCTAAATATATACATGTTAGTATCATTGTCAAGTTTTTTGGCGGTTCGGAGCCACTTCTCCATGGCGGTTCGAAAAGATTATCTGGCAAAAGTCAAAAAAGATAGGGCTATACCCTATGATTTCAATTTGCTGGTTCGTATCCTATATACATGACTGGCAAGTATCATTTGACGAGAATAAAGGAGGAATCGGCCATAAAAACACTCCGGCCAGCATGACCATTACAAATACGGCTGTAGATAAACCATTATCGGCAGCTAAGTGCCGTGTCACATCCAAACACCGCATCTCCAGAAGCAGGCCACTAGTTAAGGATTTAGGTGTGACACGGTACTAGTTATTTTTTTGAGTAAATGACGGCGAAGTTCAGGCGCCTGAAGGCGCACTCGGCTACCTGGAAGCCGGCTTCGCGCAGCCATGCGAGCTGATCCGGTATCGGCGAGGGCTTGTCTACGTCCTTGCTTTTGATGAAGCGGTCGAGGGATTCCCCCTCGCCGAGGTTTCCTGTGACGAAGGCGGTCCAGAGCGCGTCGTCATTCGCGTCCGTCATGGGGTCGCCGGAGCATGCTATATCCGCGTTGGCAAACTCGCCGCCATCCTCCAGCAAATCGTAAACTTTTTTGTAGAATGCCCTTTTGTTGTCCGCGTCAAGGTGGTGGATTGACAGCGCGGATATGACGATGTCATATCGTTCGCCTTTGAAATCGTGGGTGAAATAATCGTCCGGTATATAGCGGGCGTCCGCGCGGCCGTCGAGCTTCATCATCGCGATATCCAGCATGCTGTCGGCAAAGTCGATGAGCGTGAGCCTTGCCTTCGGATAGCGGGAAAGCAGGGCTTCGGAGAAGATGCCGGTACCCGCGCCGACATCCAGGACCGCCGGCGCCTCGCCCGTGAAGGCGAGCCTGCCGATGCCCGAGCCATAGAATTCGTCAAAACAGGGGATAATCAGCCGCCGCTTTCCGTCATAGTCCGCCGATAGCGTATTGAATTGATCCCTTACCTGTTCGTTCATTTTGAAACACATCTCCTTTTTCATCGTATTCTACCACATACCCGGATTCTGTCCGCCTCCGCGATCATTAATCGGCAATCTTTAATCGTGTTTTAATCGCAGGTCAACGAGGGTTTCACGAATGGGAGATATCATTAAGCAATGCTTTTCGCGGGTTCCCCGGGGGCATCCCGGCTTGTGAGGGATGCGGGAATTCTTGAAGGGCGATGAAGGCCGTTTAAAGGCGCTGGCGTGATATATTGAATTCTTGAAGGGCGATGAAGGCCGTTTAAAGGCGCTGCTGTGTTATAGTTGAAGATAGTCGAACATGAATGCGAGGTGTATTATGAAAAAAACTGGTTTTGGGCGTTTTATCGTTGTCGTTTTGGCCGTTTGCCTGCCGCTCATGCTGTTTGCGGGCTGCGGGAACGGCGGGAACTCTGGGAGCGGCGGGGCAGGGGATGCCGCTGAACCGGCGCTGGCGGAAGGCGGGGTACAGCCCGGCGATACTGAGCCGGTCGACGAGCCGTCAAATGTCGACGTCGCCTCTGCTGACGAGCCGTCAAACGACGATGGCGACACAGGTGGGGCAGGCAATGAAGGCAAAATACTGATCGCTTACTTTTCGCATACGGGCAATACGGAAAAGGCTGCGAAAGAGATCCATGACAATGTTGGCGGCGACCTGTTCCAAATCGTGACGGAAAACGTGTATCCCGACGACTATGACGCTTGCGTCGAGCAGGCGAAACAGGAGAAAAAAGACGGGTTCCGCCCAACCCTGGCTGCCGGCGTTGAAAACATGGATCAATACGACATCGTTTTTGTCGGCTATCCCATTTGGATCAGCACCATGCCTATGGCCCTGTTTACTTTCCTTGAAACATACGATATGTCAGGGAAGACCGTCGTCCCGTTCTGCACCTATGGCGGCAGCAGGTTCGGGGACAGCCTGAAAGACATAAAAAAGCTTTGCCCGGATTCGAGCATGCTTGACGGCCTCGCGATAAAAAGGGACGGCGGCGACTCTCTTGCGTCCGACGTCGAAAAGTGGCTCCGGAAGATCGGGCTGGCCGACGCGGAATAGTGCGGCACAGTGGCGCAGGCGCCGCAAATTGCCTGGAAGCAGTTGATCGGTCGCCGAAGTGGCGGCCGAAGTGTCGAAGCGCCGAAGTGACGGTTGAAGTGTCGCCGACCTGTCGCCGGTCGCCGACCGTCGCCGGTCGACCGAATGTCCCTGCCGTGATTCGGCAGTTTTTTGTCCCAAAATCGAACTTACGGGTACTTTTTTTGTTGCATAAGCCGATAATTAGGCCTTTTATAGGGAAAAACGGGGTAAAGCGGGACAAAAACTGCCCGTAACTTCGTTTTTCGGACATTTTTTCACGATTTTCTGCCAATTTACAAGGACAGGGGGAGCCAGCTTAACGTTATATATCGTTATTCGATAAATAATTATTGACAAACGGCGAAAACCGTGATATTTTCCGAATGATATGAAGGCGAAGGCAGGAAGCGGGCTGGCAAAGCGGGCGAAGGCAGGAAGCGGGATGGCAAAGCGGGCGAAGGCAGGAAGCGGGCTGGCAAAGCGGGCGAAGGCAGGAAGCGGGTTGGCATATGTTGTCGCGTTTGCGTATAATGCGAAGGCAAAGGAACGTTTGCCAGCGTGGACTGGCAAGGCGCGTGCCTGCAAGTTGGGTTTTTTTATTGGAGCGAAGGCAGGGCAAAGGTTGGCAGTGAATCTGGTATTGATAGTGTTTTTGGCATTGATAGCCGTTGGCATGATCCATGGCTTGAGGGCAATTATCGTTGACAGCAAGATCAGGTATACGGACGTGCCGTTCGCTTCCGCGGCGGTGCCGGAAAGCCTTGACGGCTACACTATCGCTTTTGTCACCGACGTACATGACATATCCGGCAAGAAACTCGAGCAGGCTGTAGCGGAGATCAACAGGAGGAAGCCCGACTTGCTGCTGCTCGGCGGCGATTTTTCGACAAGGAAGGGGTCGATGAAGCGCGACCTGGAAATCCTGTCGGAGGTCAACGCGGCCGACGGCATATACGGGGTCGGGGGGACGCACGACAACAAGATCGTCTTTTTTCCGGCAATGAGGCAGTGTTCGATGCATCCTCTGTCGAACAGCGGCGTACGTATAAAAGAGGGTTTCTACCTGGCGGGTGTCGACGACCCGAGGCGGTACTCGCCGGATATCGAAAAGGCGCTCGAAGGCGCGGCGGAGGGCGATTTCGTGCTACTGCTGTCGCACGAGCCGGACAATACGATGACGCAGGGCACGGCATCGGTCGACCTGGTGCTTAGCGGGCACACGCACGGGGGCCATGTAACCCTCTTCGGGAAATGGGCGCCGGCATTGACGCTTATAAAGGATATTACGAAATACGGGCAGCGGTTCATGTCGGGCTGGGCAAGCTCGCGCGACGGGACGCCTGTCTACGTCAGCAACGGGACAGGCAGCTATACAAGCGTGCCCAGGTCGTTCGCGCAACCGGAGGTCGTTTTCTTAAGGCTTGAAGCGCGCTAGAAAACCGGGCGAAAAAAAGCTTGTTTGTAGCGGTATTGACAGTTTTGCCCGAAACCTTTGTGGTATAATCTGCGCTAACATCTATTGCGTATCAGGAGGAGGAAAGAAATGAAAAAACTATCAATAATAGTTGCGGCGCTTTTGATTGTCTCGGTCGTTCTCGCGACGGGCTGCGGCGGCGGCGCGCCGGACGCAGGGGCGCCTGCGGACAGCGGGGCGCCAGCGGACACGGCCGCGCCAGCGGACACCGGGGCCCCGGCTGACGACACGGCTCCCGCCGGAGGCGATTCGATAACGATCCGCATGGGCGCCGGCACGGGCGCCGACAACCCGATGATGACGTTCATGGAACGTTTCCAGGAGTATGCCGAGAGGGAATCGGGCGGCAGGATAACGGTCGAGATCTATCCCTTCGGGCAGCTTGGGACGAACGCGCAGAATGTCCAGTCCGTAGCTGACGGGAGCGTCGAGATGTACATGGTGCCGTCGAATTACTGGGGCGCGCTCGTGCCCGAGATCAACGCCATCACGTTCCCCGGCCTTTTCGACGACTCGGCCCACTGCATCCGCGGCATGGAAGCGGAGCCGAACCTGTACGAGGAGGCGTTGAACAATGTCGGCATCACGTCACTTGGATGGTGTTTCCTGAACGACTATATCCTGGCCGCGAACAAGGACCTCACGGACCTTGACAACCTGTCCGGGCTGAAGATATGGTCGAACCCGGGCGTCGCGTACGAAGTCTGGCTGCAGGCGATGGGCGCGACCCCCTCGCTGGTGGACGTGAGCGAGATGGTGAGCGGGATACAGAACGGCACGCTCGACGGCACGTGCGGGGGCATGTCCCTTTTCAAGCCGTTCAACATCCAGAGCGTATGCGACTACCTGTATGTAGGCCCCAGGAACGTCGGGGTGTTCCCTGTCATGGCGAACCTGGCCTGGGTCAACGGGCTTCCTGACGACCTGAGGGAAATCGTCGTCGAAGGCTCCAGGATAGTCTGCTACGAAGGGTTTGACAATTACAACAGCATTGCCGAGTACGGCGCCGAGTACCAGATAGAGGCGATCGAGCTGGCAAGGGCGGACGGCATGACCATCATCGAGCCTTCTGCCGCCGATTGGGAAAAGATGCTGGCGGTAAGCGACGCGGTCACGGCGAAGGCGCTGGAATCGAACCCGGCCATGCAGCCTTATTACGACAAGCTACTTCCTATCGCGGAAGCGACCAAGTAAGGAAGACACCCGTACGATTTGAAATCCGGGCGCGCTAATGGCAGCAGGCGCGTCCGGGTATTCGTTTTCCTCAGGAGGTGGGCATGAATCCATTCGTAAAGGCTCTTTTCGCCGTAAACAGAGTGATGTTCCTGATAGCCGCGATGCTTTTGGCAGCGAGTATCTTCGTGGCGTTCTTCAACGTGATCGTGAGGAAGTTCTTCCATGGCCTCGGGGGGTTTACCTGGGCCGAGGAGATGTCTTCCTACGCGTGCGTGCTGATGCTGTTCATAGGGGTCGCTTTCCTGGAACTGACGAACCAGCACCTTTCGATCGGCATCCTCAGTTCCCTGGTAAAAAATGAAAAAGCGCTCGGGATAGTCAACCAGGCCACGCGCGTGTTCCGGGGCGCCGTGACCCTTCTCTTGCTCGGCATCGTGGTAAGGTCCGGCTTTGTCGTCCTTCAAAACATGTACCGCAGCCAGATGCTCACTTACGCCATGCAGGTGCCCAAGCTGTATTTTTTCGCCCCGATGCTGGTCGGCTTTGTCATGGTGATCGTCGTCTGGGTCTCGATACTGGTTTTCTACAGGGGGAAGGAGATAAAAAATGGCAATTAGCGCGATCATACCTGTTATAGCGATTCTCCTTATCCTGCTTTTCCTGAACGTCCCGATCTATCTTGCGCTGCTCGCGGCCACGCTGTACATGACGATATTCATCACCCATATGCCGCTGCAGAACATCGTAAGCGGCATGTTCGAGGGCGTGACGAAGACAAGCCTGCTGGCGATACCGTTCTTCCTTGTAGCCGGTTCGACGCTTGCGGAGGGGTCGCTGGGCAACAGGCTTGTAGTGTTTTTCAAGGCGTTTTTGAGCGGCAGGAAATCGGGGCTGGCTATGGCCTGCCTCTGTTCGAACGCGATTTTCGGCGCGATATCCGGGTCGCCGCCGGCGGCCGTGGCCACTTTCGGCAAGATCATGTACAAGCCTCTGAGCGAGCAGTACAACACGAACCTCGCGACAGGCGTCATAGTCTGCGCGGCGAGCCTGAGCGCCATCATACCGCCCAGCATCCCGCTCATCATCTACGGGATCGTCTCCGAGACGTCGATCGCGAAGCTCTTCCTTGCCGGGATAGCGCCGGGCGTCCTGATCGTGGGCATCATCGCGGTTTTCCTGTTTTTCTTTACGAAAAGGTACAAGGTCACGCTCACGAGCTTTTCGAGGGAGGAAAAAACAAGGGCGGTCAAGGATGGCATACCGGTCATCATCCTTCCCGTCCTCGTCCTGGGCGGCATTTACGGCGGGCTCATGACGCCGATAGAGGCCGGCGCGGTAGCCGCTGTCTACGCGCTCGTCGTCGGCGCGTTCGTCCTCCGCGAGATGGATTTCAAGAAGTTCGTGGCCGTCATGAAAGAGGGCGCGAAAACCTCGATCCAGGTCCTGATCCTCGTGTCGTGCAGCTCGGTCTTCGCGCAGCAGCTGACGGTCACCCAGGCGCCGGCGGAGCTGACGAAGACGTTCGCGCTCATGTCGCCGATCGCGTTCCTGTTGATGACCAACGTGCTTTTCCTCGTGGTGGGCTGCTTCATCGACTCGATCAGCGGGATCTTGATCTTCGTGCCTCTTTTGCTCCCGGCCGCGCTGAGTTTCGGGATTGACCCCGTCCATTTTGGCGTAGTGGTCGTGATCAACTTCTCGCTCGGCATGTTCACGCCGCCGTTCGGCCTGAACCTGTTCATAGCGCAGGGGATATTCGGTCGGTCCATCTGGTCGATCAGCCGAAGCGTCATACCATACGTGGCCATCTACCTGGGGAGCCTGTTCCTGACGACGTATATCCCGGCCATATCGATGTCGCTCACGAGCCTGATGTGAGGGGGCGCCACAGCCTGTCTCGCGCTTGTAAAAACGGAATCGAGCAGTATATAAGTTGCTGATATAATTTGAGTAGAGGTGAGAAATGAAAAAGATAGCTTTGGAAGAACACTTTGGCAAGCCTGAGATCATGAAGCTCCGCGGGGAGTGGATCAAGCGCGAGAACATGGACATGAACCTGCCGGAGGCGGTCCTGAAACAGATACTTTTCCAGGCCGGCGACATAGAGCAGAGGCTTGAAGCGATGGACAGGAACGACATCGCCTATCAAATACTATTGCCGGGCACGGACGGGATAGAGGGGATACTCGACGAGGGCGAGGCGGCAGAGGCGAGCAAGCGCCACAACGAGAGCGCGGCCGAGGTCGTGGCGAAGCACCCCTCCCGCTTCATGGCGTACGCGGCCCTGCCGGTCCAGTCGCCGGAGCTGGCGGCAAAGGAGCTGGAGCGCTGCTCGAAAGAGTACAAGGGCTTTGTCGGCGCCTGGCTGTCCGGGTATATCTACAACAAGGGCTTTATCGACGAGGAGCGGTTTTCGCCGATTTTCGAGGCTGGCGAGAAGCTCGGCAGCCATTTCTACATACACCCGACGGAGACGGCGCCCAAGTTCGCCAAGCTCTACGAGGGCTGCCCGGCGCTGGTCGGCCCGCCGTGGGGCTGGGGCGTCGAGACCGGGACATTCGTCTTGCGGATCGTCCTGAACGGGGTGCTCGACCGTTACCCGGGGACATCCATCATCATGGCGCATATGGGCGAGATGCTCCCCTTCATCCTCTGGCGGCTCGAAAACAGGCTGGTGAGGGAAAACAAGGTCGGCAACCTGAAAAAGAGGGTTCCCGAGTATTTCAAGGACAATATCAACATTACCATAAGCGGATGCCTGTCGAACGAAGCCCTGCGCTGCTCGATAGACGCGCTCGGCGCAGACCGCATCATGTTCGCCATGGACTACCCGTACGAGCCGATGGAGCCGGCTTGCGATTTCATCGAGGGCGCCGCGATCGACGAGAACGAAAGAGAGCTGATATGCTACAGGAACGCGGCGAAGCTGTTTGGGATCGAAATGTAATGGCAAAGGCCTTCGGGGAGCCGCGATGGCACGGGGCCTTGATGGATATCAATTTATAGCTGGCTAAGCCAAGGAGGTAAAAACTATGTACGACGACAGCGAGATAAGAAAGGTGATACAGGACTATTTCGACACGGGCTATGACGCCGTGCCGGGGATCGCGGAGACCATGCACGACAAAGCGCTCCTGTACTCGTTCGAGGGCAACAAGCCCGAAGGCGAGCTGCGCATCTGGGACAAGGAGACTTTCGTGGGGATCGCGACCAGCGTAGGGCATGGCTACCCGCGGTTCGAAGAGATAACGTCGATAGATTTCACGGGGCCGAATGCCGCGGTGGCCCGCGTGAAGGTGCGCGTCCAGGACACGCTCTTCACTGATATACTCAGCTTCATGCGCCTGGACGGCAGGTGGTGGATCATGGCGAAGGTCTTTTACGGCCAGCCCTGGGAGGTGTAATTATGGCAATGAGACGGACAGCATTTGAATTGAACGGCCTGGCCAAGCATCTGGTTTTCGATCCGGAGAAAGACACATTGGCCGAAGTGCTGAGGAGGTATGGGCTTACGGGCACGAAGGTAGGCTGCGGCACGGGGGTTTGCGGGGCTTGTTCCGTGATAGTGGACGGGAAGGTCGTGCGCTCATGCGTGAAGAAGATGCGCGATGTCGCCGAATATAGCAGCATCACGACGATCGAAGGGATCGGGGCGCCGAATTTCCTGCATCCCTTGCAGCTCGCGATGGCGGCGGCCGGCGGCATACAATGCGGCTTTTGCTCGCCCGGCTTCATCGTTTCGGCCAAGGCGCTGCTGGACGAAAACGATTCGCCGACGCGCGAGGACGTGCGCGACTGGTTCCAGAAACACAGGAATATCTGCAGGTGCACGGGATACAAGCAAATCGTCGACGCGGTCATGCTCGCCGCCGAGGTGCTGAGGGGCGAGAAGACGATGCAGGACCTCGAGTTCACGGCGGACGGCGGGAAAATCTACAATTCGAAGTACCCGCGCCCGACGGCGATCGGGAAGGCCTGCGGGCTCCTTGAATACGGCGACGACCTGAAATACAAGATGCCGCCGGACACGTTGCACCTCGCGATCGTCCAGCCAAGGGCCGCCTCGCACGCGAAGATCCTTTCGATCGATACTTCGGAGGCCGAGAAGATGCCCGGCGTTTGCCGCGTCGTCACCTCGAAGGACGTCAAGGGCAACAATATCTACGTGACCCCTCTCGTCCACGCGCGGTCTACGCTCAACGGCCTGCAGCGAAAGATCTTCACGGACGACGTGATCAGGCGCTATGGCGACGTCGTCGCCGTGGTGATGGCCGAGACGGAGGAGGAAGCCCGCGCCGCCGCGAAAGCGGTCAAGGTCGAGCTCGAGCCGCTGCCCGAATTCATGAACTTCATCGAAGCCGCCGCGCCTG
>Ga0082212_10011186_pt1 | contig 11399 bp, 8 predicted proteins | sample TergutNt197P3_FD_71548 | JGI IMG/M metagenome (GOLD analysis project Ga0082212, IMG submission 71548) | Neocapritermes taracua P3 segment gut microbial communities from Petit-Saut dam, French Guiana - Nt197 P3 | ecosystem: Host-associated > Arthropoda: Insects > Digestive system > Gut ... | reverse complement strand
TGTTCCAGCTTTCCCCCTGCGGAATTGAAGCGAGGTACGTTACCGCCAGCTCCCGCATCGCGTGCATATCCAGGTTCCCCGTAAAGACAAAGGTGTAATCCGCCGGATTCATTCCCCTTTGGATAAATGCCAGCGCCGCGTCCATATCCGCCCGGCCTAGATCCTCCAGTTCAAGCGGTTTGAAGCGGGGGTGGTTTGAGTATATCGTCCGGTTGATCTCGTCCGAAAATACCGTGCCGGGATTGTCGAGCCGGTGGGCGAGGGAGGTCGCGTGCTGGTCCATCATGGCTTTGACTGCCTCGCCGTCGATGCGGGGATCGGTAAAATTCAGGTGCAGCATCTCAAAGAGAATCGCAAGATCGCCCGATGTGGCGGAACCCTGAAAGCCCCGGTAATAACGCGACACCCAGTATGAAAATGAGACCTGCTTGTCGGCGAGTTTCCGCCGCATATCGGAGCGCGGCCAGGGGCCAAGGCCGGAAACCTGCATCATTTCGACAGCAAGGCTTGCGGAAATATCGTCTTCTGCCGCCGCGCTGGAGGTTCCTCCCCGTGCCATCGCCTGCATGATGATCTCGTCGTTTTTATTTTTGGTCGATTTGAGAATTACCTTCGCCCCGTTGCCAAGTTCCCAAATGATCGCGCCGGTTTCGGCATCGGCCGATTCGGCGGCGATCTCGCCCCGCTCGGGCATATGTGCGAGAAAGCCCGATTCGACCGAGGCGGACTGAGGCCGCTCTATTTTCATCCTGCGGCTTTCCGCCACAATCTGCCGGATACGAGCCTCATTCGGCAGACTCGCCTGTTCCGACTCCGGCGCAAAAATAAACACCTGCAGGTCGCCGGATGCAAAATAATCCCTGATGGCGGCATTGATGTCCTTTTCCGTGATGTGGGGCAAAAGCCGCCTGACTGCCTCCAGTTCCCATTCCATATCGGCGAGATTCCCCCCGTCAAGGTAATAGGAAACCAGCGAACCGACATAGTCGTCCGATTCCTGGCGGTCCTTTTCCTGTACTGCCTGCTGCACATCCGAAACCAGCGAGTCGGCGGCAAGGGCAAGTTCCGAAGAGGTAAAGCCGTAGCGGAGCATGGTTTCCTTTGCACGCAGCAGCCGGGCAAGGCTTGCCTCGGCGCTGAGCGATTTTGCCCGCGCCATCATAACATAAAACCGCGAAGATGACGCATAACGGTCGGTTCCCGCTCCGGCAAAAACATAGGGAGTTTCCGGTCTGGTCGCTTCATCGCTGAAACGGAAACTCAGCATACGGTCGATCAGTATGTCGATGATCTCGCTGCGGTAATACGAAAGATCGCCCCGGCGCGCTTCGGGCGTGCGTTTGAAGTACAGGTAAATGCTGGTGCCGGTCAGTTCCGGATCGGTCAAAATGAGGGTCTCGAAGTTTCCCCTTTTGGGAGAACTGAGATCGTGGTGCGGCAGACGGGTCGGGACGGCGGGCTTTTGAATCGAAAAATGGCTGTGCAGCGAAGCCTCAAGCGCCTCTCCGTCAAAGTCGCCGACAAAAATCAGCGCCATATTGTCCGCCTGATACCATTTGTGGTAAAAGCCCTCCAGCCGCGAGACGGGGGCTTCCTCAATAATTTCCGGCAGCCCGATAGGTAGACGCTCCGCCCAGACTGATCCGCGAAACAGCACGGGCAGCCATTGCCGCCGTATCCTGTCCCACGCGCCCAGCCGCATACGATACTCTTCCAAAATGACCAGCCGTTCCGTGTCCACGCCTGCCGGATCAAAAGTGACGGCGCGCGACCAGTCGTCGATAACCGCCAATGCCGTTTCGGGAATGCGGCGAATCCCGTCGCCGCCGGTTTCAACGGGAACCTCGATGCCGTAGACGGTGCGGTCAAATGAAGTGTAGGCGTTTACTTCCGGGCCGAAGCGCATCCCCAGAGAGCGCAGGTAGTCTATCAGCTGTGACTGGGGGAAGCGTTCCGTGCCGTTAAACGCCATGTGTTCGACAAAATGGGCAAGGCCCCGCTCGTTCTCTTCCTCAAGCGCCGAACCGGCTTTTACCGCCAGCGTAAGATAGGCACGGTTTTCCGGCCTGGAATTTTCCAGAATAAAGTATGTAAGGCCACTGGGCAAAGTTCCCGTCCTTGCGTTTTCCAGAAAGGGAACCGGGTCGGCCGGCCGCCCCAGAGCGCCCCACGCGGCGGATTGCGCGCCGGGAACAGTGGGACAGGCAACAAGCAGGGCGGCCAGCAGCAGGGGAACGAATACCGAAGTCAGGATTTTGTTTGTTTTTTTTCCCACAGAGTTGTAGGGGTGTGTTTTCATAATAGAACTATAGCAAAAATTTGAGATAATGTGTACAATAACGGCAGAGGTAGCAAATGAGATTATTAACCAGATCGGATTTTGACGGATTGGCCTGCGGCGCGCTGTTGATGTACCTGGGTCTTATCGACGAGTGGAAGTTTGTTCATCCAAAGGACATACAGGACGGCCTGGTCGAAGCAACCGACAATGACATTCTGGCCAACATACCATATATCAAGGGCTGCAAACTCTGGTTCGATCATCATTCCAGCGAAAACGAGCGGCTGGGCCCCGGCACATATTTCGAGGGCGTTTCCCGCATTGCCCCAAGCTGCGCCCGCGTGGTGTACGAGTACTACGGCGGCGATGAAAAACTGGGGTGTTTTTCGGAGATGATCCGCTATGTGGACAAGGTGGATTCGGGGAACCTTTCTCCCGATGAAGTTCTTCATCCCCACGGATGGGTTCTGTTGGGCTTCGTCATGGATCCAAGGACGGGACTTGGACGCTTCCACAACTTTTCCATCAGCAACTACGATTTAATGAAGGAACTCGCCCGCGCCTGCGCCGAAAAAAGCATTGAAGAAATCCTGGCGATGAGCGACGTTCGGGAACGGGTCGATGCATACCGGGAGCAGGACGAACTGTTCCGCGGCATGGTACAAAAACTCGCCAAACCCGAGGGCAATGCCATTGTCATCGACCTGCGCGGAGTGGAGACCATTTACGCGGGTAACCGCTTCCTTATTTACACCCTTTTTCCCGATCAGAACATCTCCCTGTGGATCGTTGACGGACGGAACAAGGCAAACGCCGCAATCACCGTCGGCTACAGTATTATCAACCGGGGTGCTACCGTGGATGTCGGCAGCCTGATGCTTAAATACGGCGGCGGCGGGCATCGCCAGGTGGGAACCTGCCAGGTCGCCTATGCGGACGCCGACAAGGCTATCGCGGAAATTCTGGAAAAGATTAAATAGCTCTGGCTGTGGCTGGTGCCTGACACCCTTCAAATGAAAGGTGTCAGGCACCCTTTGAACGGCGGCTAGAGTTTTTCTGCCAGTTCGGGATTTAGTCCGGTTATTTCGATAATCTCCGCCAGCGGCAGCCCCTTCTCTTTCAGCCTGCGGGCGATTTCAAGTTGGCTTTCGGTTTGGCCTTCAGCACGGCCTTCTGTCCGTGCCTGCTGTTTTTCCAGTAGTATCTGTTTTTTCTCTATCTGCTCATCCATCTTCCTGAGTCTTTCCCGGAACATTAATTCCCGGATGTTTTCCCCCAGTGACATATACTTGACGCTCTGTACCGGTTTCTTCAATTCAGGGTACTTTTTTGCCAGCATATCGTATTCCTCCTCGCGCTTGCACTTGAAAAAACATAACCACGGCCACAGACGGGAATCTTCTGTCTTCGGCAGCTTCGGCAGTTCCAGTATAATCACTTGCAGGAGATCCGTAAAGCAGCGGTTCTCCCGATTCCGCAGTTCGTACACGTTAATGTAGGATTGCTCTTCCTCCAGCAGCCGGTGATCGCAGATAATGATGCTAATTACCTGGTGCAGCTTTTCGTATGCCTCTCCCTTTTTCATCTGTTCCCACAGGAGTTTGGCTGCATAAAACAGTATCCGGCTGCGCATATCGGTTTTTTTGTTGACCTGTATCTCGATGTGAATTATTCTGCCGGATTTGGTGCTGAGCTTGAGGTCTACAATACCCTTTTTGTCCTGCCGGAAGAAGCGTCCGAGGGTGGCGTTTTCCACGGAGAGCTTGTCGTAATCGTCTTCGGGAATGTCGAGCAGGGTTTTGAGGAAAGCCTGGGTGTTGTCGATATTCCGCTGGTTTCCGAAGACTTCGGCAAACACAAAGTCCTGCATGGGAGAAATAATTTCATTCTTCATACGTGCCTCCACCCTGTACAGGGCGTGAAGCGAAGAAATGCTTTACTGTTACTGTGCCCGCCCGCCTGGCGGCGGCGGTGCCTGACACCCTTCAAATGAAAGGTGTCAGGCACCGGCAATAACCGGCCAATGCACCGAAGGGCGCAAGGGATTTACGGGTTTGTAATCCCCGCCGCTTTCATACGCCGTTCCCGTTCTTCCCATGATATGCCGCCAACGGGATGAAATTCCCCAAGCTGCGTTTCTGTAAGTAGAGGCGAATCAGGATCATGAACATAAGGCAGTCGGGTAGCAGCCTCAATTTCGGCTTTCATTACCGCCAGTTTTTCAGGGGCTAACTCTTTTCCAGCCGTATGTCTCACTATTGCCATAATATATTCTCCGTTCAAAAGGCTCCGCAACGCGGGCCGATATTATGCGGGTAATGTCCCCTCTGTCCGTATAGACTACAAAAAGCACCTCATTAAAAAAACCCATTGTCTGCCAGCGTTCTTCATTGCCGCCTGAATCGTTGTCGCGGCGCTCCATGCGGAAGGGATCGAAAAATACTTGTTTAGCTGTTTCAAAATGGATCCCATGTTTTTCAACATTATCCTGCTCCTTCTCCGAATCCCATTCAAATACCATCTCCATCATAGTGCACAACCTTCTGAAAGTAAAATGTTTTTCCTGCCTCCACCCTATACAGGGCGCGAAGCGAAGAAATGCTTTACTGTTACTGTGCCCGCCTGGCGGCGGCGGTGCCTGACACCCTTTGAATGAAAGGTGTCAGGCACCGGCAATAATTTCTGTTTCCCCCGCGTAACTCATACTACCAGCGAAAGTACCACCATCCAACAGCGGAAAAACGGCGATACACCATGACATTTTTGTAAAATTTGTATTATTTGACACAGGAACAGCAAAAAAAATGTTGACAAGCCGCCCAATTACAGTATAATTGTACTATCTATGTAAACTAAAAGGGGAGTAAGGTTCGCGTAGCAAGCCGCCCCAAAAAAGTTTCCGAATCAGGAGGAACTCATGAGGAAATTGGTTATTTTTGTGCTCATCACCGCACTGGTCGCCGGGGCGGCGTTCGCGGAGGTGGATGTGAGTGCTTGGGCCCGGGCGCGCGGAAATGCGCTCGAAGGAACGAGCGAGCAGCAGGTGAACAGTGACGGTGATTGGGAAGGGAAACCCTTGGGGGCAGGTCATAATGGCGGCACTTTCTGGGACTTTAGAATTGTTGTCTCGGGCGAGAATGACGACGGTACCTTCGGCGGTCTGATCCGCTTCCGGGATGTTGGGGCACTGCAAACAGGCACCGCTACATCGGCAGCCGGCAATGCGTTTGGCAATTCTTTTGGCTGGGTATGGTGGAAGCCCATTGACTTTGTCCGCTTCCAGATCGGCCAGAATGCCTTCGGCGATTTCGCCAACTGGGAAATAGTACGCTCCGGGTCCTTCTACGGCGCGGGCAATGATGCCGGAATGGGGCTTGCGATGCTTTATAGTCCTTTTGCTAACAGCCTTGCTGGTAACGCTGTTACTGGAAATCTTGAAGATGCGTTCTCCGTTTTCTATGCGGCAGGTGCGACACTGTCTCTGTACCCCATGGAAGGGCTCAGCCTGAACATCGGTATCCCGTATGCGAGAACCAGCCAGGCCAGAGCGGACGATGTGTACAATAACATCCTTTATCAGGCCCAGTACAAGATTCCGGACATTGGCCGGCTGACTGTAGGTTTCCAGGCCATTAATGCTGCCGAGAGGAATGGGGTTATTGATCGTGATGTAATATATCCTTTGGATCTTGGTGGCGGTGATGATCCTTCTGATGCTTTTTCCGAACTTGACAACCATGCTTTCTACCTTGGGTTCCTCTTGACTGCGGTCGAGAACCTCCAGGTAAACTTCGGCCTGCGCTTCATGCTGCCCTATACCCAGGAAGAGAAAGATGTGGAATATGATGGAGGATCAGGCACACTTGATAAAATTGAACTTACCAGGAATTACCCGGTTATTATTGCCCTGGGTGCCGCCTTTGACATGGATGCGTTCAACATCAAAGCACGCTGTCAGTTACAGGTTGGTGGAAGCGCGGAAATTAAGTTCTCTGAAGGTAGTAATACCGATAAGATGGAGTATGTTGATGCGACCACTTTTTATGTTGAGCTTCTGCCCTCATACGACCTTGGCCCCTGCCGCATAAACCTCGCACTGGGGCTTAACATTGCCTCGTTTGAAAAAGATAAAAACCCTAATTATGACAAAGACCTTGAATCCTGGGTTGCCTTTGGCGTGAACCCCTATGTGTCCAAGACCATTGGCGGCGGCAATTTCTTTGCCGGTTTCAAACTCTGGACAGACGGGCATACCGTTGCTAAGAAAGATACTGGTTGGAAAGTAACTGATACCAAAGCCATCAACTGGAGCGTTCCGGTCGGCATGGTCGTATCGTTCTAAGAGTGAGAGAGCAATATCTGCCTCCGGCAGATATTGAGTTGTACAAAAAACGCCGCCTTCGGGCGGCGTTTTTTATTTCATTTGAAAGGTGTCAGGCACCCTTTGAACGGAATGCTGCGGCTTTCATTTGAATGGTGCCTGGCACCTTTCAAATGAAGCGGGGCGCGGCATGGCGGCGGCTGCGGGAAGTTTCTGGGGGTTAGAGTTTTTCTGCCAGTTCGGGATTTAGTCCGGTTATTTCGATAATCTCCGCCAGCGGCAGCCCCTTCTCTTTCAGCCTGCGGGCGATTTCAAGTTGGCTTTCGGTTTGGCCTTCCACTCGGCCTTCAGCGAGACCTTCCGCTCGACCTTCAGCGCGGCCTTCTACATGACCTTCTGCATGACCTTCTGCATGACCTTCTGCATGACCTTCTATGCGCGCCTGCTTCTTATCCCTTTTTATCTGTTCTTTTTCGGTGCGCTCGTCCATCGACCTGATGTCTGCCCGAAGTTTTGCATAACGCAAGGTCTCCCGCAAAGACATATACTTGACGCTTTGTACCGGTTTTTCCAGGTCAGGGTACTTTTTCGACAGCATTTCTAACTCCTCCTCCCGCTTGCACTTGAAAAAACATAGCCACGGCCACAGACGGGAATCTTCTGTTTTCGGCAGCTTCGGCAGTTCCAGTATAACCACTTGCAGGAGATCCGTAAAGCAGCGGTTTTCCCGGTTCCGCAGTTCGTATTGATTGATATAGGACGACTCTTCCCCCAGCAGCCGGTGGCCACATATGACAATGCTGATAACCTGATGCAGTTCATTGAAATCTTCGCCCTGTTTGAGTTGGTCAGCCATAAGGCGCGCCGCATAATACAGTATCCGGCTGCGCATATTGGTCTTTTTATCTACCTGCATCTCGATGTGAATTATTCTGCCGGATTTGGTGCTGAGTTTAAGGTCGACAATGCCCTTTTTGTCTTTCCGAAAACGTCTGCCAAGAGTGGGTGTTTCTACGGTGAGGTTATCATAATCATCTTCGGGAATATCAAGCAGGGTTTTGAGGAAAGCCCTGGTATTACCGATATTCCGCTTGTTGCCGAAGACTTCGGCAAACACAAAGTCCTGCATGGGAGAAATAATTTCATTCTTCATACGTGCCTCCACCCTATACAGGGCGCGAAGCGAAGAAATGCTTTACTGTTACTGTACCCGCCCGGCGGCGGTGCCTGACACCTTTTGAATAGAAAGCAGCGCCCTTCATTTGAATGGTGCCAGACACCCTTCAAATGAAATACATCTGACGCCATGCGGGGGTTTTCATTGTTGCTTAAAATGTATATAATTTGCGGACATAAACAATAAATTTCCAAAGGAGAAAACATGAAAAAACTGGGACTTTTTGCGTTCGCTGTGGTGCTGGCCGCCGGAACCCTCTTCGCGCAGGTGGCCGACGGTCTGAGTGTGAACGTGTGGGGACAGGCGGGTTTTGTGCCCCTTGAGATGCGGATATATGAGGATCCGCCGAAAGGACACGACAAGGAAACGGATATGACTGCCCGCCTGGGGCCGGTCTGGGGCGGCGGTCACGGTGATCTCGAACTCGAAGTTACCGGAACCAGCGAATATGCCGGCTTTAATCTGATCATAGTAACAGACGGCGGCGCGCTTTATATCGGTGATTATGCCAGCATTTGGGTAAAGCCCTTTAGCTGGCTGCAGTTAACCCTGGGTAAATTTGTCGAAGATACCCTGCGCGGCAAGGTCGGCGATACCGATTTCCACACCTTTACGGTGAATATGTCCGATGCGGACGGCATCTTCCGGCGTTTTGGCGGTTACGACTCGGTCCAGGCAATGCTGTCCCTTACCCCCATTGAAGGGCTGTTTGTCGGTTTTCAGTTAAGGGGTCTTGAGGAGATCACAGGAAACGGAAAACAGTATGATAAGGGAGATTATGACCCCACTGATGATCCTATGACAATTGGCTACCCTCTTTCTAGTGACCCTGATAAAGCAGGTGATATCTGGAGAACCGTTCAGATTGGCGCAGGCTACGAGATCGAGGGTATAGGCCATGCCCGCGTGCAGTACATTGGCGCGCCCGAGTTTGATTACGCTGATTGGAAAGCAGCCCGTACCTGGTATAGGTTTGATAAGATGGTTGGTAATATGCCTTATTTTGATGATTACACGGCATTTGGCGCTTTTGATATCGACGATTTCAAGCGGATAGAGCTGGCCTTTGCCCTGGGGATTATCGAAGACATGACCCTTGACCTTGGTGTCAAGATACCCCTCCCCGAAAAAGACGGCGATTATGAAGTTCGCCCCCCCGTTATTATCGGTGCGGGCTTTGACATGGGCTTTGGAGACTTTGGGTTAAACGCGAAACTCGATCTTGGTTTTGGCGGCGTTATTAAAGATGACGGCGATGAAATATTCAAAACCGCTTTTGGCGTAAATCTGCACCTGGTTCCCAGCTATGATTTGGGCTTTGCCACCGTCGCCCTCGAACTTGGTTTCCTCTTTGAAGGAAGATTCCAGGAACTGGATTCCAGCGGAGACCTTGGGCTGGCTCCCCGGTCTGTGCAAAAATGCGACATTGGCCTTGGCCCGTGGATCAGAAAGGATCTGGGCAGCGGCTCGATCAAAGCCGGTGTAAGTTATACCTTGGTTGATGTCGGCAGCAAGCAGCCAAATCGGCTTACCGGAATATTCCGCATTCCCATCGTGGCGGAAATTTCGTTCTAATTGAAACACTGCATTTTTGTATTTCTCGCGGCGGCGCAGATCTTCTGCGCCGCCTGTTCTACTGTTCAGCCGGCCAGGGAACGCATACAGGTTAATCAGCGCGGTCTTGAGATCGGCGCTGGTTCGGCGGACGCGCAATTCGACAAGGTCTTTGGGGTAGGGCCTCTGGAAAAGCGGGACGTTGCCGTTTCCTATTTCCCCGCCGACGATGTCGTCTGCCTGCGGTTCAGGGTCGATCTTGTCGGCTATCGTCAGTATTGGGATCAAGCCAACCGCGCCGCCTTTATCGAAGCGCTCGACCGTTACAAAGAGGACTATGATCAGAAAAATCTTCCCGCCAAAGGTTCGCGCGGCAAACGGCAGTACGGCACCATACGGGGTCTTTTGATATGGGAAACACACCGGTTCTCGCATCTTAATTACAGTTATCCAAAACTGGAGCTGGGTTACTATTTCAAAAATCGAAGCCCGTATTTTACGGTAACCCAGCGGGAAGCGCCGAACGAGGAGCCGGCGTCAAAACAGGGTAATCCCCGCAGCCGGAATATTGTGATGTACCTCACCCGCGCCCAGGCGGACGGCCTGGCGGAACTTTTTGCGCAGGACTATCTGTTGAATCTGCGGCCGGGAATTCCCGAATCAGATTCCTCCGTACCAGAAGCCGATGCGTATGTTGAAGCTGCATGGTAATTATTGTATAATTAACGCACAATGACAGAAGCAAAAGACACGCTTGCTCCAGCCGGCAAAATAATACCAATATCCATAGAAGACGAAGTAAAAACCGATTACCTCAATTACGCCATGTCGGTCATCGTAAGCCGCGCCCTGCCCGATGTGCGGGACGGACTCAAGCCGGTGCACCGGCGGATTCTGTACGCGATGGACAGTCTGGGCTTAAGGCCGGGCGGAGGAACAAAGAAAAGCGCCCTCATTGTCGGCGAAACGATGGGTAAGTACCACCCCCATGGCGACCTTTCCATTTACGATGCGCTGGTTCGCATGGCGCAGGATTTTTCCCTGCGCTGTCCGCTGGTCAAGGGTCAGGGCAACTTTGGTTCTGTAGACAACGATCCTCCGGCGGCCATGCGTTACACCGAGGCGAAAATTTCAAAAATCGGCGATGAAATGCTTCAGGATCTCCAGAAGGAGACGGTGGACTTTGTCCCCAACTACGATGAAAATTTCAAAGAACCTTCGGTGCTGCCCGCCGCCGTTCCCAATTTGCTGGTTAACGGATCAAGCGGGATCGCCGTGGGCATGGCGACTAACATGGCCCCCCACAACCTCGGTGAAATCTGCGAGGCGGTCTGCGCCCACATCGACAACCCGAATATCAGCATCGAAGAGCTGATGCATATTGTGCAGGGGCCGGACTTTCCCACCGGCGGGGTTATCTTTGGCCGCAGGGGAATCCGCGAAGCGTACAAAAACGGCCGGGGCAAACTGCTGGTACGCGGCAAGTTTAACATCGAGACCACCAAGGCGGGAAAAGAAAAAATCGTTTTTACCGAGATTCCCTACAACGTGAACAAGGCGCTTCTGCTGGAAAAGATCGGCCAGTTGATGCGGGACAAGGTAATCGACGGCATCGCCAATGCCAATGACGAATCCGACCGCGAAGGCATTCGCATCGTCATCGAGCTGAAAAAAGGCGCGATTGTCAAGGTTGTGCTTAATCAGCTTTTTTCCAACACGCAGCTGCAAACTTCATTCGGGATCATCAATCTGGCGCTGGTGGGCGGCAAGCCGCAGTGCCTCAATTTGAAAGAACTTATTTTTCATTTTATCGAACACCGCGTAGAGGTTGTCACCCGCAGAACGCGCTTTGAACTGCGAAAGGCCGAGGAACGTGCCCACATTCTCGAAGGACTGGTGATCGCGCTGGCGAATATCGACGAAGTGGTCGCGGTTATCAAGGCCAGCCGTGACGTTGCCACCGCGCGGCTGAAACTACAGGAACGGTTTTCCCTTTCCGAAGCGCAGTCCGAGGCGATTGTCGAAATGCGCCTGGGCCGCCTGACCAACCTTGAAATTGAGAAGAT
>Ga0082212_10011185_pt1 | contig 11399 bp, 11 predicted proteins | sample TergutNt197P3_FD_71548 | JGI IMG/M metagenome (GOLD analysis project Ga0082212, IMG submission 71548) | Neocapritermes taracua P3 segment gut microbial communities from Petit-Saut dam, French Guiana - Nt197 P3 | ecosystem: Host-associated > Arthropoda: Insects > Digestive system > Gut ... | reverse complement strand
TTCCTGGTGCGCGGCGACGCCGTCGACCGGCCTGTGGCGACCCTCAGCGGCGGCGAGCGGTTCCGGGTGACGCTGGCGCGGCTGCTGCTCGCCGACCCGCCCGCCCAGCTGCTGGTGCTCGACGAGCCGACCAACAACCTCGACCTGGCCAGCACGGACCGGCTGGTGGAGGCGCTGGCCGGCTACCGGGGGGCGCTGCTGGTGGTGAGCCACGACCGGGCGTTCCTCGACCGGTTGGGCCTCGACGCCGAGGTGGCGATCGAGTCGGGGACGCTCCGGCGCGTGCGCTGAACCCTGCCGCGTGACGGGTCGCGGCTTCCGGCCCGGGTCGAGGCAAGTAGCCCTCGACCCGGGCCCGAAGCCTCGACCCGAACCCGGCGGCCCGCCCGGGCCCACCCCCAGAGCGATCGCGGCCAGGCCCGGCCCCGGCTCCTTCGCGGGCCGACCGGGAGGGTGTTGGATGGCGGCGTGACGCCTTTCGACGTGCCCTCGACCCTGCCCTACGAGCTGCCGGACTACACGGCGATCAAGCCCGAGCACTACGAGCCGGCGATCCTCGCGGGCATGGCGGAGCAGCGGGAGCAGGTCGCGTCGATCGCCGCCGACCCGGAGGCGCCCACGGTGGCGAACACGCTGGAGGCGCTCGAGCGCTCGGGCCGACTGCTCCAGCGGGCGCTGGCCGCGTTCCACAACCAGCTCTCGGCCGACGCGACGGCGTTCCTCGAGGACCTCGACGAGCGGCTCGCCCCGCAGCTGGCCGCCCACCGGGACGCGATCCTCATGGACCGGGCGCTGCTGGCCCGGTTCGAGGCGCTCGAAGGCACCCCGATGGACGCCGACCAGCGGTGGCTGCTGGAACGCCGGCTGAAGGACGCGCGGCGCGCCGGCGTCGGGCTCGACGACGACGCGCAGGCCACCCTGCGCGGCCTCAACGCGCGGCTGACCACGCTGGAGGCGCAGTTCGGACGGCGTCTGCTCGCGGGCGCGAACGCGGCGTCGGTGCTGGTCACGGACGAGTCCGAGCTCGCCGGCCTGGCCGACGACGCCCGCGCCGGGGCCGCCGCCGCTGCCCGGGCCCGCGGTCTGGACGGGTGGCTGCTCGAGATGCAGCTGCCCACCCAGCAGGCCGTCGTCGCCTCGCTCACCGACCGGAACCTGCGCGAGCGCGTGCAGCGGGCCTCCGAGCTCCGCGGCGCCGACGGCTCCGAGCACGACACACGCGCCGTCCTGCTGGAGACCGTGCGGCTGCGCGCCGAGCGGGCCCGCCTGCTCGGCTACCCCCACCACGCCGCGTACGTGGCCGAGGACGCCACCGCCGGCACGGCGGAGGCCGTGGAGAAGATGCTGGCCCGGCTCACCCCGCCGGCCGTCGCGAACGCCCGCCGCGAGGCACACGACCTCGAGTCGGCGCTGCTCGCCGACCACCCGGGCGAGCAGCTGCGCGCCTCCGACTGGGCCTTCTACGCCGAGCAGGTGCGCCGCGACCGCTACGCGCTCGACGACGCCGCGCTGCGCCCCTACCTGGAGCTCGAGCGCGTGCTGCACGACGGCGTGTTCCGTGCCGCGAACCTGCTGTTCGGCCTGACGTTCACCGAGCGCCCGGACCTGCAGGGCTACCACCCGGACGTGCGCGTCTTCGAGGTCTTCGACGAGAGGGGTGGCCTCGGGCTCTTCCTGGGCGACTTCTACACGCGCGAGTCCAAGCGCGGCGGCGCCTGGATGAACAACCTCGTCGACCAGAACGCCCTGCTGGGGCAGCGGCCCGTCGTGGTCAACAACCTCAACGTCGTCAAGCCGCCGGCCGGGCAGCCCACCCTGCTGGTCTGGGACGAGGTCATCACGCTCTTCCACGAGTTCGGGCACGCGCTGCACGGCCTGCTCTCCAACGTGCGCTACCCCTCGCAGTCGGGCACCGAGGTGCCGCGCGACTTCGTCGAGTACCCCAGCCAGGTCAACGAGATGTGGGCGTGGGACCCGCAGATCCTCGCCTCGTACGCCGTGCACCACGCCACGGGCGAGCCCATGCCGCGCGCCTGGATCGACACCATGCTCGCCTCGCGCCAGCTCGGCGAGGGGTTCGCCACCACCGAGTACCTCGCCGCCGCGCTGCTCGACCAGGCCTGGCACCGCCTCACTCCGGAGCAGGTGCCGTCGTCGCCGGACGACGTCGTGCCGTTCGAGCGGGCGGCGCTCGCCGCCGCCGGCGTCGCCTACGACCCCGTGCCGCCGCGCTACCGCACCACGTACTACAACCACGTGTTCGGGGGCGGGTACGCGGCGGCGTACTACTCGTACATCTGGTCCGAGGTGCTCGACGCCGACACCGTGCGCTGGTACGCCCAGCACGGGGGCCTGACCCGCGAGAACGGGGAGGCGTTCCGCCGCAGGCTGCTGGCGCCAGGCGGGTCGCAGGACCCGTTGCAGTCGTTCCGCGACCTGGTGGGCCGCGACGCGGACATCGCGCCGCTGCTCGAGCGACGGGGGCTGGCGGCATGAGCGCGCGGCTCACCGCGGCCGACGAGGTCGCCCAGATCTGCCAGGACCTGCTGCGCATCGACACGTCCAACTACGGCGACGACTCCGGCCCCGGCGAGCGCGTCGCGGCCGAGCACGTGGCCGGGCTGCTCACCGAGGTGGGCCTGGAGGTCGAGGTCTTCGAGTCGCGGCCGCGCCGCACCTCCGTGGTGACGCGCCTCGAGGGCGCCGACCCGAGCCGCCCGGCGCTCGTGCTGCACGGGCACACCGACGTCGTGCCGGCGCGGGCCGAGGACTGGACGGTGGACCCGTTCTCCGGCGAGGAGCGCGACGGGCTGCTGTGGGGCCGCGGCGCCGTCGACATGAAGGACATGGACGCGATGATCCTGTCCGTGGTGCGGCAGTACGTGCGCGAGGGCCGCAAGCCCGCGCGCGACATCGTCGTGGCGATGTTCGCCGACGAGGAGGCCGGGGGAGTCCACGGCGCCCAGTGGGCCGTGAACCACCGCCCCGAGCTGTTCGACGGCGCCACCGACGCGATCAGCGAGGTGGGCGGCTTCTCCGTCGACGTCGGCGGCACGCGCGCCTACCTGCTGCAGACGGCCGAGAAAGGGCTCGCGTGGCTGCGGCTGGTCGCCGACGGGCGGGCCGGGCACGGGTCGGCCGTGAACCACGACAACGCCGTGACCGCGCTGGCCGAGGCCGTCGCGCGCATCGGGCGGCACGCGTGGCCCAACACGCTCACGCCCACGGTCGAGAAGCTGCTGCGCGGTGTCGCCGACCTGACCGGGCTGCCGTTCGACCCGGAGGACCCGGCCGCGGTCGACGCTCTGGTCCGTGCCCTGGGGCCCGCCGCGCCGTTCGTCGGGGCCACGGTGCGGCACACCGCCAACCCCACACAGCTCGCCGCCGGGTACAAGGCGAACGTGATCCCCGGCCGGGCCGAGGCGTCGATCGACGTGCGGCTGCTGCCCGGCTACGAGGAGGAGGGCCTGGCCACGCTGCGCGAGCTGGCCGGCCCCGACGTGCGCATCGAGCCGATCCACCAGGACGTCGCGCTGGAGGTGCCGTTCTCCGGGTCCCTCGTGGACGCCATGGTCGACGCCGTGACGGCCGAGGACCCGGGCTCGGTGGTGCTGCCGTACACGCTCTCGGGCGGCACGGACAACAAGTCGCTGTCGCGGCTCGGCATCACCGGGTACGGTTTCGCGCCCCTGCGGCTGCCCGGCGACCTCGACTTCGTGGGCATGTTCCACGGCGTCGACGAGCGCGTCCCGGTCGACGCGCTCCGGTTCGGGACGCGCGTGCTGGACCGCCTGCTGGCGACCTGCTGACGGGCTCCGTCAGAGGGTCGAGGCGACCTTGATGATGCGGCGGCGCAGCCACACCTTGCGGTGCCCGCCGATGTAGAGACGGCTGCGTGCCAGCTCCCAGCGCCCGTACTCCGCCTCGTCGGCGAGCATCTTGCGTGCGTCGGGAACGCTGGTCGAGCGGTCGATCGTCAGCACGCGGTACTCGTACTGGCTCTGCTTCAGCGCGTTGCGCCTCATCTCACCGTCCCAGGAGGGTCGTCGGCTGCCGTTGCGTGCCCATTCTGCCCCCGCGGGCGGTAGCGTCGGACCATGACCGCTGACCCGCGCGCCGCGCTGGACCGTCTCATCGCCGCCCTCGAGGCGCACTTCGACGCCATCTCGACGCGCCGCAGCGACGACGACCCCCGGGTCGACGACGCCTACGACGTCCTCGCCGACGCCTTCGAGGTGTATGACGACGCTCTCGCGCAGGTCTACGGGGAGGTCACGCCGTTCGTCCTCGAGGAGGAGGACGACGAGGACGACGACAGCGACGATGACGACAGCGACGACGACGAGGACGACCTCGACGACGACGACATCGACGCGGAGCTCGAGGACTCGCGCCCCTGAGCCGGCGGCCTGAGGGCCGGCGCTACCAGCGCTCGGGGTACCCGACCTCGAGGTCGGAGACGTCGTCGAGCGCCGCGTGCACCTCTTCGGGGAGCTCCAGGTCCGCTGCGGCGATCGCCTGACGCAGCTGTCCGGGGGTGCGCGCACCCACGATGGCGCAGGCCACGGCCTCGCGTGCCAGCACCCAGGCGAGCGCGACCTCGGCCGGCGTGCGCCCCAGGCCGTGGGCCGCCGTCGCGGTCGCCTCGACCACGGCGGCCGCGCGCTCGGTGAGGTACGGCTCGACGAACCCGGCCAGGTGCGGCGACGCGGCCCGCGAGTCCGCGGGGACCGTGCGGCGGTACTTGCCCGTCAGCACGCCCCGGCCGAGCGGCGACCAGGCGATCAGGCCGGCACCCAGCGCCGACGCCGCGGGCTGCACCTCGCGCTCGACGCCGCGCTGCACCAGCGAGTACTCGACCTCGAGGGCGGCCAGGCCGACGTCGTCGAGCAGCGACGCGGCGCGCGCGCTCGCCCAGCCGGGGTGGTTGGACAGGCCGACGTACCGGGCGCGGCCGCTGGTGACGGCCTGGCGCAGCGCGCTGACCGTCTCCTCCAGGGGCGTCGCGGGGTCGGGGCACGCGACCAGGAACAGGTCGACGTGGTCGGTGCGCAGGCGCTGCAGGGAGCCGTCGAGGTCCGCGAGCAGGCCCCGCCGCGAGGCGTCGCGGCCGCCCTTGGTGCACAGCACCAGCTCGGAGCGGTGCACGGTGCCGTGCAGCAGGTTGCCGATGATGCGCTCGGCCTCGCCCATCCCGTACGTGGAGGCGGTGTCCAGCAGCGTGCCGCCCGCGTCGAGGAGGTCGTGCAGCTGCTCTGCTGCCGTCGCGGCGTCGGTGTCGCGGCCCCAGGTCATCGTGCCCAGGCCGAGCTGCGACACGCGCAGCCCGGAGGCGCCGACTCGTCGTTCCCTCACGCCCGAAGGTTAACCGGCGACTGGGGCCGGCAGGATATTGTCGGCGTCCGTGAGCATGTGGGAAGCGATCGTCCTAGGCCTGGTGCAGGGCCTCACCGAGTTCCTGCCGATCTCTTCCTCGGCGCACCTGCGCATCGTCGGGGAGCTGATCGGCACCTCCGACCCGGGCGCCGCGTTCACCGCGATCATCCAGATCGGCACCGAGGCCGCCGTCGTCCTGTACTACCGCCGCACCATCAGGGACATCTGCGTCGACTGGTGGAAGGCGCTGCGCGGCGACGACGGGCGCGACCGCGCCGCCCGCTTCGGCAAGCATCGCGAGCGCGCGCGCATGGCCTGGTACATCGTCATCGGCACCATCCCCATCGGCGTGCTCGGCTACCTGTTCCAGGACAAGATCGAGACGTCGCTGCGCAACCTGTGGATCACCGCCACGGTGCTCATCCTGTTCGGCCTGCTGCTCGGCTGGGCCGACCGCGTAGGCCGTCGCACCCGGACCACGCACGACCTGACACCGCGGCGCGCCGTGACCTTCGGTCTCGCGCAGGCGATGGCGCTCATCCCGGGCGTGTCGCGCTCCGGCGGCACGATCACCGCGGGCCTGCTCATGGGCTTCACCCGCAAGGCCGCCGCGGAGTACTCGTTCCTGCTGGCGATCCCCGCCGTGATGATCAGCGGATTCTTCCAGCTGTTCAAGACCATCGGCGAGCCGCACCGGGCCGGGGAGGCCGGGTGGGGCGCCACGCTGGTCGCCACGATCATCGCGTTCGCCGTCGGCTACGTCGTGATCATCGGGTTCCTCAAGCTCATCACGACCCGGTCGTTCAAGGGCTTCGTGGTCTACCGCGTCATCATCGGCATCGTCGTGGTGATCCTGCTGGTCACCGGCGTGCTCACCGCGCAGGGCGGGGTCATCTTCTGATGCGCGCCTGGACCGCCCCCGACGTCCCCGCGCTGCCCCGCGCCGGGCGGCCCGCCCCCGTCCTGGTGCACGACTCGACGACGCGCACGCTCGTCGAGGCCGCACCCGGCCCGACGGCTCGGCTCTACGCCTGCGGCATCACGCCGTACGACGCCACGCACCTGGGCCACGCCAACACCTACCTGGCGTTCGACCTGCTCCAGCGCGCCTGGCGTGACGCCGGCAAGACCGTGCTCTACACGTCCAACGTCACCGACGTCGACGACCCGCTGCTCGAGCGCGCCGCCGCGACCGGCGTCGACTGGCGCGAGCTCGCCCTCGAGCAGACCGAGCTGTTCCGCGCCGACATGACCGCGCTGCGCATGCTGCCGCCGGCCACCTGGACCGGCGCGGTCGAGGCGATCCCCGAGGTCGTCGCGGCCGTCACCGCGATGCTCGACGCCGGCGCCGCCTACCGCCTCGACGGCGACGTGTACGCCGACCTGGCCGCCGACGACGCCTTCGGCACCGTGTCCGGCTTCTCCCGCGAGGAGATGCTGGCGCTGTTCGGCGAGCGCGGCGGAGACCCCGACCGGCCCGGCAAGCGCCACCCGCTGGACCCCGCGCTCTGGCGCGGCGAGCAGCCCGGCGACCCGTCCTGGGACGGCGGCGTGCTGGGCCCCGGGCGCCCCGGCTGGCACATCGAGTGTGCCGTCATCGCCCGCGACGGGCTCGGCCTGCCGTTCGACGTCCAGGGCGGGGGAGCGGACCTGCTCTTCCCCCACCACGAGATGTCGTCCTCGCACGACCGGTTCCTGGGCGGCGCGCCCCGCGCCCACGTCCACGCCGGCCTGCTCTCCTACCAGGGCCACAAGATGAGCAAGTCGCGCGGCAACCTCGTGTTCGTCTCCCGGCTGCTGGGCTCGGGCGTCGACCCCATGACCATCCGGCTCGCGCTGCTGGCCCACCACTACCGCGAGGAGTGGGAGTGGGAGGACGACGCGCTGCGCGCCGCCCAGCGCCGCCTCGACACGTGGGTCAAGGCCGTCACCAGCACGCACGACGACGGCGAGCCCGCCGGCGAGGTGCTCGACGAGGTGCGCGCCGCCATGGCCGACGACCTCGACACGCCCCGGGCGCTGGCCGCGGTCGACCGCTGGGCGGCGAACCCCGGCGGCGATGCCGACGTGGTCGTCGCCGCCGTGGACGCCCTGCTCGGGGTCGAGGTCTAGGATTCCTTGCCGCTGTCGCGGCGGCGCAGCCAGCGCTCGAACTCGCGCGCGATCGCCTCGCCCGAGGCCTCGGGCAGGTCGGCCGTGTCCTTGGCCTCCTCGAGCTGCTTGACGTACTCGGCGATCTCGGCGTCCTCGCCGGCCAGCTCGTCGACACCGTGCTGCCAGGCGGCGGCGTCGTCGGGCAGCTCGCCGAGCGGGATGGTCTCGCCCAGCAGCTCCTCGATCCGGGCCAGGATCGCGAGCGTCGCCTTGGGCGACGGCGGGTTCGCCACGTAGTGCGGCACGGCCGCCCAGAGCGACACCGACTGGAGCCCGCGCTCGGAGGCCGCGTGCTGGAGCACGCCCACGATGCCGGTGGGCCCCTCGTACGTGTTGGGCTCGACGTCGGACAGCACCGCCCGCAGGCCCTCGCTGTCGCTCGTGGCCGTCATCGGGATGGGGCGCGTGTGCGGCACGTCCGCGAGCAGGGCCCCGAGCGTCACCACCGTGCGCACCTCGAGCTCCTCGGCGAGGTCGAGCAGCTCCGCGCAGTAGGAGCGCCAGCGCATCGACGGCTCGATGCCGTGCACCAGCACCACCGTGCGCTGCGGCAGCTGGGCCACCCACACGGACGTGGTCGGCCACGTGATGCGGCGGCCGCCCGTCTCCGGGTCCGGGGCGATGGACGGCCGGTTGACCTGGAAGTCGTGGTAGTCCTCGGGGTCGAGCTCGTGCACCTTGCGGGCGTCCCACACCTCGCCAAGGTGCTCCAGCGCCGCCGTCGCGGCACTTCCGGCGTCGTTCCATCCCTCGAACGCCGCGATGAGGACGGTGTTACGGGCGCCCCCCGGCGCGCTGTGACGGCCGACGGGCGGGTCAGGGGTGGTCATTCGTCCACCCTAGGGGGTTCGCCCGTCCGCGGCCCCGCCACGTCGCGCTTCCGGAGCATGCTCGCGCGGCGGGGCGGGCTGCTCCTGCCGCAGGCCGGTCAGCAGCAGGGTGACGATCCGCCGGACGTCGTAGTCGGGGTCGTGGACGTGCCAGGCGACGAGGTCGCCGACGGCGCGCAGCACCTCGTACGCGCTGACGTCGGCGACGACCTCGCCGGACTCCCGGGCCGCGTCGAGGAGGCTCGACAGGACGGGCAGGAGCCGGTCGAGGAACAGCTGGTGGAGCGCCGAGAACCCGGCGGCGTCGCCCCGCCACACGTTGCCGAGCCCGTGCTTGGTGCCGAGGAAGTCGACGAACCCGTGGACCCACTCGTGCAGCGCGGCGAAGGGCGACCCCGCCGTCGCGAGGAGCGTGGGCCCGGCCGCGGCGCACTCGTCGATCTGGTGCCGGTACACCGCGACGACCAGGTCGGCGCGCGTGGGGAAGTGCCGGTAGAGCGTCCCCATGCCGACGCCGGCCGCGGCGGCCACCTCGCGGACCGTCGCGTCGACGCCCGACGTGCGGAACACCTGCGACGCGGCGTCGAGCAGGGCGCGCTCGTTGCGCTCGACGTCGGCGCGGCGTCGCGAGGGCGCGGGTTCCAGGGTGGTCACGCGCCGATCCTCTCACAGCCGGCGCCCGAACCGGAGCATTGCTCCGTCGAGGGTTGCGCCGCGGAGCGCTGCTCCGTATTGTTCCGGAGCAACGTTCCGCTTCGGCCACGCCGTCGCCCGTCCCAGGAAGGACACCCATGTCCGTGCTCGCCCCGCCCTCCGCCGTCCAGACCGTCTCCGTCAGGCCCGTCCTGCTGCCCGCCGCCGAGCGCGGCGAGGACATCCAGGTACGCGTCACCGCCCCCGCGACCGGCGAGGGGCTGCCGGTCATCGTGCTCGCGCACGGTTTCGGCGGGTCGATGACGGGCTACGACCCGCTCGTCGACCACTGGACCGCCCACGGCTTCGTCGTCGTGCAGCCGACGTTCCTCGACTCCGCCACGCTCGCGATCGCCCCGGAGGACCCGCGGTACACAGAGATCTGGAGGATCCGCGTCGACGACCTCGTGCGCGTCATCGACGACCTCCCCACCGTGCTCGGCGCCGTGCCCGGGCTCGCCGACCGTGCCGACACCGAGCGCCTCGCGGTGGCCGGCCACTCCTGGGGCGGGCAGAGCGTCGGCATGCTGCTCGGCGCGCGCGTGCTCGGCGCCGACGGGCAGCCCGGCGAGGACCGCACCGACCCCCGCGTCAAGGCGGGCGTGCTCCTCGCGACGACCGGCCTCGGTGGCGACGACCTCTCGCCGTTCGCGCGGCAGGCCTTCCCGTTCATGAGCCCGGACTTCGACAGGCTCGCCACCCCGGCCCTCGTCGTCGCGGGCGACAACGACCGGTCGCCGCTGTCGACGCGCGGCCCGGACTGGTTCACCGACGTCTACTTCCGCAGCCCGGGCGCGCGGGCGCTCCTCACGCTGTTCGGGGCCGAGCACTCGCTCGGCGGCATCCACGCCTACCGGTCCGCGGACACGACCGACGAGCGCCCCGAGACCGTCGCCCTGGTCGCCCAGGCGTCGACGGCGTTCCTCCAGCGCGAGCTCGGTGTCGACGCCGCGGCCTGGGACCGGGAGGTCTCCGCGCTCGCCGGGGAGGCCACGCCGGCCGGACGCATCGACGTCCGGTGAGCGGGCGGCCGGCAGGCGCGGACGGGCCACCTGGACCCCCGCGCCCGCCGGCCGGGACCGGGTCCCTGGGCGCCGGGAAGCCCGGCAAACCCTCCCGGCGATGCCGGGCGTCGAGCGAGTTCGATCTAGGGTGCTCGATGGAACCTGACACCCCATCACCATCTTCGGAGGCCATCCTGAGCACCGTCATCCCGGGCGAACCGGCAGCGCTGCGCCCCGCCGGGCAGGCCAGCGGCCTGAAGGCCGTCCTGTGGGACATGGACGGCACCCTCGTCGACACCGAGCCCTACTGGATCGCCGCCGAGCACGAGATCGTCGCGGCGCACGGCGGCACCTGGTCGCACGAGCAGTCCACGGAGATGGTGGGCAGCGACCTCATGGACGCCGCGGCCGTGCTCCAGGCGGCCGGCGTGACCATGGAGCGCGAGGCCATCGTCGACTGGATGCTCGACCGCGTCGTCGCGGACGTCGCCCGGCACATGCCGTGGCGGCCCGGCGCGCGCGAGCTCCTCGCCGACCTCGTGGCCGCCGGCGTCCCGTGCGCCCTCGTCACCATGTCCTACCGGCGCCTCGCCGAGGTGGTCGTCGCCGAGACCGACGGCGCGTTCACGCTCATGGTCGCCGGCGACGACGTCGACAACGGCAAGCCGCACCCCGAGCCCTACCTCACCGCCGCCGCCCGCCTGGGCGTGCCCGTCGAGGACTGCGTCGCCATCGAGGACTCGCCCACCGGCATCGCCTCGGCGCTCGCGGCCGGCGCCCGGACGCTGGCCGTGGAGGCGTTCGTGCCCGTGACGCCCCGGCCGGGCCTGAGCCGCGCCACGACGCTCGACGGCGTGACCGTCGAGACGCTCGCGCGTATCGCCGCGGGGGACGTGCTCGAGCTCAGCTGAGACCGAGGCGCTCCGCCGCGAGCGCGGGGTCGAGCTCCGGGACGGTGCCGCCGAACTCGGGGCACACGGCCTGGTGGGCGCACCAGCCGCACAGCGCCGACCTGCGGGGCCGGAAGTCGCCCGACCGCCCGGCCCGCTCGATCGCGTCCCACAGGGAGCGCACCCGCTGCTCGGTGATCTCGAGCTCGCGCTCGCGCGGCTCGGACCGCAGCACCTGGCCGTCGCCCAGGTAGACGAGCTGGAGCATCTTGGGCAGCACGCCGCGCTCGCGCCAGAGCACCAGGCCGTAGAAGCGCATCTGGAACAGCGCCGAGGCCTCGTACCCCGGCCGCGGCGACCGGCCCGATTTGTAGTCGACCACGCGGAGCGCGCCGTCGGGCGCGACGTCGAGACGGTCGACGATGCCGCGCAGCAGCGGGCCGTCCGGGAGC
>Ga0082212_10011184_pt1 | contig 11399 bp, 10 predicted proteins | sample TergutNt197P3_FD_71548 | JGI IMG/M metagenome (GOLD analysis project Ga0082212, IMG submission 71548) | Neocapritermes taracua P3 segment gut microbial communities from Petit-Saut dam, French Guiana - Nt197 P3 | ecosystem: Host-associated > Arthropoda: Insects > Digestive system > Gut ... | reverse complement strand
GGAGGGGATGTAATAATGCCATTATAGGCGTTGTACTCCGCCGTAATGGTGTGATTGCCTACGGCAAGGGATGAAATCGTCAGCGTTGACTCATAGGTGTTTATTGCAACATAAGAGGGAATGCCCGGAACGCCAATATTTGTTCCGTCTATCTTAAACTGTACCATTCCACTCGGCGTTGTAAAGGACATAATTGTCGCAGTGAAAGTCACGCTCTCCCCATAAACTGTTGTATTTGTGGGGGAAGAGCTACTCACACTAACAGTAATTGGCGTTTGTGCCTGCGCTACCGTTGCAAATGCAATCAAAATGCAAACGACAGCCAAATTTTTAAATAATTTCTTCATATTTATGGTTTATATTTAACTATCCATTGGGCGTAAGCCTTACGCCCCTACAAATTCTTAACTCTTAATTCTTAACTCTTAACTCAACCTGTATTCCCATCCCCGCACACTGCGCATTAGCCGGCATATAATCGGCGTTAAGGCCGGGATCAACCTCAAGCGATCCGTTGTCGCCGTTGATATGTGTTTTCCAGGCTGCAAACCCTGCATTGGATAAGATACTGCCCGGTCGATTGTCTGTAAAGGTAGCGTTGCGACCGGCAACAAAGTAACAATTGTCATGCATCGTCGGACGGCCGTCAAGGCCGGAGATATCCCTCGATGGATAGACGTCGCCCTGCTTGACATAACGTATGTCTATGATCCGATTGGTGTAGGTAGAAGGCTGGCTTACAATATTATGATGAATAGTTGGATTGATGTTTGGGGGACAGCCGCCGGGGTTTTTCCAATCCTGTGTCGCAACGCCAAAGTAAATCGGGCTGTGGTACTTCATCACGCCGCAGACAGCATTGACCACCGTGTTATTGTAAACCATCGCATCTTTGGAAGCATATAAACCGATACCCTCCCAACCTGCGTCAATAATCAGGTTATTACGTACTGTACCCCCGATATTTTCATAATAGGTCGGATTTGTTTTCTTGTCAAAATACTGCGGACTGGTATCAAAACCGAGCAGGATCCCGGCTGCAAAGGTGCGTTCAATACGGTTATTTTCAATCACTACACCGGTTGCACCGCCTTTGGCGTAAATACCTGTGCTGCAAATATCGTGGATATAGTTATTATGTACGTGCATATTATCGCCGTTGACATTGTCGATGCCTTCCGAATTACATTCACCCGTATTAAAGTCGGATCTGTGTGCAAACTCCCGCCCCGAATTGTAAATTTCGTTATACCGGATTGTGATGTTTTCGCAGCCGGGTTTGACCTTGACGGCGTCGTCGCGGGAGTCGTGCAGTATGCAATCCTCAATGATGATATTGGATACCCCCGGTCCGGGCGGTTCGCCGGGGAGTACCCACTCCCATTGGGTATCGCAGCAAACCGTATAAAATCCTCCCATTACTTCGACGCTTTGTAATGTGCAGTCTTTTACAACGTTGTGTGTTCCCTCCTCTTCGGCATAGAACAAAACCGCTGATTGTTGGTCGCTGGAGTAATTGGTTGTCAGGTCAATAACCGCCCATTCGCCTTTAGCGGATTTTATCGTTATATTCGATTTTTGCACGCGCACATCGCGTCCTTCGCGGTATGTGCCGCCGCGCAAGATGATCGCGTCGCCGGGTTTAGCTCTTGCCAAAGCAGTATTGATGCTTTTATAGGGTCTGTCTTTGGAACCGTTTGCCGTAGCGTCATTGCCGGTGGGCGAAACATAGATACCGTCGGCAGGATCATCGCGGGTATTGGCGCGCGGCCCTATATTTCCGTCGCCTAAAGGGGGGTGGACAACGACAGGGTCGGGATCGGGGTCGGGATCCGGATCGGGATCGACAGGGAGGTCGTTCCTGCCACAACCCATCAACAAGCACGTAGCCATATAAAGTAACAGCGTAAATAAAATGTTTTTCATCTGTTTGTAAGTTATTGTATTAATCTTCTCAATTTTGGTTTACACGCGTTTGGGGGTTGGTTCAACAAATAAAGCAATGATATTGTACACCTGTAATAAAGCGAATGTTGGGATTATTTTCCAAAGACTTTATGTTTTCAAAAAAAGCCTTTTGAGTCATTCTATCATTGTTTGTTTTTGGGGGCATGATTTGGTTTGCAAACAGTTGTTACTTTTCCCCGACGGACATCTTCCAAAGCCTTATCAAGCGGGGACATTTTTTTTGTTGCCACCTCAGTAGCGCCTGCCAAAATAGCAGCATGAAGAAGGCTTTTAACCAAAGCATTTTTATCATCATAATTCAATGTCAGCGTTGCCATAATACTGTAACTTTGCGAGTGATTTTATGACTGCAAAGATAATATTTTTCTAAAATAAACACAAATACCAATACCTTTTGTTTCCTGAACACTCCAAATGGGGGGGATAGGGGATGTGTATTGACGGTCAATAAAAAAGGGCAGACACAAAGGTCCGCCCCTGCGGTGATGAATTTTGACAAGGAGGCGCCTTACAGCACGCTTGCTTTTATCAGCAGATCGCTTTCGTAGCTGATGTTGATTGTTGTGCCGGTTGGTGCGTCGGTCTGTCCTGTAATGGTGACGTTCACTTTCTTTGCGCTGACTAATTTCATGATGAGCGCCGAAGTGTAGGCGTTCATGTTTGCAGGCGGGGTGAAAGCGCCGCCAAGGGTGTAGGCGGGGACGACTAACGAGCCGGCAACGCCGTCGGCCGTCAACGTCACGTCGGCGACGCTGTAATTGCCTGACGGAACGACGGTGATTTTCAACAACGTATTGTTTACTACTACGCTGTTGACCTTGTTGGCGTATTCTACTATCTCCGAACTGCCCATTTCGGATATATCAACCTGGCGGGTTACGGTAAAGGTATTATCCATACCTGCTGCGCGTGTCGTTACCGCTGCGTATGTTGTGGCGGTATTGCCCGTCACAGGCGCTTCAAAAGCGAATTTCACATTGTTGACATTGAAGTCATGTTTCAGTTTGTCGCAACTTGCGAGCGACGTCATCGCGCATACCAGCGCGGCAAATAAAATCTTTTTCATTTTTTCTATTATTATTAGTTGATACAAAGTTATTACAAAGTTGATGCGATAAAAAAACGTGTAAAATTTCTCGATTTTACCGATGACGACATGTCCACTCTCGTCATGCTGAACTTGATTCAGCATCTCCTTATTATCAGGAGATTGCGGGTCTAGCCCGCAATGACGCCGTATGATGTCATTTCCGGCTGTTTGGCGGCACGCTATACCCATTACCGATGACGTCCCGCCTTTCCGTCATTGCGAGCCTGCGCCTTTAGCCGCGAGGAAAGAAGCGGAATCCAGTGAAAAACAAGACATTATAGTGCTTTCTGGATTGCTTCGTTTATTTCGACTACGCTCAATAACCACCTCGCAATGACGGGCGACTCAAAACGTCATTTCCGGCTGTTTGATGGCACATCATCCCCATTCGCAATGACGGAAAGGTTGTAAGCGACAATTTGAAATGCACCCGAATAACACGGAAAATTATGAAATTTTTCAAAAAAGTTATACATTTGCATCCGTTCAAAAAGGAATAATTGTAGAGACGGATAATTATTCGTCCCCAAAAATAGGACAATAGAAACAATGAAAAGAAATACTTTTATCACCGTAGCGGGCGGTCAGCCCGTCATTGACCGACAACAACTTGTCGTTCGCCCATTGAGCGAAAGGAAGAACAAGGTCGTATTCGACCGCGATGCAATCTCGCCGTTACAGCAACCGCAAATACTTTCGGAAGCAGGCCATGCGCTGATTGAACGGACGGTAGCGCGTATTCGGGCAGCAAAGGAAAAGAAAAGCTCCGTCATGCTGACATTCGGAGCGCATACCATAAAAAACTGTATGGCGCCCACTTTAATCGAATTGATGCAGCATGGATGGATAACACATCTGGCAACCAACGGTGCGGGTATCATTCACGATTGGGAATTAGCCTTTCAGGGGCAGACGAGCGAGGATGTTCGGGCAAATGTCGCACGCGGACAGTTCGGCATTTGGGAAGAATCAGGTCGTTATATTAATCTGGCCATTCTCGTGGGCGCGTATGAGCATTTAGGGTATGGCGAAGCTGTCGGGAAAATGATTGCGAACGAGGGGCTTCAAATTCCGGAGCCTCGTACATTATATAATATAGCGCAAGAAAAGATGGAAACAGACCCGGACAGGGCAGCCGCTGCCATTGATCTGGCAGGGGCAATCAGTCATTTCGGACTGAAAAGCGGCTTTATGTCGATACCGCATCCATGGAAGCAATACTCCGTTCAAGGTCAGGCGTATCATTTGGGCATTCCCTTCACGGGGCATCCCATGTTCGGTCACGACATCATCTATACGCATCCAATGAATCACGGGGCAGCCATCGGACGAACGGCGCAGAACGATTTTTTGCGCTATGCGGCGAGTGTGTACAATCTGGAAGATGGGGTGTATATGTCGGTGGGCTCGGCGGTGATGTCGCCGATGATTTTCGAAAAATCGCTGTCGATGTCGCAAAACCTGAAGATAAAGGAAGGAAAGCATATCGACAACCATTATCTGCTGATTGTTGACTTGGCCGAATCGGACTGGGACTGGCAGACCGACGGCGAGCCTCCGATGGATCACCCAGCCTATTATCTGCGATATTGCAAGACTTTTCACCGGATGGGGGGCGAAATGCACTACCTGACTTCGGATAACCGGGATTTTTTATTATCTTTGTCGCAAAAATTAAATTTATAAATATTTTTTTATCATGGAAAGAACAAAAGTAGCCATTCTGGGCGCGGGCTTCGTCGCCAATATTCATGTAGAAAGTTACATGAGGTTTATACCTGAAGCAGCGGTAGTTGCCGTTTACAGTAATAATGGGGAAGAAGCCAAAGCCTTTGCGCTGGCGCACGGGATACCGCAATGGTATGACGACTTAGACAGGCTCCTTGCCGAATCGGGCGCGCAGGTCATTGACATCGGTCTTCCGAACTATCTGCACCACCAGGCTTGCCTGAAAGCCGCGGCAGCCAGCAAGCACGTCATCATCGAAAAGCCATTGGCGTTGACGCTCGAACAGGCCGACGAGATGATAGAGGCCTGTAAAAAACAGGGCGTCCTCCTGATGTATGCCGAACAACTCTGCTTTACGCCCAAATACGAGCGAGCCAGGACGCTGGTCGAACACGGAGCAGTCGGGAAGGTCTATATGATCAAACAGTCGGAAAAACATTCCGGCCCCCACAGCGCATGGTTTTATCAAAAAGAAACGGCGGGAGGCGGCGTGATGATGGACATGGGATGCCATGCCATCGCCTGGTTTCGCTGGATGAACAAGAACAATCCGGTCAAGAGCGTATATGCCAACATGAAGACCGTCATGCACGATACCGATTGCGATGACAATACCGTGGCTATCATTGAGTTTGAAAACGGCGTCACAGCGGTTGCCGAAAACAGTTGGGCACGCCACGGCGGCATGGACGACCGGATAGAAATATACGGCGACAAGGGCGTGATCTACGCCGACCTGTTCAAGGGCAACTCATCGCTTACGTATAGCATTGACGGATACGATTATGCCAGCGAAAAAGCAGGCAGCACGAAGGGGTGGACTTTCACCATCTTCGAAGAAGTCTATAATCAGGGCTATCCCCACGAACTGAAACATTTTATCAGTTGCGTGCGCGAAGGGATGCAGCCGGTAGTCACCGGCGAAGACGGACGTGCAGTGCTTGAAATTATCTACGCTGCATACGAATCGGCCCGGACAGGTGCAAAGGTGAACCTGCCGTTTACGGCTAAGGTGAGGTATCCGATTGAATTACTAATTACTAATTACTAATTACTAATTACTAATTACTAATTTTTTAACTTACGATTTTTAACTTTCAACTATTTTATATGGATGTAAATGGATTATTATCTTACAAGCAGGAGGCTGAAATTCACCTCCTGAACGAACTCCTGCCGTTTTGGACTGCGCGCATGATTGACCGCGAGAATGGTGGATACCTGACACATTATGACAGGGACGGGAATGATACGGGCGAGGACGAAAAGTCGCTGATTGCCCAGACACGCTGCCTGTATACATGCGCATCGGCGCATCGTGCAGGTTACGGAAATGGTCTGTTTGCTGAAATGGCGCGTCATGGGGTCGATTTTCTTATCAACAGGATGTGGGACAAGGAATATGGAGGTTTCTTTTGGATGATGGATCGCAAGGGGAATGTTAAGATCGACCAAAAGATTATCTACGGACACAGTTTTGCGATCTATTCCCTGAGTGAATATACGCTTGCCACCGGCGATCCCCGTGGTGTGGAATACGCCCGGAAAGTATTCGACCTGATTCAGAAATACTGCGTCGATACGATGTACGGAGGCTATTGGGAGATGTTTCATCGCGACTGGACGCTATGTGGTCCGGGCAGTCAGGGTGGCGACCGCAAGACATTGGACGTCCACATGCACCTGATGGAAGCGTTCACGACCCTTTATGAATGTACCGGCGAAGAGGTGCATCGCCGAAAATTACTGGAAGACATCGATCTGCTGCTTTATCGGATCATTCATCCGGAATATAAAACGGGTATCCCTCAGTTTTTCAAGGACTGGACGGTCGCTCCGCAAATCAAGTTCGATATTATCTGGGGATGGGATCGTTTTTCGGAAGAAGGACAGAAAGGGAATGCCACCGATAATACCTGCTACGGGCATAATGCCGAGTTTGCCTGGTTGCTGCTTCATGCGCTGGAAGTGTTGAAAACGAGTCCGGATGATTATATGCCCTTATTCCGAACCATTTACGACCATACCATCAACAATGGTATCGACTATGAATATGGTGGCGTGTATGTGGAAGGACCCCATTCGGGCGGGGTATACGACAAGGAAAAGGAGTTTTGGCAACAGGCGGAGGTGCTGATCGGATTGTTGGACGCGGTAATCCTTTTCAAAGACGAGAAATACTGGGACGCCTACCAAAATGTCCACCGCTTTGTTTACGACAAATGCGTAAACAAAGGCGTTGGAGAATGGTTCCCGCTTTTAACGAGAAAAGGCGACCCCATCTGGACGCACATGAGCCACTCTTGGAAAATCAACTACCACACCGTCCGCGCCGTTATTCAGTCGATCCGACGATTGGAAAAACTATTAACATGTAATTTTTAATTATTATCAATGAGCTTATCGTTATCATTTCCCGACTGGACAGTTTTCAGTATTGTATTGGGGCTAAGTCTTTTGTATGGCTTGTATATGGCCTACAAGAAAAAAGCGTCTCAGAGCAGTTCGAATTTTTTTCTTGGAGGCCGCAACATCACATGGCCTATCATCGGCGCTTCGCTCTTTGCCACCAATATCGGGGCGGAGCATCTCGTGGGGCTTGCGGGCGATTCCTATCGTTACGGACTGGCGGCAGGATCGGTCGAAATCATGACCATCATACCGCTGGGAATTGCGTGTGCCCTGCTGTTTCCCTATTATATGAAAAACAAGATTTTCACGATTCCCGAATTTCTGGAGCTGCGGTTCACCAAACAGGCGCGCACCGTCTTTTCCGCCTATATGCTTGTCATCAGCGTCATGACCAAATTAGCTTTTACAATTTTTGCAGGCGCGTTGGTGATGAACAGTTTGCTTGGCTGGGATATCATGCCGACCGTGATCTTGATCGCTATCGTGGTTGCGGTTTTCACGATGATTGGCGGTTATACGGCTGTGGCCTATACGGGTACGATTCAAGTTGTGATTATGATTTTTGCCGGCATCGTGATGCTTGTCGTCGGTTTGGACAAGGCGGGTGGATGGAACGGGCTGCTCGAAGGCGTTGCAGCCGCCGGACGCCCCGATATGATGAGCATTGTCAAGCCCTTTAACGACGGCGTTTATCCGTTCTGGGGCATATTGGCAACTGCCTTTTATGCAGGCGTTTTCTATTGGGGCATCGACCAGGTGAACGCGCAGCGGGTACTGGCGGCGCCCGACTTGAAAACGGCACGTCACGGCGCGATGTTTGCCGTCTTGCTGAAGCTGTTGCCCGTTTTTATCTTTGCATTGCCGGGCGTGATTGCGTTTGCGCTGTTTCCCAACGAACTACAGGGCGAAGAAACGAAACAGACGTTTGTGATTCTGTTGAACAAACTGCTTCCGGTAGGTCTGAAAGGCTTGTTGCTTGCCTCTTTGCTTGCAGCGCTTATTTCCTCGCTAATAGCTGTATATAATTCGATCTCGACGCTTGTCGTACGCGATTTTCTTGTCAAGTTCAAAACAGGCATGTCCGAAAAAAAGCAGGTTTCGGCCGGCAGGTATATCATCATCATCGCCGCCCTGCTGGGCATCGGCGCGGCCTGGCTCGTTTATAAAAACGAAGAAGGATTGTACAAGTACCTGCAGACCATTTCCGCCTATTTGGTGATACCCATCTTCCCTGCTATCCTCTTTGGGATAGTCAGCAAGCGGGTGACCGCCAAAGGAGCCGGTGTTTCGGTGCTGGTGGGCGTACTGCTGTCGACCGTTTTTGTCTTCGACCAGTTGTTTCCAGACGTCGGCCAGCAATTGTTCCCGTTCTTGCACCACGACTTAACCTTGAACTTCGGATACCGCGGCCTGTGGGCAGAAATATTCCTTACCATCGTACTGTTTGCCGTATCGGCCTTTACCCAAAAGACCGCTCCCGAAAAGTTGGCCACCACAACGATCAATTTCAAGGGTGGCATCGCCAAGTTTGAGGGTTACAAGGACTGGCGCTTCCATTTGGTGTTGCTTGCCATACTGACCGTGCTGATTTATTTCTTTTTAAAATAGTTTGATTAAAAGGTAATTGCATGCAAAATGATAAATATGATACAAAATAAATCCAATGTAAAAATCCATGTTATGAAGCCAGTAATTCTACTTTTATTAGCTGTGCAGCTGTTATTATCCTGCCACGAACAGAAAAAGGTCGTCTATTACAGCGACTACGGTGCGGTTGGCGACGGCGTGACCGACGATTTTGACGCCATCATCCGAGCGCATGAAGCCGCGAATGAGGCAGGGCTGAAGGTGTGTGCCAACGCAGGAAAAACTTACTATATCGGCAAAACAAACCAGACGGCGCTGATACTGACCGACGTCGACTGGGGCGATGCCCGTTTCATCATCGACGATTCGAAAGTCAGCGTAGCGGACAGAAACAGTCAGATATTCAGCGTTGCCTCAAAACTATCCCCATCGGAAATAACAACCGTCAAAACACTTGAAAAGAACCAGCAGCAGATTGACTTGTCGCTCCCCCATAACGCTTTTATCGTCGTAACCGACAAGACAACACTGCGTTACATCCGCGAGGGGCCGAATCAAAACAACGGGTCGGCCCAGACCGACGTGTTTGTCGTTGACACCAAAGGCAACGTAGACATGAAAGCGCCCATTATCTGGGATTATACAAATATCACATCCATGACTGCATACCCCGTCGACCCCGAAAAGCTGACCATCAGCGGCGGACATTTCACGACCATCGCCAACCAGGCCGAATCGCGGTACACCTACTATGCCCGCGGCATCGGGATCAAGCGTTCGAACGTGGTGGTAGACGGGATGCAGCACGCCATCACGGGCGAGCTTGACCATGGCGCGCCTTATGGCGGATTCATCTCCATATCAAATTGTTCGGAAGTGACGGTGCAAAACTGTAAACTGACGGGGCATAAGACCTACGTGACCATCGGCAACGCAAACGTGCCGGTTTCGATGGGCTCATACGACCTAAGTGTTGGCGCTTCTACCAACGTGACTTTCAGGAACTGCTCGCAGTTTAACGATATACACGACAACAAATACTGGGGGATTCTCGGTTCAAACTATTCCAAAAACCTCACGTACGACGGGGTTGCCTTTTCACGCTTCGACGCCCACATGGGCGTGGCCAACGCTACCATCCGAAACTCTGTCCTCGGTCATCAGGGCATCAACCTCATCGGCAGCGGCGTCTTCCTCGTCGAGAACACCCAAGTTTGCGGGTCGAGCTTCATCAACCTGCGAAGCGATTACGGCAGTACGTTTGAGGGCGAGATCATCATCCGAAACTGCGACTACCTCCCCAGAAACGGCGCACAGTCGGACGCTGTCGTGATAGCCGGCAACAATTCAGGTCAGCATTTTTTTGGCTATACATGCTACATGCCCGAGAAGATTACCATCGACGGACTGACTATCAACGATGTCAACACGCCTGACAACTATCAGGGTCCGAAGATTTTCGCTGCCTTCAACAGCGCATACACAAGCGACGGCTACACGGAAAAATATCCGTACATCGTCACAAAAGAGGTAGAGATAAAGAACCTGACCGTCAAAAGCGGCAAGCCCTATATCGTCAGCAATAATCCATACCTGTTCAGAAATGTAAAGATCAATTGATCTTGGGGCAGACGGTTGTCGTTATCATCTTCGAAGCGGCTTTTTCCTGCATGCCTGCTATCTCCTGAAAGAAGACTTTCAGGTGCTCGGTTTGCATGTGGGCTTGATGACCCGGCTTGTTTGTCCATCTCTCAAACAAATGAAATTCGGTGCTGTCCTTGTACGATTGGAACAAATCATACGCGAGGCAGGTTTCTTCTTTCAATGTCGCAGCCTGGCACTTGTCAAAAGCCGCCTTGTAAGCGGATACGCTTTCAGGCTTGATCTTGACGGGGATATTCATGATGATTTCATACGAATCCTTGTTGACCACGCAACAATCGCCGACGTCAGCCGCCTCTTTCCTGGCGTCACAACATGCTGAAAGTGCTGTCAAAGCACAAACAAAAATCAATGGTATCTGTTTCATAATAAAAAAGTTTTGTGATGGGTTATTTTAAAATCAGGTAATCCTCAATAACAAAGCCAGAGACAAAGCGCCTACGGTAGTCTTTCCAGTCTTTATGAGAAAAGAGGTCGTATCGCCAATGAACTTCGTATCCGTCCCGGCTACTTTTATCACTTCTAATCAATTCGTAATAGTCTTCGCCGACTCGAATTACATCCGGATAGTCATCGCCATATTTTGCGTATTCAAGTTGATTGTTGAGTCGTCTGGGAATAGTATCCCGGCAAATGGATTTTTCCCATATTTTGATGAGCGATTGCTTGTACGCTTCTGCGTATGCTTTTGAAGAAAAAATTGCAAAACAATCATTTCCTTTCACGATCCATACTGTGTTATTTACTAATTCCATCATACTTCGTTTTAAAATTTCGACAAAGGTAGCGATTATTTTCCATAATAACCGAATTTCGCGTAAAGAAGGTGCATTTCAATTTGTCGCATCCCGTCATTGCGAGGTGGTTATTGAGCGTAGTCGAAATAAACGAAGCAATCCAGTGAAAAACAATGCATTATTGTACTTTCTGGATTGCTTCGCAAGCTCGCAAC
>Ga0082212_10011183_pt1 | contig 11399 bp, 7 predicted proteins | sample TergutNt197P3_FD_71548 | JGI IMG/M metagenome (GOLD analysis project Ga0082212, IMG submission 71548) | Neocapritermes taracua P3 segment gut microbial communities from Petit-Saut dam, French Guiana - Nt197 P3 | ecosystem: Host-associated > Arthropoda: Insects > Digestive system > Gut ... | reverse complement strand
GTGACTAGCCGATGAAATGGGTAAAATATCCTGCCATTGCCCCCATTCGTCAGACACTGTCTGCCGAATTTGAGGGCGAGCTTCTGCTTAGAACCAGATGGACAAATGGCGAAGCCAGACGGTCAAGCCTATAAATTCGGCGCTACGCGGGCGCTACAAATTTGGTCAAAAACGGTCAATTTTCGTCAATAACGAGGAACAGCGATTTTACCGTAAGTCCTTGTTTTGTCAATAGATGGGAATGTCCGTCAATGACCGTCAATAAGTAAAAAATCTGGCTGGCAGCCAGAAGGTCATCGGTTCAAGTCCGTTATCCTCCACTAGGCGTAAAGCCTTGTAATACAACGCTTTGTGGCGCGTTGCGGTTTTTAATTTTGGTTACTGTGTTGCCGGGAAATCCATATTTGTATGGATTTTAACCGGGAAAGGTACGCATTATGCCAAAATTAAACAACCGTTCACCGAAGTATTCCAACATTAACGGGCGCGCCGTCGTCTATCAAAACGGCAAGCCCATTTATCTCGGTGGAGCCTATTCAAATCTGGGAAGAACTTGCTCGTAAAAGTTCCGATTACCCCAAAGGCGAGCCCATTCTGGATTACCGATAGTCTTTCAGATGTTACCGTATTGCACTCATTGCAAAAAGACCTTCTCCGAACGCCAACCGCCCCGGTTTCTACAGAGCGGCAACGCTTTTGTCTTGCGAGACTACAGGGTAATCGCCAAATGTACGCTGATAATAAAGGGACAGAGCATGAAGCGACACCGCTAAACCTTCTAATTGCTTGGCATTCAAACTGTTCGCCATCGTTTCTGTCTTCACCCGGTTGACCGTCGCCGCCAAACTCATGACCGCCCGGACAACCTGCGGGTCCTGTAATTCCTTATCGGGTAATGAAAACACAAGCCAACGGAGAATATGACCTCCAGAATACATCGTCTCAAAGGCATCAGGATTGAAACCTTTGTATAAGAAAAATTTTGGATGCCAGAGATAACGGTCATTTTGAATCGACAACACGAAATCCTGATACGTTTTCAGTTGCTTCTTTGCCAGAGACAAAGAACCTCGAATCGGCTTATTCTCACTCTCGTACAGTTTGACCGCTGCCGTCAAACCGAGGAGCCAATCGGCGGCATCACTCGTTCCCTGATCAACCGAACGATTCAACTCGTTTGTTACCATTTTTTCAATGTTCCAAACTTCTCCCAGTTCATTTTTCCATTGTGCATTCGATTCGTCGTAGAACGAGAGGGCAACCAGTGCCATCGACATGTCCATTCCTCTGGAAATAGCGGCTTTTTCCGAAGCGACTAAGTGAGCAATCGTGTACGAACTGCCATCCACCTTCAACTCGTAGTTGGGCATAATGTTAGACATCGCAAGCATGGCGGACATACTACCGGGACGCTGTTGATATCCATGACCCACCTTCGCAATGATCTTGGTGCCATCGCTCCGAAGAAGTGTTTTGCCATTGCATGGAGTGTTCCAACACAGTGCCCCAATCGAGTAAATATACGTTCCTTTGGGGGCGTTTCGGTCGCGGGGATCAACATTCGGATTCGGTTGATAGACCCGCGCATCGGCTCCGTAGGGCAGTGCCATGAGCAAAACCTCGTTCGGTGTATGGTTTTGGGTATTCACTCCTCGCCGTGTATTGGCAACCAAGACCGACTCAATCGACTGCTTCAAACTTGCCCGACGCTCCGCTTCACTCATCGAGTTGAAGTCCCGATACTGTTGCGGCAATTCCGACGCAGAGGGTTGCGTCTCCGCTTGGTTTTTTTGTCCCTGTTTTCGGGCATTATGTTGTCCCCGGGTGGTATATTGTACCAGGACAAGTTGCCCGGAATCTGTCCGCACCAGTTTGGGCGGCTTGACCGGTATGTCGCCGGGACGCACCAGCGACGAATCTTCGGTCGCCGACGACGAAAGAATCTTCGCTGGGGCTTCGATTGCATGTTCAGGATTGAAACCGGGGATCGCCTCCGGTTCCAATGTGCCGTCAAGCGTGTAGTCTGACGCACAGACGATCCCACTGAGGAGAACCACAAGGAATGTTTTGAATATCAAGGTCGTTTTCATATTGAGGTTAAATTGTTTAGGGTTAGGGGGGGGTAATCAGTAGTCAGGAGTCAGGAGTCAGTAGTTGGGAGTTAGGAGTTGGTAAATGGTGTACGATTTGCATCATTGCTTCGTTTTTCTGACTCCTGTCTCCTGACTCCTGACTACTGCCTCCTTACTTCACATTCGTTTCTGCTGCATCGGCTCTCCTGAAGTTGGAGTCAAAGTCCGGGACAGCACCGATCAGTTGGTTGTCTGAAATCGGAGTCGGTCTCCGTTGTCTGGGCGGAACATACCGTTGCCTTCTCTCGGCGGCGCGTTCTTTCAGTTCAGTAACCATTGCATCGTATTCTGCAATCTCTTTATTTCGGATTTCAATAGCCTGACGCAGAGCCACGATGGTTGATGCCGCTTCTTTTTCTGTAGGACGATCAATCACGAATCCGGCAGCAGTGCCGCGTTGAGTATAGGCATGTCTCGGCACTCTACTGCCGTAAGTATTCTCACCGCCGTAGTTAATCAGAAAACTGAAGTTACCGCCGCACGCCGGCGGATGATAGGTAACTCCGCCGCTGGCAAGTCCCTGGCTTCGGCTGGAAAATGTATCATTCCCGCCGTAGGAGAAGAGAATACCGATACTTCCTTCAGCACCGACACCTTGCGTCATGTTGCCGGGGGCGGTATATTTGCCGTTGCCGTTGAAACTGCACAGGATTCCAAATGCCAAGTCCCACGCCATCCCAGTTCCCATGATTTGACCGCCGTAAACATCATCGCCGCCGTCATCAAAGCAATAGCCGACGGAGTAATGGCAACCGAAACCGTTGGCAAACCGAGTCCATCGAGCCTGTGCTCCGGGACCTGGTCGCGGAGCACCATTATAAGTGGTCGTCGTTGTTCCGTACCGAATGTCATTTCCGCCGAAGTCGCGGGCAATTCCCACACCGAGCCAGTATCCACCGCCATGTCCGAAATAATCGACTTCATAGACATCGTCGCCGGCACCGGAAAGGATCACGCCGATTCCTCCGTTGGCAGCCTGCCGAATACCCGCTCCAACACCCTGCCCCCAACCATCATAGCCGGGATGCTCTGGATAGGAGTCGAGGTAAAGCCCACCGCAGTAGTAGTGATTATTGCCATTACCGCTGTTTGAAAGAACTCCAAAGCCGCCCGGCGCACCAAAACCTTGCGCCCAAAGCGATGCCTTGTAAGTAGAGTTACCTTTCCCTTGGTCGATCAACATTCCGAGTCCCAAAAGGGCATGCCCTTGGACGCGTCGCAGTGCCTTGTAGTGGTTCGTACCCGAATAGTTAATCAAAATACCGACACCGCCCATTGTGGAGCCTTGGGCAACATCCACTGCGGAATAAGTGCTGTACTCTGACCGGTCAAGCAGCATGGAGATTCCCATGACCGATCCGCCTTGGATTCCCGGTTTAGTGCCGACAAAAGTATTTTTTTGCCCCATGGCGATGATGACCAAAACAGGGCGGTTCATGTTGCACGTTCCTTCACGAAAAGTGTCGTCTTCACCCCGGCTAATGACACAGACCACATCACGCATTTCCGGCGAATCGAGATCGTATGTATTCTTTCCGAGACCGCCGATGACGATGTCTCCTGCTGCCGTTGTAAGACGCTGCATCTTTTGCCCACTCATCATCACTTGGGGCAACATATCTTCAGGAAATTGCGCCAGCAGATCGAGCAAAGCCGTATTGGTGAGCGGGATCAAGGATTCTGCACCATCGTACAGAGCGGCTTTATCGATTCTGTCCATAATATCAATGTGTTTTCGACCTACCGACCGGGCAGGAATGGTATGACCATTGATACAACCCTTCCCGACAAAGGTGTCCACAAAATTTTTGTTTAGTTCTATGAGTTCTGCGGATGTCAGCGCAGAAAACGCTCTTGCATGAGCAGACGATGCCTGAATAATACAACGCTTGACTTCGGTGAGGGCTTCCATGGGGGTCCTACAAAGCGGAAACTTGATTTCGACACTCTCTCGCTTAGGAACGTCCATCCGTTCCCGAATGCCGGGCATCAATTCGGCAAAATGCCGATGTCCGCCCGAAAACCCAGTGAATAATTCACGAGAGTATTCTTCCGCCTCGAACACCGAACGCACCGGGTCGGCATAGAGTTTTTGATACCATGAAAGCCGGCTACGACCATCAAGTTCGCTGTTCGTATTGACCCCGGCAGTATCGCGAAGAATCCCTTTGGAAAAACCCTTCCACATATCGTAGCGGTTGGTGATGTTTCGTGTCCGCAAACCGTTGATGACCTCGTCATACATCAATTTGAGTTTATCGGGTGCAAAGGGATCGCCTACCGAACTGGCATCAAGCACCTTCCATGTTGTTTCGTCGTCATCGCTATCGAAGTCTGGAACACTGACCATAACCTGTGTACTCTCCGGCTGGGATGCTGAATCTTCGGAAAGGTCGTTCATATTTTCGGATTCTTCATCGACTTTTTCGTTTGCCAAGTCTTCTAAAATGGAACTCAATTCATCCTTCTGTGCAGGGGCGGTAGAAGCGGTTCCTCTCGATTCACTCACTCTTTTGGGTTCCGAGATAATTTCCGGCTCTTCCCCGTCGGCTGTACTGTTTTGGTCAAAAGTATCCTCCGATTTTGGTTCCATGACATTGACTTCATCTTCGTCGTTGATAACAGTGTACTCCTCTTCGAATATATCATCGGAGAAGAGAGATTCTGACGGGGTTTCGGCAAAGGGTGATTTTTCATTGTCCGTATTGATCGGATCAGGCTCGAAAAGTTCCATCGACTCCTCCATTTCGTCCGAATCGGCGAAGAGTTCGGCTTCCGGTACTTGAACAGGAGCCTTTGCTGGCGGTGGAATGACCGTCTTCGGCTCTGGAATAACAGTACCGGGAGCGTTGGGCTGCACGGTTGTCCAGCCATCGCTAATGATCTCGGAACCTGTTGCCTTGGTATTGGTTCCACTGGGAACAGCCGGTTTGGATGTTGCTGTTTTCGCGGGGGAGCCGGGATTGGGAACAGGTTGCTGCTCTTTGACCGAGGGAGAGGGAGTGTTTTTAGGAGTTGTCGGCGCAGTTGCCACTTTGTCCTGGTTGGAACGCATCGTTTCCAACAATTTTTCAAAATCGGAAAAATCGTTGGCGAATCCGATAGAAAATCCAGCCAGAACCGAAAAGGCAATGCCAAAAAAACCAAATCTGAAGGGTAAATGTCTCATGTTTTTCCTCGTTAGGGGGGAACAGCAGCAAAAAACTGTTAACTTGCGGTATCTAGGTAGGCGTGTTAGGTAAAATTTGACGGTTATACCAATTTTTAGGACGCTTATGACTGGTAATCGGTCAGTTTTGGAAAACTCTTGAATAAAACCCCAAAAGAGTCTGACCGTGTCCGACCAATTTTGAAAACGCTCCAGAAAGTTTACTCGCCGAGAATTGCCAACACGTCCCTTGCCGTTGGCGGACAGCCGGGAACGAACCGCTCGCAACCGGCTGTACAGTTGCCTATCCCCAAACCATCGCACTTTTTGCCTCGGAAACCTTGACCGATTTTGAGTTTACCCTGCGTCAGAGTCCCAGTCGGCGAAACATCGGCATTGTTGAGTGCAAATATCAATGCCGCATAGCAGGCAGAACAGGCATTTTGTTCGTCGATGTGTTTTGCCCAACGGCGGACAATGTCACTTTGTTCCCTCGGATTCGTTTTCGGTCGGTTCTCGACTTGCAGTTCCCGAATCGTTGCGGCTTCATCAAATTTCTTACCGATGCCATACTCTGCAGCATACGACAAATAGTCGATACACGTTGGTTCATAACCGAGTAACATTGCTCCGTAGGAGTCGAGCAGTACGGGGTCAGTGCCTACCATGATACGATTCACAACGACGGGCTTGCCCCCCTCTTCAAAAGTCGGATCGCCGCAAATGCCGTCGATCACATGCAGGTCGGGTTGGAGAATCGCGTTCAAAGCAGCAATCGGCTTGTGCAGACCGATGTTATGGTATCGCCGTTTTTCGCTATCGGGAATACAACCCTTCATATTCTTAAGACAACACGTCAGCGTCGTTTGGCAATGTCCTTTGAGTACCGGCACATTGATCAGAAAATCAGCATTGGCAATAGTCTCGCAGACACCAAGCGTCAAACCGTGAACGTTTTTCTTGATGACCTTATCCTGTTTCGTATCGAAAAGTTTCAGACCATGCTTTTTTGCGAGTATCGTGAAACCGCAACGGTCAAATGCCCTGCCGGTTGTCTCGCCGAGCCATGAACCCTCGGCAAGGACCGGACTCGTGATTCCGAGGTCTTTGAGAAACAGCACAATACCTTCCACAATTTCAGGATGCGTCGTTGCGCCTTCCGACGCAGGTTTTGCAACAACAAGGTTCGGCTTTATGATGACGTTCATGCCGGGACGGAGCCGTTTTCCAACGGCAGTGTCCCTGAGCAATGCGTACGTCATTTCCGTTGCATTAGTGCCGTAAATAATTGTTATGTCGGACATGTCCATTGACCGGATTCTAACCAAAACACCTCAAAAAGCAAGGGAAGTTTTTCCGCTACGTTACACATGGTCGCCCAATGTGAACATGCACTCTTGACGGACAATCCAATTTCAGTAAGATGAAAAATACCAATCGCGTCTATGGATTAAGGAGAATTCTATGAAGATGTACCCATTTTTTTTCTGCATTTTTTGGGTGGGAGGAGTCGCCCTGGCTACTGATGCACCGAGACCTAACATCCTCATTTGCATGGCAGACGATGCTTCGTCCCCTTACACGAGTATTGACGGTTGCCCCTGGGTGAATACACCCGGCTTCGACCGTGTTGCCAAAGAAGGTATTCGATTTACACATGCCTATACACCGAATTCTAAATGTTCGCCATCGCGTGCATGTTTTCTTACCGGTCGAAATCCCTGGCAACTCGAAGCCGCAGCGAATCATATTCCCTATTTTCCGGTAAAATTCAAAACGTACCCCGAAGTTCTTTCGCAAAACGGATACTTCGTTGGGATGACGGGAAAAGGCTGGGCTCCCGGTGTTGCCCTTGATGAAAACGGAAAAAACAGGCAAATGACAGGACGACCTTTCAATGCACAAAAGCGGACACCGCCCACTAAATTTATCTCGGCGAACGATTACGCCAGGAACTTTAGAGATTTTCTGGATGCTAAACCTGCTCAACAGCCTTGGTGTTTTTGGTATGGCGGGATGGAACCTCATCGCAAATATGAAAAGGATAGCGGGCGATTGCTTGGCGGTAAAAAACCAGAGAATATCGACCGAGTTCCCGGTTTTTGGCCCGATAATGATATTATTCGGAACGACATGCTCGATTATGCGTTCGCCTTGGAGCATTTTGATGCCCATGTGGTAGAAATGCTTGACGAACTGGAAAAACGCGGCGAACTGGACAACACCCTCATTATCGTTACGGCGGACAATGGCATGCCGTTTCCGAGGAGCAAGGGGCAGTCGTATGAAATATCATGCCATCTTCCTTTTGCAGTACTCTGGAAAAATGGAATCAAAAATCCTGGTCGCATCGTAGAAGCTTACATCAGTTTCGCTGATGTTGCACCAACCTTACTGGAATTAGCCGGGATTGACGCTGCCCAAACCGGTATGCAACCAATATCGGGGAACAGTTTTTGTCCTCAGTTGTATTCGGACAAGGGTGGTCACGTTGACCCGGCAAGAAATTTTGTACTTCTCGGTCGAGAACGCAATGATATTGGTCGTCCGAATGATGAAGGATATCCGATTCGTGCGATCATCAAGGACAACATAATCTATTTGCACAATTTTGAGTCAGAACGTTGGCCTGCGGGTGATCCGATTACAGGTTATCTCGATGTCGATGGCAGTCCGACGAAGACGGAAATACTCAAAATGAGAACACAACCGGAGACTGATCGTTACTGGAAACTCAGTTTCGGCAAACGCGAACAAGAAGAACTCTTTGATTTGAATGTTGATCCCGATTGCCTGACCAATCTTGTCGATCATCCCGAAAAGAAAGAATTGATGGTACAAATGAAAACAGAACTTTTCGCTCGGCTTACTGCGCAGGAAGACCCGCGAATGTTGGGGCAGGGAGACGTTTTTGACCGTTATCCTTTTGCCTTCGAAGGGATAAGGAATTTTTATGAACGCTACCACAGAGGCGAAAAAATGGATACCGGCTGGGTGGAACCTTCTGACTTTGAAAGCGATGTCATTGAATAGAGCGTATTCTGATTTGTTCTGGTTAGAATCGGTTTTGCCGCAACTTTGCAAACAATTTATGCACCACATGGAGCAATCCGGCAAATAATACCAGCAACCCTAGCAAACCCAGCCCAATCGTTCCAAGACCGAAGGCGAAGTATTCGGCAGTGGGTTCCCAAACGAAACGCCAAAAAATGACGACGAAGACCGTCGCCAAACACAAAAACGGTCCGTAAGGCACCGCTCTGCCTTTGCCGAGTGCCACGTTGACAATGCCATAGACCAATCCGAAAAAGGGAGCGGCAAAGAAGACGACCAGCACTGCTTGCCAACCGAGAAAGGCACCGATCATTCCCATCAGGGTTACGTCGCCGAAGCCCATCGCTTCGACACCTAGCACCCATCGGGAAACAAGCCGAACGCTCCAAATCAACACCATCCCGGTTGCCATGCCGACGAGAGCGGAAAAGAGAGCAATTTCTGATTTTGAACCGTTCTCGCAAGCAATGAAGGCAGGAAAGAATATAGAAATGATAATGATGTACTTCGTTCTCGGTGAACGGTACAGGTACCGCCAGAAAATTGCATGGGCTTTGTGGAAAGGTAACTTGAGATACCAAACTCTATCCAACATGGCGAAACACCCAAAGCACCAAAGGAGAGTCATTCCCATTAGCGGACATATACCAACGGGGTTCGGACTCCAAACGTGCATCGCATGAATTCCAGGAGCGACAATCGGGAAAAAATCGTCCGACCATTGGATTTCCGTTACCGGCAGTGCCGCCCACGGAAAGTGAGAAGCGGCGATGAGTGCGGTGAGTGTACCGGCAACGGTAATCCAATCGGGAATAATCATCTCGTAGAAATCGGTCAGCGTTGCTGCCAAAAGAAATGTAAAAAGAATGAGATGAAAGAAGTATTGATCAAGACCATGAAAGCCGGGAACGCAGCGCAGCGAAGTGACCGGATCAACGGACGTGGTGAATCCGGTCGCTCCGGCTCCGCCTACGCTCCCGGCTTTCATGATTGGTTCCAGCATTTCCATTTGCACTTCCCATTGGTAGAGCAGAGCGGCGGCGATGCCGGAGGCGAGGACGATGCCCCATTTTTTTTGCCATGAAGAGCGATAACGTTGGGAACAACCCCATCGGTCGGCGAACTCGCCGGCAAGGAAGCCCAATAACGAACCGAGAAAGAAACAAACAATGTAATCGAGCATGAGCACATCACTCCCCTTTAACAACGCCGGGCGTTGCCAGTTCCCGAAGCGTTTTCTCGCCGCCAGACATGACGGTATAACTCCTTATCGAACCATCCATCAACGCCATCAGATTGACTGCCCCTGAATGGCAAGCGTTCATGCCGTTTTGAACGAAATCGTCCAACGACACATCCGCCGTAGGATTCATCCAGCAAAACGGTTCGGCAACCTCAAAAATTGCCAACGTGTTGCTCAATCCACTGGTAAACTCTTCCAACTTCAAGCCAAGAACGCTTCCTGCTTCCTTTGCCGGTACAAAACTTCCCCCGGCAATTGCTGAATACGAACAATCCTTTCGAGGATTCCCTAACGACATACTCGGACATCGGTAAATGATGGGCATTTGGTCGTGAAACTGCCGGTTGTGTTCGCTGTCCCACGGTTCGTCTAACCGTATTTGTTCGTATAATGATCTTTGCTCGATGTAGGGTAAAATCAGCACTCGCCAACTGTGGAGCGGCTTGCCCTCATCGTCCACCGTGTAAAGCGGCGGCAACGCACCATGCTTGTCATGGTAATTGTGGAGTGCCAGGACAATCTGTTTCTCGTGGTTGCTGCATTGCATCCTTCTTGCTGCTTCACGTGCTGCCTGAACAGCAGGCAGAAGTAATGCGAGTAACATGACTAATGGCAGCAACAGTGCCAGTGCGGTGGCATTGAGACAGATTCCTGCCGTTGCGATTCCTGACCGATGGGACTTCAAGCCAAAAATACCGAGGAGCAGACCGACGCACGGCAAAATCAGGAGTCCACCGGCGGTCAACCAACTGACGATGCCGCACACAAACGAAGCGACTGCTTTTCCGTCGCCGGTTCTCGGCGGTTCCGGTTGGTCAGGCGGCGACAGCATCTCACCGACACGTGTACCGCAATGAATGCAGAATTCTGCTCTTTCCGTTAACTCTTTTCCGCAACATGAACAAAACATCGTGCCTCCGTCGGATGAATGGAGAAATCAGTCTATCATTTCGTCGTTTCCTTTTGGAATCGTTCCAAAAGTTTTTTGGTCATCGTTCCCGGTTTGCCATCGCCGATGGGACGCCCATCCAATTTGACGACTGGAATCAACTCCGCCGCACTGCCGGTTAGAAAACATTCATCTGCGGCAAAAATGTCGTAGCGAGTCATCGGCACTTCCTTGATCGGAATGCCCATCTCGGCGGCAATTCCCAAGACGGTCTGCCGTGTAATTCCCTCCAAAATGCCTGCTTCCGTCGGCGGCGTGTGCAGTTTTCCCTTGCTGTAAATGAAAATGTTATCTCCGCTGCATTCCGCCACTTCCCCTTTCGTGTTGAGCATCAAAACTTCAATGCAACCGGCTTGGTGCCCTTCGATTTTCGCCAAAATGTTGTTCAGATAGTTGAGCGATTTGATCTGCGGACTCACCATCGAAGGATTGGTGCGCACGGTCGATGCCGTAACGATTTCGAGTCCCTTTTCGTAATGCTCTTTGGGATACAGTGCCAGATGGTCGGCAATAATAATAACCTGCGAATTGCTGCAAAGGTGTGCGTCCAGTCCGAGCGTTCCGATGCCGCGGGTAACGACCAACCGAATGTATCCGTCTTTGATGTCGTTGACTTTGAGCGTTTCATTGACTGCCGCTTCCATCGATTCAATCGTCATCGGAACTTCGATTACGAGAGCCTTGGCGGAATTCCAAAGCCGGATCATGTGTTCCCTAAGGCGGAACACTTTACCGTTGTACGAACGCATCCCTTCAAAAACGCCGTCGCCGTAGAGAAAACCGTGATCGAAGACGCTGATTTTCGCGTCTGCCTTATCAAAAAATTTGCCCGATATGTAAACTTGCATTAGATTTGCTCCGCAGGGATGTTAC
>Ga0082212_10011182_pt1 | contig 11399 bp, 10 predicted proteins | sample TergutNt197P3_FD_71548 | JGI IMG/M metagenome (GOLD analysis project Ga0082212, IMG submission 71548) | Neocapritermes taracua P3 segment gut microbial communities from Petit-Saut dam, French Guiana - Nt197 P3 | ecosystem: Host-associated > Arthropoda: Insects > Digestive system > Gut ... | reverse complement strand
CTCGGATATCATAGCGTTCGACGAACCGACTGCGCCGCTGACAGACACAGAGATAAAAATACTTTTCGACCTGATTCTTAAGCTTAAAGAAGAGGGAAAGGTAGTCATTTATGTGTCGCATCGTTTATCCGAGATATTCCAGGTCACAGATGAGATAGTCGTACTTAAGGACGGTAAGTTCGTAAAGGCTTTCAACACGCAGGAGACGAACGAAGCTGAACTTATCAAGGCTATGGTAGGTCGCGATATAGGCGACACATACGCCAACCTCAGCAGGAATGAAGACGTCGGCGACGTCGTGCTCGAGGTCAATAATCTAAGTACAATAGTTCTTAAAGATGTGAGCTTCAAAATACGAAAGGGCGAAGTTCTGGGTTTTGCGGGGCTCGTCGGCGCCGGGCGCACGGAGGTCGCGCGGGCGATATTCGGCGCCGATTACATAACAGGCGGCGAAATCAAGCTCGAAGGCAAACCGGTGCTGTTCAAAACCCCGAAAGAGGCCATAGACGCCGGCATAGCGCTCTGCCCGGAAGACCGCAAGGATCAGGGGCTCGTCATGCAGCAATCAATTAAGAATAACGTTGCGATGCCCGTATTAGACGTTTTGAACAGCGGCCCGTTCGTTAAAAAGAGTGAAATTGCCGCGCTGGCTGATAATGCTGTAGAAAAGTATTCAATCAAAACGCATACAATAGAAAAGCGGGCGATAGAATTGTCGGGCGGGAATCAGCAAAAAGTTATTCTCGGGCGATGGACTAATGAGAAAATGGCGACTAAGGTGCTGATCCTTGACGAACCAACCAAGGGAATTGACGTCGGTACAAAAGCCGAGATATACCAAATGGTGTGTGATTTTGCGAAACTGGGAATTGCCGTCATTTTCATTTCAAGCGAACTTACGGAAGTCATAAATCTCGCGGATAACATAGTTGTAATGCGCAGCGGGCGCGTATCAGGCATCGTGTCACGGCAGGAAGCGGACGAAGAAAAGATCCTTGCCATGGCGATGCTTTAATAAGGAGGTGGCAGAATTGGGAAAAGAAAGCTTCTTTAAATCTAAAATACGTCCGCTGTTCCAGCATAAAGTGTTTTCTCTTATTATACTCCTTGCAGCTATGATCCTCTTGTTTTCACTTTGGTCCAGCGCAAAGGGAGGAAGGTTTTTTCAAGGCAGTACCTTAACGAATGTTTTTGACTCGATCGTACTCTCCTCGTTTCTGGCAATAGGCGCCGGATGCCTTCTGATTTCCGGAAACCTTGATCTGTCTATAGCGGCAGTCGGAGCGTTAGGCGGCATGATACTGGCGACCGGGATAGAAAGATGGGGGTTGCCGACAGCCGTAAGCATTATCATTTCATTCATATTTTGCGCGCTGATGGGGACGATAAACGCGACGCTGGTCACAAAGTTCCGGTTTCCTGCGTTTATTGCCACTCTGGCTATGACGTCGATGTCAAGAGGCCTGATGTACTGGTTCAGTTCGATCGGCGGCGAAGGCTCGTCCGCTACTAACATACCGGTCAACTATAACGACTTCCTTAACTTCCTCGGCAGAGGCAGGATCGCGGAAATACCCGTCGGAGCGTCCTCGATTGGGATACCGTTCGGCGTCATTATCGTTTTGATATTCTTCCTGTTCTACGGCTTTCTCATTTCAAAATCAAAGTTCGGGCTCAAGATGATGATGATGGGCGGCAACCCGGTAGCCGCTTCTCTGGCAGGGATAAACTCTAAAAGGATAACCTACATTCTGTTCATAAACGCTTCTGTCCTCGGAGGGATAGCGGGGCTTTTCAACACAGCGAGGTTGGCGCAGGGGTCGCTGTTAGCGCTGCAAACTCAGCAATATACAGGGATCACAGCAGCGATACTCGGAGGAATTTCCTTTGGAGGCGGAGCCGGAGGCATGGGCGGAGTACTTGTCGGCCTTCTTATTCTGATGTCATTCCAACTCGGAATGGGAACTGTAGGCTTCAATCCATTCTGGGTCAACGTTTTCTCCGGCGTCATTCTTATTTTGGCTCTTACATTGGATTTTCTGAATCAAAAGTTAGCCAACAGAGCTGTTATGTAAGGAGGGAGAGAAATGCATAAAGGAAGTACATTTTCCCGCCTGATGCGGCACAAAGCCGCGCCGTTACTGATTATCCTTATCGTGCTTATGATAGCGACGATGCTGATAAGCAGCGGGATCTTCGACGGCCGGCCGTTTTCAGCTCTGTTCACCAGGGGATTCATGTCGTCCGGGAATCTGATGAACATATTCTACAAACTGGCAGTCCAGGCCTTCATGCTATGCGGTATTGCCACTATCCTGATAGGCGGCAATATAGACTTGTCTATTGCGGGCGCGGCAGGTATCAGCGCGATGATATTCGCATGGCTGTGTCAGCATACGTCGCTGCCATGGGGGTTGGTATTTCTAATTGTAGGGATACTGGCAGCCATCCCGGGAATAATAAACGCCTTTCTTGTCAACAAGCTGAACTTCCCCCCGTTTATAGCGACGATAGGCATGTCAACGATTTACGCGGGATTCTGCAACGTAATTACCAATGGCAACAACATTGAGATCGCCCATCAGGGATTCAACAACTTCGGGAAGTCAAACATAGGGGGATTCCTCCCATGGACGTTTGTTATCGCGGCGATCGTTATGATAATTTATCAGTTCATATTGTCGCGGACTACGCTCGGCAGGAGTGTGTTCATGTGCGGTGGCAATCCTACCGCCGCCCGTCTGTCGGGGCTTAAGCCGAACAAGGTTCGCACGATGCTGTTTATCAACAACAGTATACTCGCGGCAATCGGCGGTATCTTCTATACGGCGCAGGTCAAACGCGCGACCCCGTCAGGACTCACCGGTTCAGGCTTTGATTTTAGAGTCATATCGGCGTCGATTCTGGGCGGAGTATCGTTCATGGGCGGTTCGGGGAGTATAGGAGGAGCGTTTATTGCGCTGATGCTTCTCAACGTATTTGAAAATATGCTCAATGTCTTAGGAATACAGCCGTACTGGATACTCTTCGCGTCCGGCGCGCTTATGGTGCTGGCTCTTATCATCGACTATATCGGCGCTGAAAGGCGCAGAAAAGCGCTGCTCGTCGCAGCGGTCTCCGGGGATTGATGGTATTATCATCAAACTACTTACGGTCGCTCCTCCAATATGGGGGAGCGACATTACAATTCGCAGCACTAGATCAAAGAGGTAAACCAAGTTATGGTTGAAATCGAAGAAAATAAAAAATCCAGAGTATACAGCGTCGAGTTCTGGCGTTTCGCCTTTACGGTCATTGTCGCGTTGTACCATCTGGAGATTTTCTACCAGAAGAAGCTGATGCCGTCGGGTACCGGCGCCGTTGAGTTCTTTTTCGTACTTGCCGGTTTTACGATAGCAATGTCGGCGGCGCGGCGATTGGCGAAGGGCGGTTCCAGGGAACTCAGCGCACGTGACGCCAATGCTCTGGCGTGGGATTATCTGAAGAAAAAGCTGCTTTTGATATATCCCGCGCTTGTTGTTACGCTTGTTATTACGCTTGTTATCATCCCGCTGTCCGGCGCCGTGTTTACGATGGGCTCAAGCAACGTCAACGCCGGATTCCTGACCCGGCTGCTGACACAGATCAAAGTACTGCTCGGCAGCGAGTGGGAGTGGTTAATGATGGTCGGGACGCCGATGGGGTTCAACAACTCTACCGCCGCATCCGCGCCTATCGTACCGCTGTGGTTTCTGACTCAGCTGCTTGTCGTCGGATACCTGTACACATTCATAATAAACCGGAAATACGATTTTACTATGTTTGCGGCTCCCATTATAGGCGTTCTCGGGCTCACTTACTTTGTCCTGAATTCGGAAAATAATCTGGATTTCTATATCAAGATGGGTCTTGTCAATGCCGGAACTGTACGCGCTGTCTCGGAAATGGCTATGGGTATTACATTATACCGTATTTATGAGTACATGACTAAACGCGAATGGAAATTGTCCGGAAAAATAGCGCTGCAACTGCTTGAGCTTCTGGCTGTTTACCGTTATTGCGCGCTGACGTTCAACGCGCCGCTGAGTATCGACAATTTCCGCAGGATACCGTATATATTGATCATCGTTCTACTTTCGTTCGTCAATGTGACGTTTCTTTCAAAACTGCTCAACAGGAAATTTATGGAAAAGTTAGGAAAACTGTCGCTGACAATGTACCTGATACATTTCCCTGTCGCGACAGTTTACTATTATCTGATATTTACGTTGAAAATGAGGCCGATAGGTCGCGTGTTGCCGTCGTTTTTTATGAGAAGCGGCGGCGCAGACCGCATGTACCCGCCTATCCCGCTGAGTCTGGGCGACGTCGTGATGTACCTGCCTTTCGTAATCATCGTGTCTGTCCTGATAAACCTGCTGATATCCGGGATAAAATCCGTTTTTCCCAGAAAGAGGCGGTCGGCCTAGGACGTTTTTCTGATGCTTTCCGCGCTTATTATCTCATCAATTACGCCGCAAAAATGCTTGTACTCGTCGAGCATGTTGTCCAGATATTCATGCTCCGCCTCTGCTATTGAAAAGTACTTTTAACATGGTATACTAATGCTGAATTCTGAAAAAGAGTTCGGCATTAGTTTATGTGGAGGCAGCACATATGCGCCCGGTTCTAGCGCTGAAGACGTTGCTTCGGTCGCCGATGAAGACCGTTCTTACTTTCATTCTGCTCGGCGTTGTGACATTTGCGCTTTTCTCGCGTTCAGCGGAGTACGCGATAATAAAACGTGAAATGGACGCTGCGGCGAAACAGTACAGGGGCGTCGGCGCCGTGGAACTCGAGCCTGCGGCGGAGAGTTATCCCGATATGCCGTTGTACATACATACAGACCCGCGGATGGCGGGACTATATGATTTGGGGGATGCTTCCCTTGGTGTTCAGCGATATAAGCTGCTGACCCGTGAACAGGTCGACGCCATATCGGGTTTACCCTATATATCGTCAGTCAGCACCCGCTATATGACGGCGGGGATTTCGGACTTGTATCCGCGCATTTCGGACAGTAACAGCGGTCAAAACATACTATATTACAGTTATCCGGAACCAGTCGTTTTTGAAGCGACGCTGTACGATATCTGGTATGGAAGACCGATGGAACTCAATGATTACGGAGGCTCGCAGCACTTTAACCGACTAATCGTTGAGGACATAAACTACCTGACAGGTAATACGCCTCAGTTTCGCCGACTTAATATGTCGTCGATTTTCGGGGATGATAAGGACAGGTTTATGATCTATGCCGGCCCGCGGATGAATCCCGAATGGGGTTACCTTGGAGTAAACACATGGATGGCGCCGGGATCGGAAAGCGACTACACAGACTACCTGTTCGGCAAAGAGTTCCTTGAGCGCCTGACGCCGGGCAGCCGATATGTTTTCATAACGCAGAGTGGATTCCTAGGTTGCTATTTGTCTGACCGCTGGTGCGAGCCGGTAATGCAGATTGACGCCGCGCCTGCTGGTTACATTGAAACTGAGGAGTTTTCTGACCTCAAGCAACTAATTGAGATAATCCAGGCAGACCCGCACACATTCGATATTGTATATACGGATGATATGGGCGCGATTATGAGGTTCGCTGAAGGCAACATGGCGATCATCGAGGGACGGGCGCTGGTTCCGGAGGACAGCGAAAGCGGATCGCGGGTATGCGTTATTGACAAGAAGCTGGCGGAAGCTTTCAGGCTTGAGATCGGCGATACGCTTTACATGACTCTCGGTACGGAATTTTTCGAGCAGTATAAAGGGCTGGGCGCAATCGCTGTCACACCGGAAAGGTATGAGCCCGCCGTTTTGCCGGTTGAGCTTGAAATAGCCGGCATTTACAGGAATGTTGATACCGATCGGGAACAGTACGAGAAACCGCATTGGTCTTACTCGGTCAACACGGTGTTCGTACCTAAATCTCTGCTGCCTGTCGACGAGGGTTCTCTCACAAATCATTTGTATTCGCCGGCTGAGGTCAGTTTCACTGTAGAAAACGTGAAGAATTTCGAGCCTTTTCTGACTGAAGCCGCCCCGTTAGTCGGCGAAATGGGCATGACGCTTTTCTTTTCCGACGCGGGATGGCCGGAGATCGAAGCTGAGTTCCGGGAAGCCGGAAGTATGTCAACGATAAACATTACCGTGTTTTCGGGTGTCGTTGCTGCAGTTACGCTATTCGTCGTATACCTGTTCATCGGGCGCAATAAGAAGGAGTACGCGATAATGCGCGCTCTCGGGACAGGGCGGCGGGCTTCGGCGAAAGCGCTGTTATATCCGCTCATGGTGACCGCGTTTGCGTCCATACTGGCGGGAATCGGCGTGTCGTGGGCTTACACACTAAGAATCATAGGTGACAATGAAGCGATCCTTGCGCTCGGTGGAAACTCTGTACCCGGGTGCTATCGCGGCGGCGCTGATCATCGGCACGTTCCTGTGCTACCTGATAATCCTGCAGTCATCAAAGGAAGCGGCTATTATGCGCATGCTGGGGACTAGCAAAAAAACTACACGCTTTACGCTGTCTCTCGAACAGATGTTTTTGAGTATTGCCGGGCTCTTGGTCGGCGCGTGCGGGTTGGTAGCTTACAAAGGCGCCGGGCTGACGGATATATCGAGGCAGTTATTCTTATTCGCCGCGTTGTACTTTATTATTATCCTGACCGCAGCCGCCGTCAGCGCCATCGCCGTGACGCGGCGCAGCGTGCTGGACCTATTGCAAACAAAAGAGTAATAATTACAGTTGCCCGTACAAGGGCGTGTAGTATGTTTCTTGATGTTGAAGGAATTCAGGCGGCGAGGCGGAACTGACTAAGGAACAAAAGGTTCCTTTGAACAGCAAAAAACATATTACACGACCCGCAAGCATCTGTAATAAAAACGGAGGAAAACAAATGCCGAATCTTACTCTGAGCGACGTCACATATCAGTACAGCGGCGCAGGAGCGCCCGCTGTCACGGAAGCGACGTGTGAGTTCAACACAGGTTTGCTCTACGCTGTTGTCGGGCCGAGCGGGTCGGGAAAATCTACCCTGCTGGCTTTACTGGCAGGGCTCGACGTCCCGACGTCCGGAAATGTCGTTTTCGACGGTGAAAACATTACAGGTATGGACCTCGACCTCTACCGCCGTAAAGACGTCGCGATGATTTTCCAGTCGTTCCACCTCTTTCCGCTCCTGACGGCAATAGAAAACGTCTGCTATCCCCTGGAACTCTGCGGCGTCAAAACGCGCGACGCGACGCCGCGCGCAAAAGCGCTGCTGGAAAGCGTGGGCATTTCGCAGGAACAGATGAAAAGATTCCCTTCAAAACTCTCAGGCGGCGAGCAGCAGCGCGTGGCGATTGCCAGGAGCCTGGCGGCAGGCGCGAAAATACTGCTTGCCGACGAACCGACTGGAAACCTTGACATCGCGAACACAAAAAACATCATGGACATACTGTACAGGCTCGCCCATGACGAAGGGTACTGCGTAATAATCGTTACCCACGACCTCGAGATCGCCGAAACAGCCGACGTCGTCTACCAGATGCGCGACGGCGCGCTGACGTAACAGCGTACCCGAAAGGAAATAGCCCCCTTTCAGCCTTGGGTGTGAACTGTCACCTATTTATAGCTGTTCTGTGTTGTGTCTGCTTTTTTCTATTGCTTTTTCTGAATAGTACAAGTATAATGGCAACGAATTTACTATTTGGAGGAAAAACTATGGACCCGACTATGATAATTATTCTCGTGGCAATGGTAGCCATTTTCTATTTCTTTATGATCAGGCCTGAAAGTAAAAAGAAAAAGAAGCTCGCCGAAATGCGTGATTCCCTCACAACAGGCGACACGATAACAACAATCGGGGGCATTCTGGGTAAGGTCGTCTCAGTGGATGGCGATAAAATTACTTTGGAAACCAGCGAGGACAGAGTGCGCGTCCAAATTGCCAAATGGGGCGTGTCTGTCGTCGGCAAAGCAACGGCGGAAGAACCAAAATAGACATTACGAGTAAAGCGAGCTTAGCGCTCGCTCTGCACACTTAATTCCATCTATTGCTGAAGACATGATGCCTCCGGCATAACCGGAACCCTCTCCGCATGGAAAAATCCCCTTGATCCCCACTGTTTCATAGTTCTCGCGCAATACTCTGACAGGTGATGAACTTCGCGTCTCGACAGCCGTCAGCACCGCGCCGGGATCCGCAAATCCCTCGACCCTTTTTTCAAACTCCGGCAGCGCGGCGCGTATAGCCCCGCAAACGAATTCCGGTAAAACATCCCACAAATTACAGTATTTAACGCCGGGCTGATAAGTCGGCGTTATATTTTTGCACCCTGTGGAGGCGCATTTTTCCAAAAAATCACACACCAGCTGTGCCGGCGCGAGATATGCGCCGCCGCCGCTGATAAAGGCTGCTCGTTCGAGATTGCGCTGGAATTCGACGCCGTCGAGCGGCCCGCAACCGAAATCTTCCGGCGTCACGTTTACGAGCAGCGCACCGCTGCAGTTTTCGCCGTCGCGCGCATACTTGCTCATGCCGTTTGTGACGACTCCACCCTTTTCAGACGCCGCGGCGACCACTTGGCCGCCGGGGCAAACGCAAAATGTATAGACTGAGCGATTCCCGTCAATATGGGCGACTAGTTTATAATCGGCGGCGGGCAACTTGTAACCTGATGAGATCGCTGCGCCTCCATATTGCGATTTATCAATGCTGCGCTGTGAGTGTTCGATCCTGACTCCGACTGAAAAATCTTTCGGCGTCAGCATAACTCCTCGCCGGGAGAGCATCTCAAAAGTATCGCGCGCGCTGTTACCGGGCGCGAGGATAAGTTTGTCCGCCTCCATCTCATATTCGTAGCTGCCCTCGCGGACTTCAAGGCCGCGCAGGGCCCCGCCGGATATATCGAGGTCGTTCAGCTTATGCCCAAACCTTATATCGCAGCCAAGCTGAAAAAGCCTCGACCTGACCGCTTTTACTATATCGCGCAGCAAGTCCGTGCCTATGTGCGGCTTTGCCAGATAGAGAATACTTTCAGGCGCGCCGAACCGTACAAGCTGCTCGAGAATAAATCTTTTACGTATATCGCCGACGCCTGTCGTCAGTTTCCCGTCCGAGAACGTACCCGCGCCACCCTCGCCGAACTGGACATTCGACGAGAGATCAAGCCTGCCGCTGTGCCAAAAGCGCGCGACGTCGCCAACGCGCCGCTCAACCGGGCTGCCGCGCTCCAGGACAACGCATTTTATACCTGCTTCCGCAAGGTATAACGCAGAAAACAGCCCGGCAGGGCCCATCCCGACAACGACAGGCGGCTGACCGGTATTCACCCTTCCGATTGCGGGGAACCCATACGTCTCCGTTTGGATATGCGCAGTTACATTCGGGATATTTCTGTTCAGGACAGCCCGCTCGTTGTCGGCTTTGACGAGCAAAGTGTACACAAACCTGACTTCCGGTTTGCGCCGCGCGTCAACCGACAGTTTGTGGATGCGCAAATCCTTTATAACATCTTCGCCAATGCCCAAAACCCCGGCTGCGACTTGTTTTAAACCGACAGTATCGAGCTGCTCAACAAGCCTGATATCAGACAGTTTCAGCAACGGGTCTATGCCTCGGGCGGCGTGATCAATACGACAAGCATCTGGCAGGGATCCGGGCCATTATTTATGATCGATTTATTTGTGCCGGGACCGCAATGGAATGAATCGCCTTTTAAGAGGGTCGTCTTTATCTCATTTTCTGTTCCGACCTCACTCTCAAGGTACATCTGCCCCCTAACGATATAGTATATCGATTCCTTTGCGTTGGCGCCGTAATTACAGCCGCCGCCGGGCAGAAAGTGGCTGAGGCCCATAGTAATACCGCCCGAGTTTACATCCTGCGGATCGTGCAGCCTTGTCGTGCGCACATCGAAATGCCCAGGCGCTTCGTATGTATACGCTTCGTCTTTTCTTGTGATTTTGTAGCTCATTTTCATGCGTTCCTTTCTCAATATTGGTAAAATTTATTCTAGCACCGACCGTACTAAAATTCAATAGCGGCTTTTTTAAAATCTTCCGGGCGGTTTATATTATAAATCAACCTCTCATCCCACAGCGTTCCAATCTCTTCCGGAGATACAAAAAGCGTATCGGCGCCATGTAAGATCTCCGTCATACGGTAATCGCCTGAGTTAATTGCGTCCTCGCATCGCGAAAGGAGGGTTTTCCTGTAGAACCCGAACAAAGGCTCGAGTTTGCCGTCAGGAAGCCTGATAACTGACGCTTCTTTCCCGCCGCAAAGCTCGATGATACGCTTTGCCGCGAGAGGGCATGAAAAGGGCAGGTCGGCCGCGACGAGAAAGACGCCGTCTTGCGGCAACAGAGCCAGCGCCGCGTGCAATCCGGACAGCGGCCCCGCACCGGGAAGTATGTCAACGACCCTGCGCACCTTCACTTCGGGATATTTATTCCCGTCAGCGACGCTTATGACCACCTCGTCGAACTCAGCCTCAAACCGGCTGACAGCAGACTCAAGCAGCGTGCGCCCGTTCACCGGCAGCGCCAGTTTGTCGCGTCCCATCCTGCGGCTCTTACCACCCGCGAGTATTACTACCGGGTACATATCTATCATCTCCCTGAAAAAACCCGGGTGCCGATCTTTCATGCGTCAGTATGATACTTTTCACCCGTTGGCGGCTGATAGCAGCGCCAAGAACGCTAGTATTATACCATTTATTTGTGATCATCGCTAACAAAATTGACAACAACCGCAATATGGATATAATAAGCTCATGAAAGAAAAGAAAAAGCGCATAGAAATAATCGACGGTCTGCGAGGCTTCGCTGTCGTCCTGATGGTCATACACCATCTGCTATACGATTTTGTCTATATCCTCGGCGCGCCCAAGTGGCTGTTCTCCAACCCGGTCTTCAACATCCTGCACTACATATTCGCAGGTTTATTTATATTTCTGTCGGGCGTATCGTCACGGTTTTCGCGCAGTAACACCAAACGCGGACTGATCGTCATTGCGCTTTCCGCCGGGATATCCGCCGTAACATACCTTATGGATATGCCGATATGGTTCGGGGTCCTGCACTTGCTTGGCTTTTCAATGCTTTTTTTCGGCTTGACCCGTCAGTTTTGGGATCTGGTTCCGAAAAAGGCAGCGCCGATCCTTTTCATCACGCTTATAATCGCGGGCGCGCTTGCGGCGGAATATCTCGCGCCGGGCTCTGATTATACGTTTATACGCGGCGTGTTATGGGTGCTCGGCTGGAGTCAGCCGGGATTCATCAGCTACGATTATTTCCCTCTCCTGCCCTGGCTGTTCGTGTTTCTGCTCGGCACATGGGCAGGGATATTCATTAAAGCGCGAAGATTGCCGGAATGGTTCTACGAAAAGAAGATCCC
>Ga0082212_10011181_pt1 | contig 11400 bp, 9 predicted proteins | sample TergutNt197P3_FD_71548 | JGI IMG/M metagenome (GOLD analysis project Ga0082212, IMG submission 71548) | Neocapritermes taracua P3 segment gut microbial communities from Petit-Saut dam, French Guiana - Nt197 P3 | ecosystem: Host-associated > Arthropoda: Insects > Digestive system > Gut ... | reverse complement strand
GCGTCAGGCTTTCGCCCATTGCGCAATATTCCCCACTGCTGCCTCCCGTAGGAGTCTGGGCCGTGTTCCAGTCCCAGTGTGGCTGATCATCCTCTCAGACCAGCTACCCATCGTCGCCTTGGTAGGCCTTTACCCCACCAACAAGCTAATGGGACGCGGGCTCATCCCTAAGCGGCAGCATATTCAGAGGCCGCCTTTCCCCTGGAAACTCTAAAATCCAGAGCGTATTCGGTATTAGCGACCGTTTCCAGCCGTTATCCCCAACTTAAGGGCAGATCACCCACGCGTTACTCACCCGTGCGCCACTTTACTCATCCCCGAAGGAACTTTCACGTTCGACTTGCATGTGTTAGGCACGCCGCCAGCGTTCAATCTGAGCCAGAATCAAACTCTCCAGTTTAAATCTGCACTCGCCATAAAACGCGAGCTTAAAACTCAATTCTCTTTACTCTTTCCCAACTCGCTATTCACTTGTCAAAGAACCATCACCGCGCAGACAACCCAGGCTCGCCAAATGAAAACCCACGGCCCGCCATCTGCCGCCCCCCAAAGGGCGGCGCGCTCAATCTGTTCGGGATTACTCAAGCAGATTCGTCGTCAGCGCAGTATTCAACTATGCACCAGCTCGCCCCCAGAGTCAAGACCTTAATTTCGTCCAGCCCGGAAACGCCAGCGCCTGTGCCTTATGCACCCACTCCACAGCAAGGTCAAGCACTTTTTTTGCGGATGCGGCTAAAAACCTTCCGGCAGTATGCAGGGCGGTGGATACTCTTGATCCTCATCACCCAGAACCGGCGGGAGTGCGGCTATTTGCGGGCATATGGCACGCATCATGGCGCTCCGCCAGGGCAAAATGTCATAAATCTCGCCTGTCCGGGCAACGGGGTATTCGCGCACGGTCCCGCCAGGCATCAGCCGCAGCACAGCCATGCCCTTGCCGTCTTGCCTGCGCAGCGCGCTTCCGCCAAAGAGCATACCGCCGTCTTCAAGCGGCATGACGCCGCGCAAAAAATACTCGCTGGTGATGCGTATACGCTCTTCCTCGCGCAGGTGGCCGGATCCGGTGAAGGCCAGACGAACCAGATCCCCGGTGGCGGAAGAACAGCACCAAAGCCTGTCGTTATGCCACAGCAGGCTATGCGGGCAATCCAAGCCGCAGGCCAGGATTTTGCCGACATTGCGGCCGTGGTATTTCTCCAGGGAAACGATGAGGCCATAACCCTTGTCCCGCCAGGACCAGCCCTCGATCTGCACGGAACGGAAAGGACGGTAGTTGAAACAGGAGGCCACAATGCCATGCGGGGTCCAGATGGCGTCATTCAGGTGCAGGGCATCCTCAGGCGTTTGCGGCCAGCCTTCCAAGGGCTCGAAGCTGATTCCGCCCGCAAGATCAAAGCCGTACAGCAAGACCCGGGAATTGCCGGTATCCGCCACAGCTATTCCCATATCCGGAAACACATGGACGCTGTGCGCCAGATTGCTGTGCGGGCCGGGAAGCTTGATGCCGCTTATGCCGCCGGTTGCGCTGATTTTGGTCAGCGTATCGTCTGCGGCGATGAACAGGGCCTCCTCCGCCAGACACACCCCACAGGCCCGCAGCCTGTCAGCCGGGGAAAACCAGAATCCGGTTCCGGCATCAAGATCAAAACCGATCAGCGAAACAGCCGTATTGACGCAGCTTAAGAGAACTCTCATCTGGAATGCCGCCTACGAAGGGAATGTTTACTTGTTCACGACAAGCTCGCGCCACTTGGCGAGCAGCTCTTTTTCCAGCTTGTTGGCTTCTTCGGGGTCAAAACCCTTCATAACGGCAATCTCATGCGCGCCGGGCAAGCCCTCCACCTTGGCGGCGTCAGGCCGGACCGGGCGGCGATAATACTTCGCGTAAATTTCCGACACCACATCCCTGGAGATGAGGTAATCAAAAAACGCCTTGGCTTCCTTTGCATGCTTTGCGCCTGCGACAATGGCCGCGCCTTCCGGAGCCGAGATCACGCCATCCGCGGGGTAGACGATTTTGACGGCGCCCGAGCCGCCCGCCACATACCGGTAGGCCGCATATTCCATGGTGATGCCGACGGCGAATTCGCCCTCGGCCGTACCTTGGTAAACCAGGCTGGAACTGTCCAGGATGCTGGCGTTGTTGATAAGCTTGGTCAGACCGTCCCAGCCATAGAGTTTGTAGAGTCCGTATATCTGGGCATAGGCGGAACCGGATTTTTGCGGATTGGCCATGACAATTCTGCCCTTCCACTTGGGCTCGAGGATGTCGGCCCAGCTTTGCGGCATATCTTCCGGCTTGACCTGCCTAGTGTTGACCATAAGTATCATCAGATGCGTGTTGGCTGCCGTCCAGCGCTTGTCTTGCGCCACATATCCCCGGGGGAGCCCTTTGGCTTCCGGCGAGTCGTACGCCATAAAATTGTCTTTGGCCGCCGCAAGCACGGCCACATCGCCGCTCCAGAAAATATCGGCCTGCGGGTTGGCCTTTTCCGTTGCGATGCGCTTCATGGCCTCACCCGTGCCGAGGCGGACCGTCGTGACTTTGATGCCGCTTCGTTTTTCAAAGCCTTGGGACACCATGTCCAAAAGCTCCGGTTGGTTTGAGGAGTATAAAACCACCTCGGCAGCCAGGGCCGTCCCGGCGATGCTCAGTAACAGCAGAACAGGCATTGCCGAAACAAGAAGACGCGTCCCCAACGTCATGCGTACACCTCAGCGGAAAAGTCGAATTGAAAAATATCAGGGCCTGCCTTGCGGCAAACGCGGAAGGCGGTTATGAGGTTGTGCATGCAAAACAAGCAGGCGTTGTGGCTGTGAAGAACAGACAACCCACGAGGAGCTTACATGACCAGCATAGAAGAGTCTACCCTGGCACTGCTGAAAACCAGGGCTGCCGCTGTCGGCATGAAAGTGATTGAGTTGAAAAACCTGGAAGAGGCTGTAACGTACGCTGTGGACGTTTGCGACAAAAAAGAGATGGCCCAGCAGTATCTCAAAATGCAGGACGGCGCGTTGTCAGGCCTTGACGCGACGGAAATCATCCGCGCCGGGAAAAAGACTCTGGCAGCTCCCGCTTTGGACGATGCAAGCTTTGCAAGCCTGTCCGAACAGTGCGCGAAAAAAGGCATTGTTGTCGGCCGCGACAATCTGCGCCAGTGGGAATGGCTGGCCGGACATGATGTGGGCTTTGTTATCGCCGACAGGATCATTGCCGACAATCCCACGTGCGTGTTTGCCTGTATGGACGAAAATGTGCGCCTGGCCCTTTCGGTCGGCGAGGAATATGTCATTGTCGCGCCAAAATCCCGGATTGTGAAAACATCCCTCGACCTTGCGGACTACCTGGACGAACGTATGTCCGGTCCCATGTATATGGACTTTATTTCCTCTTCCAGCCGCACGGCAGACATTGAACGGGTGCTTGCCATCGGCGTACACGGTTCTCTTCTCATTCACCTGGTCCTTACGGAGCAATAGCATGCAAACACCCAAAAATATGGCCTCGTACCGCGAGAATCTCAAAAACGCCCTCGCCGACTCCTTCGTGCGCGGAACGCTTGACAAAATTGCCGTCAACTATCGCAATACCCGCGAAAGAATCTTCTCCGTGATCAACGAGCAGGAGATAGTGGCCGGCATCGCCGCATCCAAAGATTATGCCATAGACCATTATGATGAGCTGTTCGCGCAGTTCAAAAAAGAAGCTGAAAAACGCGGCGCAATCGTCCACTATGCGGCCACCGGGGCCGAAGCCAACGCGATCATCGCCAAGATCGCGAAGGACAACGACGTAAAGCTGGTGACAAAGTCCAAGTCTCTGACTTCCAAGGAAATTCTCCTCAATCCGGCCCTGGAAGCCCAAGGCTGCGAAGTGGTGGAAGGCGACCTTGGCGAGTGGATTCTCCAGCTTCGCGGCGGTGAATATCCCGGCCACCTGGTTCTGCCCGCCATGCACCTTTCGCGCTACCAGGTGGCTGAGACTTTTTCTGAAGTCACCAAGCACAAAGAGGACGGCGAGGACATTGTCAAACTGTGCATGGTGGCCCGCCGCGTGCTGCGCCCGAAGTTCGCCGCCGCGGATATGGGCTTTACCGGCGCCAACTTTCTGGTCGCCAAAACCGGCACAGTGGGCGTTTGCACCAACGAAGGCAACGCGCGACTGGTTACCACGGTACCGCGCGTACTGGTCACCCTGGCCGGCATTGACAAGCTGGTGGCCACTACCCGCGAGGCCCTGAACGCCCAGTACGTTCTGGCCCGCAACGGCACCGGCCAACCCATCACCTCGTATGTGACCTGGCTGTCCGGCGCCATGGAAGATCCACAGAATCCGGACAAGAAAAAAACGTACCACATAGTTGTTCTTGATAACGGCCGTAAAGCCCTGGCCGGGGATCCGCTATGCCGCGAGGCCCTGCGGTGCATCCGCTGCGGCGCCTGCGCCAACGTCTGCCCGGTCTACCGTATGGTTGGCGGGCAAGCCATGGGCCACGTCTATGTAGGCGCCATCGGCCTTATCCTGACCTATTTCTTCCACGGCAAGGAAAAAGCCAGAAATATCGTGCATAACTGCATCAACTGCGGCGCCTGTACGCAAGTCTGCGCCAGCGCCGTCAACCTGCCTGCCGTTATCGCCGAAATCCGGGCCCGTCTGAATGAAGAAGACGGTTCGCCCCTGGAGTCTTCTGTGCTGGCCAAGGTGCTCTCCAACAGGAAGCTCTTCCATACGCTCCTGCGCTTCGGCAAGTGGGCGCAAAAACCCGTGACCCTCGGTTCTCCCTATATCCGCCACCTGCCGGAAGTGTTCCTCAAGGGTCAGGGATTCCGTGCCCTGCCCGCCATAGCGGATACCCCCTTCCGTGACATGTGGGAGAAGCTCAAAGCCGCGAACAATGCGCATGCACGGGTCACGGTGGGCATCTTCGCCGGATGCGCGCAGGACTTCATCTATCCCGAACAACTGGCGGCCGCGGTACGATTGCTTACGGCCAAGGGCTTTGCCGTGGATTTCCCCATGAATCAGAGCTGCTGTGGCCTGCCCGTGCAAATGATGGGCGAGCGCAAAGCCGCTGAAGATACGGCCAAGGCGAATATTCACGCCTTCGACGCAGGCGGCTGCGATTACATCGTGACCCTGTGCGCTTCCTGCGCCGCCTACATGAAACACTCGTACGCGCATGCGCTCAGGACGCACCCCGAACTGGTCGTCAAGGTGGAACAGTTTACAAAAAGGATACAAGATTTCAGCTCGTTTATGCATGATGTGGCGCAACTCTCCCCTGAGGATTTCAGCAAGTCCGCAGAGGAGGTGTGTTACCACTCGCCTTGCCACTTGTGCCGCGGTCTGGGAATCACCAAGCAGCCCCGCGCCTTGATTGAGATGGCGGCCAACTACAAGCAGGCTGAGGAAGAGGACGTGTGCTGCGGCTTTGGCGGCTCCTATTCCATCAAGTTCCCGGAAGTGGCCGGCGAGGTGCTGGAGAAGAAGTTGCACAACCTGGAAGCAACGGGCGCGACGACTCTGGTGACAGACTGCCCCGGCTGCGTGATCCAGTTGCGCGGCGGTGAAGAAAAACGCAAGAAGAGGCTCAAGGTGGAGCATGTCGCGGAGCTGTTGGCGCGCCGATTGAAGTAGGAGGCTACAGCAAGGTGCGGCGCGAACGCATTGCGTCGGCAGCCGGGCTGCTGCCCGATCAGCGCAAGGTCAGTTCATAATATGTTTGCATTATCGCGCCAAAACTCAATTTGAACCAGCCCCGCCTGGGGCTGTTTACTCCCTCCATATCCACCAGGCTGACCCCGGATTCCGCCAGTGCCGCAAAGGCATCCCAAATAACGGCGGAACCGCAGTGGGTGTCGCGCAGGGCCGGGTCATTCGCGCCGAACAGGTAATACGCCCGGTATTGATCCAGCGCCATGACAGCCATGCTGCCCGGTTCGTCTTTCGCCGTGCGGGATACGAACATGCGCGCCATGCCCGCCTTGCCGAGCGCGCTCAGAAGGTGTCGCATGTCGTCCAGGTATTCGCCGCTTACGGCAATGCCCTGGCGAGCCATGGTCAGGGAGTAAAACTCGGTGAACTGTTCAGGCAGGTATTCTTCGGTTGTGGTGACGCCTTTTTTCCCGGCGTAGCGCAATTCCTGTCTCCGGGCTGCGGCGCACTGGGCGAAAAGATCGCTTTCTTCCATGTTTTTTACGGCAAGCTCCGCAATGGGCGCCTCTGCGGTATAGCGTACGCTGGGAATGAAATGCCTGCCCTCGCCGCCGTAGTTGTACCATAAAAAGGGACGAATATCACTCACCCCGGGCGAAAGGGCCAGCTCTATGTCTGTATAGAAGCCGGGCAGGGCTTCCGCCACGGCTTCGCAGACCTCAAAGCGTTCCGTTGTTATTTGCGCCCTGTTCTGCTTGTGGGCGACAGGTGGAAACAGCACCCCGGCATAGACCAGGAAAGGATTGCACACAGCGTGTTCTTTGTCCGCCGATTCCGGCGCCACGAGGCCGCCGCGCAGCTCCTGCGCCTTGTAAATACAGTACAGGCTGTACGGCTGGCGTATGGCCGCCAGATACGCGCCTGCCGAAAAGACCGTGGAGTTGGGCGAACGTGCTGCCAGCCTGTCCCAGGCTTCGCCAAGGGTGGTCTTTTCCAAACGGTATTTGTTGCCGGCCATACCCTGCTCACAGTGCGTAAGGTTTTTCCGGAAACGGCAAAAGCCCCAGCAGCCCTTTTTCCGTTAAAAGAGCCGCCGCGTCTCGTAATTCCACAAAAGGCACACCGGTGCGCTTCGCAATATCCTGCAGGGATGTTTTGCCGTCGCACAGCATCATCAGCCACAGGATTGCATCCAGCCGGCCGGAATTTTTTCCCGGCATCATGCCCCCTCCTGTCGAAGGATACAGCCCCCGCGGGGAAAGCATGGCCTCGCAATGGGGATTCAGGCTTTTGTAGAACACCTCGTCCTCAAGCTTTTCCAGGACGCGCAGATGCAGCAGCATGGTGCGGGAAAGGGCGTCCGCGCTGATGAAATCCAAGCTGTCCAAAGAACTGTGATATTCTTTGTATTCGTAATATTTGTCCTTGCTGATGGTAACCGTGTTGATGCGAAAGCCTGGACTGGCGTACTGGCGCTCATCGCTGCCATGCGGGTCGAAGGGGTAACGCAACACAGGCAGGGAGAATTCCGCAAAGCTTTCTTCCACAATGCGATTGATGCGGTGGCCTTCGTCTATGCTGGCCTTGTATCCCCACTGGCCCGGCCCGGCGGTGCAGGTGATGACAAAGCCGCAGTCCACCGCTTTCATGGCAGCCTCGTTATGGGCGCAATATGCCACGGCCCCCACGCTTTCGGGCACGAACACCACGCGGTAGCTGTATCGCGTCCGCCGCCGCATCAGTTCGCGCGCAAGGTATGCGGTAAGCACCATGCCGCTCAGGTTGTCATTGGCCAGTGAAGGATGACAGAAATAGGTGGAAAGCAGGATTTCCTGCTTCGTATCGCCCGGAATGACGAGATCTCCCACGGAAAGCGAGCCCTTGATGAATTCCGTGTCCACGCACACCTCGAATGCCGTCGCATCCGGGAGGCATGCAAAATCCCGCTGATACTGCTCAAAGCTGATGCAAAAGCCCCAGTCGCGCTTGTAGTAGCTTGTCCGGTACGGAATGGCCTGGGGCAGGTCTTCGCGCCAGTGCAGGTGCTTTTTCAACTCCGCAAGCGTGAATACGTCACGCACGGGCATGCTGTAGCTCACCAGGTGGAGGTTGTTCACGGCAAAATCCGCCAGGCGTCTGCCTGACGCATCCTGTATCCAGGCCTCGCGCGCCTTCCATTCGTCGGGAATGATCCAGTCGTACACCTTGGCGCCGCTGGCGTATTCGTGTACCCGCAGGGGGATGATGTCACCCAGAATGCGCAAGGTTTCGCGGTTGCAAGCGCCGGCAAGGCTGCGGCACAAGGGAAACAACGCGCGCAACGTGGCGTGTATTTCGTCAACCAAACAGCATTCCGGCGCAAATCGCATGACGCGTCCCACACCTTCATTACACGACAACATTACTTACATGACAGCATTCGTACCCATTGCGCAAAAAGTCCTTGACTCGGGCGGCTCGTCAGTTCCTCGATATTCCGCTCGAATCCCAATGATTACTGATGTATTACACCCAAAAGGGCACAGGATGCAACGGCAAACGAAAGCTATACCCCGGCAAGCTTTTCTGTGAACAACTCCCTGCTATGCAATGCCGCCTTTTTCCCGTAGTCTGCGCTGAAGTCCATTTTTACCACAATGGAGGTTGTAAAAATGGTAGAGGAAACGAAGTCTGTTCGTCCCGCCACCAAGGCGGAACAGGTTCAATACCGTCAGCATCTTGAGGGCGCGAAGAGCGGGAAGCGCCGGGTTGTTCTGAACAAGACCGCCGGATTGCGTCTTCTTGCCGCCCTGGATACGGCCGATGCCCGAGCGGCCAAGGCCGCACACGAACGCGACGCGATACTGGGAACCCTCTTCCGGTACGGTGTTTGTTTGCAGTCACTGCGCGGCAAGAAACTGCTGGCCTGCCCGGAAGGCACATGGCTGTATCCGGATGCCGCCATGCTCGCTGTGGAGGCTGGAATGCGCCAGGAGTTTTGCTCGGATTGCGCACAGCAGAAGGTGTATTTGCTGAATGATGCCGCGTATTGGCAGCGGGCGTATGAAGAGTTCGTGAAAGACGATGCCAGTATCTTTGCCAGCAAGGCTATCACCTTGGTTTCCAGGGATGCCGGCCGTGACCGGCGTTCTCGTGGCGGGGAGAGGGAACGACGCCGCCTTGACAGACGGCAACGCTTGACTGCCATGAACATGGCGGATGATATACGAACAGGCGAACGGCGCAGTGTGAGCAGGCGACAGGGCGACAGGCGGAGAGACACGGGAGAATGATCCTGACGGCTCATCATGGATGCATATGCTTAGAGAGAGCAAAATGGCCCTGGGGCTCGCCGGAAAACGGTTGAAATATTCTTGTGAATTTTATACACAACGAGCTAAGCTTTGCGAAGCGCAAGCTTCCCTCTCTTCCACCCATAGCCAAAAGGAGACCCCCCATGAGAATGGCAATGATGCTGATTTTGTCGTTGCTTTTGTGTGCGAGTGCTTTTGCTGCGGATGATGCTGCCGATCAGGCGAACAGGGCAAAGTTTGAAAAAGAGTGCAGCGCCATGATTACGGCCGGCGGCCCCTGCGATAGTGTCCCCAAAGGCGGCGGCGGGAGAAGAGGCTGCGTCAGCAAGCCGGAGAATTTTGAGAAAGCGACCCCGCAATGCAAAGCTGCTATTGAAGAATGGCGGGCACTGCAGAAAAAATAACTGCCGGGCTGTTCTGATTGCACAAAGGGGTGACGCGCTGCTCACCCCTTTTTTTATGCCGACAGGCGGCAGCCGTCACGTGCTTGCAGGCGTTTTTCAGGTTCTACCGGCCAGAGCCTCGCCAAGCCTGCGCACGAATTCGGTCCGGGGTATTTCCACTGCGCCGAAGCGGCGCATGTGCGGCGTGTCCTGCTGGCAGTCAAACAGCACGTAGCCCTGCGCGCGCAAATAGTCCGTCAAATATAGCAACGCCGCCTTGGACGCGTCCGGGGCGTGGTAAAACATGGACTCCCCGAAAAAGGCCCGGCCCAGCGCAACGCCATATATGCCGCCCGCCAGCGCCCCTTCCCGCCAGGCTTCCACGGAAAGCGCATAGCCCAAATGATGCAGCCGCTCATAGGCCTCGATCATCGCGCCCCCCAGCCAGGTGCCCCGCTGGCCGGGCCGGGAACTCGCGGCGCAGCTTCGAATGACCGCCCCGAAGGCATGGTTGACGGTGCAACGGTAAAGGCGGCGGCGCACGACGCGCCGCAGGCTCTGTGGCACATGCACGGCATCCAGGGGAAGGACGGACCGGGGATCGGGCGACCACCAGAGAATGGGGCCGTCTTCTTCGGAATACCAGGGAAAAATGCCGAGGGAATAGGCGGTCAGCAGGCGTTGCGGCGAGAGGTCCCCGCCCGCGCCGACCAGCCCTTCCGGCCCGGCTTCTTCAAGCGGCGGAAACCAGATGAGGTCTTCAGGCAGCCGATACACAACCATCGCGTCGCAAACATGCCCTTATCAGGCTGTTATCCGGTCTTGTATGCAAAATCCAGTTTTCCGTCGCGAACGTCCACAAGGACCTCGCCGCCGCGCGCCAGCCTGCCGAAAAGCACCTCGCGCGCCAGCACGTCTTCAATCTCCGCGCGCATGACCCGCTGCAGGGGACGCGCGCCAAGTTTGGGATCATAGCCTTCAACGGCCAGCCAGTCCCTGGCGGCCGGCGTCAGGGTTATGCGCAACTTCTTGTCTTTCAGCCCCCTGGTCATCTGGAGCAAAAATTTATCCACAATGCAGGCCATAAGTTCCTGCGAAAGACCCTTGAAGGGCACCAGCGCATCCAGGCGATTGCGGAATTCCGGGCTGAAGGTCTGTTCCACGGCCTTGAGCCCGCGCCTGGTGATGTCTTCGGGCTTGGCCTCGGCAAAGCCCAGGCTCGCCGCGCTCATTTCCCGCACCCCGGCATTGGAGGTCATAATCAGGATGACGTTGCGAAAATCCGCCTTGCGCCCCGTGTTGTCGGTCAAGGTTGCGTAGTCCATGACTTGGAGCAGCACGTTGAAGATGTCCTCATGCGCCTTTTCAATTTCATCCAGCAGGACAAGCGCGTACGGCGTCTTGCGCAAGGCTTCGGTAAGCAGGCCACCCTGGTCGAAGCCCACATAGCCCGGCGGCGCGCCGATAAGGCGGGACACCGCATGCTTTTCCATGTATTCGCTCATGTCATAGCGCAAAAAGGCGACGCCGAGCAGTTCCGCCAACTGGCGCGCAAATTCCGTTTTGCCGACCCCCGTCGGTCCGTAAAACAAAAACGATCCCGCCGGGCGGTTTTCTCTGCCAAGGCCCGCCCTGGCGCGCACAATGGCGTTGACCGTGATGCCGACAGCTTCATCCTGTCCGAAGATCACGGCGCGCATATCCTGCTCCAGGTCACGCAGGCGATCCTTTTCCCTGGCCGAAACCGAACGTTCAGGAATCCCCCCCATGCGCGCCACAATGCGTTCCACATCCCGCACGGCGACGGCAGCGCCCTCTTTCGCGCGGCGCAGGCGCACCGCCGCGCCGGCCTCATCCAGCACGTCAATGGCCTTGTCCGGCAACAGCCTGTCCTGCACATGGCGCGCGCAGAGTTCGACTATCGCCTTGAGCACCGCCGGGCTGTACCGCACCCTGTGATGCTCCTCATACGCGCTTCGGATGCCCCGCAAAATGGCCAGGCATTCTTCCGGTGAAGGTTCGCGGATGTCAATGCGCTGAAAACGGCGGGAAAGCGCCCGATCCTTTT
>Ga0082212_10011180_pt1 | contig 11400 bp, 10 predicted proteins | sample TergutNt197P3_FD_71548 | JGI IMG/M metagenome (GOLD analysis project Ga0082212, IMG submission 71548) | Neocapritermes taracua P3 segment gut microbial communities from Petit-Saut dam, French Guiana - Nt197 P3 | ecosystem: Host-associated > Arthropoda: Insects > Digestive system > Gut ... | reverse complement strand
CAAACGTGGAAAACGAAAAAGAGATCGGAAGCGGTTCTGTCACCGGGATAGTGCTCGGGCGGCTTACGAAGGTATGGGAGCATCCGGATTCGGATCATCTTTTGGTCTGTACAGCAAGCGTGGGAGAGGGTGAAGACATACAAATCGTTACCGGCGCGCAGAATGTAAAGGAAGGCGACTATATACCGGTAGCCCTGAGCGGGGCCGTACTTCCCGGCGGCGTAAAAATAAAAAAAGGTAAGCTTAGGGGAGAGGTCTCGGACGGAATGCTCTGTTCCGCGCAGGAACTTGGTTTTGACGACAAAGTCGTACCCCTTGCCTGCAAGGACGGCATATGGATACTTCCCCAAGAGCTCAGGAATGACGAACTGCTCGGCGAAGATATTTTTGAAGCGCTCGGCCTTTCGCATACGCGTGTCCTAGAATTTGAAATCACCCCCAACAGGCCGGATTGCCTGTCTGTTTTCGGCCTGGCCACGGAGTACGCGGCGGTTTTTGACCTGCCGCTGAATCAAATAGATACACTCGGCGCGGATGCTTCAGACACTGCTCTTCCTGCGGAAAACAGCCCGGAGAAATATGTCAGGGTCTCCATCGCCAATCCGGATCTTTGCTCCAGATATGTAGCGAGAGTAGCGGGCGATATCGTAATAAAGGAAAGCCCCTGGTGGATTCAGAAAAAACTGATGCTCTCGGGCATGCGGCCGATAAACAACATCGTCGATATCACCAACTATGTCATGCTGGAAACCGGAAATCCTATCCACGCTTTTGATGTCAGGGAAATAACCGGCGGCGGGATCTATGTGGATACCGCGAAAGAAGGCGAGGTTTTCACAACTCTCGACGGCGTCGAGCGTACACTTTACCGGGACACTCTGATGATAAAAGACGGGCAGAGAAGCGTGGCAATCGCCGGCGTTATGGGGGGGCTCAATTCTGAAATTACGGCAGGCACAAAAACGATACTCATCGAAGCGGCAAGCTTCGCGAAAAGCAGCGTCAGAAATACATCGAAAAAACTCGGCGTCAGGACTGAAGCGTCGTCACGTTTTGAGAAAGGCGTGCCTGCGGAGTTGGCGAAAATCGCCGCGGACAGGGTATGCAAACTAATAGAAATAACAGGCGCCGGCAAAGCGGTTCCCGGCGCCGTGGATTGTTATCCCGTACCGCAGGAAAGAGTTACTATTTCTGTGAGGACAAGCAAGGTTAACGCGGTTTTGGGGACAGACCTGTCGGCGGACGATATTGCCGCCATTTTAAAAAGGCTCCGCATACAATCCGAGAGGGACGAAAACGAAACGCTATTGGTAACCCGGCCTTTTTACCGGCTGGACCTGGTAACCGAAATAGATATTATAGAAGAAATCGCCCGGATTTACGGGTATGACAAACTCGGGACAACGATGCATGCTGATTCCGTTTTTGCCGGCGTATCAAAGAGCTGGGCGCTTAGAGACGTGATAAGGGATACGCTGGCAGGCTTTGGCCTGTCGGAAATCCAAACGTATTCCTTCGTCTCGCCTTCGGGCGTCGCCATGATCGGAGCGGACGGGGACGCGGAAAAGAATAATTTTGTAAAACTGCTCAATCCCCTCGGTGAAGAAAACAGCGTGATGAGGACGACCCTGCTGCCGGAGCTTATAAGAGCGCTTTCGCGCAACTTCAATCACTACGCGAAAACCTCATTGCTTTTTGAGATCGGAAATACGTTCAAAAACGTTTTAAATGATGAAGGATTGCCGGCCGAAGCTTTTTCGCTTTGCGCGGGCGTCTACGGTGAAGGCAAAGGCTTCTACTTCCTGAAGGGATGCGTGCTGCAATTATTCAGGAGACTGGGCCTTGCGGAGCCGGTATTTGAACCGGCCGCGGATATCCCCACATTTCATCCCGGCCGCTGCGCGCGGATCAAAGGTTCGGATAACGAAGAAGAATACGGTGTAATAGGCGAACTGCATCCGGATGTTTCCGCCCGTTTCGGGATCGCGGAACGTGTCTGCGCGGCGGAAATCAGCTATGAACTTTTGGTATCTTACGCCGATATGAACAGAGTATATCAGCCGCTTCCCAGATATCCGGCTGTTTTGCGTGATATTGCCCTGATCGTAGATGATAATACGCCGGTGTCTGTTCTGCTCGGAGTAATCAAAAAGCGCGGCGGAAGGATACTTGAAAAAGCGGAGCTCTTTGACGTATACCGGGGCAGGCAGGTGCCGGAAGGCAAGAAAAGCCTCGCCTTTGGGCTTACATTCAGGGATCCCGAAAAAACGCTGACTGACGATGACGCGGGGAAAGCGCTTTCAAAAATAATCAAAGGGCTTTCGGAAGAAGCAGGTGCGGTATTGAGGGATGTCTGATGGACAAACGCTGTTCTATTACGCCTTAACCAAATATGTTACAATGAATGAATTAAGCGGAGGGATAAGATATGGCAGAATCGGAGATCAGTAAAGTAACGGTAAAGATCTACGGACAGGAATATACTTTCGCATCGGCAAAGTCACGCGATAGGATTATTTCGGTCGCAAATCATGTAGACGAAGTGATAAGAGAGCTTGTAGAGCAGGGCGTTGACGGATCGGTCGCCAGGCTTTCAATGCTTGCCGCGATCAATATAACAGAGGAACTTTTTTCGGACCGTGATTCGCAGCTTGAGAGCGAACGTGAAAAAGACCAGCTTCGAAAGGACATAGTACATTTCCAGCAGCTTTGGGAAGAAGCAAAGCGGTCACACCTTCAGTACAAAGATGACGCGAAAATGATGCAGGAACAAAAAGACACGCTTCAGGAAAAACTGAACGCAAAAAGCATCGAAGTTGACAACCTTATCCGAAACGCCGAAGAGCGCGAAGGCGTTATCAAACGTCTGGAATCGGAATTGGGCAGGGCAACCGAAAAATTCAAAAGCATGAGCAACCTTAGCGAAGAAGACAGCGAACAGATACGCGAGCTAAAAGATAAGCTCAAGGAGATCGAAGGCAGCTATTTCGAACTTCAAATGGAAAACATCCAGATGAAAGGGGATCTTGAACACTACAGAAACGATTCTTGAATTTGGGAAGATACTGGATATGCTCGCTGAGCGGGCAGTGAGCGGCGCCGCGGCAGAGGTCTCAAAAGCTCTTACGTGGACCGCGGACAGGAATACCATTAAAAGATTGAGGACGGAGACTGATGACGCGGTTTCCGTCTGTTTACAAAAAGGGACTCCGCCGTTCTCAAATTTACCTGATCTTGGCTCGCACCTGTCATATGCCGATAAAGGAGGCGCGCTGACTCCCGGCCAGCTGCTTCTGGTTTCGAACGCGCTTTCATCAGCGAAAAGAGTCCGGTCATTTTTAATACCGGAAAAAGGCGGAGGCATGGATTCTGTGACAAGGCCGGCTTCGGCGCTTGTACCGCTTCCCGGGCTTGAACAGCAAATTGCAAAAGCCATCGTTTCAGACACGGAAATCTCTGACGGGGCGAGTCAGGCCCTTTTTAAAGTACGACGCTCCATTGAGCGGCAAAATGAGACTATAAGGAAAAGCCTCGCGCGCTATATTACCGGAAAAGCGTACGATGATATCCTGATGGACAAGGTTATTACAATGCGAAACGGCCGATTTGTAGTGCCTGTGAAACAGGAACAGCAGCATCGGTTTCCGGGCATCGTTCACGACAGAAGCAAAGGCGGCGCTACAGTATTCATAGAACCGCAAAACGTGGTCGATATGAACAACAAGCTCAAGGAATTCGAGCTCGAGGAACAAAAGGAAATTGAAAGAATACTATCGGAGCTTTCCGCGGAAGTCTCGGCGTCTTCAGCGCTTCTAAGGGAAAATCAGGAAATACTGGTCAGGCTTGATTGTATTTTCGCGAAAGCAAATCTATCCCTTGACATGAAAGCATGCCCGGCGGAACAGTCTGAAGACGGCGTGATCAATATTGAACAGGGACGCAACCCGCTGATCGATCCTGAAAAGGTCGTCCCCGTCAGTATATGCTTTGGCGGCAAAGACCGTCAGCTCATCATAACCGGACCGAATACAGGCGGAAAGACAGTGACGCTGAAGACTACGGGCCTGTTTGTTTTGATGGCGCAATCGGGCCTGCATGTGCCGGCGTTAAGGGCTTCTCTGCCGGTAGTGCCGCACGTTTTCGCGGACATAGGGGACGAACAAAGCATAGAGCAAAGCCTCTCAACATTTTCATCGCATATGAAAAGAATCGTAGAAATCGTCTTATCCGCAGGGAAGGATGATATAGTTCTGCTCGATGAGCTCGGCGCCGGGACAGACCCTACGGAAGGGGCCGCGCTTGCGATATCTATCCTTGAAAGCCTTCGGTTGAAAGGCTGCGTCGTGATGGCAACTACACACTATACGGAATTAAAAAAATACGCCATAGCGACAGAAGGGATAGGGAACGCGTCAATGGAATTTGACGTAGCGACCCTGTCGCCGACATTCAAACTAAAAATGGGAAATCCCGGGAGATCGAACGCTTTTGAAATTGCGTCAAAACTTGGGCTGGACAAAGAAATCGTTTCCCGGGCGAGAGAATTGCTTGACGGTGAAACGATATACTTCGACGATGTGATGGAACAAATCGAGTATGACAGAGGCAGGGCCGCCGCGTATTTGGCTGAGGCCGGCCGCGTCAAAGAGGAGGCGGACGCTTATTTGTCGGACGCTGAAAAAAAATATAAAAAATCCGAGCAAAGAAGCAGTGAAATCATCGATAAGGCTAAGGATGAAGCGGAAAGAATTATTTATGAAGCTGACGAAGAAGCGGAATCGGTCAGGGAGGAGCTCAAGGCGCTCATAAAAGACGCCAGGACGCGGGGCGTGGCGGACAGCGCTTTCAGCGGGGCGCCGGGCGAGAGCGCCGTGAAGGTCGATGCCGGAGACGCGCTTCGGTTAGTCAATGAAAGCAAAAAACGTTTACGAAAAAAAGTGAAGGAAGAAGGGCGGAAGAGCCGTCCCCTCCTGCCCGTGACAGATGATCCTGTCAGCGTGGGAGACTTTGTCTCTTTACCCGGAACTGACACTGCCGGCGAAGTGCTTACGGCCCCTGACGACAGAGGCCGGGTGATTGTCCGCGCGGGTTCGGTGAAGCTTACGCTGCCCGCCGGTGAACTGGTAAAACAGGAACAGCCGGCTAAAAAACAGGGGCAGCAGGGGCACAGGTATGCTAAAATAGTTATGTCAAAGATGGGTCAGGTAAAACAGACTATAGACCTTCACGGGAAAAATCTTGACGAAGCCGAAATGCTCGTTGAAAAGTATTTGGATGACGCGATACTCGCCAGAATGCATGAGATAGTTATTAATCATGGGCGGGGTTCCGGAATTTTGCGCGATGGAATTCGCAGGATGCTAAAAAAGAACAAACACGTAAAAAAATTCAGGGACGGCGACTTTGACGAAGGAGGCGACGGAGTTACCGTAGTAACGCTGTCAGATAAATAATAGCAAGCGGGAAAAAATGAAAGATTACAAACAGGAAATTGCGGCGCGGCTTTCCGCGCTTGACCAGATAAAAAAAGCGGGTATAAGCGAACAGGATGCTTACGGTATTATCGAAGCGCCCAAAGATCTGGCGCTTGGAGACTATGCCTTTCCGTGTTTCAAACTTGCGAAAACGCTGTCCAAAGCCCCGCCTCTGATCGCGAAAGAGATAGAGTCTGAAATCGAAAAAACAGGCGGAGCGGGATCATTTAGGATTGAGGCGACAGGCCCGTATATCAATTTTTTCGTGAAACGCAGCGATTACGGAAAGGGCGTTTTAACCGATGTCCTGATAAATGGTGCGCGTTTTGGCAGTTCAGACGTTGGCAGGGGCAGGCGGATGCTGGTAGAATTTTCTTCTCCGAACATCGCGAAACCATTCCATATCGGACATATCAGGAGTACGGCCATAGGCAGTTCCATCAGCAAAATACTGGCTTTTCTCGGTTATGAAGTCATACGGCTGAACCATCTCGGAGATTACGGCACTCAATTCGGCAAACTTATCGTCGCGTACAGACGGTTTGGCAGCCGCGCGGAAATCGAGGCGTCGCCTATTCAGACATTGCTCAGATACTATATCGAATTCCACGAAAAGGCGGAGAAAGACCCTTCGCTTGAGGAAGAAGCGCGCGCCGCGTTCGCGGCGCTGGAGCGCGGGGAAGAAGAGGAAAGGGAGCTTTGGGAATGGTTCAGGGAAGAAAGCCTGAAAGAATTTACCGTCGTTTACAATATGATGGGAATATCATTTGATTCATTCGCCGGGGAAAGCTTTTACTCGGACAAGATGGAGCGTTTTACAGATGAGCTTGAAAAACGCGGGCTTCTCGAAGCCTCCGACGGGGCGCAGATCGTGAATCTGGAAGATTACGGGCTCGGAAAAGCTTTAATTAAAAAAAGCGACGGATCAACTTTATATATCACAAGAGACATCGCGGCGGCGGTCTACAGGAAAGAGCACTATGGTTTTTATAAAAATATCTATGTGGTAGGCATGCCGCAGAGTTTGTATTTCAGGCAGATTTTAAGTATTATGAAGAGAATGGAATATTCGACTTCCCTCAAGATGACAAAAAGATGATTGAAATGAATGAAAAGATGGTAGCTCTGACCCAAAACCCCGAGATGAGAGAAAAAGTAAGGAAAATGATTAAGACAGAAATGGTTAAGCCGATGAAGCATATTGTTGAGAGTAAATAGGGGCACGCGTGCCCCCTGTTTATGCCACAACAAATTTTCTAAAAAATACCTTGACATTTGACGCAGCTAAAAATTAATGCATAGAAGCAAGGTCTTATATGGTTTTTGAAAGGTCAAATATAGGGTATTTTATAGCTTTTATTATTCTTGGAGCTGTTTTAGGATCAGCGCTTGGGAATTTAATTGTAAAATTATTCCCTTCGCCGTCGCTAAAAATTATAACCGACAACCTTACAGGGCCTATAGGCTTTAACCTTGAAATAATTTCGTTTAGTATTAGATTAAACTTTGCGTCTATTATAGGTTTAATAATAGGAATTTTTATTTTTCGCAAAGTTTAAGGCCGCACCTGCGGCTATCAAAAATGGAGATGTCCGATTCGGACAACCCCATGGATTTAAATCGGCTTTTGGGCTGGTTGCCTCTTCCGATAGAATAGGCAAATTCTTTACAACATTTATATGCTTAAAAAAACATATTTAAGCGGTAATGCAATTAAATAATTGTGTTATAAAATTTTAATTTAAACAGGAGGCGCTAAATTGGCTGTTGTATCAATGAAAGCATTGCTGGAATCCGGTGTTCATTTTGGACATCAAACAAAAAGATGGAATCCTAAGATGTCTCAATTTATATTTACTGCAAGAAACGGAATCCACATTATTGACTTGCAGAAGACAATGCAGAGAATCAAAATCGCCTATACCGCCATGAGAGATGTTGCATCTAACAACGGCAAAATTCTTTTTGTAGGGACAAAAAAACAGGCGCAGGCTGCCATAGTTGAATATGCTGAAAAATGCGGAATGTTTTATGTTTCCGAAAGATGGCTTGGCGGTCTTTTAACTAATTTTAAGACTGTAAACAATTCAATACAGAGATTAAAAGAACTTGAAAGGATGCAGAGCTCCGACTCATGGGATGCCGAAACTAAAAAAGAGATTCTTGAACTTCAAAGAGAACTCTCGAAAAAAAATAAAGTGCTCTGCGGAATAAAGAATATGCAGAGTCTGCCCGACGCTCTCTTTATAATAGATCCGAAAAGAGAAGATATTGCCGTTCAAGAGGCTATAAAACTCGGTATACCCATATTTGCAGTAGTAGATACCAATTGCAACCCTGATGAAATAGATTATCCTATACCTGGTAATGACGATGCAATAAGAGCTATAGCTCTCTTCCTTGAAGTAATGGCTAAAGCAATTATTGAAGGTCAATCCGGCGGTCAATCCGCTGAAATTGCTTTTGAAGATGAAGACGCAGAAATGACCATGAAAGAAGAGGTGACGGGATCGGCTGAAGTTGCAGCAGAAACTGCTGATACAACTACAAAAGATGAAACGCCTGATTCGGACGAGCAAGATCAAGAAGATCAATGGTAGGTTATTGTTTTATAGCAAACCATCTAAAGTAAATTTATATAATCAAAAATTAAGGAGTATTAAAAGTGGCTGAAGTAACAAGCGAAATGATTAAAGAGTTGAGAGAGAAAACACAGGCAGGCATGGTTGACTGTAAAAAAGCCCTTATAGAGACAGACTGCGATATGGAAAAAGCCGTTGATCTTTTAAGAAAAAAGGGTTTGGCAACAGCTGCAAAAAAAATGGGAACAGAAACAACAGAGGGTATAATTGCATCATATATCCATAGCAACGGAAAGATAGGTGTAATTGTAGAACTTAGATCCGTTACGGACTTTGTTGCTAAAAACGAAGAGTTTGGAACTCTTGCAAAAGAGATAGCAATGCAGATTGCTGCAACAAATCCTCTTTATATTTCTCCCGAACAGGTTCCTGCCGAACAGATAGAAAGAGAAAAGGATATCTACAAAGAGCAGATGAAAGATTCTGGGAAACCTGAGAATGTAATTGAAAAAATTGTTGAAGGGAAACTTACCAAGTATTATTCCGAAGTATGTCTCCTTGAGCAGGAATATATCAAAGATAGCAGCGTAAAAATAAAAGATTTAATAAAACAGAAGATTGCCGCTTTTGGAGAGAATATAGAGGTAGGAAAATTTGCAAGATTCCAAATAGGTATGCGCTAAACAATGGGAAAATCTAAAAGACCATTTTATAAAAGGATATTGTTAAAACTCAGCGGAGAGGCTTTAGCCGGACATGACAAGACCGGAATCAATCCTGGGATTATACATCAGATTGCATCTGAAATAAAAGAGGTCTCAGAGCTTGGAGTTGAGGTTGCAATGGTCATTGGAGCGGGAAATATATTCAGAGGAGCAATGGCCGAATCTTTAGGAATCAACAGATCAACGGGAGACTTTATGGGGATGCTGGCAACTGTGATGAATTCCATGGCTGTTGAAAACACGCTTGAAAAGATGGATCAGCCGACAAGAGTTTTAAGCGCTATAGAGATGAAGCACGTTGCCGAACCTTATACAATCCAAAAAGCCGAAGACCATCTAAAAAAAGGGAGAGTAGTTATTGCGGCAGGGGGTACGGGTCATCCATATTTTACTACGGATACTGCCGCAAGTTTAAGAGCTGTTGAACTTGGAGCAGATCTATTACTAAAGGCAACAAGAGTGGATGGAGTATATACGGGCGATCCTGAAAAGGACAAAAATGCCGAAAAGATTAATGAAATTTCATTTATTGACATGATTACAAAACAGCTTAAAGTAATGGATTTAACCGCTATTTCATTATGTATGGATAATAATCTTCCAATAGTGGTTTTTAATCTTTTTGAAAAGGGATCATTAAAGAGGATCATCCTTGGAGAAAATATTGGCACTAAAATTTTCTAAGCGAGGCTATCTATATGATTGAAGATATTTTGCAAGATGTAGAAGAGAGAATGAATAAGAGTATTAATAGTCTTCAGAAAGATTTCTCTGTAATACGCACAGGCCGAGCAAATCCGGCAATGTTTGAAATGCTGAGAGTTAATGTTTACGGATCTGAAATGCCGATGAATCAGGTTGCGACGATCTCAGTACCTGAACCTCGGTTGGTAGTTATTCAGCCGTGGGATAAGGGAAACCTCGGCGAAGTGGAGAAGGCAATACTAAAATCGGATCTTTCTGTAAATCCTTCAAATGACGGCAACCTTATACGAATACAGATTCCGGAACTAACCGAGGAAAGAAGAAAGGAATATGTCAAGATTGCAAAGAGCAAGTCTGAAGAGTGCAAGGTTTCTGTAAGAAACATCCGAAGAGACGGAAACGATATGATAAAATCTTTGGAAAAGGATAAAGATATATCTGAAGATGAGTCAAAGGGAGCTTTGGATAGAATACAAAAGGTTACCGATAAATTTATAGATTCGATTCAGAAACTTACGGATAACAAAGAGAAGGAGATATTGAGCCTGTAGGGGCGGATTGGCAAAGAAATTAACATAAATGATAAATAGTAGATAAATAGCAATGATAAATAAGAACGAGCTGCTGCCGGAACCTATCCCGCGCCATGTAGGCATTATAATGGACGGAAACGGCAGATGGGCAAAACAGAAAAACATCCCAAGAAACGAAGGACATAAGGCGGGAGCGGAAGCAATAGAACCCCTTATGGATAAGGCAATAGAACTTGGGATAAAGGCTGTTTCACTTTACGCTTTTTCAGTAGAGAACTGGCTTAGACCAATCAGCGAGATCAGAGGTCTATGGGATCTTCTTGAATACTTTTTTCAGCATAAACTTGAATCCATTAAAGATAAAAAAATTCAGATAAGACATTCCGGTTCTCTGTCAAAACTCCCTCCCAAAACAAGGCAGACAATAAAGGAAGCCGTTGAAGCTACTTCAATGAACAGAGGATTAATTTTAAACTTTTGCGTTAATTACGGAGGAAGACAGGAGATAATCAGAGCCTTTAATGAATGGCTGTCAACAACCAAAAAACCGGAGAAGATTACCGAAAAAAAATTTGAAAAATTTCTTTATACATTCGGGATGCCGGAGCTGGATCTTTTAATAAGAACCAGCGGAGAGTACAGGATTAGCAACTTTTTACTTTGGCAGCTTGCCTATGCCGAGCTTGTATTTACAGACGTGCTCTGGCCTGACTTTAAACCTGAAGACCTTTATAAAGCTATTATAGAATTTCAAAAAAGAGAAAGGAGATATGGCGGAATATGAGCGGATTAAACAGAGAAACACTAATCAGAATTTTAAGCGCTATTGTTACATTGCCGGTTCTCGCGTATGCATTAATAACCGATTCTTTCTTATTCATTCCGGCTCTCATTGTGTCAATAGTGGTCTCATTAATAACGTTATATGAATACTATATGATCTCGGCTAAAGATGAAAACAACAGGGCGTTCATAAGCACAGGGCTCATCGGAGGATTAATCCTCAACATAATAATCTATTTTTATGCATTTGGAAAATACTTCGGATCATCGAGATTCTTTCAGCATTTTGACGACGTGCATGTTATTATCGGATTTATTATACTGTTGATTGCGGCGCTCCTTGTACAGCAGCTTTTTACAAGGCCGCTGAACGGGGGGATATATTCTCTTGCAGTTACTCTATTTGGGATCATGTACATTGTTCTCTCTATGTCGCATATATTACTCCTTAAATCTTTAAAGGATGGAAGTTTTTATATTGTTATACTTGTTCTTGTAATAATGTTAAATGATTCGGGAGCATATTTTGGAGGGATGCTCTTTGGAAAGACTAAGGCCGGATTTGAAGCCTCGCCGAACAAGTCGTGGGAGGGATACT
>Ga0082212_10011179_pt1 | contig 11401 bp, 8 predicted proteins | sample TergutNt197P3_FD_71548 | JGI IMG/M metagenome (GOLD analysis project Ga0082212, IMG submission 71548) | Neocapritermes taracua P3 segment gut microbial communities from Petit-Saut dam, French Guiana - Nt197 P3 | ecosystem: Host-associated > Arthropoda: Insects > Digestive system > Gut ... | reverse complement strand
CACGATGAAGCGGTAATTTATTTCCTGCTGGGGTTCGATGAATTTCAATGTGCCGTTTTCCCTCGCGTTTTTCCTGCCCTCGCCGTCGCAGTTGGCCGGCTCGAGCCCGAGCACGTAATCCCCCTCGCCAGGCATCTTCCATTGTATGAGATAGTCGAGCGGGGCTGCGTCGTATTTCACCGACAGGCCTTTTTTCAGGTTGGGATTGTAGAGCGAATATGCGGCCCAGCCTTTGTCGTCCGTTTTCAGCTTGTGGTAGTAGCAGAATTCGTCTATTCCGTGCCTCGGCGCGTCGAATCTGCCCCAATTCGAAAATTCCTTCGCCGAATAGTCGTTGCGCGGCGAGGACGTGGTCGCGGGCAGGTTTATCTCGATGTTTTCGTCCAAAAACGGGTAGCCGTAGTTCAGGTGGTACAAAATCATGTGCGGCGAGGTTTTGTAGCCGACGTTCTTGACTGTGTCATGTATCTCGAATCTATTTTCGGCGGTGCATACCGTGATTTTTCGCGTTAGGGCGTATTTGTCCCCGAAAAGCCGCGCCTGGCTCATAATCCCGGTTATTATTATCTCCGGCTCGCCGCCTGGCGCGTTCTCGTCTATCGCGCAGCTGAAACTATCCGCAGGGGTGTTCCCGATCCTGCCGTGCAGCCCGAGTTCCTCCCCATCGTCCTCGCAGGGCGTGCAGATGGTCTCAAGGCCGCAGGTGGTCAGGAACCCGGCGTAGAAGCTGCGCAGGAATTCGATTTGCCTGTTGTCGTAATAGCTTGGGTGGACCGCCCCGGCGGGCGACATGAAGCACATATTCGTGTCTTTGTAGATAAGCTGGTAGATATCCATGCACCGATCGGGCAATATCGTCATGAACAGGCCCTTGCCGTTGATGACGTCGATGGCTCGCGTCCCAGTGGCCCTCCCGTCGGCCATGACATAGTTTTTCACCGAAAACAGCTGGTTTTTGTTGCCTACGTATTTTAATTTTTCCGAGTAGTTTTTTTCCATAAGACATCCCCCTTTTTTATTTTAATTTTATGTATTTTTTTTGCAAAAACAAAGGCGGGGGCAACTTCGATCCGCCCCCGCCTTCTTTTTTCCGCTTCGCCATATCCGCCCTAGCGACTTCCCTCATCGCCGAGTAATAGTATAACATATATTTTGTGAATTATCAATAGCGTATTTGTGAATTTTTGCGCAATTCGCGAAATTATTTTCCTTTTATCACTTTCAGGACGGTAAAAGCTTCCCTTTCTTTTTCCTCGAGGTAGCCGGTTATGGAAGACACAGTCCGATCGAGCCTGGGAATCACTATGTTTTTTAAGGCGTTCGCCCTTTTTTGCGTCTGCTTTATCGCGAAAGCGAGCCGATACACGCTGTTTTCGACTGCGGCGAGCATCGCGGTCAGGCGTTTCACCTCCAAGAATTTTATATATGCGTCATCCAAATCGGAATTCGTGAATGCGAAGCCGTAATACAAGGCGGCTTTCGGCTGCGCGCAGTTCACCACGGGAATCTCCACGCCCATGACCGACCGAAAACGGATCGATATGTCGTCGGGCAAGGTGCTGTAATTCGCTATGTTCAATATTTCCCTTTGCCCAATCGTGAAATTAGCTCTTTGCAAAGATGCGTAAGCTTCGGCGAAAGCGTCATCTATTTTTTCCTGCGCGCCCTCGACCTCGCGCAGAAGGGACGTCATCTCCCGCAGCATGATGTTTCTTTTTTTGTCCAAAAGCTCAAAACCCACTTTCGCGAGCTCGAGCGAGCGCTTGGCTTGGAGCAGATTGCTTTTTGTCGGAAAAATATCGCTTGGCATGATCAAACCCCATTTTCGTTTTTCGCTTTTTTGTGTTTTTGGGCCAAAAGCTTCGGGTCTACCCTGTCCAGTTCCTCTTCGGGCAAAAGCGAGAGCAGCTCCCAGCCTAAATCCAAGGTGGTCTCTATCGTCCTGTCGTCGGTTTTTGACTGGTTTAAGAACGCGCCGTCGAATCTGCGCCCGAATTCGATGTACAATTTGTCCGCAGCGGACAGATCTTCCTCCCCGATGACCGCCGCAAGCGATCGCGCCTCCTCGACTTTGGCATATGATGCGTACAGCTGGTTGGCCACGGCGGAATGGTCGTCCCTGGTGTACTCTGTCCCGATCCCGTCTTTCATCAGCCGGGACAAAGACAAAAGAACCGAAACCGGAGGGTAGATCCCGCTTTGCTCGAGCGCTCTCGACAACACGATCTGCCCTTCGGTTATATACCCCGTGAGGTCGGGCACAGGGTGAGTGATGTCGTCGTTTGGCATGGTGAGTATCGGTATCTGGGTTACCGAGCCTTTGGCATTCTTGATTTTGCCCGCTCTCTCGTAGAGCGAAGCCAAATCCGAATACAGATACCCCGGGTATCCCTTTCTTCCGGGTATTTCGCCTTTGGCCGACGAAAACTCGCGGAGCGCCTCGGCGTATGAAGTCATATCGGTCATGATCACCAAAACGTCCATTCCATATCTCGAAGCCAGAAATTCGGCTGCGGTCAATGCGCAGCGGGGGGCGGTTATCCTCTCGATTATGGGATCGTTCGCCAAGTTTACGAACATGGCGACCCTCGGCAGCGCCCCGGTTTCCTCAAAGGACCGCGTGAAATACTGCGCCACGTCGTTTTTTACCCCCATGGCGGCGAAAATTATCGCGTAATCCGAGCCCTCCACGTTCGCCTGCTTCACTATCTGCGCCGCAAGTTCGTTGTGGCTCATGCCGGATCCGGAAAATATGGGCAGCTTTTGGCCTTTTATGAGCGTGGCGAGCCCGTCGATAGACGATATCCCGGTCCGGATATAGTCCTTTGGGTAATCCCTCGAAACGGGGTTTATCGGGCTTCCGTTTATGTCGAGCCGGGCTTCGGCGAATATGTCCCCGTAGCCGTCGATGGGCCGTCCCACCCCGTCGAAAATCCTGCCGAGCATATCGCGGCTCGCGGCGAGTTCCATGGTGCGGCCCGTGGGCCTTGTGCGCGTGTTGCCGAGCGACAGCCCTTCCGTGCCCTCGAAAACCTGTATGACCGCCCTGCTCCCTTCTATCTGTATTATCCTGCCGAGGCGTTTTTCCCCGCCGCTTGTTATCTCGACGAGTTCTTCAAAGCATTCGCCCTCGAGCCCCTCGATCACCGCAAGCGGCCCGTTTATCTGCGAAAACCCGATATATTCTATGTTGTTTTTCATTGGCTGTACCTGTCCTCGATCTCTTTTATCTTCAATTCGATTCCGTCCCAAAGCTCGCCGTACATTTCCGGCTTTTCGCCGGGTATCTCGTACTTCGACCGTATCAGCATATCGAACGCCCCGCTGTCCTTTATCTGCGATATGGGCACTGATCGCGATATGACTTCTTTCGCCCTGTCGTACAGCTTTATTATCGCATCTAGCATCAGATGCTGTTTTTGCATGGGCGCGTAGGCATCGTTTGGGTGCGTGGCGTTCTGCTGCAGAAACCCAGAGCGTATCACCCTCGCGATCTCGAGGATCAGCTTCTGGTCGTCGGCCAGAAGATCGCTCCCGATCAGCTTGACTATTTCCATGAGCCGGTTCTCCTCGCCCAATATGTTTTTCATCCTCGCGCGCAGCTTGCCAAATTCCGGGTTCGCATTTTCCGAAAACCAGCCGTCCAGATCCGAAAGGTATTCGCTGTAGCTCGCATTCCAGTTTATGGCGGGGTAGTGGCGCGAATACGCCAAGGATTTTTCGAGCGCCCAGAAGCACCTGACGAACCTCTTCGTATTTTGGGTGACAGGTTCGGAAAAATCGTTCCCCTGCGGCGAAACCGCCCCGATTATCGTCAGCGACCCCTTCCTGCCCCCGAGCGTTTCGACCATGCCGCTCCTCTCGTAGAAAGCGGAGAGCCTTGAAGGCAGGTAGGCGGGAAACCCTTCCTCGGCGGGCATCTCTTCGAGGCGCCCCGATATTTCCCTGAGCGCTTCCGCCCACCTCGAGGTGGAGTCGGCCATTATCGCTATGTGGTATCCCATGTCGCGGTAATACTCGGCGATCGTTATGCCCGTATAGATCGAAGCCTCCCTCGCCGCGACCGGCATATTCGAGGTGTTCGCGATCAGGACGGTGCGCTCGAGCATGCTTTTTTTGGTTTTCGGATCGACGAGCCCCGAAAATTCCTCGAGCGCCTGCGTCATCTCGTTGCCCCTCTCGCCGCATCCCACATAGACTATGATGTCCGCGTCGCTCCATTTGGCGAGCTGGTGCTGGAGCATCGTCTTACCCGTGCCAAATCCCCCGGGGATCGCTGCCGCCCCGCCTTTGGCTATCGGGAAAAGCGTGTCTATGACCCTCTGCCCGGTGACTAAGGGCGTGTTTGGGGCGAGGCGCTTTTTTACGGGGCGGGGTTTTCGGATAGGCCATTTCTCGACCAGCGCCAAACCCACAGTTTCGCCCAAATCGGTCTTTATTCGCAAAACTTCGTCGGTTGCGCGGTATTCCCCGCTGGCTGCGGCCCATTGCGCCGTTCCCGATATCCCATGGGGCACCATGAACCTATGCTCTATTGCCGTGGTTTCGTCGCATTTCGCATATATGTCCCCGGCTTTTGCCGCGTCGCCTTCTTTTAAGAGGATCTCGATTTTCCATTTTTTATCGAAGTCTATGCCGGGCGCGTCTATGCCCGGGGCTATATATGCGCCCGATATATTCTCGATGACTTTCAGCGGGCGCTGTATGCCGTCGTATATGTTGCCCAGTATTCCGGGCCCGAGCGCCACCCGTATGGGATGCCCCGTGGCTTCCACGGGTTCCCCCGAGGAAAGCCCCGTGGTGTTTTCATAGACCTGTATCGTCGTTTTTTCTTTGGAGATATTTATGGCCTCGCCGATCAGCCTTTTTTTCCCGACAAAAACCATTTCGCCCATGCTCAGATCCGTGTGGCCCAAAATAGTGGCCACGGGGCCGTTTATGCCGTATATTTTGAGTTCGCCGCTATGCAACGCGCACACCTTCTTCTATCTGTTATCTATTTGACTGACGTGAAATGGGGGCTTATGATGGAATTGAGCAGTTCCTTGGCCCGTTCCATTTTTTCTTCGAACACGTCGTTTACCAGCACGTTTTTCGCATGGTCGAAAAAACGCAGCCCGCCCCCCTGTATCGTCTCGTCATCTATGAATTCGAGCTTGGAGGCATCGAAGCTCTTTTCAAGCTCGGCCTTGACTTTTCCGGCCATTGCGGGTCCGTCCTTTGGCATATGGAATATCCCGATGTCCGTCCCGGCCTTTTCCATCACGTTTTTGCAGCATTGCAAAAGATAGTCCCCATAAGCCCCGGATTCCATGAAATCCGCCAGTTTTTTTCGCACATCTTCAAAAACCCGGGAAAAAACCTCGTCGCCGAACCTAAAATAGTCCTGCTTTGATTTCATATTCGCTTTCGCGATTTCCAGGCTCTTCTCTTTTTTTATTTTTTCCGTTTCCCGCAGGATATATTCCTGCGTTTCGGCTAAAATTTTTTCTTTGCCCTCTTTTGTCTTCTCCTGAAGCTCGTTTTTTGACTGTTCGTCTATTTGGTCGCATATCTGTTTTGCGTCGCCGGTGACCGCATCGGCAAAATTCCTCAATTTTTCCTCGCTGCTCAAAGCCATTGCCAACCCTCCTTTGCGAGTTTTCAGTTATCAGTTTTCAGTTGTCAGTTGTCAGTTTATTCGTTCCTTTCGTTCCACTGATAATTCGTTCCACTGAGAGCCTGTCTAAAATGTGCCAGTTTGTAGGGCGTGACCACTGGGCACGCCGCCAAATTTGATTGTTTTCCGGTTTTCAGGTCCAATTCTGCGGCACGCCGGGGTCGTCGTGCCCTACATCCGACGCCAAAATGCAGATGTTAGACACGTTCTGATACGTGTAGCGAATGTGCAATGCGAAGCGTTCACATGCAGCTCACGCCAATCGATACTGATAACTAAATCTTAAGGCCTATCGATTTTTTTATATAATCCGTGATCGAAGTCTTTGATCGCCCGAAGCCGTGCCTGTCCGGTATTTCCAGAAACAGCGGCATCTTGCGCTCGAGCATCAGATTGTTGATATATTCCCCGCAAAGCAGCCTGAGCTTTTCGGTTATCAATATGATGCCCGTGTCTTCGGATTTTATCAGTTCCTTTATTTTTTCCTCGACTTCTTTTTTTTCGTGAACTATCGCCCCATCGATTCCCGCAAGCCTCATGCCCGACCAAGTGTCGCTGTTGTCGCTCAAAACAAACATTTTCACAAAAAAATCATCTCCGTCAAAGTTTGGCCAATATCTGCAGCGAAATGATCAGCCCGTAGAGCGCCACGCCCTCCGCCAAGGCCACGAATATGAGCGCCTGGCCGAAAACCTTGGGGTTTTCCGAAATCGCCCCGATCGCCGCGGCTCCCGAAGAAGCGACCGCGATACCCCCGCCGAGCCCGCTCATCCCGGTGGCGAGCGCCGCGGCGAGCATCCCGAGCCCCGAGCCCATGCTCAGCCCCGAAACCGTTTCATCGGCTTCATCGCCCACAGGCCCGTCGGGCGCCGCAAGCGCCACATTTGCCGCGGAAACCGCAAAAATTAATAGGCACAGCGAAAACACCGAAACGATGTTCGCCGCAAGGGCGGCCTTTTTGGATTTCTTTTTTTTGAAAATGTTGAATCCGGCCAAAACAAGGGGCGTAAACGCGGCCCCGAACAAAATTGCGATAAATATGCCCATATGATCCCCCTTTATCGATTGGCGTGAGCTGCGAACGCAGGCGTTCATATTCGCTACACGTTAATTTTTTTTCATCGAAAATTCGTTGGAGACGAACATACGCCCGCTTCCCCCGAAAAATCTCCCGAATATCTCGTAGTATTGCAATCTGAGGCATTGTATGCCCACGATGAGCCCTTCGAGCGCGATCACGACTATATTTCCCGCGATTACCACCGCCGGGTTTTTTCCGCCGGATGGGGTTTGGGCCAGCAGCATCACCACGCTCATCATGCCCACGTGGTTCAGGGCGAATGCGCCGACCCTGATGAACGAAACGGTGTTGGTGAGAAAGGACAGGACGATCTCAAATAGCTCAAAAAGTCCGGTCACGAAAAATTCCCCGGGATTTTGCGGGATTATTTTGGATTTTCGCATAACCAAGTTGCCTAAGGGCTCTTTTAGGTATATCAATGCCGCGCAAAACACCGCTAGCCCCACAAACGCCATGGCGGAAATGGGGAGCGGCAGATATTTCGCCATCGCGAGCCCAGCTATGATCACCGCCCAGTAAAACGCCAGCCCAGCTATCCCGTTCTGCGAAAACACGGCTTTCTCGATGTTTTTTTGCTTGATTCCGTTCAGGATGTTGATTATTGCCGCCCCGCTCACCGTGGCCACCCCGAGGCCGACAGCGGCGATCAGCACAGTGTTTATGTGTTCGAGCGGGTTATATCCGGGAATTATGTCATCGAGCCCGAACACCGACCCGAACACGCAACCGAACACAGCCGACGACAAACCCAAAACCGCCGCGATCTTGCCCAAATTTATGCCTTTGAGCCTCCACAGCAAAAACCCGGCCAAAGAGATGGTCAGCCCTTGGCCCAAGTCGCCGAACATGATCCCGAAAAACAATATATATGTCAGGGCCAGAAATGGGGTGGGGTCTATCTCGTTGTACTGCGGCAGGCCGTACATCTTCACGAACTGCTCGAACGGCCGGAACAAAAAGAAATTTTTGAGCAGCGTGGGCGGGGTTATGTACGGCACTTCGGCGGGCGAATTGACCGGGGAGGCCGCCGAAGAAAATTTTGACAGCTTTTCCGAAAATTCTTTTACGTGCGATTCGGGGAGCCAAGCCACCAAATGGAATCCGGTTTTCGTGCAGGCGATTTTTTTCTTTAGCTCGTATATTTCGAAAAGCAGGCAAAATTTTTCGTGGTACCGTTCTGCCAATTCGCTTGCTTCCGCCATGATTCCGGCGAGCTCGGCTCTTTGCGCGCTTATCTTCTCTTTTTGCGCCTCTATTTCCTTTGCGAGCTCGACCCGTGCGCTTTCCGGGGTGCCGTGGGCCTTCTCCGATATCCTCACCCGCTCGAAATGCAGTATCGAGAACATCGAGTCCACTTTTTCGCTCTTTGAGCGGGGGGTGAAATATATGCCCCAAACCTCGTTTTTTTCCACGGACGAGGCTATGAAGAACACGTCGTCGGTTTCCGCCACCCCATAAACCGTTATGGAGTCGTAGGCTTCGCGCGGCATATGCCCGAAGCGGAACTTGACGAACTCAAAGTTGAAGAGCGCGTCGAGGTTGGCCGATATGTTGCCCACGTGGTCGAGCTGTTCCAAAATTTTTTGGTTTTCCCTGAGGGAGATGTTGGCCGCTCCTATTTCGTCGTTTTTGGCTTTCAGTTTTTCGGCGCAGCCTTTTATGAGCCGCCGCGCCTCATCCATGTCAAGATCGGGAATGCCTTCCGGCGGCCCGGATTTCCCCGGAGCTTTTGTTTTTTCGGAAAGGTCGATCCCGGCAGCGCCGGCCAACGCCCGCAAGCTGGCTGAGAGCTCTTTGTACGGATTTTCCTCGTTTGAGGAGCTGAGGAGCTTCAGACCGTGTATCACGGACGAAGCGTCCTCGATGTGGATGCGCGGATCGGTGGCGCACATATGCAAAACAGCGGTCGCTTCCCCGAGGCTCCCGGATATGTTCATCAATTTTAATTTCGTCACGGCCATTTCGCGCCGCCTCCTTATTTTGCGGGATGTTCCAGCCCATATATGTTTTTTCTTATCTGATCCGGCGGCATATGGTATCTTATGCCTTCTGTCAGGTAAAAGAGGTTCATCAGCTCAAATTCCTTGAGCTGGAAATACCGCGCCACGCTCTCAAACCCAAAAGACATTTCCGGCGATTTGCAGTGCCTGTACATGAAGGAATTCATATATGCGGACATCGATTCGTATCCGTAAAAAGATTGTTTTTTGCCGTAATGCAGGTTGGTTTCGCAGTACGCCAAAAAGCTTTCCCTGTCTTCGCATTTCGAAAGCGCATCTATGTCAATTTCTTTCAGCTTGTTCCGAAGCGGGACGAGCAGCGCCGCGATATCTTCGGGGGCGGCCTTGAAATTGAAGCGCATCCTCGATATCCTGCATAGATTGACAAGGTCCGCCCGGGTGCTTATGGAGTTCCGGATCTTGTCGCCCGTCGCCTTTTCGAAAACCTTGGCTCCATCGTACAGGATTTTATAGTATTCGTCGTACACCGCCGTCTCTATCATCGTATAGTTCTTGGATATGTCCTCGTTTGCGTGCTTCTCGAAGATGTAGAAGAAATCGCTGTTTTTTATCGCGGCCATGAACTGCGAGGCGGTGGAGACGTTTTTGAGGGCTTCGAGGTCGATGTTGGGGCTGTCTTTGTATATGGCCTGTATTTCGAGTATGCCCTCGCTCAAAAGATAGTCGTCGTTTTGTTTTTGGGCGGGGTTGTTTTCAATGTTTCTCCATACATACCCGCGCCAGACTTTCAATATGTATTCGAGCTCGTATTTTGCCATCAGCAAATTCACGAAATGCCGCTGGTTCCCGCAGGTGAACCGAAAAATCTTGATGTAGTCGCAGAGGAGGCTTTTTTTGATGCAGTATTCGAGCTTGTTCCTGTTGATCGACCTCAGATCCGACGCGCCGAAAAATTCCCGGTAAGCGGTGTTCTCATGGAGATACGCCGCGACGTCCGAAACTTCCGGGCAGGCGAGCAGATTTTCGTAGTCAATGGCGCCAAGCAGCTTCCCGTAAAGGCAGCTGCATTTGGCGACCACCGCCCCGTATTTGAACAGCGGCATGGCGGGAGCCACCTTTCTTTGGGTTAATCAGGTATATAGTCTTCAAGGCACAGCGATATAGCCTCTTTCATATTTTCTTTGACTTCTTATCTCGTTTCCCCTTGAGTATTGCAACCGGGCAAGGCGGGACATATCGCCCAATAGCCACCTTCTTCGGCTTTGTATATGATTATTTTAAAAGTTTTGAGCATATTAAATTTCCCTTCCCTTCTTTTTGCTTGAATTTTCAATCAACATACCCTTTTGTTATATCAACCGAATACAACCGTTATTTTAATTCTGACTAAGGGGTCACCAAAGAATAACATCGGATATTCAAACCCCACCACCGCTCCGGCGGTCCCCCTCCCCTTATCGGTTGGCGTGAGCTGCATGTTAACTGCGTTAACATTCGCTACACGTATCGGTTGGCGTGAACTGCACGTGAACTGTCGTTCACGTTCGCTACACGTTCAGGGGAGGCAAGGAAACTGCACCCATAGCCTCCCCTGGAAGGGGAGGTGCCGCGAATGCGGCGGTGGGGTTCGTTTGGCATATAATCCTTCTTTATTTTTTGATGATGCCTAATCATTGCGTTGGAATGTCACGAACTATTTTTATTGTTCCAGATTCTGTTCCAATATATTTGTAAAAAGTTTCAGTACCGCCCTTGATCATTAGGCAACCGACAGACCAAGATTTATTGGGAGCGATACCACAATCAAGGTTAGTTGTCGTATCTGTTCTTTTAGTATCTCCTTTGTGTATATATATACCGGCACACGTCGATGGGACAAAAGCATTTGATCCGTTCCACCTTATACCGGGAAGTTCGTTACCGTCTTTCACTTTCCAATAAGGACCGCTTTTATTATTATAATTAGATCCACCGTAATTGAACGGATATTCGCCATCTTTTAGAATTGCTGAAAATTGATTTTTGGGGTCGTGACTATCAGCATATTTGACTTTGGGGACATCAGGTAATGTGCACGGCAATTTGATTTCGTAACAGAATATTCATAATCATGGATATTGAGTAAAATCACTGGAAATCAAAAATGAAATGTGGCTTGATTTTCTAAAACATCTTGTATGTGTGATCATTTCAAACGCTAAATTTACATTTATTTGTCCGTAAAAATCGTTTGTGTACAAATTGTTACGAAATCAAATTGCCGTGTTTTGTAAGGAGCTTGAATATAACATCAACCTTCGGCAACAGTATCTTCGGGCGCGTGGTTATTGTTTCATTGCTCATATGCTTTGCTCCTTTCGGGCGTACGGCTCATTTGCGGTACTTTTATGATACCACAAACGGGCGGAAAAGTCCATCGCCATTTTGTAAATTTTTTCGCTCCCCCCGCCGTTTTTCCGCTTGCAAGGCGTAAATTTAAAGCGTAAATTTATGGTTGAATATTTTATAAAATTAAAAAGCAGGGTAAATAAAACCCTGCTTTTTTGCCGTGTTGTATACAAAATAGTCCTTGACAAAAGAACCCGAACGGGATTTTTTAGAATCCGCGTCCCACGCTGCCGTAAACCGGAGGCAGCGCGTGCGGGCGCACGAGCGCGCCGCCGTTTTCGTATGATTCGATCGCGGCGAATATGTACTCTA
>Ga0082212_10011178_pt1 | contig 11401 bp, 10 predicted proteins | sample TergutNt197P3_FD_71548 | JGI IMG/M metagenome (GOLD analysis project Ga0082212, IMG submission 71548) | Neocapritermes taracua P3 segment gut microbial communities from Petit-Saut dam, French Guiana - Nt197 P3 | ecosystem: Host-associated > Arthropoda: Insects > Digestive system > Gut ... | reverse complement strand
AGGCATACGTGCTTGCCAAGGCCGCAGAAGAAGACATCCCTGCGCCTAACGGTACGTCGCCGGCAAAGGCGGTATTGAATCCTTCGAGTGGATAGCCTCGTTTGATAATTTCGCGGCATACGCCGAAAATATACCTTGCCCAGCTTGTACGGGGAGCGTCTTCTTCGTTGAAGCCAAACTCTACATAATCTTTCATATCAATTGAATAGGCACGCACTTTCTGCGTGCCGTTCAATTTGATCTCGGCCATCATCCCTTTATCTATTGCACCGGGAAATACAAAACCGCCATTGTAGTCTGTGTGTTCGCCTATCAGATTAATACGTCCGGGCGATGTATATATGGAGCCGGTTTTACCGTCAAAGTGTTTGATAAAACGGCTCCTTACATGTTCTGTCTCCATATCTGTTTGCGTATTATCAATAGATAATCAAATGGTCAATCCACCTTGATGTCTTTATTGACATTCTTGCTGCCAACCAACGCATAGAAAAGTAGGTAAGCAAATCCTGCAACCATTACCCAATAACTTGTCAGGTAGCCTGCAATATCAGCTATCCATCCTTGAAATGCAGGAATAAGACCTCCACCGCAAACCATTGTCATAAAAATACCGGAAGCCACAGCCACATATTTTCCTAATCCTTCAACAGCCAAATTATAAATTCCACCCCACATAATAGATGTACACAAACCTACTAAAACAATGAACATGGCATTAATGGGAACCTGAGCTAATCCAAAAGATAGAGCGCCTGCGGCTGATGTTTTAAATACAGGAAGCGATACCAATAATGTGGTTGGCGAAAATATAGCCGATAAAATCAAAAGCGTTGCGATCAATGAACCTACCGAAAGCATTGTCTTGCTGGAAACCTTAGCGCCGATGGAAGCGCCGAATAATCGACCGATCAGCATTAAAAACCAATAAGTTCCTGCAACTGAACCGGCAATAGTCGCGCCAACGGAAGAGAGGTCTGAAAGCCAGTAAAGCATCACGTTGGGTGTTCCAACTTCTACGCCGACATACACAAAGATACCGATTGCGCCCAACAAGAAATGGCGGAATTTGATAGCGCCCGACATGAGTTTTCCAATCGGTTCGGAAGACCATTGTGCCTGTGGTTCAGGAATTTGAACGGCCCATAAAACAAAGAAAACAAGTGCAAAAACGCCCATGGCAATGTACATGACAGGGAAAATATCGGTAATGCGTGCTTTCGCAGCTTCTCCAATCAAAATACCTACAAATGCAGGTGTGAAAGTAGCCATTACGGAATTAAAAGAACCACCTATTTGGATCAATTGGTTGCCTTTGTTTCCGCCGCCACCCAATGTGTTCAACATAGGATTGACCACCGTATTGAGCAGTGTCATGGAGAAACCGGCCACAAAAGCGCCCAGCAGATAAACCACCATAGCGGATGATTGACCTGCATGGCCTGACAGGTACTGAATAAACACGCCTACAAAACCAATGGCAATAGCAATCAAAGCCGTTTTCTTAAAGCCTACTCGTTGCAATAATATACCGCCGGGAATCCCCATTACGGCATAAGCGATAAAGTTTGCCATATTTCCAAGCAACCCCATGGCGGTGGAAACACCGAACTGGCTTTTTAATACAACACCCATCGGTGCAGCTAAGTTAGTAACAAATGAGATCATACCAAAAAGCAGGATCATCATCAAAATCGGTAACGCATAGTTTTTCTTCGTTTCCATATTCATCTTTTTTTCAATTGTTAATATTTTTTTTAGTAAAATTTTATATGCAGTTTTAGTAGTTATTCAATAATTTGCGTGTAAAATTAAGTTTCTTCCTTCGATTAAGCGCACAAAAAAAATATGTTATATAACATGTTTTTGAAGTTTGCTTGAATATTATGCAGTTATCTTGTATGAATGAATAATTGTTTATCGTCTAATCGTTTTTCAGCCTTTTATTTTACTGTTTTCCAAATTTCTGCTGCCACCTCCATGCCGAGATCAAAGTATCTTCCAATGTCTCTTTGGCCGTCCATCCCAGCACATTATTGGCAAGTGTGGGGTCTGCCCATACTTTTTCGATATCTCCTTCACGGCGTTCGACTATTTTATGGGGCACTTTGACGCCTGTCGCTTTTTCGAACAAGCGAATCAGTTCAAGCACGGATGCGCCATGTCCTGTTCCGAGGTTGAAAGTTTCGAGATTGTTTTCTGTGCCTCCTCTTAATAAACGGTTGAGGGCAATAACATGTGCTTTAGCCAAATCGACCACATTGATATAATCGCGAATACACGATCCATCGGGAGTATTATAGTCATTGCCGAATACATTTAACAAAGGGCGAATACCGGCGGCAGTTTGTGTCAGGAAAGGCACCAAATTTTGAGGTATGCCAATAGGCAATTCGCCAATTTCTGCGCTCGGATGGGCGCCTATGGGATTGAAATATCTTAATATTATACTTTTTAGCGAAGAACCGGCATAGATTGTATCACGAATTATTTCTTCACTGATCTGTTTGGTATTCCCATAAGGTGATAGAGCCGGCTTGACAGGCGCATCTTCCGTAACAGGCAAAATGTCGGGCTGGCCATAAACAGTACAGGAAGATGAAAAAACCAATCCTTCAACTTTGTACAAGGGCATTAATTCCAGCAAATTAATTAATGAAACGAGGTTGTTGCGATAATACATTAAGGGCTGTCCGACCGATTCGCCTACTGCTTTACAGGCTGCAAAATGAATGACTCCTTTGATGCCGGGATGCGATGCCAACAAGTTATCCAACCCTGCTTTGTCGTTGCAATCCAACTGTTTGAATACCGGACGGATACCGGTAATTTGCTCAATGCCGTCAAGTACCTCTATATTTGAATTCGACAAATTATCAACAATAATTACCTCGAAACCTGCATTTTGCAGTTCGACAACCGTATGCGAACCAATATATCCTGTTCCCCCGGTTACTAAAATTTTATCTGCCATACTAAAACATCCTCTTAATTATTAATTTTTAATTCTTAATTGATTGTTACCATTTATAACTAAATCCAAAACTCATCATTTGATTCCATTGAAAAAACGAATCTGCTGTATTGGCCCTTGTAACTCCGTCGTCATACCTTACATGTAAATATAATAAGGTAGAGAAAAAACGACTTAAGGCAAAATCAAATGAATTTTCGAATTCGGAAATCACACGATCATAGCTTGAAAAATACCTGAATCTGGATTTCCATGTTACATCCCGGTTGGGTTTCACTGTCATGTTAAAGTCAATGGTAGAACCAAATCTGCTTAAATATCTCTTATGTTCGCCGGTCGTTACATCTTTGGGAAATCCGTGCCGTCCCAGGTCAATGTTGTTGTTTTTGGCGCCCATAAAGGTGTATGCAAGCGGCGCCAAATTGAGGGTAAGTTCTACCGAACGATCCGGGCGTTCATACTTTTGGGTATGTCCATATTTCATACCAAGTCCTATGTTGAAGATATAAGGCGATAAGAAAGCAGCCTGTATCTGTGTGGTATTTTCCTGATAGTTAGTAAATAGCTGGGTTCTAAACTCGCCATCAAGCGTGTAATACCATTTTTTCAAGGCTTTCACGCCAAAATTACTGTGCAGCCTCAACAGATCGTCATTGACCTTGTATTCCCTTAATGTATCATTGGGGGCATTGAAAACGTTCAGTCTGATTTCCAAATCATTATCCAATTTTATGCGGTCTTTTTCATAGTTGTATTTTAAAATGTTCCTTGTAAAAATGTTGAGGATCGTTCTTTTGGTTGGTCCGCTGTGCCAATTGTCGGACGTAGAATTTTCCGAAAATTTCAGGGCGCTTTCGAAAGAAGATAGCCAATATTTCCGGTCAGGTATAAATTTTGTCGGCGCATCATATTTATCAGGACTCACGGTCTTTGTTTCGACAGGAACCTGCACCTTACCGGTTTGTGCAATCAAAGTGAGTTTTTCAGCAGGTAAATCATTGATACTGTACTTAAATAAAGACGGATGATTACGTTGCAAATACAGGTATGCCATATTTTCAAGCTGAAATTGCAGTTTTTCTCTCTGAAACGCTTTTATAGGCTTATAATAAGAGGTTTGAAAAACATTTTCAATTTGAAACGGTTTGGAAAGTACAATTTCATTATCGGGCACTACCGTGCCGGATTTTAAAACAAGCGGCAAAAACAACACGTTCACAATGACTGTATCCCGGTAAGTTATCTCAGGACCAAATGGAATGTAAGAATTAGTCGTAAGCTTTGATTTGATCAAAATTTCATCATTGCTTTCATCGCCTTCAATAATCCTGCGAATATTTTCATCAAAGTTCAGATCCTGAGCGCTCAATAGTATGCATGAAAAAGCAAATACTAAAAGATAAAATAAGGATTTCCTTTGCATAGTCTTTCAATTATATAATCGTTTCACCTGAATCAGCCTGCAAACTTATATTAAAAAATGGGTTTTTCCAAATGCGACAAATGAAAACCGGCGTTTAAAAGATCGTCCCAAAAATGAGGATAACTTTTCGACACCACTCCACAATCCGCTATCCTGATTCCATTGGCACATCGGATGGCAACGGGTGCAAAAGCCATAGCCATCCGATGGTCTTCATAAGTACAGATGACGGGTAATGCGGCACATTCGGTTCGTTTGCCGGTCCATTGCAGTATTTTACCGGCCCGTTCTGTCACTAAAAAACCCAATTTCAACAATTCTGTGCAAAGCGCTGTCAAACGATCTGTTTCCTTGATTTTCAGACTCTGTAATCCGCTGAAACAAAAAGGAATATCAAGCATCGCACAAGTAACCGCAAATGTTTGCGCCATATCCGGCATATCCGTAAAATCATACTCAAACGGGATAGCAACCTTTCGATCTTTTCGCTTCAAAACAACACCGTTTGAAGTAAAAATGGTCTCCACGCCTAACAGGTCAAACAGGCTACAGATGTGTGCATCGCCTTGCATACTGTTGGCAAACAGCCCTGTCAAGGTCACTTCCGCATCGTCCGAAAGGGCTACCATCTCATACCAGTAGGAGGCGGCGCTCCAATCCGATTCGACTATAAACGGAATTGCATGATAGGTTTGCGGGAGAACCGAAAAAGTGTTGCCTTCCTCCGAAACGTCTATGCCAAATTCATTCATCAGGCGGATTGTCAATTGAAGATACGGCTTCGAGATAACCCGGCCTGTCAAATGCAGTCGTAAACCGTTTACCATCACAGGCGCCGCCATCAACAAGGCAGAGATATATTGTGAGCTGACACTTCCGTCCAACCAAATCTCTCCGCCTTCCAACGGTCGACCATTGATTTGTAAGGGAGGAAATCCCTCTTTTTCTGTATAGGCTATTTGTGCACCCAAAGCATTAAGCGCATCTACAAGCATCTTTATCGGCCGGTTTCGCATTCGCTCAGTGCCTGTTATCGTCCAAATCCCTTGTTTTCCGGCCAAATATGCCGTCAGAAAACGCATGGCAGTACCGGCGGCATTTATATCTATATCAGGTTGTTGCGTTTGTAAAGCATGGATCATCACATGCGTATCATCACAATCCGCCAAGTTCCGTATTTCTTGAGGGACAGCGCTTAAGGCATTAAGCAGCAATATTCTGTTACTGATGCTTTTGGAAGCAGGCAGATGAACTGTCACTCTGAGTTTGTTTGGCGCTTTAATCAAATAATCCATATATAAAATCCACTAATTATCTAAATATAAACTAATTTCTATGTTACGAGTTCCGAAAATATTATTGAGTTACGGTTTTTGAACTTTCTGAAAACTGAAAACTAAAAACTAATAACTTAAAATATCGGCAAACAAAAATAGGTTTTTTTTTTAAACATCCATTAAAAAAAACCGGAATACGTCAAATTTATTTATGCGATTTTTGTTTTATATTGTTAATAAATGTTAATGTGTTTTTTTTGATTTAGGAACGTTCTTTGTTATCAAAAAAAAAAATTAGTTTTGCAGTGAAAAGAAAGTCACTTTTCGTTTTTTAAAAAGTAAGTAAAATATAATAATATAATAATCAAACAATTAATCCCTAAGTGCCATTATGATCAAAAAAATCTTTTTGCCAATTTTTACATTGGCGGCAATTTTTGTGTTAGCCTCTTGCGGAGGCAAGTTAAAACCATTATCGGAGCAGTACATAAAGGCCGATCCGCAACCCCTCGAAGCAATCGGGGGCGAGGTTCCCGTTACAATTACCGCGACCTATCCTGCCAAATGGTTTAATAAAAATGCTGTTGTCACCATCACTCCCGTACTTCGCTATGAAACCGGCGAAACATGGGGAACAGCTTATACGTATCAGGGCGAAAAGGTTAAGGCCAATAACCCTACGGTGCTTTTCAATACAGGTGGGAATGTGACGATGCGATCGTCGTTCAAGTACAAACCGGAAATGAAAAGATCCGAGCTTTATCTGACATTTGACGCCAAGATCAAAAACAAAACGGTAAAGCTACCTGATATTAAAATTGCCGATGGTGTGATTGCCACTTCGATGTTGGCTGATGCGGGCACTGCCAATCCGGCTATCGGAGCGGATAAGTTTCAGCGGATCATCAAAGAAGCGCACGACGCCAATATTATGTTCGTCATCCAGCAGGCTGAACTGCGCGCCAGAGAATTGAATAAGAGCGAAATAACAGACTGGAAAGACCTTGTTGCCGCTGCAAACGCAGCTTCAAACCAAAACGTTGCGCTCGAAGTATCTGCGTATGCTTCGCCTGACGGTGGTCTGAAATTGAACGAGACATTAGCTGCTCAACGAGAGACAAATACAAGAAGATACCTTGAAAGTGAGTTGCAAAGACGCCAAATCAACCTGCCTGTCGATGCACATTATACAGCGCAGGACTGGGAAGGTTTTCAACAATTGGTATCTCAATCCAATCTTCAGGATAAAGACCTTGTTTTGCGCGTACTATCGATGTACAGAGATCCGGAAGAAAGAGAACGTGAAATCAAAAATATCTCTGCCGTATTCAAATCGTTGGCAGAAGAAATATTGCCTCAACTTCGCCGTTCGCGCTTGATTGCCAATATCGAAATCATCGGCAAATCCGATCAGGAAATCAGTCAATTGGCACAAAGCAATCCCAATGCTTTGACTGTTGAAGAATTATTGTATGCTGCCACATTAACGAACAATGAAACGGATAGAGAAGCTATTTATACAAAAGCGAGCCAGTTGTTTGCCAACGACTATCGCGGATGGAATAATATAGGTATGCAACGTTTCTATGCAGGCGATTTGGTAAAAGCAGAAGAATTATTTACGAGAGCCAATAGTGTACACACCAACAATGAATCAAATATTAACTTGGGTCTGATTGCATTGACAAAAGGCGACAGGGCAAAAGCAGAGCAATTGATCGGAAGCGCATCGGGTGTTCCCGAATTGGGCGAAGCGCTTGGCGTATTATACCTGTTACAAGGCGATTATGCCAAAGCTGTCAGTTCATTCGGCGCAAGCAGAACCAACAATGCAGCTTTGGCGCAAATCCTGTCAAGAGATTACAGCAAAGCATCCCAAACGTTGGCTACGGTCACAAGGCCGGACGCAACGACCGATTACCTGAAGGCCATTGTTGCCGCCCGCACAAACGACACAAATGCAGTAATTGAAAATCTGAGAGCCGCCATTGCCAAAAAACCGGCGCTTAAAAGAGAAGCTACTTTAGATATGGAATTTGCCAAATATGTCACTAATCCTGCTTTCACAAGTTTGGTAAATTGATTCCATTTTGTTTTTTTGTAAGCGGGATGTCGTTTACGGCCTCCCGCTTTTTTTTGCTTACTGACAACTAAAAATACCCTAAACAGGGTATTGCAAACAATATGAATTAATTCTACTTTTGTCCCCAAAAACTGTTTAAAATAAAATATTATGGCAAAAGTAGCAAGACAATTGACCGATCTAATCGGAAATACGCCTTTATTAGAATTGACGAATTACAATGCAAGCCTGCATTTGCCGGCTCGGATCATTGCCAAATTAGAGTACTTCAATCCGTCAGGAAGTGTAAAAGACCGTACTGCATACGCATTGATTGCAGATGCAGAAAAAAGAGGCATATTGAAACCGGGCGCCATTATCATTGAACCGACAAGCGGTAATACGGGTTTAGGATTGGCATTTGTGGCAGCAGTCAGAGGGTATAAATTAATTTTGACCATGCCCGAAACAATGAGTGAAGAACGGCGAAACCTGTTAAAAGCCATGGGAGTCAATTTGGTATTAACACCTGGAACAGACGGAATGAGAGGCGCAATTCAGAAAGCTGAAGAGTTAAAAAACAGTATATCCGAGTCAATCATTTTGCAACAATTCGAAAACAAAGCAAATATTGCCATTCACGCACGTACCACTGCCGAAGAAATATGGCGTGATTTAGATGGGCGGATAGATATGTTTGTTGCCGGCGTAGGAACAGGCGGTACGGTTAGCGGCGTAGGCGAAGGATTGAAAAGTCATGATCCGAATATTCAAATTGTAGCTGTGGAGCCGGCTGAATCTGCTGTATTGTCGGGAGGAAAGCCGGGCATGCATAAGATACAAGGTATAGGCGCCGGTTTTATTCCGAAAACTTTCAATCCAAATTTTGTTGATCAAATATTGCCGGTAAGTAGCGACAATGCCATCCGAACAAGCCGTGAATTGGCACGTACAGAGGGTTTGCTTGTCGGGATTTCGTCCGGAGCCGCCGTATTTGCAGCCACCGAATTAGCCAAACTCCCCGTAAATGCAGGAAAGACAATTGTAGCCATTTTGCCCGATACAGGCGAACGTTATCTTTCAACCGCTCTATATGCTTTCGAAGATTATCCGCTGTAGGCCGCTTCTAATAATCCCAAACTCTGCATTACGCTCCATCGGCAAACGCTCATTTACTTCGAATAAACTCCGCTTGTACCTCTGTTGCAAACCCTGATTTTGGACTATTTAAACAAGAAAAAATCTGTCGAATGAGTTTTAGCTTCGGCAGATTTTTGTATTAAAACGCGTTCACTCTTGTTTTGGAAGTTTTGTTTCTTTTCCTGACTTCGTCACTTTTTCATAATTGCTCTGAGATTATTTTATAACTATTCGATAATTATTATCATATTATTCAGGAATACCAATTTTGGGTGTTTTTGTACCTTTAGCACATGTTTGTAACATTGATTTACAATATTATAGATACTTAACCGTAAATTTTCCGCATACTCCGACAATTCGTCCATTTTTCCCTGTTCGTCTTTCATGCTGATGGTTTTTTCATATACGGTTTCATTCGTTTCCTTACGAATTATCCTGACCCTGAATAGGCCATTCCCAAACTCAAAATAAACCGAATGGCATCTTTTGGTTTCCAACTCTATTAATGCCGTAATAATTTGATGAATATTTACTTTTATAGCGGATTGATTTTAAATGTTTAATAAATTTCTCAATTCCTGCTCTCTGGACTTTTGGAAAATCCAACCTGCCGCTTTCCTGCCGTTATACGTCAATTTCGGGTTAAAACGTCCGCACAATGCTTTTAATTCATTTTTTACCGCTTTTGTATCGCCGAATACTGCTAATGCCTTTTCGGAGTAATCCACGATGTTAAAATCGCCTGTAACCGTTTCTGCTGCTGTTTTTGTTGCTGTTTCGGCTTTGTCCGCCTGCGCTTTCAGGCAAATATTGTTTTCATCGCCTGCAATAAGTGCGTAACATTCAACAGTCCGCTCGTGATTGCCCCAAAAAGTGTCTTTTTCGACTATCCAGTCGCTGTATTTGCTTTTACCCAGATAGTAACCTGCGCCGCCGCTGTATTTTTCCCTGTTCTCGTACTCTGCTTTTTCTTCCGCTAAATATGCCGTACCCTCAAAATTGGCGGCAAACTTGCGCATTTCTGAAAAGATGTCTTTTGTATGGGTTGAAAAACCCAGTATTACAGTGCGTTTCGTACTGTATCCGTAATAATCGGTCATCGGATCACTCTCGTTCTCGTGCAGTTCCGCAATGATAACCGCCTTTGCATCTGCGGAGATTAGTTTTTCCAAACGTTCACGCCCGATGGTTTTTAACAGTTCGTTACGCTCTGCCTGTTTCTGCACTTCCGCCTGTTCTTCCCGCTCTATACGTTCTGCCTCGCTGCGAAGTGACGCCACCCCGAAAGCATCTAAAAATTGCGGGTTTACATCATCGTAATAATACCCGATACCGAATTTTTCAGACAGTGGATTAATAATATCACACTGCCCGAATTTATGTGTCCGCAAGTTGATTAACTGTAATTCGAGCAACGACAGGCATGTTGCCGTTCTTTCTTTTAGCATTTCTTTTCAGGCAGAGAGGAAACGTTGGCTCTCTTAAAAGACATCCGTACTAACGGAGTAGTAGATAACAAAAACAAAGTCTATGACTTTACAGACTTGGAGGGAATACTCAATGTCTCACGTAGGACTTTGTTTAACTGGAAAAGCGAGGGACGCATAAAAACCTCCCAAATCGGTAAAAAGATTTTTGTAACCGATGCCGAATTGCAAAGATTTTTGGAAACCAATAAACAGGATTGAATTATGGAAACTGGTTTTTATTCCAGCAAATATAAGTACAGCTGTAATATATAAACGCTTACATGCCAATGGTGGTATCGGAATCCTCTTTGAATCGAAAGCCGATACAATGAAAAATACTTTGAAGAGTGAATGGGGTACGTATGATGACCTTCTCAGAAAAGCATTTCATTTTGAAGAAGCTACACTTGAACGAAAAGACAGATATTTCAAAATAGAACATCCGAGATTGTCCGTCATACTTTCAGGCACACCAAATCAGATACAGGGAATTATACCCGATGCTGAAAATGGTTTATTCAGCAGGTTTATTTTTTATACATTATTATACTATGAGGAAAGTGATGGTATCCTTTTTCGTTTAGCAAATATTACATTCAGAATTGCGATGATATTAACAATCAGTCTTCTTCCGATAGGTTTCCCAATAATCTTGCGGAATGATGAACGGTAATAATATCAATATCTGTTGCGCTAATCAATTTATAGACTATACGATAATTTCCACGTATCAGTTCCCTGATACTTCTATTGCCAAATTCGGGAACAACTCTGCCTGCAAGTGGGTGCTGTTCTAAAATATCAACGGAATTGAATAGAGAATTAACCACCCTTTGGGCATAGAAATAACTGTCCTTTTCTATGTAATCCCCGATGGCGACTAAGTTTTCAATGGCAAAATCTGTCCACCTTACTTTAACCATTTGGAAAGTTTTTGTTTGGCTTGTTCTTTGGTGTTAACCTGTCCGTTTTCGGATTGCGATAAGCCAATTTCCACTTTATTGACAAAAAGCAATTTATCAAAAAGCTGGTCAACAGAAAATTGTTCCGGCA
>Ga0082212_10011177_pt1 | contig 11401 bp, 11 predicted proteins | sample TergutNt197P3_FD_71548 | JGI IMG/M metagenome (GOLD analysis project Ga0082212, IMG submission 71548) | Neocapritermes taracua P3 segment gut microbial communities from Petit-Saut dam, French Guiana - Nt197 P3 | ecosystem: Host-associated > Arthropoda: Insects > Digestive system > Gut ... | reverse complement strand
GTTTTACCCGAACCGGTAACGCCTTTGAGTCCTTGCATTTTTTTTCCGGCTTCAATGTTTCGGATCAGTTCGGCAATCGCCTGCGGCTGATCTCCCGACGGCGAAAATGAGGATTGGAGGGAAAACATTAGGGAGGCTAATTTATAGTTCGATTAGATGGTTAAGAAATCCCACACTTTTTTCTATGTCTATTTCGTTGTTTGGATTTTTGAGTAAACTGTCCAAAACTTTACCGCTAAATTGAGCCACGCCTCGAGAATTGCGACCTGCCCAATGAGCCAAAAGATGTGTTGTATTCAGCAAATCGTTTTGGAACATAGAAATTAAAACTTGTCCAACGACTTGTTTTGGCATAATTCCAACGAAATAAAACAAGAAAACGGAGTTTTCTTTTGATAGAAATTCCAAAATTTTATCAAGGTTATATGCTTTGGGAGCAGAGTTCAGTATCATAACCTTCGTTTTTATGTCGGTTGCTGTATTGAATGTGTTAAAGATTTTTATAAAATCGCCGATTGTGTTTTTTGTTCTAAAACTCGGGATTCGTTTCGTGCCGTTTCGTAAAGCATCAATAAGTTCTTTCCGCAAATTTTCATCTTCACCCGCAATCAGGTACTCAATAAGTCGCCCCCGAATATTTACGTTGTCAATTAAACTCGCTAGTATAATTTCGTTTTCATATTTCTTTGTTTTTTCGTCCAGTTCATTTTTCAAATCTTTGTACTCATCAGAGACTACAAATTTTTTTGCTCGCTCTGGAGCAAACAAGATTGTTTTTTTGCTACTTTCCGATACTTCAAATTTGCTCCCACTTGGTGAAATGTTATTGGTCGCCTCAACTAATCGAGGAAGATTACCACAAAAGCCGATTTCTGTGTGAATAGCAAAAAGATCGGGAAAATTGTTTGGACAGTTTTCAATACCAATAAATTTTTTGGCTATATCTGAACCGTTTATACTGCCCCTAATGTTATCCTCTCTCAATTGTTGGGATGAGTGGCTGACTTTCGTGATAAATGTTGTATTAGCTAAATATAAGTGATTTTTAGTCGGAGTAGTTAAACAGACAATAAACGGCAAATCGTCATATTTTTGCAGATTTGAAAGCGAGATAACAGTATTTGAAAAACTGATTGATTGTGATGAACTAAACCGAATTGCGAACGTGTCGTTGTAAAACACCGATCTATCTTTTGTTAGACCGAATTCGGCTTGAACACGCTCGGACAGTTTGGTTTTATCTGCTTTACCATCCAAACATTCAATAAAAGTGATAAGTAAATGAATCTGCTCGAGCATAATTTTTTCACAATAATTTTTCCGAAAAGTTGCTTTTTGTTTTCTTTTGTGCGTTTAGTGTGTTGCGTTCCCAAAACACGCCGTCTGTAAACCCTTGAATTCTACTGTCATTTTCGGCATCTTCAAGTCGTTTTTCAGCCCAGGCACAATACGTTTTATCTAATTCGATGCCTACATATTTTCTTCCCAATTTTTTTGCAGTTACAGAAGTCGTGCCACTACCCAAAAATGGATCAAAAATCACATCATCTTTATTTGAACTTGCCAAGATTAGTTTGGCAATAAGTTTTTCAGGTTTTTGGGCCACATGAGACGTGTTTTCAGGCATTGACCAGTAAGGAATTGATATATCGTCCCAAAAATTGGAGGGGCAAGTATCACGAAAGTTGCCGTTTTCGGTTTCCTGCCAGTCTTTTGGTTTTCCGTCAATTTTGTAAGGAGCGATAACTCTTTTACGGACTTTGACGGCATCCAAATTGAATACCCAGCGACCATTGTTTGTTGCAAACCAAATATCTTCTATCGAATTTTTCCAGTTATTTTTTGCTCCACGACCTTTTTCTCTCTGCCAAGTTATGCGATTTCTAACATAAAGATACTGCTGCAGAATATCACCAATGACCACGCTTGTTTTCCAATCACAACAAACATAAACACTGGCATTGTCTTTCAAAAGCGGCATAACGAGTTTGAGCCATCGCTCTGTAAACTCGGCATAGTCACTTTTGTTCATTTCCTTGAATTGCCTGCCATTAAAATTTTTTGAAAGATTATAGGGTGGATCAACAATCAATAAATCAACAAATTTTTGGGGCATTTTTGCCATAATTTCAAAAGTGTCACCGTTTATTGTTTTGTTAATGATATTTTTTAGGGACATATCCTCACCGTCAAGGCAACGGTCAAAAAACACCCTACCCTCTTTCAATGAGAAGTCAATCGTTTTATTGCGTGTCGATTTACTCATAGCCAAATTGTAGCATTATTCTTGAAAAATAACAGCCGGTAAGATAAATTTCGAGTTCGTTCCATTCGGTATATTCCCTGCTCTTTTAGTCGGTCGATTTCTTCATTGATAGACGCATCTTTTTCGATATAAATGTTGGGAATTGACAGGTTTTGCGCGATTTCAAAGAAAAGAGCAAACAGATGAATAGAAACCAAAACCGTTGAGAACAATCAGTAACACTGCAATCAACGCCGATGCCATCCATTCTTTATGCAAAGTAATCGTGCACATGACCAGAGCAGAAAAAGCACCGATTGGAGTCAAAATAAGTCCAGCTTCCCCTATAGTTGTTCGATATTCTTGGTAAACTCTTGGGATTAGTAATTCCAGAGCGACCGCTACGGTAAGAAACATGATCGGAATTGCCGCAATGAGTAGCGTAACGGAAACGCAGACCCGCAATAATAATGTTGGTTCTTTCATTTTGTCGTTGCAATTCGCCGGAGTACCGGCTAAATGTGTTGGTCGTCATGTTTCAGTTGACGACAGCATGTTTTTCAATTTTTTATCAAACGTTAAAACACGATGTCCTTCGACATGAGCATAACCGATCATGAGGCAATCGACGAAGTCGAATGTCGTCTCACCGAAATGGTGCAACGCTGTTTCGACAACGGCTCGATGCGGTATTTCGACATTTTCGTTCCACATGAAATTGAGTAACTTTTGCCTAACCAACGCGCGTTCGACACCATAAGTTTTTGCAAGTACGTAAACCGCCTCGGCAACTACTTCTACGGGAATCAAACACATTTCTTGTTCCATCGTGTCGTGGACGCAAACGGCTTTTTCCATGTCATCCCGCAACAAAAAACGTAAAATAGCATTTGTATCAAGAACGGTCATCGTTCATTTTCTCCAGATATTTTTCGCAAGCAGCCTGCTCCCACGCTCCTTTCTCCAATTCACGTAAAGCCGGATTGGCGTATTCATAAAGGCACCCCATCGTGCTTTCTCGTTTAGAATCACGCTGTCGGTTTTTTGGTTCTTGAGATTTGGGCAAAACGATCACCTCGACTTCCCGATCGCGCAGGGTAACAGGCAAATCAATAATCGGTGCCAACTGAGCAGAATTCAAAGTTAAACGCATCGCTTCCATATTTTCTATCTTCGTTTAGTCCAACCAATGCGGGCATTGTATCTTATCGCAATGCCAATGTCAAATTCTTAACGCCTTTGAGACCTTGCATTTTTTGCCCGGCTTCAATGTTTCGGATCAGATCGGCAATCGCCTGCGGCTGATCTCCCGAAGGCGAAAATGGAGATTGGAGGGAAAACATTGGGGGGAATTATCATTCATCACTTCCAAACAATTTCAAAACATTGTGAGCGTTCCAACTTGATACTGTTGTAGTTATCAACATCATCGAACGCAAATTGCCACAGGGAATAAAGGTTTTCCCGCTTTTCAAAAAATAGTGTTTTCACTGGTTTTCGTGTATGTTCTTGCCATTGGCGAAAAGGGTAAAACAACTGTCGTATAATGACATTCGTCGTTTTGCTGTTCTTTGCCTCTACCAAGACAACCTGCTTTTTTCCTTCGTAACCCGCATCAACTTCGGTTTGGACACTTTCGACCGTTATTCTTTGCGAACCAACTCTGAATGAAAATTGAGGCGTGTATTTACGTCCCCTGATAGTCAATACCAAACTCTCGTCTTGTACAAAAGTTCGTACCAAACTTGTTGCATACGCAAAATCCAGATGTTGCATTTCCGAATTTCCAACACATGAAGTATCGGGTTGAAATTCTAGTTTAGACACGTATGTACTGATAGTGCCAACTATTGGTGGTATATCAACGTACCCTTCACCTTTTACGATAACATATTTTCCATTGTGGGTTGGAAGTTATTTCTCAAAAAGTTATTCTCCAACAGGCGAGTCGCTGATCTCAATACGGTCTCTTCCTCGTTCGTGTTCCCAAGTCCACTCGGTTATTAGCGTCCACTTTTCCCCTTGCTCTTCAATAAACTCCAGAGCCTGTCTCTTTGCACCGTCTAGTGTAAGATGCAATGTATGAATGGGTCCTTCGTGTTTCAAGTCATAATCCACAACAAACAACCTTTTGTTTTGTATTGCTTCTGTCCAGTCCATATTATTCTCGAATCATCCTTTGGTGTTTATGATTGACTATAGTATTTTTATGCGCGGCGCGGGTTGTATGGTTTCCATGCTGGCGAGTTCGCTCATCATTTCATGTTGCTTGACGAGGTTTTCGTAAGTGAAAAATTTGACGCGATTTCGCAACGGCGAAAAAATTGGTCTATTGATTAGTGTGTCGAATTGTTCACGTCGCTCTTCCCGTGCAACAATGTAGAAATTGGCATGTAAACTTTGAAAATCACCAAATTTCGCAAGCGAATTCTTTATGTCAGTAGAATGCTCCACTTCAAAAAAAGCGGAGGGCATTTTTTCATTAACATTAAACCAGATAACGTCAACGTTTTTTGCTCTGTGTTGGATTTCGTCGCTACCGAATTTATAGATGTCGGCAAGAGAGGAAACTTCTTTCAGCGTTTTGTCCAAAAACATTCTGCTCTGGTCGTTTTTTGCGACAAACGTCTCTTCACCATGCATATTTCCGATTTGAACGACGAGTCCCTGATAGTATGAATGAGTAAATTCCTGTTTTCGCTCCTCTGTTACTTCGTCTTGTACAACATCATCGAATCTCTCTAACTGGTATTTTTCTCGAAATTCTTCTAATGCCCAAAGACCCGGAAGAATTTTTTTGAACAGTTGTGGATGAGTCTGAACGACACGTCGAACTGACGCTTCAGGAGTTTTCGTTTTCCATCCAGAAAAATCAAGCGAGGAATAGAGGTGTCCAAATGTCGCTGAACCTCCATTTTTTCGCATGGCTTCGACAACCTCTAAAACTTGTGATTCATTATGTTTTGCCATTTTTCACCGATTATTCACAACACCCCGCATTGTAGCAGAAAAAGTGGAGAAATCAATACCACACGCTTCGCATTTGCTTTCCCGTTGCTTTCATTCTATCGTCAGGAAAACTGCCATTTTTCATCAGTTCGTAATTGAAAATATGTCGAGTCTTTTTCTCTTTTCTTGCCCAGAGAATCGTTTCGTGACTATGAGCAAACGTCGTGCAAGCCAAATTCGGGGCGGCATTGGGTTTGTACCATGTAATATCGTTGAGAATATGAAATCCCAACTTTTGCAACAGATAACCGCACTGGTAAATGCTGTGATTCGTGCCGCTGATCCAAATCGTTCCCGTCGGCTTCAAAATTCTCCGACATTCGCTAATCCATTCCTCATGAAAAAAAACATCGTCCACAAAGCCGCGACTTTTATCCCAGTCTCCCTTATTAACGGAAACACGTTGTCCTGCATGGCAAGTGATTCCGCCATTTGAAAGGTTGTACGGCGGATCGGCAAAGACCATATCGACAAACGCCTCCGGCAATTCCCGCATGATCTGCATGCAATCGCCGACGAACAGCATGGTACTGTCCGTTTGGTAAAACGGCGTGGACGTGTCCGATTTTTTCGGGATTTTTCGGACTTTCGGCGGAGCGATCACTGACATACCCCTGATTCTAACGGAATCGGCGACGTTTGCAACGCCCTGATCTTTTTGTTACGCAATCTTGATATTGCGGCTCTGCTACCGCCCCCCTTGCCTGCGATCCCGTTTATGATCTAATGCTCAAATCCTTCAGCAGCAACGAAAGGAGCATAATCATGAACAAGTACGGTTTACAGGATAGTTTCGACAGAGCGAAACGGTTAATCGACGTAGCCGAAAGGATGCACGTCATTCTGACTGATTTTTACGTCAATGGATGGGGACATCGCACCGACGACGAGAAAGACGCATTTTACGTTAAAATCAGTCACGCATTAGACAAGTACGACGAGGTTTACGGTACTTGGGGTTGAATTGTTACCCAAAGCGGCGCAGTCCCGCCTATCGACATGCCGCTTGCACTGGGTTATGATAGTATGTATGCCAGAACTTTTAGAAAACACCAACAAGACGGACATCATCGACGAACTGCATCTGCTCACAAAAGTTGATCGCTGGTTCCTCAACGGACTAAAAAATATCGCTACAAAAAGCCCTACTCGCTCCTCACCGCTCATTTACAAAATGGTCGATACCTGCGGCGGGGAATTCGAAGCACAAACGCCCTACTTTTACTCCATTGAAAACGGTACAGAAAACGAAGCGTTGCCGTTCATCCAAAAAAGCGAAAAACCGAGAATCGTCGTGCTGGGCAGCGGACCCATTCGCATCGGACAAGGAATCGAGTTTGATTACGCATGCGTCCATTGCGTTTGGACGCTGAAAAGTATGGGATACGAGGTCGTTGTCATTAACAACAACCCCGAAACGGTCTCGACCGACTTTGATACTGCCGACCGATTGTATTTTGAACCGCTGTGCATCGACGATGTGATGAGCATCATCGACATTGAAAAACCGGTCGGTGTCATTGTCGCTTTCGGCGGCGGAACCGCCATCAAACTGACGAAAAAACTCCACGAACGCGGCGTTTCCATCATCGGCACTTCGGCGGAGAGTATCGACATCTGTGAAGACCGGGAGCGGTTCGATCAACTGTTGGAACAACTTCAAATCAAGCGTCCGAAAGGTTTCGGCGTGATGACGGAAGCGGAAGCATTGTCCGCCGCCGAAAAATTGGGCTATCCGGTGCTGATGCGTCCTTCCTACGTCTTGGGGGGACAAAATATGATTATCGCTTTTGCACCGGAAGACATCTGCGAGTACATGGAAATTATTCTGCGTTCCAAGCAAGAGAACCCGGTACTGATCGACAAGTATTTAAGCGGCAGGGAAATCGAAGTCGATGCCATCTGCGACGGCGATGATGTCTTGATTCCCGGCATTATGGAACATATTGAACGCACCGGCATTCACTCCGGCGATAGTATTGCCGTCTATCCGGCACTGAATATCGACGATGCCCTGTCCGAAAAGATTTTCGATGTAACGAAAAAACTTTGTTTGGCACTAGCCGTCAAAGGTTTGGTCAACATCCAATACGTTCTGTGCGACAACGACATTTTTGTCATTGAAGTCAATCCGCGGGCATCCCGGACGGTTCCGTACATCAGTAAAGTTACCGGTGTGGCAATGTGCGAGTTGGCAACAAAGGTCAGCGTCGGTCAAACGTTGTCCGCATTGGGTTACTCATCGGGCATTGCGAAGATACCGCCGTACATTGCGGTCAAGGTTCCCGTTTTTTCCTTTGAAAAGTTGGTGGGAGTGGACACGCACCTGGGACCGGAGATGAAATCGACCGGCGAAGTGTTGGGAATCGGAAAAAACTTTGAAGAAGCACTGTACAAGGGACTCGTTGCCGCCGGTTACAAAATGCAAAAGGGAGGCGGAGTGCTGTTGACCGTCCGCAACAGCGACAAACCGGAGATCATCGGTGTTGCCGAAAAACTGACTCGATGCGGCTTCACGCTTTATGCAACGAGCGGTACCGCTCAATTCCTGACGAGCAAAGGTTTTGCCGTGCAAACCGTCGAAAAAATCCATGCATGTCCGAACAATAATACAGCCACACTCTTGGAAAGCGGCAACATCAGTTACATCATTTCCACGTCGGAAAAGGGAAGAGACCCCGCTTTTGATGACGTAAAAATCCGGCGAAGGGCGTGTACGCTGGGCATCCCTTGTTTGACATCGGTTGATACGGCAAACGCTCTGGCGGATAGTCTCTGTTCCGGTTACAGCGAAATCAATACGGAATTGATCGACATCAACCGATTGCGTGGTGAGCGGATGAAAATCAATTTTACGAAGATGCACGGTTGCGGAAACGATTACATCTATATCAACTGCTTTGATATTGAAATCAACTCACCGGAATCGCTTTCGGCGTTTTTATCTGACCGGCATACCGGCGTGGGCGGCGGCGGAGTGGTATTGATTCTGCGTTCCGACATTGCCGACGCAAAAATGCGGATATTCAATTTGGACGGCAGCGAAGGAAGCATGGGAGGTAATGCGATCCGATGTGTTGCAAAGTATCTTTACGACAATGGAATAGTCAAAAAAAATCAGATGCAGATCGAAACATTGAGCGGCGTTCGCGACCTTTCGGTTTCCACTCGCAATGGCTTGGTTTCGTCCGTGAAAGTTGATATGGGACGTGCCGAATTGCGACCGGAAAAAATACCTGTCGATCTGCCGGGCGAAAGTGTCATTGCAGTACCGGTAAGCATCGGCGGTGTGGAATATCCGATTACCTGCGTGTCGATGGGCAATCCGCACGTTGTTGTTTTTTGTAACGACGTGGACAAGTTCGATGTGCGTCGAGTGGGACCGCTATTTGAAAACAACAAACTGTTTCCTGACCGAGTGAATGCGGAGTTTGTGGAGGTTGTTGGTCGCAATCACTTGAAAATGCGGGTTTGGGAGCGCGGCAGTGGCGAGACGCAAGCCAGTGGTACGGGTGCTTGTGCATCGGCGGTGGCGGCGGTGTTGAATGGTTACTGCGATAAGGGGTCGGACATCAAAGTCCAGTTACTCGGCGGCGATTTAATCATTCGCTACACCGACGAGACCGTGTACATGACAGGAAATTGTATCAAAGTTTACGAAGGGACTGTGGAAATATGAACGAAAGGTTCAGAGCCGCAATCGTAAGATTGCGCTGTGTTTTTATCGTAAATTCTATGCTATAATCAACCGCGATGAAACTCTACGCCTATTCCACTCCCGACGCTCCCAAACTCGCCGGTTTTCTGAAAATCGGTGAAACGTCGCGAAATGTCCCAACTCGCATCAAACAGCAGGGACACGAAATTCCTATAAAAAAAATTCTCGTCTGGGAAGGAGTGATTGTCAGTAAACGGAAAAATATCGACAAAATGATGATCCGCTACCTCGAAAAACAAGGTTGCAAAGTCATCCCGTTTGAAGACACCGGCGAATTGTCCGAATGGGTAAAATGCGAAAAAGAAGATATTGAAATTGCCTTGAATGCCGTCAAAGAGCAAATTCGAAACGAAGATAAAAGGGAAAAACTCTCACAGGAGTTTTATGAAAAAATTCGTAACTGGTATTACTGGGCTACCGAGGAAACAAAAAACCCTGATTATTCCTTGCGTATTATTATCCGTTTATTGCTTTGCTTTTTTCTACGTGAAAAAGGACTAATTCCTGATTGTCTTTTCGACAGAAATTACATAGAGGAAAACCTTAAGGAGGACACACATCGCTATTATAAAGCGATTGTCCGCAATCTGTTTTTCTATTCGCTGAATACTCCGATGGACAAGCGAGGCGAATTGGAAAACAAAAACCTCATCAAAAATTATACCGCCGTCAGGCAACAATTTCACAAAAATATCCCTTTCCTGAATGGCGGACTTTTTACGGAGCATCCCGGCGATGAAATTGCTCTTGATAACGGATACTTTTTTTCGGAACCGCTGCCGAGAACAATCAAAGCACTTGATGCTCGTCTTCCGGTTGCCGGTATCATTTATGTTTTATCGCAATACAAATACACTCTTGACGAAACGGAGAATGCTGAACTGATTGATCCCGAATTCATCGGGAAAGTGTTTGAATGCCTTTTGTCTTGTATTGATGCGGATTCCAACGAAAGCCGGCGTAAAGTAACAGGAAGTTATTACACGCCCCGTGAAATCGTTGACTATATGGTGGATGAGGCGTTGGATGCGTATTTGGAAAAGGAGTCAGGAGTTAGGAGTCAGGAGTTAGGAGAGGATTCAAGTAATGATATTCTATCTCCTAACTCCTATCTCCTAACTCCTTTATTGCAATGCAAAATTCTTGATCCTGCTTGTGGTAGCGGTGCATTTCCTTGTGGAGTCATGAACGCCATTATGAATCGAATAGATTCAAAACATGAATTAACACAAGCGGAACGATTTCAAAAGAAATTAACCATTTTGCAAAACGTGATTTATGGTGTTGACATTCAGCCAATGGCAGTTCAGATAGCGATGCTGCGATTGTTTCTCTCGTTACTGCAAGAAGTGCAACCCAATCCGCAGAAATATAATTTTGGAATAGAATCACTCCCCAACCTTGACTATAAATTTGTAGCGGCAGATACGCTGATAGGAATAAATTGCAGCGGACTGTTTTTTCATGCTCATCAGGTATTGTTCAATGAAATTCTTGCGTTGAAGCAGGATTATTTCGGCGAATCCAATGCAGAAAAGCGGAGCGGTTTTCGGGAAAGAATCCGTATCATGGAAAATGACCTAGCGGATAAAAGCGACAACGAAGATATTAAGACATTGTGTCAATGGAATCATTCCGAGACCATTCACGCACCATGTTTCGATTCTCGCTGGATGTTCGGTGTGGAAAAATTTGACATTGTGATTGGCAATCCGCCGTATGGTGCAAAGTTATCGGAAGCGCAAAAGAAATTTTGCCGAAAACATTATAAATCGGCAAAGACGATTAAAAGAGCCGGCAACTGTGTTGCCGTTCAGAAAGGTTCGCTGGATTCGTTTTCGCTGTTTATTGAAAACGGGTTTAATCAGGTGAAACTTGGCGGTTGGGTTGGATTTATCGTGCCGATGACCGTTGTTTCAAGTGATGCCATGACGGGCTTGCATAAATTGCTTGAAAAGGATTGCGGAATGATTCGTGCTTTATCGTTGTCGGACAGACCACAGCAAATTTTTCCTAATGCGCATCAAAAAACGACTATCGTTCAATTTTGTAAGGACGGTAAAAAAAACAGGCGGTTTTATGCAACGCAAATGTACCGTAAGGACGAGGCAACTGCATTGCAATCAATCGTAAAGAACGCAGTATTTATTAACGTTGCCTGTTTAGGTTTGCCCGGTCGTTATGCAAAGATTTCCCTTCCTATAGAAAAAAGAATTTTGCAAAAAATACGGGCAATCAAAACGACGATTGGAACATTGCGGAAAGATAGCGGTAAACCGATTTATTATCGTGTAACCGGCGGCGAGTATTACAAAATAGTCACAAATTTTCCTACGGAATCAATGAAGGAAAAAATAATTTTCTTCGATAAAAAAATTGCTAACTGCATCGGAGCAATTTTGAGTAGCAGTTTATTATGGTGGTATAAT
>Ga0082212_10011176_pt1 | contig 11401 bp, 11 predicted proteins | sample TergutNt197P3_FD_71548 | JGI IMG/M metagenome (GOLD analysis project Ga0082212, IMG submission 71548) | Neocapritermes taracua P3 segment gut microbial communities from Petit-Saut dam, French Guiana - Nt197 P3 | ecosystem: Host-associated > Arthropoda: Insects > Digestive system > Gut ... | reverse complement strand
CCAAACGAACTATTTGTTTTTCTAAAAGCGAAATCGTACATGACAATGTGATTGGAAGGTACATCGAAACCTATTATTACAGAACCGGAAGGTATGGATATAATGATATCAGTTAATTTGAGATAGTACCGAATATTGATAGGTATAAGCGCTAATTACTGTATGTAATCGGGTATCCGTAATTGTACCATTATAGATGTGACCTCCATCAGTTGTAGTTACAGATATTTTATTTCCGTTTTTGGAAAAATCCATTATCAATGATCCGCCATCAACAGGACACATATATTTAACCAAATCATCGCCACTATATGTAAATGATGATATATATAACAGACTCCCGTCCATGTTACGCCAAGATATTGAAGTGAGACGATTTTTCACATCGTAGGCGAAATCTAAATAATAGTATGGCTCGTCTTCACCTATATACCACGTCATAGTTTTCACTAACTGAACTTTTTCGGTGCCATTCCCACTTGTATCGGTGGGATTTCCTGTGTTTTTGTTATCGTCATCTGTGTTTTTGTCGCACGAGGCGAACACTGTCATTGCTGCGAGGCAGGCTATTCCAGCCACTTTTCTCAAATTTAATCTTTTTTTAAACATTGTTGAAATAATTTTAGTAGATAAATCCGATAAATTAAAATAAAATTACAAATGCAAAGCGAATTCGTCCCGTCCAAAAAGCGGAACAACACCGTTGTGTTTTTGTTAATATATGTGGATTTAGTCTTGTGTGTGTTACAAAAAAAATGAGAAAAACAAGCTTTTAACTACTTTTTTGTGGCGAATTTCGCGTAGAAAGAGACTTTGACTTTACTCATTGTTTCCAATTTTTATCGCATTTCTATCTTAAGTACAAAGATACCATTTTTTTTGAAATAAAATGCAGGTTGAAGAAACTTTTTTTAATTTTTAACCACACAGGCACATAAAGAAGTGAAAAAACAGCCTATTTAGAACAAAAAAATCATGGTAATTAATTACCTAACGTGGCAGACTTGCTCACCTTTTCTACCCTATTAATCGCCTCCAGTGCCAGTGGATAATTGTTCTGCAACCGCAACGAATACATATAATCTTGACGGGCTTTGTCGTAGGATTTCAGATTTTCAAAACTCAATCCTCGATTAAAAACTGCCTCTATGTAATTGGTATCCAACTCGATAGCCTTTGTGAAAAACACCACTGCCTCCTCGTACTTCTCTTCGCCGACCAGATAGACCCAGCCCATGTTGTGCAGGGCGTATTTATTGTTCGGCTCTAACTGCAAAATCATGCGATAGTGTTCCAATGCTTTTTCGTACTTGCCCGTTTCCTGATAAAACATGGCAATATTGTACAACGCCTGCACATTGTTTGGATTGACATTCAAGGCGTTATTGTAATAATCTATCGCCAGCGGGTCGCGTTTGTAATGGTACAAAACGCCCAATTCCATGTAGGCATCAAAATAATCCGAATTTTGGTCTGCCGCTATCAAATAGTTCCGAATTGCCGCTAAGGTATCGCCTTTTTCACGGAAAATCCATGCCAAAATATGGTATGCTTTAGGGTTATGTGTCTGAAATTCAATGGCTTTTTTGATGGTTTTTTGTGCAAGGTCGTAATTCATGAGCAGAAAATGCAATTCTGCCAATTTCAAATAGGCATCGTTATTTTTGTTGTTCAAAGCGATGGCTTTTTCCAGGGTTTCCTCTGCCGCATCCGTGTTTGCCATTGCAAAGTAAATGTCCGACAGTTTCACATAAAATGTAGAATTGGTAGAATCCAGCCGAATGGCAGAAAAAGCACTATTTAACGCCGTGTCCAAGCGACCGATACGCATGTAATAGTCCGACAATTCAAAATACAAAAGCGGGTCGGAGGGGTTTTTATCTATTTTTCGATGGATTTCCGCCAACTCTTTGGGCATGGACGCATATTGCAACTCTTTCTCCTTGTTGGTGCAAGAGGCAAACAAGCCGAATGCCCAGATTATCAATGCTAATCGCCTTAATCGCATATTTTTCTTTAAATAATCTCTTAATTTTTAATTCTTTACCTACTTTCGTTTATCGCCTGTTTGATTTTCTCTTCCAGTTCCGCCGCCAATTCGGGATTGTCTTTGAGGAGTTGCTTCACAGTATCCCTGCCTTGCCCCAACTTCGTCTCCCCGTAGGAAAACCACGAACCGCTCTTTTTAACGATATTATAGTCCACGCCCAAATCCACAATTTCGCCGACTTTGGAAATGCCCTCGCCGTACATAATATCAAATTCGGCGGTGCGGAAAGGCGGTGCAACCTTGTTCTTTGTAACCTTTACCCTTACAGGAGTTCCCACAACCGTTTCGCCGTCTTTTATCGTTGCACCATTTTTGCGAATATCCAAACGGACAGAGGCATAGAATTTCAAGGCATTGCCGCCCGTTGTCGTTTCGGTGGGACCGTATGTATTGCCTATTTTTTCCCGTAACTGATTGATAAACACGCAACAACAATTGGTTTTGTTAATGGTAGAAGTCAGTTTTCGCAACGCCTGCGACATCAACCGTGCTTGCAATCCCATTTTGGAATCGCCCATTTCGCCCTCGATTTCACTTTTGGGCGTAAGTGCTGCTACTGAGTCGATTATAATAATGTCAATTGCACCGGAACGGATAAGATTATCGGCAATTTCCAGTGCTTGTTCGCCGTTATCGGGCTGAGAAATCAATAAATTTTTGACATCAACGCCCAATTTTTCGGCATAAAAACGGTCAAAAGCGTGTTCGGCATCAATAAAGGCAGCAATTCCGCCGTTTCGTTGCGACTCCGCAATGGCATGCAACGCCAGCGTGGTTTTCCCAGACGATTCGGGTCCAAATATCTCAATCACCCGTCCTTTCGGCAGTCCATTAACACCCAACGCCACGTCCAACCCCAGCGACCCCGTTGGAATGACCTCCATGCTTTCTATGGGAGAGTCGCCCAATTTCATAACGGCACCCTTTCCATATACTTTTTCGAGCCGTTCCAATGTCGAACTCAATACCTTTAATTTTTCCAAATTATCTGCCTTAACTTCTTTTGCCATAATGTTTTACCTTTATTTTTGTTATCGAATATGTTTAAATGCAAAGATACAATTTTAAATTGAAAATTAAAAATGGAGAATTGAAAATTATTTTTCTACAACCTTTAAACCCATCAGCCTATTTAGATAAAACGTGAATTATAAATGAAATATTGTACAATATCTAAAAAAATGCGAGATAACATCGCAATTCGGATTTTATAGTTATTTGTAAAATAATGGTATCTTTGCAAAGGCTGTTCATTTCCGAGCAGCCTTTTTTTAATTATTCCCCTTACTTAAACAACAATTTATATTTTTTCGTATGCTGATTGTTTCCTTTTACAAAACTTTCGCTTTTGTTGGAATAGACTTTTTCGCAATTGTTGCCCGAATAAAAAACGTTTCCGTTGGGGAAATGAAAGGTTTTTACCAAACAAGCGTTTTCGCAACCTTTGCAATGGTCAAATTGCGAGGTATATTGTTGAGAAGTAATCAATTCCGATAGACTAACACCCTGATTTTCTATTCGTTGTTCCTTTGCAAACAATGCCGCACCGTAGGCACCCATCAGTTCGGGAATATCCGAAAAACTGACTTCCTTGCCCGTCATCAACTCCAAAGCTCGGACGATGGAAAGGTTTTTAAACGTCCCGCCCTGCACCACAATATGTTCGCCCAATTCTTTGATATCCTTTATTTTCAGCACTTTAAAGAGGCAATTTTTTATCACCGAATAGGAGAAACCGGCTGCAATATCCTCCACTGCCGCCCCTTCCCGCATTGCCTGTTTCACTTTGGAGTTCATAAAGACGGTGCATCGCGTACCCAAATCGCAGGGACGTTGTGCCAAACACGAAATTTGAGCAAATTCCGTCACAGGATAGTTGAGCATATTGGCAAAATTTTCAATAAACGAACCGCAACCCGAAGAACACGCCTCGTTGATTTCCAATTGGTTAATGTTTCCATTTTCAATGTAAATGGCTTTCATGTCCTGTCCGCCGATGTCCAAAATAAACGAAACTTGGGGCGAAACTTTTTGTGCCGCCAAGAAATGAGCAATCGTCTCCACAATGCCGTGTTGCAAATTGAACGCCGTTTGGATGAGATTTTCGCCATAACCCGTAGCCGCACTGCCCACAATACGAATGTTTTTGCCGTGCCGTTCCGACTCCGCTTTTAAGTGATTCAATCCTTCCAAGAAAGCATTGAAACTATCGCCTTTGTTCCGCAAATATTCTTGAAAAACAAGTTTGCCGTTGGGGTCTAAAAGAACTAATTTTGTGGTAGTTGAACCCGAATCTACACCCAAAAAACAATCTTCGCCTTCCATTTCCGACCAATTCACACGCGGAACAAAATGCACCAGTTTATCGTTTTTCCACTGCGAAAAATCCGCCTCCGATGCAAACAAAGCGGGCAAACGTCCTTCGGTGGACGAGGCAAAAGGGTCATCTTTCTGAAAACGAATCAGATAGATAATTTCCGTCAAACGAATGGTCGCCCTTTGTTCCGATGCCGCCAAAACCGCACAACCCGAGGCGGGAATCAATTCGGCATTTTCGGGTAAAATACAGTCATTTTCCTTTAAATCAAGCACTTTGATAAAGGCTTTTTTCAGTTCTGATAAAAATGCAAAAGGTCCGCCGCAAAAGAAAATCTTCGGCAAAATATCCGTTCCTTTTGCTAATGAACTCACCACCTGAATGGCAACCGCATGAAAAACCGATGCCACAATATCGCTTTTGCTCACGTTTCGGCTCGCCAAATTTTGGATGTCCGTCTTGGAAAACACACCGCAACGGGAGGCAATCGGATAGATGTTTTTCGCCTGCAAAGCCAACTGGTTCAACTGCGAAGTTTCTATCTCCAACAAGGCAGCGGTTTGGTCGATAAATGCCCCCGTTCCGCCCGCACAATTGCCGTTCATGCGGATATCGGGGATTTTCCCCTGTTCAAAAAATATCATTTTGCTGTCCTCGCCGCCGATGTCGATAAACGTTTTCACTTCGGGGTATTTTTGGTGGATATATTCGGCAGAGGCAATTACCTCTTGCACAAATCTTGCCCCTATTTTCTCGGCATAGCCCATGCCCACCGAACCCGTCATGGCGATGTTCAAATGGCAATCGCCCAAATAGTGATACATTTTTTCGTAAGCCTCTCTGGCGGCTTGTTTGATATCGGTATTGTGCCGCCGATAATCGGAAAACGCCTGATTCCCAGCATCATCCACCGCCACCAACTTAAAAGTCGTGGAACCGATGTCAATCCCTACATTGTATTTTGGAAGATTTTTTTTGTCCATTCTATTTTTATACTTTTGCAATAAAAAAGCAGCACACAACCACCGCGTTGTACAGCGAAAAACGCTCTTAATTCTTAATTATTTTCACCGTTTTGTTGCCTATTTTTAAGAAATACATTCCACTATTAAGAGAGGTTACATCTATTACCGGTTCTAAGGACGGTAAGGGCTTGAAGGACAGTAAGGCTTGTCCCATGATATTGAAAATTTGTATCTCCTCGCCCTCATAATTCATAATTCTTAATTCATAATTGACAGGGTTGGGATATACCCGTAGAGACGCAATGCATTGCGTCTCTACAATCCGCGTATCGTCGTCGTCCTCTTCCGTTATTGTGATGGATAAATTCAGGGTGTCCTCGCCCACCTCATTGCTTGCTTTTACGGTAAAATGGAACACGCCCTTTACCGCAGGCGTACCCGAAATAACACCGCTTATAGATAAGTCCAATCCATCGGGCAGGTCGCCGCTCGCTGTTGTCCACGTAATATCATTGCCATCTGCGGCAAGGGTTTCATTGTAGGGAGTGCCTACAATGCCGTTGGGAAGGGTGATAGGGGCGATAAAAGGATAACCCTCCAAACGCAAATGCTCCGGCATCTCTACCGTGTTGCCAAACAAGCCCGGAAGATAGCCTTTTTTGCTCGTCCAAACAGGAGAAGCAAAACGCTCAAGCGTGGGATTATCGTAAATGTATTTTTTGCTTATATCTTCGCCACTCAAATTGTTTGCCCCAATATTGCTCCAAACGGCAGTATCTGCATTGTTTAGCATGCCTTCGAAAGCGATGTTGTTGGTTAGTATGCTTGAAGATATTTTCCCTATTACACGTCCTATGTCCGTCGTTCCTTTTACGGCAGGGTTGAGAGCAGCACAATTGGAGACAGTACAAGAGAGAGCAACCTCTCCTATTATACCGCCAACACGATTATTTCCACTTACTTCGCTTGTAGAATAGCAGTTGTAGATAGCGCTAACATCATAAAGCATTCCTACCACGCCGCCACAGTTGCTATTACTTGTTGCGTTTGTGTGTGTTACCGTACCTGTGGAATAGCAATTGGAGACAATGCAGTGATTGTCAACACATCCTACCACTCCGCCGGTGCAACTATTGTTTAAGCTTGCGCCTATCACTGTTACTGTGCCTGTAAAATAACAGTTGGAGATAGTGCAGTTATCAAGAAGATATCCTGCCACTCCGCCGATGGTTACCGTTCCAAATTGCCCGCTCACTGTGCCTGTGGAGTAGCAGTTGGAGATAACGCTGTTGCTTGCAGTTCCTACTACGCTGCCGACATACCATCCCGGTGCTGTTACATTTACATTTTCAATCCCCAAATTTTCTATGGTACATAAATTAACATACCCAAACAAGCCTGCGTCATCACCATAGCTATTAGTGATATACAGATTAGTAACTTTTTTGCCGCTTCCGTTGAAATGTCCTTTGAAATGTCCAAATGATGTTTCACTCTTGCCAATGGGCGTCCACCCTGCTCCTGTGTTGTAAGGCGCTACGTCGAGGTCGATGTCGGCGGTGAGGATGTAGTATTTGTCATTGTAGGTGGCGTTGTTGGCGTTTACATAGGTTGCCAACTGTGCTAATTGTGCGGGTGTTGCAATTTGGTAGGGGTCGGTTTGGGTGCCGGTTCCTCCGTCGAATTGGGCATTTGCTTTGTTTGCCAAGGCACAAAAGCATAAAACCGTCATTGCTAATCTAATATTTCTTTTTGTCATCTTCTTTTTGTTTTATTTTATATTTTATCCGTTTTTTACAACGCAAAACAAGGGGCATTATTGCCCATTTTATTTTCTGTGCTAAATTAACCATACCCCCTTTTTCAACAATTCAATAAATGGTGCGATTTTCTTTTAAAAATCGTACAGAATCAAAAAATAGGGTTCGGACAATAAAAAAAGCCCCTTAAAAAGAGGCTTTTTCATCGGTTTAATTTATTTCACCGGAATATTCTTCAACGTTGCCGTCAAGAAGTTCCAGAATTTTTCTACACTCTCAATATGCACTCGTTCGTCGGGGGAATGGGGATTGCGAATGGTCGGACCAAACGAAATCATGTCCCAATGCGGATACACACCGCCCAACAACCCGCATTCCAATCCCGCATGTATCGCCTTGATTTCAGGCGTTTTACCGTACAAAGATTCGTAGGTTTGAATCATCGTCTTCATGATGGCGGAATTCATATTGGGTTTCCAACCCGGATAGGCACCTGTCAATTCGATTTTCGTTCCTGCCAAGGCGGCTAAGGCTGCCATTTTATCGCCCAACGCCTCTTTGGCAGAATCCACAGAACTGCGGAGGAGGTTCGCAATTTCCAACTTGCCGCCATCGGCTTTGACAATGGCAAGGTTGGTGGACGTTTCTACCAATCCCGGCATGGAATCGCTCATCCGCATCACTCCGTTGGGAATTGCCAACACCAAATTGATGATTTTTTCTTGTGCAACGGCATCAATTACCGTCTTCGGCGTGTCGGTCGTCTTCACCGAAATGGACAAATCGGGTTCCGTAGCCGCAAACTCTTTGGAGACGATAGCGGTAAATTCGGCAACAAATTGTTTAAACTTTTCCGCATCTTGCTTGGAAATGGCAAGCGTTGCAAACGCCTCGCGCGGAATGGCATTGCGTAAACTTCCGCCATTGATAGAGGCAACGCACAATTTGAATTGATGAGATGCCTTTTTCAACAAACGCATCAATAACTTATTGGCATTTGCCCGCCCTAAAACGATGTCCATGCCGCTATGTCCGCCTTTCAAACCCGTGATAGACAGGTCAAGTCCTTGCATATCGGCAGGGGTTGCGGTTGTGCTGTAATCCATGCTGAAATTGGCATCCATGCCGCCTGCACAACCTACGTACAGCTCACCCTCGTCTTCGGAGTCCAAATTGATGAGGATTTCTCCGTTCAACCCATTGGGTTCCAGACCAAAAGCACCCGTCATGCCGGTTTCTTCGTCAATGGTTACCAAAACTTCAATGGGACCATGTGCCACATCGTTGGATTGCAACACCGCCATTGCCGCCGCACAGCCGATGCCGTTGTCCGCCCCTAAGGTCGTGCCGTTTGCCCGTACCCAGCCGTCATCGCCAATTACCAACTCAATGGGGTCTTTGGTAAAATCATGCACTTTATCGGAGTTTTTCTGCGGAACAAATAGATGAAGCTATCGCGTTCCTTGCTACCTTAAAAGCTCCTTATGTGTTAAAAGCCGACGGGCTTGCTGCAGGTAAGGGGGTGCTTATCCTCGGCTCGTTTGATGAGGCTGTTCACGAACTCAGACGCATGTTTCAGGGGATGTTTGGCGCAGCCAGTCGAACGGTTGTCATAGAGGAGTTTTTAGATGGAATCGAGTGTTCGGTGTTTGTGATTACCGATGGCGTTAATTATAAAATACTTCCTGTGGCCAAAGATTATAAGCGTATTGGCGAAGGGAATACGGGGTTAAATACAGGTGGCATGGGCGCTGTGTCTCCCGTTCCATTTGCAGACGATGCGTTCATGCAGCAAGTAGAAGCGCGTGTGATTCGTCCAACGATAGATGGGTTGATAAAAGAAGATATTGTTTATAAAGGATTTATCTTTTTAGGCCTCATCAATGTTGGAGGCAATCCGATGGTCATTGAGTATAATTGTCGTTTAGGTGATCCAGAGACGGAGGTAGTGATGTTACGTATTCAAAGCGATTTGGTAGATTTGTTTGAAGGAGTTGCACAAGGGAACTTAGCGGAGAGAGAATTGACCATCGACCCACGTACAGCTGTGACGGTGATGATTGTTAGCGGTGGTTATCCGGAGGCGTATGAGAAAGGGAAGGTGATTAACGGATTGGATAGCTGTCCGCAGGAACTTATCGTATTTCATGCAGGTACAGCTTTTGATGCAGGAAAGACGGTTACTGCCGGAGGACGAGTTATTGCGGTCAGTTCGTATGGAGAAACTAAGGCAGAGGCATTGACAAAAGCATATGCAGGGGTAGAAGCCATACGGTTCGATCAGCAATATATACGCAGGGATATCGGATTTGACATTTGACTTTTTTATCACTGTACCAGCACTTATTATGCCGAAATATTCCTAAAATTCATTATGAAGTATTATTACAACAAGGAGAAACAAAAAAGAAGCTTATCGGATTGGCCGGTGATGTTATTTACGTTTTCTATTTGTTTGTTGTGCTGGGTTGTGGGTTACATTTTCTCTTTTGGTTTTCCGGTAACGACAGAAAACGCGGTTCTTCCATTTTGGGGGACTTTTTGTGAGTGGTTTGACAATCGGGTTGTTGCGTATTTGTTCGGGTTGCTTTGCATGTTTCTAATCGCTTATATTATACAGCGTATCAGTGATATAGAAATGCTAATACGTGAAAGGACGCGATTGATATTTATCTTTTTTGTCATATTGACGAGTACGAATATGGAAGCGCTTCCTTTCAAGGAAGTGACGATTGTTTTATTATGTCTTGTATTAATGATTTATGAATTATTCAACACCTACCAAATACCGGAGGCTACTGGCAAATTATTTAATGCCGGAGCGCTAATAGGTGTTGCCGGATTATTTATGCCTCAGTCGATCTGTTTTTTGCCGTTATTATGGATCGGGATGTATCAGTTACAGTCGATGAGTTATCGGAGTTTTCTGGCTTCATTGATAGGCTTGCTGACTATCAATTGGTTTGTTTTGGGTTGGTGTGTCTGGAAGGAAGATTTTTCGATGTTCACTTCGTTTTTTTTATCGCTGATTGATTTCGATTTATTTTCCGTGTTCATGACGCAATGGTATTATCAGATTGGTTTTGTGGGGATTGTATTATTTATGATTGTGACCTCTCTTTACATTAAAAGGGATGCGATTAATAATCGTGTACGTGTTCGTCAGATGCTTTCTTTTTTGTTGAACATGTCGATATGGTCGTTTATTCTTATCTGTTTATACGGTGCAAATACACATTTTTTTGTTGCCGTTTTTTATCTTCCTGTATCTGTATTGATAGCTTATTTCTTTGAAAATATGCGTTATCGTTACCGTTTTTTGCTTTATTTTTTTATGCTTGCATTGAGTACTAGTCCTTTTATAATGAGGGTATGGAGTTTCTGATTACGTATGGTTATATTGGCGTTTTTATTGCTGCTTTTCTTGCTGCAACGATTTTGCCATTTAGTTCCGAGATAGTTCTTATGGGCGTTTTATTAGGAGGGGTAACCTATGGGCCTTGTTTAGTGGCAGCTACCTTAGGCAACTTCTTAGGGGGTATGACTTGTTACTGGATAGGGAAAATTGGCAAAATAGAATGGATAGAAAAATATCTTCATTTGGATATCAACAAGTTGAAGCGTATCCAGGAAAGGATAAAGAAGAAGGGCGCTTGGGTTGGTTTTTTTGTTTTTTTACCGGGCATTGGCGATTTTATCGCCGTAGCGTTAGGATTCATGCGGGCAAATATTTGGGTAGTAGCCATATCGATGTTGATTGGCAAGGCCTTGCGCTATTGGGCATGGATGGAGTTAGTTTTTAAAGTACAAAATGTCGTCATGGGTTAATCAAACAGACAGAATTGATAGCCTTCCTGCTGCAGCCATTCGAGCGCTTTCGGCAGAGCCTCTTCAATACGACCTTTCGCTTTTAGCGAGTCATGAAAAACAATGATAGAGCCATTACGCGTATACTTCATAATATTATTGAATACATCATTTGCCGTAACACGGGGGCTATAATCGCGGCTCACCACGTCCCACATGATAATACGGAATAACTTACGCAAGCGGAATAATTGTGGAAGTCGCATATGTCCATGGGGAGGACGAAACAGGTCGCTATCAATATATTTCGTAGCTTCAACTACATTTCGGACATAGTTTTTGGGCAGGCGCCGAATCCCTTGAACGTGATTAAATGTATGATTACCAGTTCGATGCCCTTTCTCTAACAGTCTATTATATAGCATGGGGTATTGTCGTACATTTTCACCTACACAAAAGAAAGTAGCTTTAATATTGTATTTATCAAGCGTTTTTAATATCC
>Ga0082212_10011175_pt1 | contig 11402 bp, 9 predicted proteins | sample TergutNt197P3_FD_71548 | JGI IMG/M metagenome (GOLD analysis project Ga0082212, IMG submission 71548) | Neocapritermes taracua P3 segment gut microbial communities from Petit-Saut dam, French Guiana - Nt197 P3 | ecosystem: Host-associated > Arthropoda: Insects > Digestive system > Gut ... | reverse complement strand
AAAAAAGGAAATATGTAATTATCAGGTTTTTTATCGGGATTACCCCACCGTTCAATGATTTGTTTCATTTCAGGTGTAAGCATTTTATCTCTGTTTTTCTGCCAATTATTTCTTTCATGACCCTAATTATTATTTGCTGAAAAATATATTTTTATAGCAATTATAGCGAATAATCTTTACGGCAAGATTTACTGCTTCACCACCTTAGCAGTACTTACTTTTCCGCCGTTTTCAATACGGATAATGTACATTCCTGCAGGCAGATGATCCAAATGAACAGTTTCAGTTGCGTCTGTTATCGTCTGTACATGCACAAGTCTCCCGTCAATTGTGAAAAATCTGAGCGTATAACCTTCTGCATCTTCAATATATAAGAAACTGTTAAATGGATTGGGGTATAATTTCAGAATGGCAACGTGAAGTTCTTCTGTTCTAGTAGTGATTTCGCGAACAATTTCTTTAGTTTCGCTATTCACCGTAAAATTGACGCCTGAACGGACTTCGTCATTCGATAGTATTATTTCCGGCGACAGTTCGGAATCGAAATCTTCAATTTCCACATCTACCACATACTCGCCCGGCGGGAGATCGTTGAAAATATATTGTCCGCTGGTATTTGTGGTGGTTTTGGCCAGCAATATGTAACTTCCTGCCGTTTTATTACCCTTCATCAACGATATATCTTCCTCAGGTTCAGGCAATTTTATATAAAGGTTCACGATTACGGTTTCGGTTCCGGTATGGTTCACGGTTCCTTCGATGGAAGAATTTCCTGAATTAACGACCGTTACCGTACAAGCGGCTACAAACATATTGAATGAAGCGGTAATCACGGCTGTGCCCACGCTGACTGCGGTTATCGTACCGTTAACGTCTACCGTGGCTACTGATGTATTGCCGCTGGTCCACGAAACGATAGCGGGATTGGTTACGTTGGCCTTAAGCGTCATCGTATAGCCGCGCAACAGGTATATCTCTTCCTCGTCAAAGGTTAATCCGGCCACAATGTTTTGAAACTCCTTCCACAATTCAGCAGTCCTGTAAAGGCCGACCGAAGCGGCAGGTACGCGGAGTATACAGGTGGAAAAGATGCTTTGGGGAAACATGCTGTGATCCGGAGTATGAGTAATAGCCTGCGGCGTAACGCTGTAATTGATGATTTCGGACAATTTGACGCATTCGCCGAAAGCCCATTCGCCCATGGATGTTACCGAGGAAGGAATGGTAACGGAGATCAATTCGTAACAGGTAAGAAAAGCGCCGTTGCCTATGGACGTTACCGAGGAAGGAATGACCACAGAGGTCAAACGGCCGCTGATCCTGAATGCAAAATCGTCAATGGATGTTACCGAGGTGGGGATGTCAACAGAGGTCAGTTTGTTTTCCCAGAAAGCGCCATGACCAATGGTTTCTACCGATTCTGGAATAGCGTAATCGCCCGTTCTTCCGGAAGGAAAGAGAACAATCGTTGTTTTGTCTTTGTTGAACAATACGCCGTCTGCTGAAGAATAATTCGGATTGGCAGGGTCTACAGAAATGGAAGTCATTGAAGCGCAGCCAGCCAGCGCTTCATTACCGATATTGGCAACCAGCTCCGGAATAAAAATTGATGTGATTCCGGTACGGTAAAAAGCATATTCGCCGATGGTTTTTACTGAGGCGGGAATCGTAATTGAGTTCAGATTACCATAGCAGAATGAAAAACTGCCAATGATTTCTACCGGTTCCGGAATGGAATAAGCGCCCTCTCTTCCGATAGGAAAGGTAATCAGTGTTGTTTTTTCTTTGTCGTACAATGCGCCGTCTACTGAAGTATAATTCGGATTGGCTCCGTCCACCGTTATGGAAGTCAGCGCAAAGCATCCTGTCATGGCCATAGGGTCGATGGATGTTACAGAAGCCGGAATGGTAACTGAAGTAAAATTGTTGTAGATAAAAGCGCCTGATTTAATCGTTTCTACAGTTCCGGAGATAGATACCGAAGTGATCCTGTCATAGCCATGAAAAGCATTGGAACCGATGACGGTTATGCCCTCGCCGATATCGACGCCGGTAACAAGATTTTTCCATTCATGCCATGGTTGGATATTTTCGTTGTAATAATCCGGCATTTCGCCCTCGCCGCTGATGAAGAGCGTTCCGTTAGCAAATTCCCAGGTAAGCAGACCAGTCGTTCCGTTCGAAAACGCCTCAATGGTAAAATCCTGCCATATTGCACTGTCATTGTAGTCATCTACCGAACCGATATGTACCCGCAGGATGCAATCGGGAAAGATGGAACTGTCAAACGTACCGGCGGTAATCATTTGCGGAGTTGGGCTCATGTTGATGATTTCAGACAAATTGTCGCAACGGTAAAAAGCAGTATTGTTGATGGAGGTTAGCGAAGCGGGAATAACAACGGAAGTCAAACCGGTGCAGGCGCCAAAAGCATATTCGCCAATAGAGGTTACCATATCGGGAATAATAATTGACGACAAAGCAGAGCAACCGTAAAAAGATGAGGTGCCGATGGATGTAAGCGACTCGGGAAAAACAACGGAAGTTAAACCGATACAAAATGAAAAAGTCCAATCGTCAATAGAAGTTACTGATTCCGGAATGATATAATTTCCCGATCTCCCTCCGGGAAAGGTAACGAGCGTTGTCCCATCTTTGCTGAACAATACGTCATCCTCAGAAGAATAATACGGATTGGCCGGGTCAACCGTTATGGAAATCAAACGGCTGCACTCTTCAAAAGCCGAGCTGCTAACAAATGTTACCGAAACGGGAATGATAACGGAAGTCAAACCTGAACAGCCTACAAAAGCCCAATCACTGATATTGTTTAGCGATTCGGGAAAGACAACGGATGACAGCGAGGGACAGTTATTGAATGCATATTCGCCGATGGAAGTTACCGATTCGGGGATGATAATGGATTTCAATCCTGTACAGCCAAAGAAAGCATTGTTGCCGATGGAGGTAACGCCAAAGTTAATTTTAACGCTTGTGATACTGCTTTTGTGAACGTTCCATGGGACGAAACTTGAAGTATAATCAGGCATGGCTCCATCGCCGCTGATGATGAGCGTTCCATTAATGAGTTCCCATGAAAGCAAACCTGTCGTACCCTCCGGAATAGCCATAATGTTATATTTTTTCCATTCATCATTATTATTGTAGTCATCTACCGAACCGGCATATACCATGAGTATGCAACTTTTAGTATTTAAGATTGTAAAAGCAGAAGCGGGAATAACCTGCGGTGAAATGCTGGCATTGACGATTTGGGTTATATTGTCACAATCGCCAAAAGCGTAATCGCCAATGCTTGCTACCGATGCGGGAATGGCTACTGTGTTCAGATTAATAAGTTTATAGAAAGCATAATCGCCAATATGGGTAACACCTTCGCAAATCACAACATTTGTAATCCCTTCATTCCAATGTCTCCAGGGAGCGCCGACTATATCACCAAAGTCATACGATTCACTATAATCCGGCATGGCGCCCTCGCCGCTAATGACGAGCGTACCATCGGTTAATTCCCACGAGATGGGATCATCAAAACCGGATTGTTGGGCTATTATTGTCCCGACGTAAAGCAAGCCGGACAGGAAAATGATAACAAACTTTTTCATACATATATTTTACGATAGTGGTTGCAGTAAGGTTACATTTTCTTTTGAAAAAATAGTAAGAGGCTAAAAAAGCCGCCCGAAAAGGCGCCCGACTTCACGGACGTTTTTTTGATGACAAGTTCCAATCAGAACGGCAATCTCTTTTTTTTGTACGCTATGAAATCTTTTATACTTTTGCATTTCTTGATGCAAGGCTATCGCGTAATAAAAACCTAAAATCATGCGTAAATTTTTTATAACATTACTCATCCTGCTTGCAGGACGTCAGCTTTCAGGACAAATATCGCCGGAAGCGTTACAACAGTGGGAAAACCGCAAATATTCCATGTTTATCCACTGGGGGATATATTCGGAATTGGGCGGTGTGTGGAACGGTCAACAAATTTCGCGCGGATTGAGCGAACAGATTCAGGCTCATGCCGGAATATACAGCGATACATATGCGCGGACAGCCAAGCGGTTCAATCCCGAAAAATGGAATCCCGATTCGGTGGTGTTGCTGGCCAAACGTGCCGGAATGCGATCTATCGTCATCACTTCCAAGCACCACGACGGTTTTTGTATGTTCCATTCCCGACATACTGATTTTAATATAGTGGACGCCACGCCCTACAAACGCGACGTCATTAAGGAGCTTTCGGAAGCTTGCGCCCGTCACGGATTGAAATTCGGTTTGTACTTTTCGCTTATCGACTGGCATTATCCGCAGGCGTCGCCGATTTCGAGCCACAATTCGGACTACATCACGCCCGAACATTTTGAATTTAACAAGAAACAGATTACCGAACTGCTCACCAACTACGGCCCTGTTTCAGAACTATGGTTCGACATGGGTTCGCACAGTTTTGAACAAAGTCTTGAGATGCGTCGTCTGGTGCACAGCCTGCAACCCGATTGTATGACAGGCAGTCGTTTGGGTAACGATATGAGCGATTTTATGGTGATGGGCGACAATCAGGAACCCGATTATATCATTGGCGCGCCGTGGCAGTCGCCGGCGTCGTTTTTCCACGAGACATGGGGATACCGTTCGTGGCAGGAACGCGGCAGCGAAGCCGACAAAACGCGCGAAAAACTGACCAGCCTCATTCGCGTGTGCAGCCGCGGGGGTAACTATCTGCTGAATATCGGCCCTCGTGGCGACGGCTCGGTAGTGGAATTTGAAAAAAACGTACTGCTGAACATCGGTCGTTGGCTTGAACGCAATAGCGAATCCATTTTCGATACCTCTCCCGACCCGTTTCACGTATCTTTTGAATGGGGCGCCATCACATCGCGCAACGATAAACTGTACCTGCACATACTGACGCAACCCAAAGACGGTAATATCCTGCTGCCCGGATTGGAAGGGAAAATCGCCGATGTGAGCGTATTGGACGACGGTACGCCCTGCGCATACCGGAAAGACGGTAAAGGCGTGACAATACGACTGCCGGCGTCGATCAATCCCGAGCGCGAGTTCAGAGTGATTGCTATTACTTTTGATGACGGCTATACCGTTCCGCCCATTAACATCATACCTTACACCAAAAACCTGACGCTCGACCAGCACAATGCCTTCAAATATTACAGCAACAGCGGCATAGACTACAATTCGCGTTATCAGAGCACCATTAAGGAGGAGTGGACGCTCCTTGCCGACGCGAACGCTAAACGTACGCCTGTTTTGTATTACACGGATCAGGAAAAGGAACGCTCCATAGACCTGAACCTGAACGGGCAAACTGCAAAAATCACCCTGGATGGCGACGCGGAAGTGAAATTAAAAAATGATATTAACGAATTGGTCTGGGGGGCGATTTATCTGCAAGGCCCGATCTCGTCGGGCATTGGAGGTATTCAGGGCGAGAGCGTCAATATTGATCCGGCAAAACCCTGGGGGCGCGCCGGAAGGATGTGGGAAGAAACCAACTGGAAGAACAACGAAATCCACACCTGTGCGGTCGACTTGACGCAAGCATGGTATTTGTTGCAGGATATTACTTCGCCAACAGACCGGCAAATACTTGTATCTGTAACATCGGGCGATGCAGTGACGGTACTGTTAAACGGAAAAACACTGGTTCTGCACAACAATCCTTACAAAAAAGAAAGTATGCAGGATGTGGTATTACTCGACCTGAAAAAGGGGAAAAACCAGTTGTTGGTGAAATGTTTCGCTAATTTCCAAAAAGAAGTACGCATGGGTATCGGAACGCACGTTCCCCAACAGGTCTATGTCAAAAAATTAGAGCCGGTCAATTTCCGCAAGGGAGAATATTTTCCGGTACACTGGAAACTGAGTAATCCCGTAACACCGCACGAAACGCTTAACTTACCCAATCTGAAACTGATGTTTCAATGAGTATGTCACGATTCAAACCTTGCCTTATATTCACCTGAAAATGTCAAAAAAATGGAATCAAAATTTGTTTCACGTCGCAGTTTTATCGAAAAAGCTGCATTAACAGCGGGATTTACGACTTTAGGAGCCGGTGGTTTGTTTGGAAAACCGGACGTTCCTCAAATATCGAAAGGCCAGTTACCACGAGAGGTATGGATTGCCACAATATCGCAACAGGGTATGAGTGCGGAAACACCCGAAAAAATGGTGCAATCCATACTTGCCGTTCTCGAAAAAAGCATTGTATATCATCCCGATGTGATTTGCCTTCCCGAAGTTTTCATGTTTACCTATATCCGTTCGAGAATGACATTGCCGGAAGAAGCCGCCCTATCGGGAGAATTATTGAAAGAATTTACAGCTTTTGCCCAAACGAATCATTGTTATCTGATTTGCCCGATTCTTACGCATGAAAATGGAAAAACTTACAATGCAGCCGTTGTTATCGACCGGCAGGGAAACCGCATTGGCGAATATCGTAAAATGTACCTTCCTGATGACGAATTAGCGGCGGGATTAACTCCCGGTCCAATGCAACCGCCTGTTTTCAATGCCGACTTTGGTATTTTCGGGATACAAATCTGTTACGACATTAACTGGGAGCAGGGATGGAAATCATTACGGCAACAGGGCGCCGAAATTGTTTTTTGGCCTTCTGCCTTTGCCGGAGGACAAATGATTCATACAAAGGCATGGGAAAATAAATACATCGTGGTTTCGAGTACCAGAGAAAACTCGAAAATTTGTGATATATCAGGCGAAGTAGTCGCACAAACCGGAATTTGGGACAGAAATTTGATTTGCGCCCCGGTCAATCTCGAAAAAGTCTTTCTCCACACATGGCCTTTTGTTCGACGATTTGACGAAATAAAAGCAAAATATGGACGGAAAGTAAGAATCATCAATTATCATGAAGAACAATGGTCTGTTATCGAAAGCCTGTCGCCTGATGTGCGCGTGAAAGATATACTGACAGAATTTGAGCTCCGAACCCACGAACAATTAATACATGATTCGGGAAAAGCGAATCTTAGCATGAGGGATTAAAAATTAACTTGTTTGTAACATGCCCTGTTCTCGATTTTTTTTCAATATTTTTGAAAAAAATCATTTTTGAGTTATCTTTACGCTGTCAAATTTTAAATCTTAAATCTATATGAGAAAAGTAATACCATTCTTATTGATTGCATGTTTTTTGTGCATATTCGGTTCATGCAGCCGTCAATCGCAACCGGTTTCAGTTATTTTTGATACCGACATGGCCCCTGATTACGATGATGTGGGCGCTTTGGCCATATTGCACGCTTTGGCCGATAGCGGCGAAGCAAAAATATTGGCTACCGTTTCGTCCAACACGTACACCAACGCTGTGCCCTGCATTGAGATCATCAACACGTATTTCAAACGCCCGGACATACCGTTGGGAGCGCCGCGTACAGGCCCGAACATGATTGACCCGCGTTTCGGGGAAAAGTATGAATATTGGCCTGATGTTTTGCCAACCCGCTATCCGCACAGGGTAAAAAGTTCGGCCGATGCGCCCGACGCCGTGCAGGTTTACCGGCGTGTACTTGCCAGCCAGCCCGATACCAGCGTCAATATCATTACCGTAGGGTTCCTGACCAACGTGGCGGCTTTGTTGCAGTCGCCTCCCGACGAGTTCAGCGATTTGGACGGCAGGGCGTTGATCAAAAAGAAAGTGCGGCGTTTGGTTTCGATGGCAGGATCGTTTCCGAGAGGACGCGAGTTTAATGTTCATGTTGATTCGGTTGCGTCTATGGTTGTTTTCAACGAATGGCCTACTCCCATACTGCTGAGCGGATTTGAAATCGGAAGAGATATTTTGACCGGCTTGAGGTTGGTGGTCTCCGATATTCAGAACAATCCGGTAAAAGACGCATTCGGCATGGGATTGAAGTTAGACGTGGACGGGCGTTGCAGCTGGGATCAGACGGCTGCATTAGTGGGCGTTCGCGGCCCGAATAAATATTTCGACACGGTAAAAGGCCGTATGATTGTCAGGCCGAACGGCAGCAACACTTGGGAAGACGATCCTAACGGGCCGCACGAACGGTTAGTATGGAAAATGCCCAAAGAACAGCTCACCCGAATCATCGAGGATTTGATGATGTACCACCACTAAAGAATCATCTTCGTATATTTATGCGTTAAGCGCAAGCGACGAGAGCGTTGTCGAAAAAGTATTGCGCCTTGAAAAGGAATTGCAACTCGAAAGTGTAGTAAAAAATGAAAACACCCTTGAAATTTTTTTCTACTTTTTTGGTAGAAACGAAAAATAAATATTATCTTTGTCGCGAATTTAATAAATAAAAATGGAAATAAATTTCGACAAAAAGTATTTGCAAGAATTATACGAAGTCGGAAAGACAACGGACAAAAAATATCGGTTTCAACCGCAAATAGTGGCAAAATACCAAAAGACGGTTGCTATCCTGAAATCTGTATCACGTGTTGAAGACCTTTTCCGGTATAATGGTTTGTGTTATGAAGGTCTGCAAGGAGACAAAGTTGGAATAGAATCTGTCCGCGTGAACGACCAATACAGGATTGAGTTCGTATCAACAAAAGTCGTTTCTGAAACAGTTTTAACAATTTGCAATATTTTAGAGTTGTCAAAACATTATAAATAAAATGATTATGAGCAAATTTGTTTGTGCCCGTCCAGTTCATCCGGGCGAAGTTCTTAAAGACGAAATAGAATACCGTGGCATATCGCAGGGTAAACTTGCCACGCAAATGGGAATGTCGTACAAAATGTTAAATCACATATTGAACGAACGCCGTCCGATAACTATCCAAACGGCATTGCTGTTTGAAGCCGCCCTTGACATTCCGGCAGACTCGCTTATTCGTTTGCAAACCGATTATAATCTACAAGTAGTTAATCAGGACAGACCTTTTGCAAAACGACTTGCTGAAATACGCAAAATGGTGGCAACATATCATATTTGTCCAGTATGAGAAGTTTACTTAAATGACTGAAAATGCCGAACGCACAACGAGCGGTTTGGCGCAACGGCGGCAGTCACTCCGCTGAAAGTGACGTGCGAACACGAAAGGAAGTAACCCGCAGAACGTTTAGTGAAAGCCGCCGCTACGCCAAGCCGCCACCACGTTGTAGGCAAGCCGACGAGAGCGTGGTTGACAGCGACGTGAAATATTTTGAATATAGTAAGTAACAGTTAGTTAATAATAATAGAAAGATAAAAAATTACATGAAAAAGTTATTGTTTCAATTTTGTTTATTGGCTTGCGTGGCGCTCATCAGCATCGCAGGCTCGGAAAAATTCTCCGAAGGTGAATTTATCATTGAAGGTAAAATAACAGGTGTAGAAGATGGTGCTGTTATTGATTTATGTAGAGTTGATGACAGCGGTGTAGGTCAGAGATTAGTTTCTGATACTATTAGGAATGAGCGTTTTTTCTTTAGGGAAAAAGCGTTATCCAATCCCGAAAAGATGAATATTATTTCAATGGCTGCCGGTTTTCCAACCACGATTCTTGAAGTATGGGTTGCACCGGAGGCTAAAATAAAGATTGAGGGAAAAGGTAAATTGCTAACTACGTGGGAGGTGAAAAGTTCTATTCCGCATCAGGAAGAGGAAAACCGTTATAAAAATAATAGTCGCGAAATAATAGTTGAAATAGCCCGTATTTCCTTAGAAAACCGTAATTTGAGAGAAAAAGCAATGGCGGCTTCCGGAGATGAAGCCGTTACATACAGGAAGTCTTTAGATTCTCTTAGTGTTTTAAGAAGAACAATATATTCAAAAGCAAATTTTGCCAACGCAGAATTCATGCTAAATTCAAATGTTTCTGCTGTCTGGCTTGACAAAATGCTTAATCTTACAGGGCAATTAAGAGTTTCTAATGACGTCGAACTTCGCAAAAAAGTCGAGATTTTATACGACAAAATGTCAAAAGAAGATAAAAACACACCTATAGGCTATCGTATTACGGTTAATCTTTTTCCGCCTCCCCTTGTTGGAGTGGGGGATTATTTTGCCGACACTGATTTTTTAGACAAAAACGATAATACAAAACATCTTTCCGATTATTTGGGTAAATATTTACTTCTTGACTTTTGGAGTATGGGTTGCGGACCGTGTATTGCGGCTTTACCCGAAATGAAGGAAATTTCGGAAACATACCGCGAAAGTCTAACTATAATAAGCATTAGCCTTGACACTGATACCAGATGGAAAGATGCAATGGATAAACACAATATGCCATGGGTTAATATTCGCGACCCCAAAGGCATGGGCGGATTGGCTGCCAATTACGGTGTTTATGGTATTCCAAATTATGTAATGATATCTCCGGAAGGCAAGATAGTAGACAAATGGATGGGATTCAGCGGAAATGGACTCCTAAAAAGGAAAGTAACAGAAAATTTAAAGTAGAAAAACAGAGAGGCCAGCCTACAACGCGCGGTTTGGCGCAACGGCGGCAGTAACCCCGCAGAAAGTGACGTGCGAACACGAACGGAAGTAGCCCGCAGAACGTTTAGTGTCAGCCGCCGCTTCGCCAAGCCGCCACCACGTTATAGGCAACCGAGAGAGATGCGTGAAGTATTGACAAAGTAACAGATTAGAAAAAGATAATAGATAAATATGATTTTATGAAACTATTTTTATTACACCAACGTTATATTCTGTTTTTTTTGGGGATTTTAGTCTCATTGGTTGCAAAGGCTGATGTTTGGGACACGCCCAAAGTAAAGACATATTATTCAGAAAACAAGGAGTATAAATTAATCATTACTCCAAGAATTATATCTGACAAATATTATCAATGGTATTTTTACAAGAACAACAGATTTCCACAGACAAAAAGAATTTTGCGGCAAAAAGAGAAATTTATGAAGAAAATTTCCCCTCAAGATACCATTCTTATTCCTTGTACTGCTGAACTATTTAGAATAAATGGAACAGACAATATCCCAATATGGAAAAAATCATTACTGAATGATGTTTGTCCTGTATATGCAATAGTTTCAAATGACGGTTCTTCAATTGCAACTTTTGATAATTGGTATTCAAGAGGGTACGGCGTAAACGTATTTGTTGTTTACAATGAAAATGGAGAAGCGAAAAAGACATATAAACTTGACGAAATTACACCTTTCCCTTTAAATGATTATTCAAGGTCTATTTCGTCATTATATTGGATTGGAGAGGTAAAGTTTATTGATAATAAACGAATAGAGATTACATTTGAAACAGAAAACAATTCACAAATAAAAAGAGTTTATAATACGAATAATTTTGAATTTGAAGAATAACAAGCAGTTCGGCTGCCTACAACGAGCGGTTTGGCGCAAGCGGGGCAGTAACTCGCCCGAAAGTTAGTGCAAATTTGCATGTTTTGCG